>Ga0302314_10000059_pt1 | contig 169963 bp, 150 predicted proteins | sample III_Palsa_N2_3_FD_200533 | JGI IMG/M metagenome (GOLD analysis project Ga0302314, IMG submission 200533) | Peat permafrost microbial communities from Stordalen Mire near Abisko, Sweden - III_Palsa_N2_3 | ecosystem: Environmental > Terrestrial > Soil > Palsa > Peat permafrost | place: Sweden... | reverse complement strand
GTGATGGCCAGACACCTTTCGGCAGCCTGATACAGGCAAGTGACGGCAATCTCTACGGCATGACCGGCGCCGGCGGCGCCTACAGCAGCGGCATCGCATTTCGCATGACCCTGCAGGGGGGAGAGACTCTGCTGCACTCCTTCGGCTCCGGCAGCGACGGGGCAAATCCGGCCGGCAGCCTGGTCCAGGGGAGCGATGGTAAATTCTACGGCCTGACGCGGGACGGAGGCGCCACCGGTACCGGTGCCGTCGTCGAACTCGCCGGCGACGGCACGGAGTCGGTGCTGGTCTCCCTCGGTGCGGGTGCGGACGGCGCGAACCCGTTCGGTGACCTGCTGTCAGGCAGTGACGGCAACTTCTACGCCGTGGCCCGCAATGGCGGGGCCTACGGCGCCGGGGCGGTGCTGCAGATTTCCTCCGGCGGCACGGAGTCGGTGTTGTATTCCTTCACCGGCGCCCAGGATGGCGCGGCACCCTACGGCAGCCTGATCGAGACCGCGGACGGCACACTCTACGGGATGACATCCGGCGGTGGCGGCGGCACGGGCACTGTCTTCCGGGTCGACTAGGTGGAACCTGAGCCGCGCAGCGCAGGTACCGCGGCATGATCGTCGTGCTGCCTGAGCTGCACGGCTCGCCACGGGTGTTGCGGCTGGATCGGCGGGAGGTGATCGAACTCGCCCGCGTGATCCACGACGGACCGGCCGAGGATGAGCCTCCGGGAGACAACGAACTCGAGGCGTTCGTGCCCGCCTGGGCGCGCCTGCGGCGCAGCGTGCGCCACGCCAAGCACTTCGCGAATCTCGGGGCGGCGCTGCACTTCTATCGCTTTGGCAACCATGGGCTGGGCGCGGCCGAGGCGGCGTGCATCGTGCGCCAGATCCGCGCAGCTGAGCTCAGTCAGCATAAGGCGCCCGCATAGGGGTGTCTGGTGCGGCGAGTGAGCCCCGGGGGGGCTCAAGGTTTGTCCCGCGGGGGCCGATATCACTGCAAGGGGCGGAGCCTCCCGGGACACATATTTAAATGCTGCAAATAGTCGGATCACTGGTGGTCCTTGGGTGCATCCTCGGCGGCTTTGCCGCCGAGGGCGGCAAGATTTTGGCGCTCTGGCACCCCTTTGAGATCCTTATCATCGTGGGCTCCGCCATCGGCGCCTTCCTGATCAGCAATCCCATGAAGGTGGTGAAGGCGGCGGTCTTCGGGGCCCTCTCGCTCCCCAAGGGTCCGCGCTACAAGCGCGAGCACTACGTGATACTGCTGCAGCTCATGTACGAGATCCTGACCAAGATCCGCCGTGATGGCGTCATGAGTATTGAGCGCGACCTCGAGCAGCCCCACGACAGCGCCTTGTTCAAGAAGTACCCGCACGTGCTCGCCGACCACCACATGGTGGAATTCATCACCGACTGCCTGCGGCTGATCGTCGGCGGCAACCTCGACCCGCAGGAGCTGGAGACGCTGCTCGAGTACGAACTCGAGACCCACCACAAGGAGGCCGCGGAACCTGCCATCGCCGTGCAGAAGGTGGCCGACGCGCTGCCGGGGTTTGGCATCGTGGCCGCGGTGCTCGGCATTGTGAACACCATGGCGTCCCTTGAGGGCAGCGACACCGCCACCATCGGCCACAAGGTCGGCGCGGCGCTCGTCGGCACGTTCCTCGGCATTCTCGTGTCTTACGGCTTCGTCGGCCCGATTGCGGCCGCCATGGAGCACCTGGCGAACGAGGAGGGCAAGGCCTTCGAGGTGGTGAAGATGGCACTCGTCGCCAGCGTGCGCGAATACGCGCCGTCGGTTGCGGTGGAGTTCGCGCGCAAGCTTCTCTTCAGTGAAGTGCGCCCGACCTTTGCCGATCTCGAGGCACGCCTGAAGAACAAGGATCGCCCCGCGGCCGCCGCAAGCAGCGCGGGCGCCGCGGCCGACGCAGTCGCACGGTAAACCCGCCATGGCACGCAAGGCGGGCGAGCGGCCGATGGTGGTCGTCAAGCGCTACAAGCGCGGTGGCCACGCCCACCATGGGGGTGCGTGGAAGGTCGCCTACGCGGACTTCGTTACCGCGATGATGGCGTTCTTTCTGGTGATGTGGCTCGTCACCGCGGTCTCGAAAGAGCAGCGGGCCGCGATCTTCGACTATTTCAAAAACCCGAGCATGGAGCAGGGCAAGAGCGTCAAGCCGGCGCCAGGGATGAATGGCCCGGGCGGTGCCAGTACCAGCCCCATCAACCTGCGCGGCGGACTCGATGCGCCGCGAATCGCGCAGGTGCGGCCCGGCATCGGGGCGCCGGTGGCTCCCCCGACGCCGCCGGCGCAAGCGGAGCTGCACACGCAGGCGGAGAAGGCAGGGCTCGAGCGTGAGGCGAGCACGGCGGCGGAGCGCAAGCAGCTCGAGTCATTGATGGATGACCTGAAAAAGGCCATCGAGAACAGCCAGGCGCTCGCGCCCTTCAAGGATCAGCTGCTGCTCGACATCACCCCTGAGGGCCTGCGCATCCAGATCGTGGACCAGCAGAATCGGCCGATGTTCGACATCGGCAGCGCGCACCTGAAGCCCTATACCCAGGCGATCCTCACCGAGCTCGCCAGCTATCTGAACACCGTGCCCAATCACCTGAGTCTCACCGGCCACACGGATGCGACGCCCTATCCCGGGGGCAGCGGTCGCACCAACTGGGATCTCTCGAGTGAACGCGCGAACGCTGCGCGCCGCGCGCTGGAGGCGGCGGGCCTCTCGACCGACAAGACCGCGCGCGTGGTGGGCCTTTCCTCCTCGGTGCTGTTCAATCGCGGCGACCCGCGCGACCCGATCAACCGGCGCATCAGCATCATCGTCATGACTCACCAGGCGGAGCAGGAGGCACTGAAGACCGAGACGCCCCCGGAGCCTGCGGGCACGCCGGCTGCGGCGCCCGACCCTGGCTGACGGGCGTTACGCGCCGCGCGGGCATCTTGCTCCTGACCTGACCAGAAAAAAGGCGTTCGCCTTGCGGCGAACGCCTTCATTTTCCGAAAGGCAGTAACGGACTGCTACGGGTTCGTGGGCGTCTGAGGCAGGCCCGCCGCGGGCCGGAAGCTCACGCCCAGGAGCTTGCGGACATCCGGGCTGCTGTTGCCGTAGATGTAGTTGTAGTTGTAGCTCGGGTAGTTGGCATTCCAGTAACCGTCGAAGCCGGGAATGTTGCGACGGAAGAACTGGAACGGGGCAGGCGCATTGACACCCCCGGCCAGCGTCTGGATCGCACCGGCCGCGTAGAGGAAGTAGTTCACGTTCCCCAGGCGATGATGCTTGCCGAACTGCTGCTCGTAGAGCGCCAGCACGCCGACGAACTCGGGCGAGGATACCGAGGTACCGATCACCCCATGATATCCCCCACCGATGCCGACCCCGAAGGCCACGACGGCGGCGCTATCATCCGCCCCGCAGCTGGCTAAGCCCAAGGGGCAGCCTCCCACCTGCATGCCGACATCGGGAACCGTCCGGCCGGAATTCGAGCCGCTCTTGACCAGGTACTGGTAGAGGGGCTTGCCGAATACGGAACTCACGCCGCCACCGGCACCCCACACGCCGCCCGACACCAGGGCACCAATGCCGTAGATGTCGTACGGGATTTCCGGATCCGCGAAGGCGCTCTCTCTCACGTAGGCCGAGTCGAGGCTCGGTGGCGTGGCGGCGACGGTGATGAGGTTGCCACCGCCGACCGCGGTAACGTCCGGATCACTCGCCGGGGTGCTGACACCCGGCACGAAGGTTGAGTTCACCCCCGGTGCGTAGTCCGGGCCGGGGCAAATCAGGCCGCCCTCGTCGCCGGAGCTCGCCACGAAGGTGATGCCCTCGGCGTTACCCTGCGCGTAGATCTCGTGCTCCTGCTGCAGGATGTACGTGTAATCAACCCCGCCGTTGAAGGCAGCCGTGTATTCGAGCTCGCACTCGCCGAAGGAGGAATTGACGAGATCGAATGTGTTGGTGTCAACAATGTAGGTATAGCCGTCGATGATGCTCTGGTCCGACAGATCCGGGATGCTCACCAGCGTGACGTTCGCGCTCGGCGCGGCGCCGAGCACCTGCTGCACGTCGAGGCTGGCCTCGAAGGAACCGTTGCCGTTCTCGACGCCGCCGCCATCGACGGTGACGGTAGTGACCGAGGGGGCGGGCTTGCCGGTGATGGCGGTGAACTGTTCGTGGGTGAAAGCCGCTGCCAGATCCCCAGGGAACAGCAGGTCCGACATGAGAATGACGACGCTGACACCGCTGCCATCGGTGCTGGAGCCGTAGGCGGGATAGTCGTACGCCTGCTTCAGATCCGTGAACCAGTAGGGGCCGGTCGCGCCGTAGCGGTTCTCCACCTTGAGCGGCCCACTGGCCCGCGCGTGCACCTGGCGCGGCGGTAAGGCCTCGAGTCCCATGACGCGCACGTTGAGGGCCGCAAGCTCACTCGGCATCTGCAAGGCACTCTTCGCCATGAAGCGGGCACGGCCATTCGCCTCTGCCCGCGTGTGCACGGCGACGCCGAAGGCGTTCGAGATGGCGCTAACCTCACCGCGCACGCGCATCCCGTGCGCATTGCTGCTCACGACGGTGAAGCCGCGGGCAGTGAGGGCGGCGCGCAGCTTCGCCAAGTCGGATTCGGCGGGCCCGAAACGCTGCAGGAAGTCTGCTGGTGTGAGCCAGTGCTGATACTGCGGTGATTTCGGGTCGTGCAACTGGCTCAGCAGCGCATCCAGCTCTTTCTCGTTGCGCAAGGGCAGGTACACGGTAAATTCGGCCACCGCACCGGGCGATGCGGGCTGCGATTTCGCCAGCGCCGGAGTTTGCGTGTCTCCCAGGCGCGGCGCCGCCAGGGCGTACTCGCCCGTGAATGCCAGGCTCAGCACCATGCCGAGACCGAGCAATTTATTGCTTCTCATTGAGATATCCCCTGTTTATTGAAATTAGCAACCAGCTCAAGCGGCGGTAACGTGAGCGAGCCAGGGACTATGTCAACCGTTGCCGAGCAGCGGTGCGTTATGTAATGGGGAATGCCGCAAGCCGCGGCGGAGGGCGTGCGCCGCAGAGCGCGGCGTCAGATGCAGGCGATTACAAATCGCGGCGCGCGGGGCACGCGCATTGGCGCCTCACGCTTGCGCAGAACTAAGGAGGCGGCCGGCCACACGGTCCGCCTCCTGGCTCCATCAACGACAGTGAGCGTCGCCTTCGCCGCAATCGTGCCAGGCGTTCTCATGCCACCAGCGATTGTGTTCGCGGTCCCAGTAGCCCTCGTGGTAGCCCCCGTTGTAGCCGGGGCCATCGTGCACCACGCAGCCTGCCGCGCTCATCATCAGACCCAAAAGCAAGAAAGTGCCTGTAGTCAGCCAGCTCGATCGCTTCATGATGTGTCCTCGTTGAATCACGACAGACCCGAGTAGATACCAACTCACAGTCAGATGCCGTCCGTACGCTCCGGGAGTTGCGGTGGGGTTGCACCTACAGCCAACCGGCCGCGAGGCTTTGGCGAGGAGGTCCGCTAGGTGAGGTTTGCATCGCGGTTCATCCTTATTAGTCAAGTAAGTTGACAGTATATTCTCAGGACTATAAAGTCCGCGCATGGCAAGGCCCAAAGCACCCGCCGCGGAAATCCCGATGCCGGCGCTGCTGCGTCACGCGCGCGCGACCTATGGCGTGGCGATGCGCGCGGCACTCGATGCCGCAGGCTACGACGACGTACCCGGCAATGGCCTCTACCTAATCGGCGGCCTTGCCCTGGAGGAGGGTGCGGTACCGCTTGCGGAGCTCATCAGGCAGCTGCGAGTGTCCAAGCAGGCGGCCGGGCAGCTCGTCGACACTCTGGTGGCCCGTGGCTACCTCGAGCGCGCCGCCGACGCGCACGACCGCCGCCGCCTGACCGTAACGCTCACCGAGCGCGGCAGGGCCGCAGCCAAGGTGCAGAAGACGGCACGCTCCGAGATCGATGTGAGGTTACTCGCGCGGGTGGGGGCGGGCGCCATGCGACAGACGCGCAACACTCTCGGCGCGCTCATCGAGATGGGCCTCCGGGCTGAGTCGGGCGATGGCGGGGGCTGAGGTGCTTCAAGCCTCCTCGTCAGTCCGGTCGCTCTGATGCGCCCGGGTCTGGCAATCATTGTGCTTTGGTTGTTGTGGGGAATCTCCTGGCTGCTCGCGGCGGGCTGGGCGGCGCACACCGAGGAGCAGGAGAGTGCGCGCGCACAACTTGGATACCGCAGCCTGCTGGTGGTGGGGGCGCTCGTCCTGGGAATTCCGGCGCACGGGTACTCCGGAAGCCTGCGGTTATGGCAGGTCGATCGGCTGCAGGCATGGCTGTGCGTCGGCGTGATCGCGGCGGCCATCGCATTTGCGTGGTGGGCGCGCATCGGCATGGGGCGCCTCTGGTCAGGTCGCATCACGCGCAAGGTCGGTCATGTGGTGGTAGATTCCGGCGCCTTCGCGATCGTGCGGCATCCGATCTATTTTGGAATCCTCGTGGCTGTTTACGCGACGGCGCTCGCCAAGGGGACGATCTGGGGAGTCGGCGGCGCGCTGCTGGTGACGGCAGGGATTCTCATAAAGGCACGCCGGGAGGAGCGCTGGCTCAGCGCGCAATTGGGCGAGGCCTACACGGCCTATCGTCGGCGGGTGCCAATGCTGTTTCCGCTGGTCCCCAGAGGGTAATTGAGTGTCTGCCCGCGGGGCACTCCTTAATATGCGGCTATTGAGGCCTTCTGCCTGGCAACCGCCGGCGCCGGGCGAGTCGCGAAGTTCACGATCAATCCCTCTTCACAGTGAGGCGCGCCTCAAGCTGTCACCCGGTCCTATAGCGCAGCATGAAGCTGGCTTTGGGCCAAAATCCCCGCCAGGAGTCGCTCGCCGGGCGCCGCATGGCGCCTGGGCTTACCGTGTAAGAAAACGCTGACAACGCGAGCGTCCGGGCCTCTGGCCGACACTAGCGCGAAAAGCCGCGAGGATCGCTACCGGGGCAGTTACGGGAGCTAAGCACGTGAACGGGGACGAGATACTCGAGCCGGAGATACTCACCTACCGTGAGTTTCACAGGCAACGCACCTTGGTGGACTGGTACGAGCGGCGGCGCCGCTACGAGTGCGGCAGTACGGCCAAGGCTGAAGTCGGCAGTTTGGTGGGATTGCGGCACGCGGTAGCGGAGTGGGCAGTCGAGCTCGTATCGCGCAGCTCCGGGCGCCCGCTCTTCAGACGTCCCGCATAGTCGCCAGCAGCTCGTCGATATCCCCTGTTTTCACGACGTAAGCGGCCGCGCCGCGGCGCTTGGCGTGCGCCTGCAGCTCCGCCGAAGAGTGCCCGGTATGCACGATGACCCGGGTGGCAGATCCGGACTTAACCAGTTTGTCGAGGACCTCGAACCCGTGACAGTCTTCAAGCCCCAGATCCAGCAGCAGGATGTCCACCGCCTCGGAGCTGACTCTCTCGATCGCAGCGGCGCCGGTTGCAACATGGCCGACGAGCTCGAGCGAAGCGTCCATGGCGATAAGCTCGCTCAAAACGAGGACGAGATCCAGGTTGTTGTCGGCGATGAGGACGCGGCGGCGACGCGGAGACGAAGTCACGAGGCTCTTGGCTGCACTATAGGGAACCTGCCTTCATGATACCCCCGGAGCAGCTGCCGCGCGGTAGCCGCAATTCCGGCGGCACGGGGATTGCGGTTACGCAACCAAAATCCGCAATGGCGCAGGGAGAACTCGGTCTCTCCTGTGAGCAATGGTCGGGCCTGTGTGCCTATCTCGAGCGTCAGCTCGATGAGGCACGTGCGGACACGGCACGCGCGCTGCACGACGAACTGGGCGGCCTGCTGGTGGCGACGAAAATGGACCTCGGCCACCTGCAGCACAGCGTGCGGGGGCAGGAGCCGGAGCTGCGCGAGCGACTCAGTCGCGCACAGCTCAGCCTGGACGCGGTTGTCGCCACCGAAAGGCGGGTGGTCGAAGAGTTGCAGCCGGGCCTTCTCATGCACATCGGCCTGTTCGCGGCACTGCGGTGGTACGTCGATCACCTGAACACGCAGGGCCAGGGCAACTTCGAAGCCGACATCGCGCCCGAGGAGCCCTTCGTCGGCGCTCGCGAACGCGTGGCGCTCTACCGGGCGGTGCAGGCGGCGCTGCAGATGTGCAGTGGTTCGGTCGCGCGCCTGCTCGCCGTCGAGCATCGGGGCACCCTGAGCCTGACGGTCGGGCCATTGCCGACGGCTACGGTTCTTGAGGCTGACCCCGACGTGCGGCTGCTGGCGATCCGGCACCGGGTAGCCGGCGCCGGCGGCACGGTGAGCACCAAGAACGTCGCCGGCGGTATAAGCCTTAGCATTCGGTTCGCCGTAAACCGCTAGGCCCGGCTAGCAGTGCGCCGCAGCGCGCGCCTCGAACCATCCTAGTGACGGCTCATGCTTACTGTGTCGGCAACTTTTCCGCTGCCAGCAGGTGCGCCTGAACGGTGGGTAACACTTTCTGTGCGAAGGCCCTGGCATCCGCGTCATTGCCGGAATCTATTTCCTTCTGCAGTAGCGCAAGCGTGTCCTCGTGGGCCTTGATCTGACTCGATACATAGGACGTGTCGAAGGTGTGGCCCGATAGCACCTCAAGCTCGGCCTTCTTGGCGCGCGCCGCCACGCTGGGTCCTTTGGGAAGTCTTATGTTCTTGGTGCTGGCCAAGGTTCGCAGCTGCGCGTTCGCTGCGGAATGATCCTTGACCATCATCGCTGCGAAATCCCTGACGCCTGGATCGGTGGCCTTCTGCTGTGCAAGCTTGCCGAGCCGCACTTCTGCAATGCCGCCTTCGGCCAGCGATTTGTAGAACGAGGAGTCGGGGGACCCGCTGGCCGCCAGCGCCGCCATCGGAAGGATTGTGAGGGCAAAGAGAAAAGCATGCTTCATGGGTATTACCTCCGGTGCTAGGTTATAGGGCATCGCGGCCTTCTGGCCCAGCGCCTCAGGGCAGCCTTACGACGTCGGCATGCACCGACGGAACTTGAGCATCGCTCGGTCGTAGGCGGGGCGGCGGCGCCGCCGCCCTCAAGGTTCGGTACGTGGTCACCTTCCTACAGTTCCCATGTCGCCCCTGCGACATTCAGGCCGCCCTCGCGGCGCTAGTGTGCAGCCTCACTCACACAGCAGGAGACTCTCCATGAGCAGCAGCCAGAATCCCGGCACACAACAGAACCGCGAAGATCAGAAGGCCCGTCCACAGCCGGGCGGCGGTCAGCACGGGCAACATCAGGACGAGGAGCAGAAGCAGGGCTCCCGAAAGGATCCGTCCCGTGGCAATACGAATCCCGGGAGCGATTCCGAACGTTCGCGCAAGCCCGGTCAGAAGAGCGGCCAGTCGTAACTCGTGACTGACGGAAAAGGGCGGCCGGCGCACGAGCGCCGGCCGTTTTCATTTGTGGGATGCGTAGGCTTCAGATCAGCTTGTCAGCGGTGATGGGCAGGCTGCGCACGCGGCGGCCGGTGGCGTGGAACACGGCATTTGCCAAAGCCGCGGCGACGCCAGTGATGCCGATCTCGCCGATTCCCTTGGCGCCGAGGGGATTCACGTGCGGGTCGATCTCGTCCAGCACCTCGACATCAATTGTCTCGATATCCGCGTGCACCGGGACGTGATAGTCCGCGAGGTTGGCGTTCACGATGCGGCCGGTGCGCTCGTCGAACTCGCTGCTTTCCAGCAGCGCCATGCCGACTCCCCAGACGATGCCACCGACCAGCTGACTGATGCCTGTCTTGCGGTTAAGGAGACGCCCGACGCCATAGGTGCCGACAATGCGCGGCACCCGTACACGGCCCAGATCCGCGTCGACGCGCACCTCAGCAAAGACTGCGCCGAAGGAATGCATGGCGTACTGCTGGCGCTCGGGCCCCGGCGCGGTCGTCGCAGTAGCCGAGATCTCACCGGGCGCCTGTGCGAGCACGGCTGTAATGCGCACGCACCGCTGCGGATGTCCACGCTCGGCGATCCAACCCCCCGAGACGATCAGTTCGTTCGTCGAGGCGGCGGTGACCCCCGGGACGCGTTGCGTCACGCACAGACGCAGTAGTGCTTCACGCGCCTGGACGCAGGCGGCTTGGACCGCCGGGGAAACGCTGGCGACCGTCATGGAGCCCCCGGAGACGGGCGCCTCGGGCAGCGCCGTATCACCCAACTCGAGACGCACCGCTCCCGGGTCGAGGCCCAAAGCGTCGGCGGCGACCTGGGTGAGAACGGTGTAGCTGCCGGTCCCCAGTTCCTGCGTGCCTGTGCCAACCACCGCGGTGCCGTCCGGGAGGTAGCGGGCGGAGGCGGAGGCCTTCATGCGATTGGCAGGATAGGTGGCCGTCGCCATGCCCCAGCCGATCCAGTCGTCGCCGTCGCGCATGGTATGGGGCGCGCTCCGGGCCGCCCAGCCGAAGCGCCGCGCGGCATCGGCATAACAGTCACGCAATGACTTACTGGACCAGGGCCGTCCGCTCTCCGGGTCGCGCTCGGCGTAGTTGCGCAGCCGCAGCTCCACCGGGTCGACACCAGTCGCCACGGCCAGTTCGTCCATGGCGACTTCCAGAGCAAAGGTACCGGTGGATTCCCCCGGCGCGCGCTGAAAGGTAGTGGTGCCGACGTTGAGCGCAACGAGCCGCTGGCGAGTCTTCAGATTCGGGCACGCGTACAGCATGCGCGTCACGGTGGCAGAGGGCTCGGTGAAGTCCTCCAGCAACGAGGTGTGCGAGAGCACGCTGTGCGAGACCGCGACGAGCGAACCGTCGCGCCGCGCGCCGAGCTGCAGGTATTGCTCGGTACGCGGCCGCGCACCCACGGGACCGAACATTTCGGTGCGCTCTAGGACGAGCTTCACAGGACGGCCGACCCTGCGTGCGGCCAGGGCCGCGAGCGCGACGTGTGACCACATCGAGCCCTTGCAACCAAAGCCGCCGCCCACGTAGGGGGAGATGACATGGATCTGTTCCGGCGCCACGCCAAGCACCTTGCTCAACGTCTTCTGCACGCCGCTGACATACTGGGTGGAGTCATAGACGGTGAGCCGGTCGGCATCCCACCATGCCACCGTGGCGTGGGGTTCCATCGGATTGTGGTGCTCAACCGGGGTGCTGTAAGACTGCTCGATACGCACCTCCGCGGAAGCCTGGGCGGCGTCCCAGTCGCCCCGCGAGTAATCCGGCTTCGCCTGAGGAGTCGGCTTGGGAGCATGCGCTCCCTGGCTGGCCACCGCGAAATTCAACTGCGCCTCCTGAGGATCATACGAGATGCGCGCGAGAGCTGCGGCGTAGACCGCCTGCTCCAGAGTCTCGGCGATAACGACGCCAATGGGCTGTCCGTTATAGGCGACCGAGCGATCCTGCAGCAGCGAGAGCACGCGGCCGGCCGGAGGCTCGACGCCCGCGCGGCCGTGCTCCGGAAGGGCCGGCGCATTGTCGGGAGTAATCACAGCGATCACTCCCGGGGCACGTTGCATCGCCCGGGTGTCGAAGCTGCGGATCGAACCGCGGGCAATGGTGCTGAAGAGTAGTTTCGCATAGCACAGGCGTGGCAGCGTGTGCTCGGCCGCGAACGTCGCGGTTCCGGTGACCTTGAGGGGACCATCCACGCGGTTCAGTGGCGCGCCCACCGCACTCACGCCGCACCGCCGGCCAGCTGCAGCGCACGCGTGAGGGCCCGTTGCACCAAGGGTACCTTGAAGGCGTTGTCCCTGAGCGGCTGCGCTTCGCGTGTGCTTGCCAGCGCCGCGGCGGCAATGTTCGTCGCGCCGAGCGCCTGCCCTCGCAAGAGTGCCTCGGCCGCCACGGGGCGCCAGGGTTTGTGGGCCACGCCCCCCAACGCAATGCGGCAATCGCGCACGGTAACGCCCTCGAGGCGCAGCGCGACGGCGACCGAGACCAGCGCGAACGCATAGCTGCTGCGGTCCCTGACCTTCAGGTAGCACGAGGGCACGGCCGCAAACGTCGGCGGCAGGTCGATGCCAAGGATGATCTCCCCCGGTCGCAGCTGCGTATCGGTTTGCGGCGTGCGGCCCGGCAACCGGTGAAAATCGCCAATTGCCACGTCCCTCTGGGCGTGCTTGCCCTGGATGCGCACGAGTGCATCGAGCGCACACAGCGCAACACTCATGTCGGAAGGACTGGTCGCGATGCAGGCGTCGCTGGCCCCGAGGATGGCATGCATGCGGTTGTAGCCAGCGCGTGCGGCGCACCCACTGCCCGGAACACGCTTGTTGCATTCGGCAAACGCTGTATCGGTGAAGTAGCCGCAGCGGGTACGCTGCAACAGGTTGCCACCCATCGTGGCCATGTTACGCAACTGCGGCGAGGCTCCGGCGAGCAGGGCACGGCTCAGGAGCGGATAGCGATCGCGAATCAACGCATGGTTGGCGGCATCACTGTTGCGCACCAGTGCGCCGATGCGAAGACCGCCGGTAGGCAGCACTTCGATCCCACTCAGGGGGAGCTCTGCCAGATCGATCAGCCGTTGAGGTCTCTCGATCCCGCCCTTCATCAGATCGATCAAATTGGTGCCCCCCGCCAGAAACTGCGAGCCGGGCACCGCGGCGAGCGCCAGTGCCTGCTGAAGATCCGGGGGCCTGAAGTAGCTGAAGGGCTCCACATCAGCCTCGCTCAGGCGCCACGGGCGCAGCGCCGAGGACGTCCTGGAGGGCGGCGAGGATGAAGGGATAGGCACCACAGCGACAAATGTTGCCGCTCATGCGTTCGCGCAGCTCCACAGGGGTGGCGGCGATGCGCGCGCCGCTGCCCAGATCCGCGGTGACCACGCTGGCGGTCCCGTGTCGCAACTCCTCTATGAGCGCCACGGCCGAGCAGATCTGGCCGGGCGTGCAGTAGCCGCACTGAAACCCGTCGTGTTCCAGGAATGCCCGCTGCATGGGGTGCAGCCGTGAGGTTGTACCGAGACCCTCGATCGTCGTCACTGAATGTCCGGCGCAGGCCGCCACCAGCAGCAGACAGGCATTCACCCGTCGACCGTCGAGCAGCACCGTGCAGGCGCCGCATTGACCGCGGTCGCAGCCCTTCTTGGTGCCCGGAAGCCCGGCGTGCTCGCGCAGCGCGTCCAGCAGCGTGACGCGCGAATCAAGATAGAGTTGGTAAGGCCGCCCGTTGATCGAGAGGCTCGTTTCGACCATCTGCGCTGCGGCCGGCCGCGGCGCAACCTCCGCACTGGCACCCGCGAGCGGCAGACCGAGCAGAGGGGCCGCCACTGCGCTGCCGACGATGAAGTGGCGGCGCGTCACAGGATGGTCGCCGGATTGATTCAACGGGGTTGGACGCCGTCTGCTGCTGGGACCCTTCTTGTACCGGGCAACCTTGTGCGGCGCTGCGGGGCGAGGGGAGGGTATCTTAGTAGGTGCATTCCGACCGGCGTTATCCAGAGTCCGTCCGACGCCACGATCACGGGCGTTGTCGTACGATGGCGAAAGGCTAACGGGGGAGAAGCTGCATGGCGCACGCGATATGGAAAGGCGCGGTCACCTTCGGGTTGGTTCACATGCCGGTGGGGTTGTATTCCGCCACGCGCGACTCGGGCATCGATTTCCAGTGGCTTGACCGCCGCACGCTCGACCCGGTTGGTTACCGTAGGTACAACAAGCGCACCGGGCGGGAATTGAAAATGGAGGATATCGTCAAGGGCGTGCGTCAGCGCGATGGTCGCTATGTAGTTGTCACCGATGCGGAAGTGCGCGCAGCGTTCCCGAAGTCGACGCAGACGATCGAGATCGAGTCCTTCGTGAAGCGTGCCGATCTGCCGCTGGTACTTCTTGAACGACCCTATTATCTGCAACCGGCTGCCAAGGCCGAGCATGTCTACGCGTTGTTGCGTGAGACCATCCGCGCCGCCGACGTTGCCGGGATCGCGCGCATCGTAATCCACAATAAGGAGCACCTGGCGGCGCTCATGGCGGTGGACAATGCGCTGGTGCTCGAGGTGCTGCGCTGGGCTGGCGATCTGCGGCCCGAGAAGGCGCTGGCGCTGCCAGGCGGCGCCGCGGCGCGCCTGAAGACGGGGGAACTGCAGATGGCACGGCGCCTGGTTGCGCAGATGACGGCCCCCTGGCAGGCGCAGCGCTACAGCGAGGATTTCAGCCGGCGCATGGATACCCTCATCAAGCGGAAGCTGGCAGCGGGCAAAGTCAAAGGCGTGGAATCGCTGGAAGCTGCGCCGGCCACGCCGGAGCCCTCGAACGTCATCGATCTGGCGGAACTTCTCCGCCGCAGCATGCAGGAACGCCGCGCCCCCGTGAAGAGCTCGCGCGCGGGACAGAAAGATCCGCGCCGTCGCGCGACGCGTGGCAAGGCGGCCTGAGTAGTCATCCGCTGACGCGCGCTCAGGCCGCAGCCGATTTCGCCCGCAGCGCGGGGTTTGTAAGCTTTCCATCCTTGGCGGTCGGGATACCGGCGGAAACGAAAAACATGACAAATCCTGCTGTGAATCGGACGCTCCCGGTCATGCCTCGCGGCTTGCGGGCAGGGTCCATGCGCCTCCCTGCGCAATCGCTGGTTGGCCTCCGTGCTGGCATGTGTGTGCCGGCCGCCGGACCAAAGCCGGGTGACCTGCTGCGCAAGAGTCCGCCATGGATCGATCGCGATCTGTAGCGGCAAGCCCGGGGCCACCGTCTGGCGGGCGCGTAATTGGCTACGCTTACACAGAATATGCTCGTTCGCTGACAGCCAGCAGCTTGACGGCGTCGTAGCCTGCGCGCCTCAAAAATTTCTCGGGGGGTTCCCATGAAGCCCATACGTCCGCCGGTTTGGCGGTGTGTTCTTTGGCTGCGGGTAATGGGCTGCAATCAGCAGCTGGGACGCGCGCGCGGGGTTCGCGCGATGGGGGGCAGCCGTACAGTGCAACGCGACTGTCACGGACATGTCGGAGGGCCCTGCAGCTGTTCCTGACGGGACAATCGTAGGCGCGGCTTTCACATGGGGGCTTTCAGAATGGAGCGGTCCTACTGTAGGTGAGGTCCTACGAGGACACGTGGCCCGCGTGCGTGGCCAAGAGCTTGGCATGGGGGCTAAATCGCAGGCGTCGCAGATAACCTGAAGCGCGGGACATGCAACGCTCGAAAACTGGCATTCCGGGCTTGGATTACATTCTTCATGGTGGACTGATCGCCGATCGTCTTTACCTTCTCGATGGTCATCCGGGCGCCGGCAAAACGACCGCAGCGCTGCAATTCCTTCTCGAGGGCGTGCGCAACAACCAGCGCTGCATGTATGTCACGTTGTCCGAGACCCGGGACGAGCTGACCGCGGGGGCGCATTCGCACGGCTGGGACATTCAGGGCATCGAGGTCCTGGAGCTGGTAGCGGACGAGAGCGGGCTCGATGGTGAGGGCGAGCTCACCATGCTGCATCCTTGGGAAGTGGAGTTGAGCGAGACGACTCGCAGAGTGCTCGAGGCCGTGCAGCGCAGCAACCCAGAGCGCCTGGTCTTTGATTCGCTGTCCGAGATGCGCCTGCTGGCGCAGAACTCGCTGCGTTACCGGCGGCAGATCCTGGCGCTGAAGCAGTTCTTCGTCGGCCGCCAGTGCACCGTCATCATGCTCGATGACCGCACGGCAGAGGGCCCCGACCTGCAGTTGCACAGCATCGCGCACGGGGTGATCTCGCTGGACTTCCGTTCACCACCTTACGGACGGGCCCAGCGGGAGATTCAGGTGCTCAAGTTCCGCGGCACCGACTTCGCGAGCGGCTTTCACGACTTCGTGATCACCCGGGGTGGACTGCACGTGTTTCCGCGCCTGATTGCCGCCCATCACGGCGCCTCGTTTGAACGGGGTATGATCGCCAGTGGTGTGGTCGAGCTCGATGCGCTTTTGGGTGGCGGTGTGGAGCGCGGCACCAGCACGCTTCTGGCGGGGCCGCCCGGCTGCGGCAAGTCCTCGATCGCTCTGCAGTACGCGCTGGCAGCCACACGGCGTGGCGAACACTCTGCGGTCTTCATGTTCGATGAGACCAAGGCTGCACTTCTTGCGCGTTCATCGGGCATGGGGCTGAAGGTCCCGGAGGGTCGGGGACCCGGGGACGTGCTCCTCGCCCAGATCAACCCGGTCGAGATGTCTCCGGGGGAATTCACGCAGGTCGTGCGCGAGAGCGTGGAGCGCGACCAGGCGTGCGTGGTGGTCATCGACAGCCTGAACGGCTATCTCAACTCGATGCCGCAAAACAATTTCCTGACCGCACAACTGCACGAGCTGCTTTCCTATCTGAACAATCATGGCGTCGCGACGTTCCTGGTCGTCGCCCAGAGCGGCCTGATCGGCAGCAACATGGCCTCACCGGTGGAGGCGAGCTATCTTGCGGACTCTGTGGTGCTACTGCGCTACTTTGAATATGCCGGCATGGTGAAGAAAGCCATCTCGGTACTGAAGAAGCGCACCGGTGCACACGAAGAGTCGATTCGCGAGCTGAGTGTGGACGACCACGGCATCCATCTGAGCCCGCCCCTGCTGCAGCTGCGGGGCGTGCTCACGGGGGTGCCGACCGACGTGATCGCGCCGAACGTTGCGCCCGCATTCAGCGCAGCGCCGGTATGAACGCAGCCGCTCAAATTGAGGCCGGCTACCAGGTTCTGATACTTCCGCATACGCGGCGCGACGGCGACGTGGCCTCCGCGCGTCTGCGTCGCAGTGGCATTGCCTGTGAAGTAGTGCAGGACGCCGCTACCCTGGCACTGGCTTTGCGCGAACCAGTGGGAGCGGTGGTGGTCACCGATGCTGCTCTGCGCGATCCAGACTTCACACGGGTGATCGCTGCCCTCGGCCGGCAACCCGCCTGGTCAGACATTCCCGTCGTGCTGCTCGGCCAGAATTCCAGTTCCACCGCCACAGACGCGGCCGAGCGCCTGCGGGCCTCATTGACGAACGTCACACTGCTGAACCGACCGACCTCTGTACGCACGCTCCTGAGCTCGGTGCAGGCGGCGCTTCGGGGGCGCAGACGTCAGTACCAGACCCGCGACCAGATGCGCATGCTGCGCGAGACCGAGGAAACGGTGCGTACGCGCGAGCAGCAGCTGCACACCCTTGCCGAGAACTCTCCGGACATCCTCAGCCGCTTCGACCGCAACCTGCGCCACGTATTCGTCAACCAGGCGGCCACGCGCAACACGGGTCTTACGCGCGACGCCCTGATCGGCCGCACCAACCGCGAACTCGGCATGCCGCCGGACCTGTGCGACGTGTTCGAGCGCACGCTCACGCAGGTCTTCGAGACCGGCGAGCCGCGCACCGTGGAGTTCACCTTCCCCGGCCCCACGGGGGGGCTCCACTATACAAGTTCGGTGGTGCCCGAATTCGGCAGCAGCGGCGTGGTGGAGAGCGTCCTCAGCGTGTCGCGGGACGTCACCGAGCGCAAGAATGCGGAGGATGCACTGCGTGTCGCAGATCGTCGCAAGGATGAGTTCCTCGCCATGCTGGCGCACGAGCTGCGCAATCCCCTGGCGCCTATCCGCAGCGCCAGTGAGCTGCTCGGACGCGTGGCGGAGGGAGATCCGAAGACGCAGGCCATCGTCGGGATCGTGAAACGCCAGGTCGCGCACCTTACCCGCCTCGTCGATGACCTGTTGGACGTCTCGCGGATCACACAGGGCAGGATTGAGCTGCAGCGTGCTCCGGTTGAGCTGCTCGGGGTGATAGCGCAGGCCCTTGAAAGCGTCGAGCCGCTGGTGCGCGAGAAGGCACACCGGATCGAGCGCGCAGTGGGTGAAGAGCCCCTGTACGTGAACGGGGACAGTGCGCGCCTGGTGCAGTGCCTGGTGAATCTGCTCGCCAACGCCGCCAAGTACACCGATGCCGGGGGTACGATCCACATCGCAATGCGGCAACAGGACTCACAGGCCATCATCACGGTCAGTGATACCGGCATGGGGATCACGAAGGAACTGCTTCCCCAGATTTTCGAGTTGTTTGTTCAGAGCGAGCGTTCACTGGATCGTTCCCAGGGGGGCTTGGGCATCGGGCTGTCAGTCGTTAAACGCCTGGTAGAGATGCATGGCGGAGCGGTGGCGGCGCGGAGCCCCGGGATCGGGCAGGGCTCGACCTTCGAGGTGCGTCTGCCGGTAATCCCGGCCCCCGGGGAGAAGCGTGTCGAGGAGGAAGAGGCCAGCGCCGCGGGTCGCCGGATTTTGATCGTGGACGATAATTCTGACGCCGCGGATTCGCTCGCGCTCCTGCTGCGCCTGAACGGTCACAATACCCAGTCAGTCTATGTCCCCGAGGAGGCGCTCGAGCGCACCCTGCAGTTCAGGCCGCAGATCGTGCTGCTAGATATCGGGCTGCCGCGCATCGACGGCTACGAGGTGGCGCGCCGGATTCGGGCCCGTGACGAGGTGGTGAAATTGATCGCATTGACCGGCTACGGCCAGCGCGACGATATCGAGCGCGCCCGCGTGGCCGGCTTCGATGCCCATCTCATCAAGCCGGTAGACCTTGCGGCGCTGGATCGGCTGCTGGCCGAACCCATTGCCGGCTTCATATCGGGCCCGGCAGCGTCCTGAGGGCTCTTGAGACGGCGGCGCTGCGGTCTTTCAGGCGGGAACGCGTACGCGGCGTTTGGCGGCGAGGTAGGCGCGGTTCATGCGCTCGCGCTGCTGCTGCGAAAAGTGGCTCTTCACGTCTCCCCACAATGCACTTTCCTCTTCACTGATATGGTGCGTCACCAGTTCACGCAGCACCTTGGCAGTGGCGTGATGTTCCGGCGAAGCGCCATTCGAAATTGAGGCGAGGCGCTTGAGCGTGGAGCCGGCCAGTTCGTGCTCCAGATAGCCCTCGTACCCATCCATCTTGGCCTCTGTGTCGCGCAGCGCTAGCACCGCGTCGTAGACGATCTTCTGCTCAGCCTTGGTATGGGGCACCAGAGCCTTGCGGATGCGCTTCACCAACTCTTTACGCTTGGCTGCACCGCTGGCCTCCGACAAGTCGCTCAGCAGCCCCTTTACCTCGTTGTGCTCCTCTTTCAGGGTCGTCAATACGTCGTCACTCAGACCGCTCGGATCCACCGAAGAGATCGCTTCGGCCATGATTTTGGACACGGTTCGCGCCCGGGACTTGAGACTCATGAAGTGCTCCGCATGCAGGATTAAGAGCGCCGATAGTAGGAAAGGGTGGCGTTGCGTTGCATCGGCGGCCGCACCCGCAGCATGTCGGAAGGCGCTGAGGTGTGGCAGCGCCGCAGGCGCCTCAGAGCAGCCAGTCGATCGGCAACACCGACAGAAGCTTTACGAGGGTGCGGCGCCACAGGCCCGCTCCGGGCTCGGCATCGAGAACCTGCGTGCCCTGGGGCGTCGTGTCGACCCACTGCACGCGGCTGCCGTCCGGGCTCAGCCTGACCTCGTAGGCTCGCTGCACCAGGCCACTGTCGAAATATGCGCCGAGCTCCCGCGCCATGGCACGGTTCTGAATCACTACCCCCATCTCCGTGTTCAGGCGCACCGAGCGCGGATCAAAGTTGAAAGACCCGACAAAGAGGCTGGAGTCGTCGATTTGCAGCGTCTTGGCATGCAGGGACCCGGCGGAGCTGCCTCCGGCGTGATGCCGTTCTGAGGGATCGACCGGTTTCAGTTCATAGAGCTGAATCCCGGCATCCAGGAGTGCGCGGCGGTGCTTGGCGTAGCCGGCGTGCACAGCAACCACGTCGTTGCTCGCCAGGGAGTTGGTGAGAACACGCACCCGCACTCCCCCGTGAGCCAGCGCCTCGAAATCGCGCGTGCCCTCCTGCATCAGTACGAAGTAGGGGGATACGAGGTCGAACTGCGCATGGGGGGTGCCGGTGTCCTTGAGCAGTTGGGGCAGCATGATCAGGCTGCGGCTGTCAGAGAACACCTTGGTCGGATCGTCGGCAACAAGGCGCGTCTCGCTCCATTGAAATCCGAGTTTGTGCTCACGCACCTCATCGATCAGTGGTCTCGCCTTCAGCATGGCGAGATAGGGCGCTGCCCGCGGATCCGTGTGGGCAGACGCGAACGCCACCTGCAGTGAGCGGGCGGCTTTGTCTGGGGACTGCGACCCGACCAGCATCGAGGCCGGGTAAGCCGAGGCACTGTTCCAGAACTCATCGAACATCTTGGAGATGGAGTCGACGATGGGCCCCACGGCCAGCAGATCCAGATCGACGAACTGCACGGCGGTGCCGGCATCGAAGTATTCGTCGCCGATGTTGCGGCCTCCTATCACCGTCACTTCGTTGTCGACCGTGAAGGACTTGTTATGCATGCGATGATTGATGCGCTCGAAATCCAATACGTAGTTCGTCCAGCGGGCATGGCGCAGGATGAGCGGGTTAAAGAGGCGCACCTGTATGTTCGGTTGCGCGGCGAGGGCGGCAAGTGTGCTGTCCATGCCGGCGGTGTTGTTGTCATCCAGTAACAGCCTCACGCGCACGCCGCGCGACGCGGCCTCGACCAGCGCTTCGAAAAGCAGTTTGCCCGTGACGTCGTCGTGCCACATGTAGTACTGCGCGTCGATGCAGCGCTCGGCCGCCGCCGCGAGGCGCGCGCGTGCAGCAAATGCATCGGTCGCGATGGGGAGTGCGTAAACGCCGCTCACGCCGCGATGTTCGGCGAGGGCCGGTGCCAGCGCGCGCGCCAGCTGCGTTTGTTCGGTGTCCTGAAACGCGCTTGAGGCCGGCCGCTCACGCAGCGAGGGCAGCGTGCAACCACACAGCAGCAGGGCGATGAGCGCCAGGCAGCCTGCGGCGATCATCCGGCGCGAGCGCGGTTTCAGGGTTCGCATCCTTGAGTTGGCAGAGCAGTGCGCCAGGAGTGCATCCCGGGTTCCCACCGGGTCATCCGCGGCATCGTAACGTTGGCGTCATCTTTGCAGACGAGGGCACACCTACAGTATCAGCCGCTTCCTACGCCTGCATGAGTCGCCCACGGCGTGGTGAAAGCGGGACCATGCGCTAGGCTTTAACCGTCACGAGAAACCGCCTGCGATCCCGCAGCGGTAACATCGGCATCAATAGAGGTAGCACCATGAATGACGACAAGGTAAAGGGTCAGTGGAAGCAGCTGGCTGGCAAGGCCAAAGCCCAGTGGGGCAAGCTGACTGATGATGATCTGAAAGTCGCGGAGGGCAACAGCGAGTACCTGACGGGAAAGATCCAGGAGCGTTATGGCATCGCGCGCGACGAGGCCAAGAAGCAGGTCAAGGACTTCAGCTCGCGGCTATAGTCGCTCAAGCCGGTGCACGCGGGGCATGCGCAGCGCGTGCGCATGCCCCGCGGCCCGCAAAAGTCACGAAGCCCCGTCCGTCTGCACCACCGAGATTTGGGCGGTGCGGTTGGCGTGCCCCCCTTGCGAAGGTCGCTGACAGTCGCTAGCGGCGCGAGCCGGTAATCATGATGCTATCGCTCGTCCCCGGGTATGGCGGGCGGCTCTCGCAGCGCTCGATACAGAAGATGACGCCGACCAGAAACGGGGTGGAATTGCCGGCATCGTAAGGCACGGAAGTCAGATCGAAGCGCGCGGACTGGATCAGCTGCACAGCCGTCACCTGCAGCACCGGGGCGGCGTCAGATGCCACGACCTTAATCGCGGTCGCCTTGCCCCCGCGGTCGATCTGGAACCGCACCACGGTTTGGCCCTCAAGGCTCTGCAGCCGTCCCTGCCACGGGTACCAGTCGCGCTTAGTATCGATCTGCGCGTGCGGCAGCGTCCGGGGCGGCGCTGATGCCGCAGTCGAGGCGGTGGCCGGCGGCACGCGTTGCGTCGCACAGCCTTGCAGGAGCGCAGCGAGCATTCCGAGGGAGAGCATGATGCCGCGCACTGCCATGTGAAGCCTTCAGGACCGCGTGTGCGGTCGGCCGGCGCCAGTGTAAGGGAATCGCCGCACTGCGGACGCGTGGCAGGAAAGGCTGTAGCATGACTTCCCCCGTGCAGGCGCCCTAAGGAGTGGCATGAGAAACCCGATCGGCTCAGTGGCGCTGGCCTGCCTGCTCGCGGGTGCGCTCGGCGCCTGCGTCGTCGCCCCTTATTCACAGGAGTCCCCCGCCGCGGCACAGGAGCAGGCTTCCGAGCCGCCGCCGCCGTTGCCGGTCTACGAGCAGCCCCCGTGCCCGGAAGATGGCTATGTCTGGACGCCAGGACTGTGGCGCTGGGGCCCGGAGGGCTACTTCTGGGTACCGGGCACCTGGGTCGCGCCACCGCAGATCGGCGTTTTGTGGACCCCGGGCTACTGGGCACTGGCGGGAGCCGTGTACGTGTTCCATGCCGGCTATTGGGGACCGCACGTCGGTTACTACGGCGGCATCAACTACGGCGGCGGCTATACCGGGTACGGCTACGCCGGGGGTCGCTGGAGCGGCAATCGCTTCCAGTACAACACTGCCGTCACGAACGTAAACACGACCGTCGTACACAACACCTACAACGAGACCGTGATTAACCAGGTGCATGAGACAAACGTGACGCGCGTCAGTTACGTCGGTGCGCCAGGCACGCGCTCCCAGCCGAGCCGCGCCGAAACGAACTATGCTCATGAGACGCACACGGCCTACACGCAGCCGCAGATCGCGCATCACGACACGGCCCGTACGAGTCCGATGCAGAACGCTGCACGCAACGAGGGTCGGCCGCCGGTGGCGGCCACCCCGAGGCCCTCCGCGTTCTCAGCCCCGGGCGTTACCGCCGCCAAGCCGGTCGGGCCGGTCTATCATCCCCAGCATCCGCAGGGACACGAGGAGCGACCGGAGCATTGAGCACGGATGCGCGCACCGCCGGCGCGCCAGTTGCGCCGCAAGTGTTTGGAGAGCAGGAGGCAGGAGCCGCGGCACGCACTGGTGTGCCGTCCGCGGCGCAGACAACAATGAACCAGATCACCGTCGTAACCCCGAAATACGATGTGCAGGCCCAGGCCCTGTGGCAGGAGGTTGCCGAGGCGTCCGACCTTGTCTCAACGATCGTCGACAGCATCCCCGGCCTCACGGTAGCGGGCGCCGAGACGCGCAGCGAGCTTGAACGCGCCGCCGCGCTCCTGAAAGCGGTGGCAGGGATCCTGCAGCGCACCGAGCGGCGCGAAGGCTCGCGCTACGCGACCACCAACCGCAGCATCCTCGGGCCGGATCCGGTGCCCTAGCGAGTTGCGCTGCGGCGCATCCCCGACCGAGAATGCCGGCATGAAGGGCTTGTGGACAACGACAGCCTTAGCGGGGTTGCTCGTGATGCCGGCGCTCGCCGCGGCTGCCGACGATTCTGCGGACGAAGGGCAGGGACCGCGCTGCGAAGTCGCGGTCGTGAACCCGGTCAGCAATTACGCCGAGTGTGTCAAACCGCGTGGCGCCCACGTCGACCCGCCCCCCAAGCGCGCCGCACCCACGGAAGAGGCGTGCCGCAGGCATCCCGAGCTCGACGTCGAGGAATGTCGCCAGTACCTGGCGCCGGCCGCCGCCAACCCGCAGGGCTGAAGCCTGCGCCAGCGGCCGCCTGGCCAGCGTTCGGTGTTTGGATCCGCATCCCGTGCAGCCTGGCGTTAACCGTAGGTGAGGTCGGTGCTCTGGCCGACTTCGATGATATAGCCGTCAGGGTCGCGGATGTAGCAGCGAATCTCGCCGTACTTGGCAATCGGCGCTGTGATGAACTCGGCTCCCCGACTTTTCCACAACTCGTAGCACGCCTGAATATCCGCAACGCGGATATTCATGAAGCTGGTGACCCGATCCGGGTCAGCGGGCACACCGAGCGTCACCGTCGGTTTATCGGGGGTCGGGCCGCCCCCAACGTTGACAATGAGCCACGTATTGGCGATCTGAATGTGCCCGGACGCCCCCTTGCTGTCGCCTCTGCTCAGAACGCGGCCGCCAAAGACCTTTTCGTAAAAATCAGCCGATCGGTCGATGTCGGCAACGGTGATAAAATATGTGCAGGTGAACCCCTCGCGCGGGGGCATCTCATAGCTCTTCTGCTCGATTTGTCCGTTGGTCATTGACGGCTCCAATCGCGATAAACGAGGCTGATGCGCCCTCTGGCGCGTCCGTAATTCACTTCCTGCTGCCGGCTCGGCCTGACGAGTTCAACCCGGAAGTCCGCCATCATGCGCAACGGCTACGCTTGCGTGAGCGGTTGACGCGCATCATGGCGTCGGAAACCCGAACATCAACCAGGACTGATTGGCGACCCAATGCGGGTACAGCGCCGTCATCTGATCAAACAGCTCCTGGTCGGATGTCGCGCTTTGCCGCGCCCGATCGAAGTCCTGCAGGTAACGCTTGGTGTCTTGGATCGTCGAGGGCGAGTCGGGCGCGCCAGGCTTCTTGTGACCGGCGACAACGATCGCCGGGTTCAGGGCCGCTAACCGGTCCAGCGCCGCGATCCAATTGCTGCGGCTCTCGGGGGTGGTGTCGCCGACGTAGATGCGGCATTGGTTGTAGACAACGTCGCCAGCGACGATCAGGTCGATCGATGGAACGTATAGAGATGTCGTATCGGGACTATCGGTGCGCCCCTGCTCGATGATGCGTAGTTCGTGACCCTCCAGAGTGAACGTGTCGTGCTCATAGGGCTCGGGCGCCACCAACTTCGTGGGTACCTGCCCGGGAAACAGGCGGCGGGCAAGGCGCTCCACCGCAGGCGAGAAGGACATCTGCATGTCGTTCACCGTCTTGGGCGTTGCTATCGCGCGGGCGCCCGGGAAGCGCTCCAGCAGAATGCTCAGGCCGTAGAAATGGTCGAAGTGACTGTGCGTTATATAAATGGTTTCCAGGTTACGGTTGTGCAGAGCAACCCAATCCGCGAGAGCCTCGGCCTCAGCCACCGTCGTCATTGCATCTACCAGCACCGCGTCGTAGTCGCCGAAGATCAAAGTCGACGTGATCGGGTCAAAGCCGAGCGCTTCGCCGAAGGGCTTTGGGCGCTCGCCGACCATAGCCTTACCCGGGGCGGTAAAGACGTTCACGCTGAGCGTGCTCGAGGTGACCGGCGCGCTGGCGCGCGTGGCCGCTTTCAGTCCATTTGTACCTTCCACCGGGTACCTCTGTCGATGTCAGGGCGGGTGACTGTCGAGCGCAAGACTGGCAGAGGCGCAGCGACGGATCCATTGGACGAACGTATCGATCGGGCGCTCCGCTCACCGATCGCAAAACTTACATACGCGAAGCATCAAGATGACGGTCGCGCGGGTCCGCGCCCGGCCCAAGGGGACGCGCGATACCTCGGCGCCTGAAAGGCGATACTCGTCTGAGCGGACCCCTAGTGTGAGGCGAGGGAACTCAAGGTCGACTGGCACGCCGGTGTGAGATCCGCGGCGTGCGCGCGCAGGCATTGCAGCGCGCGACCGCCTCCGAGGCGCACATCAGCACAGTATTTCTGCAGGTCGCTGCCGCAGTTCGCACGCACTGCGCGTGCTTCGTCGCGCGGGGACAGCGTGGACGCCGGGGCAGCCGCTGTGGCTGGCGCCGCAGGCGCTGCGGTCGCCGGGACAGGGGCTGATGTCGCGGAGGGGGCTGCACCTGCCGCCGCTGTGCCGGCGGCGGGCGCCGGCAGCGCGGGCGCAAGCGCACCGCGACAGCCGGCCGAGACGTCCTGACTGTGCTGCACCAGGCACTGCAGCGATGCCTGCGTGCCCGTGGGCACACTTGAACACACGCTCATGTAGTCGCCGCGGCAGGCGCTCTTGATGGCCGAGCGCTGGGCGTCGGAGAGTTGTGCAACCGCCGGCGTGCACAGTACAAGGAGGAGGCAACCGCAGGCCCAGGACAGTAATGGCTTCATGCTTCGCTCGCTTTGATTGATGTAGTGGCTGCGACTAGCGTCGGCTGCGGCCGCCGCTCTGGCGGCTGCCGCCGGTCTCGCGCGCGCTGCCGAGGCGGCCGCCGCCACCGGCCTGTCGCCCCAGGCGGTCCTGTTCCAGCTGCTGGTAGTTGCCGCTGTTCACGTCGCTGCCACGATTGCCCTGACTGGCGCCGGGGCTGGCCGGATTGTTCGCCGGCGGGCTCGGATGGTTGGCTGGCGGCTGCACCGGATTCCAGCCGCCGCCCTTGTCGTATTTTTCCCAGCCGGAATCGGTGTGCTTGTAGACATTGCCGTCGTGGCCTGCGTACACATCACCGCCCTGGGTCTTGACCGCGCCGCCGCTGCCGCCGGTGACGGCGTTCTGGTAGCCCGCCCCCTTGGCCCCGGTTGAGGAGTTGAAGCCGCCGGCACGTCCGTTGGCGTTGGCACCGCTTTGCGTGTTCACCGTCTGGTTGGCGCCGGAGAAGGTGCTCGAGCCCCAGCGGCCGTAGGGATTCACGTTCTGGTTGGTGGATCCGGACACGCCGGTGCGCGCGTTGTAGTAGCTCGCATTCACCGTGCCACTGCCATTGCCCCAGGAAGCGCTGCCCTGCGCATAGCTGCCGGTGCTCGGGTTGTACGCCGACCAGGCGCCCGCGCCGCCATAGGGTCCGTAGACCGCTGCGCCGTGTGCCCAGGCACCGCTCGCTGGGTTGTAGTAGCTGCCGGCCCTGGCGGCACCGCCGTAGGGGCCGTACACCACGCCACCGCGCGCCCAGGCACCCGTTGTCGGGTTGTACCAGACCGAGCCTGCGTAGGTGTAGGGATACGGATAGTAGATCGGTATCGGCCCGGCGATGATCACCGGCGGATAGTAGAAGCCCGTGCCGTAGACCAGCACTCCGGAGCTCACGTAGCCGAGCGTGTAGCCGGCGGTGAAGCCGAAGGTGACCACCGCCGGAGTGACCGCATAGATGCGCACGTAGGTGACCGGGTACACCGGGCTCGCCGCGGGAATGGTGTACACCACCGCGGGCACGGCATCCGCCAGTGCCCAGGGTCCCATCGCACTCGGGGCAACGAACCAGGCGCCGCCTTCACAGGCGTAGAAGCCGGACTTGACCTGCAGAACGTAGGTATTGGTGTTGACCGCGTACAGCATCGTCGTGCCTTCCACCGGTGCAAAGCGCGGCGGCCCGGAGTAGACGACGGTGATTTTGGCGACACTGCGCTTGAGGGAGGCTGTTGTCGGCACCTGCGCCTTGAGCACTGCCTCCTGCGCCGCGATGGTACCCGGGACCGCGGCAAGCACCGCGCCATCGGGACCGTTCGGGACGATCAGCGAGAAGTCCGGCGGCAGCTTATCGGTCGCGAACTGCCAGGGGCCGGTGACGGCGCGCGCGGAGAACCAACGCCCCGAAAGCAGCACGTAGTAGAGATTCTGTGCGGGGTGGAAGAAGAGCACGTTCGGCGTGTTCACGATGCGCTGCAGACCCGTACCGCTCACGGCGCGCAGCGCCGGCGCTCCCTGGGTGATGATGATCTCGGCGGGTTTCTGGCTGACGAACACCTGCGTGGCGGTGCCCTTCGGCGTCGGCGGCTTTGCGGGTATGTACGCAGCGCTCGCCGCGAAGCCCGGGTCCTTCTTCAGGGCGAGGAAGGCCTGCGGCAGGTGGCTCACCGGTGCATAGCGGCCGCCGACCTGGGCAGCGGAGTACCAGAAGCCGCTGTTGAGCAGGTACCAGGTGCCCCGCTCCGTGAAAACGCCCCAGTTGGTGTTGACGGCGTACTTCAGGCCGGATTTGCCGGCCGGTACCAGCACCGGTTCACCATCGAACACCACAAGGCTCGCCGGGTGGTCTGCGTAGAAGATAACCGGCGGCTCGTTGTTGACCCGGACCGCGGCGACCGGCAGCTGTTTCAGGCTCAGCAGGACCGCGGTGAGCGGCACCTGCCGGATCTGCATCTGCCCGAGCGCTTCGCGGATCTTGGCCTCAAGAGTCGATGCCTGCTGCGTGTCGAGCGCCGGGAAGTGCGAGGAGATCAGCTGCGGGTCGGAAAGGTTCACGATCCCTGCGGCCTCATCGACGCTGGTCGCGAGGGTGAGCTCGATGGTGCCCATGAGCGGCTGGGGCTGCCCGGCGCGGCTGATGGCGAGCGCGGCGCGCGCGGTGATGCGCCTGCGATCGGGCCAGGAAGTCGCCTGCGGCTGGTAGATGGTGACCGTGGCACCCTCGCGCACCACGGTATGGGGCCAGGAGGCGGCGGCAGCTGGCGCCGTGAGCGCTGGCACCACCGGCCCGGCGGCTTCCTCAGAGAGCGCAGCAGAGGAATAAAGGCACGCGCACAGTGCCAGCGCGCGCGCGGCGCGCGCCCCGCACAGCCGGGCAGCGACAGGCGCAGATCCGTTCATGGAAGTCCTCGCAGGCAGATGCTTGTTCTTGTGTCGCTGGCGCAGCGCGCGCGAGCCGCCATAACGTCAGTACCGATGCGAGCTCGGCCGATTTGCTGTCGGTCCGGCGCAGGCCGGTGATCTTAGGTTTCGGGCGTGCTCGCGGTCAACGTCGGGCGCGCACTGCCAGATACCGTTCGATCCCGGGGTGCATTACACTCCTTTGCAAAGGCTCCTGCCGCCCGTGCGCCGGTGACTGGCGATGCTTGCGGCACCACCACAACCGATAAGAACGTAGGGAGAGCTCTCGTGAGGCAGCTGAACATGCGGATTGCAGCGCTGGCCGCCGTGGCCGTGGCGTCTGTGCTGACGGCCTGCGCCGGCAAGCCCGCCACACCGGAACTGGTCAACGTGAGCGGGATGATTCCGATCACGGACACGCGGCTGTCCACCACGCGCGCCTACCAGGCGCCCACTTTCGACCGCAGCAGGTACCACGGCATTCTCATCGATCAGGCTGACCTGTACCGCGGCCCCGAGGCCGACTTTGGCAGTACTTCAATCGCTGACCAGGAGATGATCGCCGCGAAACTTACCGCCGAGTTCCGGCGCGTCCTCGCGCCTGACTTCAACGTGGTCAGTGCGCCCGGACCCGGCGTCGTACGGGTACACATGACCCTGATGGGGATCAATGCCAGTCACCCGGTGCTGTCGACCGCACTGCGACTGACGCCGGTCGGACTGGTGATGAGCGCCGGACACACCGTGCGCGACAAGCCGGCGAACTTCGTCGGCTCGATAAATGTGGCGGGCGTGGTCTACGACTCCCAGAGCGGCGTCGTGCTCGTGGCGGCGCAGGCGATCGTGTCTCCCGCGGCGCTGGACCTGACTTCCGGGCTCACGCCGCTGCGCGCAGCGGAGCTGAGCACCACCCGCGCCGCGGATGCCTTCCGCGACTACCTGCTGCGCAAGCGGGCGGGCGGGTAGAAGGCGGCGCGGGGGACCGCCCCGGGGGTGAGCATGGGCGGGGAGCGGGGCAATGCGAGGACGCAGGCCGCTGTGCTGCTCGCCGCGACGCTCGCCGGGTTGAGTGGCTGCGAGGTCGGACCGAACTTCACGCGCCCGGCAGCCCCGGTCGCCACTCACTGGATCGACGCGCCGCAGGACTCTGCCCCCGCAGCCCCCGACACGGCCGCCTGGTGGCAGCTCTTCGGTGACGCGACCCTGAACGGCCTGATCGATGATGCCTACCACAACAACTTCTCGCTGCAGATCGCGGCCGCGCGCATCCTGCAGGCGCAGGCGCAGCTGAACGTCGAGATCGGCGAACTCTTTCCGCAGCAGCAGGCCCTCGCTGGTGGCGTGCAGCACCAGCGCCAGAGCCAGGCGACGCTCATTGCCCCGGGACTCGACCCGATCCTCGATACCAGCCAGTTTGGCCTGAGCGCCAGTTGGGAGCTCGACTTCTGGGGCAAGTACCGCCGCGCCATCGAGGCCGACCGGGCCGCGATGGTGGCCTCGGTGGCCGCCTATGACAGCGCGCTCGTGAGTCTCACGGCTGGTGTGGCCAGCACCTACCTCAACGTCCGCACCCTGCAGCAGCGCATCCACGTGGCGCACGACAACCTGAAGACGCAGCAGGAGAGCCTGCGTATCGCGCGCGCGCAGTTTGAGGCCGGGGAGACCAGTGAGCTCGACGTGCAGCAGGCACTCACGCAGCTTGCGCAGACGCAGGCGCAGATCCCCGGCCTTGAGAACTCGCTGCGCGCCGACAAGGACTCACTCGCGGTGCTGCTCGGGGCCACGCCGGATGGCATGGATGCGCGCCTGGGCGCCGAAACCGACATACCCGCGGCACCGGCGCGGGTCGCCGACGGCATGCCGAAGGATCTGCTGCGCCGCCGTCCCGACGTTCGCCAGGCCGAGCTCAGCGCCGCGGCCCAGAGCGCCGCCATCGGCGTGGCGAAGGCCAATCTCTATCCATCCTTCTCGCTCACCGGCAGCTTCGGCTTCGTTGGCACCAACGTGCGCGGCGGCTCGATCGGGGACCTGTTCAACTGGGACAACCGCGCCGCGAGCGCCGGGGCTTCCTTCGTGTTCCCGATCTTCAACTACGGCCGCATCGTAAACTCGGTGCGCGTGCAGGATGCGGTGTTCGAGCAGGCGGTGCTCAATTACCAGAACACCGTGCTGCAGGCCCAGCAGGAAGTAGAGGATGCGCGCGCGGCTTTCGCGGCCGCGCAGGCGACGCTCGCCACCCTCATCGATGCCGCCGGGTCCGCGCGCCGCTCCACCGAGCTTGCGATCGTGCGCTACAAGGAAGGTGCCTCGGACTACACGACGGTGTTGAGCGCCGAACAGCAACAGCTGCAGGTCGAGGACGGCCTCGCCAGCGCGCGCGGCGGCGTGCCGCTCGCGCTGGTGAGCGTGTACCGCTCCCTCGGCGGTGGCTGGCAGCTGCGCCAGGGCGGCAACCTCTTGCCCGCGGCCACGCGCGCCGAGATGGAGCAGCGCACTAACTGGGGCCATCTGCCCGCGGGCGGCCCCAGTCTGCCGCTGCCCGAGTCAGAAGCCCAAGGGGAATCGCGGTGATCCTGAAGCGCATCGAAACCACGCGGTTCCTGGTCATCGCCTTAGTGCTCGGCGCCGCGCTCGCATCGCTCTGCGGCTGCGGTCGCAGCAACCAGTACCAGCCGCCGCCGGCGCCCGCGGTGACGGTGTCGAAACCGCTGTCCCTTCCCGTGACCGACTACCTGGAGGCAACCGGCTCGGTTGCTGCCTCGAAGAGCGTGGATCTGGTGGCACGCGTGGAGGGCTACCTGCGCAGCGTCGATTTCAAGGACGGCAGCCTCGTCAAGGCCGGGCAGCTGCTGTTCGTCATCGAACCGGAGCCCTATCAGGCAAAGCTCGCCTCGCAGCAGGCGCAGCTGGCCAACGCCCAGTCCGAGTACGAGCGCCAGCTGCGCATGATCAAGGACAACGCGACCTCGCAGGCGAACGTCGAAAAGTGGCGCTCGCAGCGTGACCAGGCGGCCGCCGCCGTGACGCTCGCCAAGATCAACCTCGGCTACACGCGCATCACCGCCCCTTTCGCCGGGCGCATCGACCGGCACCTGGTGGACCCGGGGAACCTCGTCGGCAGCACCGGCACCGCCACCAAGCTCGCCACGCTCGAGCAGATCGACCCCGCCTTCGTCTACTTCAGCGTCAATGAGCGCGACGTGCTGCGCGTGCGCGCGGCCGCGCGGGCGCTGGGCCAGCCTCTGAATGCCGAGGTGCCGGCCATCGCCGTCACCCTCGGTCTGCAGACCGAGCAGGGCTATCCGCACGACGGGGTGCTGGACTTTGCAGGCACCGGGCTCGACACCGGCAGCGGCACCCTGCAGGTGCGGGCGGTGGTACCGAACCGGGAGCGCATCTTCCTGCCGGGCCTGTTTGCCCGCCTGCGCATCCCCTTGGGCGCACCGGCCGCGCACCTGATGGTGCCCGATCGCGTGGTCAGCAGCGATCAGGTGGGCAGCTACGTGCTCACCGTCGGCGAGGATCACAGGGTGGTGCAGCAGCGCGTCGAGATCGGCGCGCGCGACGGCGCCCTGCGGGCCGTGCTCAGCGGGCTCGGCCCCGGGAGCCAAGTGGTGGTCGATGGACTGCAGAACGCGATCCCCGGCAACCTCGTGACCCCAACCGCGCAGCCCCTGACAGCCCCGGCCCCACCCTCCGGCGCTGCGCACTAGGAAGGCGCGGGTGCTCGCCAAATTCTTCATCGAGCGGCCGGTGCTCGCCAACGTCATCGCGCTGCTCACGATGCTGCTCGGGTTCGTGGCGATCTTCATGTTGCCGGTGTCGCAGTACCCGCCGATCACGCCCCCGACCGTGCAGGTGACGACGCGCTACCCGGGCGCCAATGCCCGCACCCTCATCAATACCGTGGCGCTGCCAATCGAGCAGCAGGTCAACGGCGTCGAGAACATGCTCTACATGCAGTCGACGAGCACCAACGACGGCAACTACACGCTCACCGTGACTTTCAAGGTCGGCACCGACCTCGACTTCGCGCAGGTGCTGGTGCAGAACCGCGTGGCCTCGGCGCTCGCCTCGCTGCCGGCGGCGGTGCAGAGCAACGGTGTAGTGACACGCAAGAAGTCGACCGCGATCCTGCAGATCGTCACCCTCACCAGCGACGACCCGCACTTCGACAGTCTGTTCTTGAGCAACTACGCCTCGATCCGCATGCGCGACGTACTGGCGCGGCTGCCGGGGGTGGGCGATGTCAGTGTCTTCGGGATCGGCCAGTACAGCATGCGCGTGTGGCTCGACCCGCAGCAGCTCCTGGCGCGCTCCCTCACCCCGAACGATGTGATCAACGCGATCCGCCAGCAGAACCAGGAGGTCGCGGCTGGTCAGGTCGGAACGCCGCCGGCGGCGAGCGGCCAGGACTTCCAGCTCACCGTCAACGTGCCCGGGGCGCTCAATGATGTCGCGCAGTTCGAAGACGTCATCGTCAAGACCGACTCGGCCGCCGGCGGCAGCCGCGCCACCACGCGGCTGCGCGACGTCGCCCGGGTGGAGCTTGGCGCACAGACCTACAGCCAGTCCTTCACGATGGACGGCCGGCCGGCCGCTGGCATCGCGATCTATCAGCTGCCGGAGGCCAATGCTCTGGATGTCGCCAAGGAGGTGCAGGCGCGGCTGGCGACGATGGCCAAGGAGTTCCCGCCGGGCCTGAAGTACAGCATCCCCTTCGACACCACCCAATTCGTCGCGGCGTCGATCCACGAGGTCTACCGCACCCTCATCGAGGCTGGGGTGCTGGTGCTGGTGGTGATCCTGGTATTCCTGCAGAACTGGCGGGCGACGCTCGTGCCCGCGACCACGGTGCCGGTCACGATCATCGGCGCCTTTGCCGCCATGGCGGCCATGGGTTTCTCGGTCAACGTGCTCACGCTTCTGTCACTGGTGCTGGCGATCGGCATCGTGGTGGATGATGCGATCGTGGTGGTGGAGGGCGTCAGCCAGAACATCGAGCGCGGCCAGTCCCCGCAAGATGCCTCGATCAACGCGATGCGCGAGCTGTTGGGTCCGATCATCGGCATCACGCTGGTGCTGATGTCGGTATTCCTGCCGGCGGCCTTCATGCCGGGCATCAGCGGCCAGATGTACCGCCAGTTCGCGCTCGTGATCGCCGCCACCGCGCTGATCAGCGCGATCAACGCCGCGACGCTCAAGCCCACGCAGTGCGCGCTGTGGCTGAAACCCATCGACCCGCAGCGGCGCAAGAACTGGTTCTACCGCGGCTTCGATGCCCTCTACGACCCCGTCGAGCGCGCCTACGGACGCCTCATCTCGCGCATGGTGGCGCGCAGCGCCCTGATGGCGCTCATCGCCGGTGTCCTGATCGTGCTGTCAGTGTTCGCGCTCACACGCGTGCCGACGAGCTTCATCCCGATCGAGGACCAGGGATATCTGCTCGTGGCGGTGCAGCTGCCGGACGCCGCCTCGCTCGAGCGCACCCAGGCAGTGCTGGGGCACATCACGCAGGAGGCACTCAAGACCCCGGGCGTCGATCACGCGATAAGCATCGGTGGTGTCTCGGCGCTGGATGGCAACGCGTCACTCGCCAATGCCGGAGTCATCTACCTCACCCTCAAGGACTGGGACGAGCGCTACAAGGCCAAGGGCCAGGATCTCAAGGGTCTGTACCAGACGCTCACGAAGCGCCTCGGGGCGCTCGAGTCCGCTCGCGTCCAGGTGGTGCCGCCGCCACCCATCCAGGGCATTGGCATGTCGGGGGGGTTCCAGCTGCAGGTGGAGATCACCGATGGCAGCTTCGACTACCAGAAGCTGCAGCGCGCGACTGATCTGCTGGTGAGCGAAGCCAACACACAAACCGGGCTTGAACGGGTGTTTACGCCATTCCGCGCGGACGTTCCGCAGCTGAGCGCCGACATCAACCGTGCCAAGGCGCAGGCGCTGTCGGTCTCGGTGGGCAGCGTCTTCGATGCGCTGCAGACCTACCTTGGTTCCACCTACACCAACCAGATCACCAAGTTCGGCCGCGTCTTTCCGGTATTTGTGCAGGCCGACAGCGCCTATCGGCTGACGCCGCAGGACCTGCGCCGTTACTACGTGCGCAGCGGCACCGGCGCCATGGTGCCGATCGGCACGCTGGCGGATGTGGACTACACCCACGGGCCGGCGCTCATCAGCCTCTACAACCTCTACCCGTCGAGCTCGGTGAACGGCATGACCGCGAGCGGCTTCAGCTCGGGGCAATCGCTGCAGACGATGGATGAGCTGACCGCGAAGTCGCTCCCGCCGGGCATGCAGAGCGAGTGGACGGCCATGTCCTACCAGGAAAAGCTCGCCGGCAGCTCCGCCTATATCGTGTTCGCGCTCGCGATGCTTTTGGTCTACCTGGTGCTCGCCGGCCAGTACGGCAGCTGGGTCACGCCCGCCGCGGTCATCTTCGGCGTGCCGCTGGCGTTGCTGGGGACCGGGGGTGCGCTCCTGGCGCTCGGGGTGGCCAACAACCTCTATACGCAGATCGGGCTGGTGCTCTTGATCGCACTGTCCGCCAAGAACGCCATCCTGATCGTGGAGGTGGCGCGTGAGCTGCACGAGGCTGGCGCAAGCGTTGCGGAGGCTGCGGTACAGGCGGCCGAGAAGCGCTTCCGCCCGATCGTCATGACCTCTTTCGCCTTCATCCTCGGCGTCCTGCCACTGGTTCTCGCCAAGGGCGCCGGCGCCTCCGCCCGGGCCTCGATCGGCATCGCGGTGTTCAGTGGCATGCTGGCCTCGACCTGTCTTGCGGTGCTGTTCGTGCCCTCGTTCTTCGTCATCCTGCAGCGCTGGCAGGATCGCCGGAAGGGCACACCAGCAGCGCGAGTGGCAGCGCCCGAGCCGCGCGCCGCGCACTGACGGTCACCGCAAATGAAAACCCCGGCACCGGGGCCGGGGTTTCGCGCAAGGCAGGGACAGAGACGGTCAGGTGCTGCGGCGACGGCGGGAGAGCCCGAGCCCCATCAGCGCAAGTCCCAAGAGACTGAGCGTGCCCGGTTCCGGGACACCCGTGCCGGTGCCGGTTCCCGTGCCGGTGCCGGTGCCGGTTCCCGTGCCCGTGCCGGTTCCGGTGCCCGTGCCGGTTCCGGTGGAGGGCGCGGTCAGGCCAAAGAGATCAAGATTGCTGCCGGCGCTGGTACCATTACTGAAGGTGACCGACAGAATTCCCGTCGGATCCTGCAGCGCACTGGTCGGTGCGTTCGTGTAGATGACATAGCCGTCCGTATAGGGATAGATCACGAAGAGATTGCTGGGCAGTACCTTCTCCGTCCCCGAAGGCGTGAAGGAAATGGTGTTGCCCGTACCACCCGAGCGCGTAGCGGTGCCGGGTGCCGCGCCGGTGCAACCTTCAACCTGGCTGCCGAAAATCGGTCCGCAAGCCTCCACTTGTGTGTTGTAGCCGGCGAGGGATGAGAAAGAGGCCGAGGCGATGCTCGTGGAAGCCGTGCCGCCGTAGATGAACGCGAACGTTACGTCGTTGGCGCCGTAGGGATTGAGCTGCGTTGTGCCTACCGCCTCGATGACCCCGCCGGGGCTGCTGGCGATCGACAGAGCAGTGCTTTGCAGGGCGCTGACACTGGTGCCGGTGGAGCAGGCGCCGCCAGCGAAGTAACCACAGGCCGCATCGAGTACCGTGGTCTGGTCCGGCAGACGCCCGTCGTACACCGGAATCGGGCCCGTGCCGCCGACCGGCAGGACGAGTGGGGCGCCGCTGGCGGCGCCAGCCGCCAGCACGGCAACCAGTGCCGCAGTGCGGTATAGGGGGACGGTGCGCATGGTGCTTCCTCTTCTTTTACGCTCGGCAGCTGTTCGTTTGGCCTGCGCGTCACCTGATAGCTGTCACGCACCGGCGAATTCTGGTCTACCGCAGGGGACCTGCAAGATACGTACCGCGGACTTAACTGTCAGGTGATTCTGACAGTTGCGCGCGGGGGAACGGAATGTGCGGTCGCAGCAGCGTAAAGAGCGTCGACGTCACACTCTATATAAATCAGGCAGGCGCCGCCTGGCTCGCCGGGCCTATCAATAAGAGTGCCGCGGCTGCCAGTGACCGCAACTCGCCGGACCCTCGCGATCTCAGCTGATCTTGAGCACCACCCGGAAGCGCGCCTTGCCGCTCATCATGCGCTCGTAGGCGGCCTGCGCCTGCTCGAGCGGATACACCTCGTTCATCGAGGCGACCCCGGTCTGCTGGCTGAAAGTCAGCGTGTCCTCCGAGTCAATGCTGGTGCCCGAATACCAGCCCTTCACCGCGGCGCGCTTGCTCAGGAGCTCAAGGGAGTTGATCGGGAAGGCACCCACCGCTCCGATGACCAGCATCGTGCCATTGGGTCCCAGGCCGCCGACGATCGACTGCATCGCCTGGGCGTCGGTGACGGTGGCGAGGATGGCGCGCGCGCCGCCGAGGGCGCGCAGGGCCGCGGCCGGATCGCCGCGTTCGCTGTCGACGTACTCGTGCGCACCGAGGCTGCGGGCAAGTTCGGCCTTGTCGGCACCGCGACTCACGGCCGCGACCCGAAATCCCAGCCGGGCCGCGAACTGGATGCCGAGGTGCCCGAGACCGCCGATGCCGTGGACCGCCACCAGGTCCCCCGCACGCGCGCCGCTGTGGCGCAGGGCGTTGAAGGTCGTGATGCCGGCGCACAGCAGCGGGGCGGACTCGACCGCGTCGAGCTGCGCCGGCACGCGTGCGAGCGCGCTCACGTGGGCCAGCATGTGGGTGGCGTAGCCACCGTCGCGGCTGACGCCGGTGGCTCCCTGGATGTTGAGGCAGGCAAAGAGATCCCCGTGGCGGCAGTTGGCGCAGTAGCCGCAGGCGCCGGGGGACCAGCCGACACCGACCCGGGTGCCGTTCTCCCAGCCGTCGATGTCGGCACCCAGCGCCTCGAGCGTGCCGATGACCTCGTGCCCGGGGATGCGCGGGAACTTGGCTCCGGGCATGTGGCCGCCGACGGTGAGTGCATCGCTGTGGCACACCCCGCAGGCCTGCACACGGATGCGCACCTCGTGGCGCCCGGGCTCGGGAATGTCACGCTCCTGCAGCTCGAGCGGACCACCGGGCCGGGTGACGGTCATCGCACGCATCTTCGCCATGGCGCAGGTCCTGGTGTTCGCAGTCAGCGGGGCGCCATTGTACGCCGCCCCTGGGATGCGTCCCTGCGTCAAAAGGGAGAGCGCCGCGTCGGAGCGCATGCGCCGCGCCGGTTTGACGGTGAAAGGCGCGCATTGCTTAAATCCCGGCGGCACCTCATCTGAGACTCAGGAGCGAGCGAGTGAAGCAGGCGTGGACGCTGTCATGGCTGGCCGTTGCGGTCTTGTGGGGGGCGGCGCACGCGGCGCCGGATCTGAAGATGGATCTGCCGGACTGGCAGCGCACGCCGCTCGAGGACCGCGACCTCGGTCACGGGGTGCACATGCTCGAAAGTTTCGGGGGCAACATCGGCGTCGTGTCCGATGCTCATGGAGTGCTGCTGGTGGACGCGGAATGGCCGCAGCTCAACGCCCGGGTGCGTGCTGCCGTGGCGCGCATCTCGGACAAGCCCGTGCGCTACGTAATCGACACGCACTGGCACTGGGATCACGTGGGCGGCAACGCCGAGTTCGCGCGCCGCGGGGCGCTCATCATCGCCAGCCGCGAGACGCACGACTACATCCTGGCCGCGCAGCACGCCGCCAAGCCCTCCGACGCGCAGTACGCCCCGGATCCGGCCGGCGTGCCGGCGCTCGCCCTCGGGGCCGGTACCCAGCGCCTGTACATCGGCGGCCAGACGCTCGAGATCATCCACGCGCCTGCCGCCCACACTGACGGCGACCTCATAGTGCGGTATCTCGAGGCGGACGTGCTGCAGACCGGCGACACGTTCTTCCACGGCTTCTATCCGGACATCGACTTCGAGCACGGCGGCACCATCGACGGCATGATCGCCTTCTACGACACCCTGTATGGCCTGTGCGGTCCGCACACGCGCGTCATCCCCGGACACGGTCCTATCGCCAGCCGCGAGGACCTCCGCGCCTACCAGGGGATGCTCCGGCAGGTGCGCGCGCGCGTCGCGCGCGCCATCGAGCGCGGACTGACCGAGGATCAGCTGATCGCCTCGCACCCGCTCGATGACCTGGATCGCACCTGGGGCGGCAACCTCGTCAAGCAGCCGTATCTGCTGGCGATCGTCTACGAGGATCTCAAGGGCAGGGGCACGGTGCGGGCCCGCTGAGGACGCGCGTTTAGGACCAGGCGGGCGGCGTCAGGCGGCGCTTGCCGTCACCGCTGAGGGCGACACCGGGCTCATCGAGGGCCTCGCGGTCCCACAGCTCGCACGTGACCTGTCGATGGCGCTGGTCGAGCGCCTCGCAGTAGTTGGTGTAGAGACACAGCCGCACCTCGGCACCGCGCCCGCTCCTTACCTTGCGGAACCAGTCCGGGTCGGCGAGTGCCTGGCGCGCGAAGCCCACGATGTCCGCCTGGCCACCTGTGAGCACCGCCTCGGCCTGGGCGAAATTGTGGATACCGCCTGCGGCGATGATGGGGGTGAGCTCGCCCTGCGCACGCAGTGCGGCGCGCACCCGTGCGGTGGCTTCGAGGTTGCGTCCAAAGGGGCCGCGGGCGTCGGAGTAGTAGGACGGCATGCATTCGTAGCCGCTGCGGCCGGTGTAGGGGTAGGCCGCCTCCCCGACCTTCGGTTGCCGGGCGTCATCGAACTTGCCGCCGCGCGACAGCGACAGGAAGTCCATGCCGGCGTGCGCGAACTGCCGCCCGAAGTAGGCGGCATCATCGACGCCGCTGCCGCCCTCGATGCACTCCTCCGCGAGGAAGCGGCAGCCGACGGGAAAGTCCTTCCCAACCTCGCGTCGCACCTGCGCGTACACCTCCAGCGGCAGCCGCACGCGCTGCTCGCGCGGGCCGCCATAGCCATCGGCGCGCGCATTGGTGCGCGACAGGAAGGAGGCGAGCGTGTAGGCATGGGCGAAGTGCAGCTCCACCCCGTCAAAGCCTGCGCGGCGCGCACGCCCAGCGGCCTGCGCAAAGAGTCGCGGCAGCGTGCGCGGCAGCTCGCGGATGTGTTCAAGGCCCGTGTCCGTCACCCGCTCGCGCGCGCCGTACTCGAGAGCCTCGAGCTCGCGCGGCTCGAGCACGCCGGCCAGTTGCGGCACCGAGAGGCCGACGAGCCAGTCGCGCACCTCGGCGTCGCTCGCGCCGCTTGGGCCACAGGCGAAGCGGTGGCGCTCGCTCAGGGGCAGGAACTCGCGCAGGAACCGCTGCGGGTCCGGGCGCCGGCGGATGCTCAGGAAATCGATGATCTGGATGAAGAGACGCGTCGCACCCTCGCTCGCCTCCCGCACCACGCGCACCAGCTCCTTCAGTCCCGGGAGGAAGCGCTCATCCCCGATGCGCAGCAGCGGCCCGCTCGCGATCTCGCGGATCCCGGTCGCCTCCACCACGAGCGCCCCCGGCCGGCCGCGGGCGAAACAGCGGTACCACTCGAGCACTTCGGGTGTGACGCTACCGTCCGCACCGGCCCGCCACGGGACCATGGCCGGCACCCAGGTGCGGGCGCTGAGCGTCAGCGGGCCGACGGCCACGGAGGAGAACAATCGGGAACGCTCGGCTTCGGCCGCATCCGGCCAGCGTCCGGCGGCCGGATCGTGGCGGATGCGCTCGGGTGGCCGCCACATGGACGCTCTAGGACCCCTCGGGAATGACGGCGGTGGCCTCGATCTCGACCTTGGCCTGCGCTTCCATGAGGGACACGACCTGCACGACGCTCATGGTGGGATAGTGCCGTCCCATGACCGCGCGGTAGGCGGCGCCGATCTCCTTGAGCTCCGCGTAGTACTCGGTGCGGCTGGTGATGAACCAGGTGAGGCGCACGATGTGCTCGGCGCGGGCACCGCCGGCCTCGAGCACTGCGCAGACGTTCTGCAGTGCCTGGCGCACCTGCGCGGCGAGGCTGGCGCTCGTGAAGCTTCCCTTCGCATCCCAGCCTACCTGTCCGGCGACGAACAGCTGCCGCCCACTGGTGAGGATGCCGTTGCTGTAGCCGCGCGGCGCCGCCCAGCCCGCCGGCTGCAGGATACGCGGACCGCTCACGGTGCTCCCGCCACGGCCAGCAGCTCGCGCGCGATGATGAGTTTCTGCACTTCAGTGGCTCCCTCGTAGATGCGCAGTGCCCGGATCTCCCGGTAGAGGCGCTCGGTCACCGAGCCGCAGACGACGCCGCGGCCACCGAAGAGCTGCAGGGCGCGGTCGATGGCACGCTGCGCGGACTCGGTGGCCGAGAGCTTCGCCATCGCGACCTCCTGGGTCACGGCCTCGCCCCGGTCGCGTCGCCAAGCGGCGCGGTAAGTCTGCAGGCGCGCCGCGTCGATCTCGGTGGCCATGTCTGCCAGCGCCGCCTGCGTCAGCTGCAGGTCCGCGAGCGTGCGGCCGAACATGGCGCGCTGGCGCACGTGAATGAGCGCCGCATCCAGGGCCCGCTGGGCAAAGCCGAGCGCGGCGCCGGCGACGGAGGTGCGGAACACGTCGAGCGTGCGCATGGCGAGCTTGAAGCCGCTGCCTTCCTCGCCGAGGCGCTGGCTCGCCGGGATGCGCACGTCCTCGAGCGTGAGGGTGCCGAGCGGGTGCGGCGCGAGCGTGTCGATGCGCGCGCTGACCTTGAAGCCCGGGGTACTCGCATCCACCACAAAGGCGCTGATGCCGCGCGCGGCGACGGACCCGTCGGCGCGCTTTTCCGCCGGCGCGGTGCGCGCGAATACGCAGTAGAAGTCAGCGATGCCGCCATTGGAGATCCAGGTCTTCTCACCGTTGAGGAGGTAGTGGCCGCCCTCGCGGCGCGCCTGGCAGGTGAGCGCTGCGACGTCCGAACCTGCCTCGGGCTCGGAGATGGCGAAGGCGGCGATGCTTGCGCCGCTGAGCACCCGCGGCAGGTAGTGCGCCTTGAGTTCGGCCGACCCTGCAAGGGACAGCGCGCCGCTACCAAGTCCCTGCATGGCAAAGGCGAAGTCCGCAAGACCGTCATGCCAGGCGAGCCGTTCGCGGATGAGGGCGAGCGCGCGCACGTCGAAGCGCGCCGCGGCGCCCGGCGCCGGGACGGCGTAGCGCGTGAAGCCCGCCTCACCGAGCGCCCGCACCAGCGCGCGGCAGCGCTCATCCACCGCGCTGCGCTCCTCGGGGTGCGCCGCGCTCGCGAGATTCGCTTCCGACCACGCGTCCAGCCGTCCGACGAGCTCGCGGTGCGTGGCGTCGAAGAAGGGCCAGTCGAGGAATGCGGTGGCGGCAGACATGGGGCTGGCGGCCTTCAGTTGCCTTCGAACTGCGGCTTCTGCTTGGCGACGAAGGCCCGGTAGGCGCGCCGGAAGTCCTCGCTCTGCATGAGGTGTGCCTGGGCGCGGGCCTCGGCATCGATCGCCGCATCGATGGGCATGTCCCACTCCTCGTGCAGCATCTTCTTCGTCATGGCGTGTGCAAGCGCCGGACCCGCGGCGAGTTCGGCGGCGAGCGCCGTGGCGGTCTCGGCCAGCGCCTCCGCTTCCACCAGGCGGTTGAAGAACCCCCACGCGGCGCCTTCATCCGCCGACATGGCGCGCCCGGTGTAGAGGAGCTCCGCCGCGCGACCCTGGCCGATGATGCGCGGCAGCAGCGCGCAGGCGCCCATATCGCAGCCGGCGAGCCCGACCCGCGTGAAGAGAAAGGCGGTCCTGGCCCGCGGCGTGCCGATGCGCAGGTCGGACGCCATGGCGAGGATGGCGCCGGCGCCGGCGCACACGCCGTCGACGGCGGCGATGAGGGGCTGCGGACAGTGGCGCATCGCCTTGACGAGGTCGCCGGTCATCTGCGTGAAGCGCAGGAGTCCTGCGGCATCCATGTGCGTCAGGGGGCCGATGATCTCGTGCACGTCCCCGCCGGAGCAGAAGTTGCCGCCGGCGCCGGTAAGGACGAGGGCCCGTACCTCGCTCACCGTCGCCAGCTGCCGGAACAGATCACGCAGCTCCGCGTAGGATTCGAAGGTGAGTGGGTTCTTGCGCTCCGGGCGATTGAGCGTTATGACCCCGACGCGCCCGGTGAGCTCGAAGCGGAAGTGCTGCGGCTGCGGATTGAAGACGCTCATCGGCTGGCTACCTTCTCTTTATCCGTGCCCTGGCTGATGTGGTGCTTGAGCTCCCCGAGGAGCTCCACCAGCTGCCCCTTGCTGCGCGCACTCAGGCCCTCGAACAGGGCGACCACCCACTGCTCGTGTTCGGCCGCCATGCGCCGGAACTGGCGCTGCCCCTCGGGGGTGAGCCTGACCCGGTACACGCGCCGGTCGCTGGTATCCATCTCGCGCACCACCAGGCCCTCCTTCTCCAGACCGTCGGTAATGCCGGTGACGTTGCCCCCGGTCACCATCATGCGCATCGACAGCTCGCTCATCTTCAGCCCGTGCCGCGCGCGTTCCAGCTGCGCCATGAGATCAAAGCGCGGCAGTGTTGTCTGGAAGTGCGCCGCCATGTTCTGGCGCACCATGCTCTCGATGCGGTTGGTGCAGCTGAGCATCCGCAGCCACAGGCGCACCGAGAGGTGGTGATCGTCGCGGATGCGCGTCTCGGCGTCGACCGGGGCGTCGATGAGCTTCAGGCGGGCCTTGTCCTTGGGCATGGCGCGGCAGTCCTTTCAGGTCACTTCGCCCCCGGCGAGCACGATGCTCTGCCCGGTGATGCTGTCGGAACCGGGCCGGCACAGCCACAGCGTCGCCTCGGCTACTTCTTCGGAGGTCACGAGGCGCCCCTGCGGGTTGGTGGCGACCAGCGTCGCGCGCGCCTCCGCGGGGGTGCGGCCGGTCTTGTGGCTGATGTTGGCGATCGCATTCTTGACGATGTCGGTGTCGACGTAGCCCGGGCACACGGCGTTCACGGTGATGTTGCGCGTGGCGTATTCGAGCGCGAGCGCGCGCGTGAGCCCGATGACGGCGTGCTTGGAGGTGACGTAGGCGGACAGGTACGCCGCACCGCGCAGGCCGGCGATGCTGGCGATGTTGACTATGCGCCCGAAGCCACCTTTCAGCATGTCGCCGACGGCGGCGCGCGCACACAGGTAGGTACCGGTCAGGTTGACCCCGAGGATGCGGTTCCAGAGCTTCGCATCGGTGTCGGTGAACTTGGCGCTGGCGGCCTGGCCGGCGTTGTTGATGAGGATGTCCACCGGCCCGAAGCGCGCGCGCGCGGCCGCGAAGGCGCGCTCGACCGCTTCCGGTTCCGCGACATCGGCGCTCACTGCGAGCGCCTGTGCGGCGCCGAGGTGCTGCGCCACCGTGGCAAGGGTCTTTTCATCGCGCGCGAAAAGTGACACGCGCACGCCCTCGGCGGCGAGCGCGGCGGCGATGGCAGCCCCGATGCCGCGGCTGGCGCCGGTGACCACGGCGTGCTTGTCCTTCAGAGTGTGGGTTGCGGTCATGGCACGGCTCCGGGTGAGTTGGCGCGCGCGAGGTTGCGCTCGAGCTGGTTCTTGGCGGAGAGGTAGGGATTCGGCCACCACTGCGCCTCGTAGCCCTGGCGCGCGGCAGCCTCGAGCGTCCAGGCGGGGTTGGCGAGGTGCGGGCGGGCGAGTGCGCACAGGTCGGCGCGGCCGGCGGCGATGATGGAGTTTACGTGGTCGGCCTCGTAGATGTTACCGACGGCAAGCGTGGCGAGCCCGATCTCGTTGCGGATCTCATCCGCAAAGGGCGTCTGCCACATGCGCCCGTAGACCGGCTTCTGCCACGGCACGGTCTGGCCGCTGGAGACATCCATGAGATCGATGCCGGCCTCCTTGAAGGCCCGTGCGATGGTGAGCAGGTCCGCATCACTCAGGCCGCCTTCAGCCCAGTCGCTCGCGGAGATGCGCACCGAGAGCGGCTTGCGCTCAGGCCATGCGGCGCGCACCGCGCGCAGCACCTCGAGCGGGTAGCGCAGCCGGTTCTCGATGGCACCGCCATACTCATCGGTGCGCTCATTGGTGAGGGGTGACAGGAAGGAGGCGAGCAGGTAGCCGTGCGCCATGTGCAGCTCGAGCATGTCAAAGCCCGCCGCGGCCCCGAGGCGCGCGGCGTGCACGAACTCCTCGCGCACGCGCAGCAGGTCGGCGCGCTGCATGGGGCGCGGGGCCTGGCTCACGCCTGCGTACCAGGGCAGCGCGGAGGGCGCGAGCAGCGGCCAGTTACCGCTCAGGAGCGGGGAGTCGGGCTTCTCCCAGCCGAGCTGGGTTGAGCCCTTGCGCCCCGCATGGCCGAGCTGCAGGCAGAACTTGGCGGGGGAGTGCGCGTGCACGAAGGCGACGATGCGCTCCCAGGCGGCGCGCTGCGCCTCGTTCCACAGGCCGGTGCAGCCGGGCGTGATGCGCCCTGTGGCCGACACGCAGGTCATCTCGGTGTAGAGGAGGCCGGCGCCACCGAGCGCGCGCTGGCCGTAATGCACCAGGTGCCACTCGCCCGGCAGGCCGTCGACGGCGCTGTACTGCGCCATGGGGGAGACGACGATGCGGTTCGCAAGCTGCATGTCGCGCAGCCGGAAGGGCAGGAACATGGGCGGCCGGGGTGAAGCGGCGCCGTCGCGCTCGGCGAGCCAGCGCTCGTAGTCGGCCACGAAGCGCGGATCGCGCACCTTCAGGTTCTCGTGCCCGATGCGCTGGCTGCCGGTGAGGAGGCTATAGGCGAACTGCTCGGGGGGCAGGTGCACGTAGCGCGCCACGTGCTCGAACCACTCCATGCGGTTGCGCGCCGCGCTCTGCAGCTTCAGCACCTCGACGTGGCGCTCTCGCTGATAGGCCTCCAGGGAGGCATCGAGCGGGCCGCCGGCACTCACGTGGCGGGTGAGGGCGATCGCATCCTCCATGGCAAGCTTGGTGCCCGAGCCGATGGAGAAGTGCGCGGTATGCGCCGCATCGCCCAGGAGCACGATGCGCCCCTCGTGCCAGCGGGCGCAGCTGACGCGGTTGAAGTTCAGCCACGCCGAACCGCGCAGGTGGTTGGCGTTGCTCTGCAGGCGGTGGCCGTCGAGGTAGGGCGCGAACAGCGCCTCGCAGAAGGCGATTGATTCTGCGCTGCTGGCGCGCTCCAGGCCGTGCGCCGCCCAGGTCTCCTCGCGGGTCTCCACGATCACCGTGGAGAGCTCGGCGCTGAACTGGTAGGCGTGGATCTGGAACCAGCCGTGCTCGGTTTCCCGGAAGGCGAACGTGAACTCAGCGAACGGCCGCGTGGTCCCGAGCCAGATGAAGCGGCAGCGGCGCACGTCGATGTCGGGCCGGAAGATCTGCGCGTGGCGGCTGCGGGTGCGGCTATTGATACCGTCCGCGGCGACGATGAGGTCGGCGTCCGCGAAGGCCGACTCGTCCTCGACCTCGTGCTGGAAGTGCTGGACCACCCCCAGCTCCCGGGCGCGCTCCTGCAGCAGGCCGAGCAGGCGCTTCCTGGCGATGCCGCAGAAGCCGTGGCCGCCGCTCACCAGCCGCCGGCCGCCGAAATAAATGGCAATATCGTCCCAGTGATGGAAGTTCGCGAGGATGGCGGCGTGCGATTCGGGGTCGGCAGCCTGGAAATTGGCCATGGTCTGGTCGGAGAACACCACGCCCCAGCCGAAGGTATCGTCGGGACGGTTGCGCTCGAAGACCTCGATGCGCGCGCCCGGCATGGCTTTGCGCAGCAGGATCGATGCGTACAGCCCGGCCGGGCCGCCACCCACGCAGACGATTCGTCTCATACCGGCTGGACCCCCGCGGCAGCTCTATTGCAGGCCTGCCGCGTATGTTATATTGCCAGTTACTTCAGGTGTCAATCATTTCTCCACCGGGCGTGACGCCCGCCGCACACGAGAGAAAGTCATGAGCACGGCAACGCAGTCTCAAGGCAAATCGTCTCCCGCTCTGGAGCAACTGGTCGCGGGAATCATCGGCGGGCGCATTCGCGTCGTGGATCTCACGGTGCCGCTGGAACCCTCGACCCCGACGATCCAGCTGCCACCACAGTTCGCGCCCTCCAAACCCTTTGCGCTGGAGGAGATCTCGCGCTACGACGCGCGCGGCCCCGCCTGGTACTGGAACAACATCGCCTGCGGCGAGCACACCGGCACGCATTTCGACGCCCCGATCCACTGGGTCACGGGCAAGGACTACGCCAACAACGCCACCCACAACATCCCGGTCGAGCGCTTCATCGGCCCGGCCTGCGTCATCGACGTGGCGCGCGAGGCCAAGGACAACCCCGACTTCCTCGTGACCCGCGCCAGCATCGAGGCCTGGGAGGCCGCCCACGGCAGGATCCCGGCCCATGCCTGGGTGCTGATCCGCACCGACTGGTCGCACCGCAAGAGCGCCAGGGATTTCCTCAACATCGGTGCCGACGGTGCCCACACGCCCGGCTTTCACCCGCAGGCCGTGCCCTTCCTCGCCAAGGAGCGCGACATCCTGGGAGTAGGGGTGGAGACCGTGGGTACGGATGCCGGGCAGGCGCCGACGTTCGAGCCGATGTTCCCCTGCCACACCATCATGCACGGCTCGAACCGCTTCGGACTCGCAAGCCTGACCAACCTCGATCAGCTGCCCCCGACCGGGGCGGTGGTGATCGCCCCGCCGCTGAAGATCGTCAACGGCTCCGGCAGTCCCCTGCGCGTGCTCGCGCTCGTGCCCACCTGAAGGGCAGGGGACAGCAGTGGCCGAGCGCTCGTTCGCCAAGGAAGTCCAGTCACTGCGACTGGGCGCGGGCGCGGAGTTTCGCGGCGAGGGGATCCTCGCCGTCACCAAGGCGCTGCTGCAGTCCGGGGTAGCCTACGTCGGCGGCTACCAGGGCGCCCCGATCTCGCACCTGATGGACGTGCTCGCCGATGCCCAGGACATCCTCGGCGAGCTCGGTGTGCACTTCGAGGCGAGCGCCTCGGAAGCCACCGCCGCGGCCATGCTCGCCGCCTCCATCAACTACCCGCTGCGCGGGGCGGTGACCTGGAAGTCGACCGTGGGCACCAACGTCGCCTCCGATGCGCTCTCGAATCTTGCTTCCGCCGGCGTCAAGGGCGGCGCCCTCATCATCCTCGGCGAGGACTACGGCGAGGGCGCGAGCATCATGCAGGAGCGCACCCACGCCTTCGCCATGAAGTCGCAGATATGGCTCCTCGACCCGCGGCCGCAGCTGCCGCAGATCGTGCGCGCGGTCGAGCAGGGGTTCGAGCTGTCCGAGGCGAGCAATACGCCCGTCATGCTCATGTTGCGCATCCGCGCCTGCCACGTGTACGGGCGCTTCACCACCCAGGACAACCGTCGCCCGGCATTCTCCGGCGCCGATGCGCTCGCACACCCGGTGCGCGACTACGGCCGCATCATCCTGCCGCCCTCCACCTATGCGCAGGAGAAGGAGAAGATCGAGACGCGCCTGCCGGCGGCGCTGCGCTTCATCATCGAGCGCGGGCTGAACGAGATGATGCCCGGGAGCGAGGCGGGCATCGGCATCGTCCTGCAGGGCGGCCTCTACAACAATACGCTGCGGGCGCTCGAGCTGCTCGGGCGCGCGGATGCCTTTGGCGCGAGCGAAGTGCCGCTGTACGTGCTCAATGTCACCTATCCCCTGGTACCCGAGGAGTGGGAGCGCTTCTGCCGCGGCAAGCGCGCGGTGCTCATCATCGAGGAGGGCCAGCCGGAGTACCTCGAGCAGGCGGCGAGCCAGATCCTGCGCCAGCGCGGCGTGGACACGCGCCTGCTCGGCAAGGAAGTGCTGCCGATGCACGGGGAATACACCGTGGACGTGCTGCGCACGGGATTGAAGGCTTTTCTGGCGCGCTGGGCCCTAAGCGCGCGCCCGCCCGCAGAGGCCGAAGCGACCCGCAGCCGCGAGGCGCCCCTGGTACCGTCCGGCAAACTCGCGAGCCTGGTGCCGCCGCGCCCTTCCGGACTTTGCATCGGCTGCCCGGAGCGCCCATTCTTTGCCGCCATGAAGTTGCTGCAGAAGGAGACCGGTCCGCTGCACATCAGCGCCGACATCGGCTGCCACTCCTTCGCAACGCTGCCGCCCTTCAACATGGGCAACAGCATCATGGGCTACGGCCTCGGGGCCGCCGCAGCCTCGGCGTTCGGCAGCGAGGGCGGCCGGCGCGCGGTCTCGGTGATGGGCGATGGCGGCTTCTGGCACAACGGCCTCACCAGTGGCATCGGCAACGCGGTCTTCAACCGCCACGATGACCTGACCATCATCGTCGACAACGGTTACTCGGCCGCCACCGGCGGCCAGGACATCCCCTCCTCGCGCGCCGCCGGCGTGCACCGCCAGGGCAACAACTCGATCGTGGACGCCGTCAAGGGTGTCGGTATCCGCTGGGTGAAGCGCACGCATACATACGACATGCGCGAGACCATGGCGGTGCTGCGCGACGCGCTGAGCACCGGGTTCAAGGGGCCGAAGGTGATCGTCGCCGAGGGGGAATGCGCGCTCAACCGCCAGCGGCGCGTACGCCCCCTGACCAAGAAGGCGATCGAGAACGGTGAGCGCGTGGTGCGCGAGCGCTTCGGGGTCGATGCCGACACCTGCACCGGAGACCACTCCTGCATCCGTCTGTCGGGCTGCCCGTCACTCACCGTAAAGGCCAACCCCGACCCGCTGCGCCAGGACCCGGTCGCCTACGTCGACAACAGCTGCATCGGCTGCGGCGTGTGCGGAGAAGTGGCCGAGGCTGCGGTGCTGTGCCCGTCCTTCTACCGCGCGGAACTCATCCACAACCCGACGCGCTGGGACCGCCTGCTCGATCGGGTGCGGCGGGCATTCATCGGCGCTCTGCAGCGCGGCAGCGAGCGCCGCCGGCTGCGCTGGGTCCTCTAGAGGCGCCGTGACCGACCGTACCCTCAAGCTCACCATCGCAGCCCTCGGCGGCCAGGGCGGCGGGGTGCTCACCGACTGGCTGATCGCCATCGCCGAGAGCTGCGGCTACCTGGTGCAGTCGACTTCCGTGCCCGGCGTCGCCCAGCGCACCGGCGCCACGATCTATTACCTCGAGTTCTTCGCCCGTTCGGAGGCGGAGCGCCTGGGACGCGAGCCGGTCATGGCGCTCATGCCGGTGCCGGGCGATGTCGACTGCGTGGTCGCTTCCGAGCTCGCCGAGGCGGGGCGCTCCATCCAGCGCGGGCTCGTGAGCCCTGAGCGCACCACGCTCATCGCCTCGACCCACCGCTACTACGCGATCGCGGAGAAGAGCGCCCTCGGCCAGGGCGTCACCGACACCGCGGCACTGCTTGAGCTGGTGCGCACCCAGGGTAAGCGCGCCATCCTCTTCGACATGGAAGCTACCGCCCAGAAGCACCACGCGGTGATCAGCGCCGTACTCCTCGGGGCCATCAGCGGGGCGGGCGTGCTGCCCTTTCCCAAGCAGAGCTTCACCGAGGCGATCACCCGCGGTGGCCTGGCGGTGCGCACCAACCTTGCCGCTTTCGAGGACGCCTACCTTCAGGCGCAGGCCGGCGGCGCCGAAAGCGCGCCCGAAAAAGCCGCGGCGCTTGCGTCCGAGATCCCCCAGCAGGCGCGCACGCCCGCGCTGCAGCCGCTCCTGATGCGGATCCGCGCACTGCCGGCGCTCGTGCAGCCGACCGCGCTCGAGGGGGTGCGGCGGATGCTCGACTACCAGGACCGCGAGTACGCGACCCTCTACCTCACGCGGCTTGAGCGCATCGCCGCCCTCGAACCTGCAGGCGGCGCGGGCGCGGCGCTCACCCTGGCCACCGCTGCGGCGCTGGCGTTGTGGATGAGCTTCGAGGATACGCTGCGCGTCGCGCAGCTGAAGACGCGCGCCGCGCGCCGCGCCCGCGTCGGGCAGGAGATCCGCGCCACTGCCGGGCAGCTCTTCGGCGTCACCGAGTTCATGCGCCCGCGGGTGGCGGAGATCGCCGGCACGCTGCCGTCCGGCATCGGCCGCCGGGTGCTTGGCTCCCCCGGGGCGAGCCGCTTCCTGGCGCGCTTCACCGGCGGGCGGCACATCCGCACTACGACCGCGACGGGCTTCCTCCTGCTCTACCTGCTCGGGGGCGCCCGGCGCTGGCGGCGTGGCACGCTGCGCTTCCAGGAGGAGAATGGCCGCATCGAGGCATGGCTCGAGCGGCTGCAGCTGCTCGCCCCGGGAGACTATGCGCTCGCGGTGGAGCTGGCGAAGGCGCAGCGCCTCATCAAGGGCTACGGGGAGACCCACGAGCGCGGCTGGCACAGCTTCTGCACCCTGGTGGAGCAGCTGGAGCGGCTGCGCCACCGCGCCGATGGCGCACAGCGGCTCGCGCGGCTGCAGGAGGCCGCACTGGCGGACGAGGAGGGCACGGCACTGGCGCGCGAACTGGCCGCGCTCGCCGGCGGCCCTCAGGCGGCGGGAGTCGCCGCCTGAGGGAACCACAGAGCCGCGTGGGCAGTCGAGATAGACACTAAGGCGCATGGGTACGCGAACGACACAGCTGAGGATCCTGCAGGCGGCGCTCGAGATGTTCAACGAGCAAGGGACCGCTGCGGTCTCGGCGAACCGCATCGCCGAGCGCTGCGGCATCAGCAAGGGCAACCTGCAGTACCACTTCAATAACAAGCGCGACATCATCTTCGCGCTCTTCCAGCTGGCGATCGACGAGATGGACTCGGGCTGGTACCGCGATCACCTGGCCCCGACACTGGAACACATGGCGGCGATGTTCGTACGCCAGCTGCAGCTCATCCTCAAGTACCGCTTCTTCTACCGCGAACTGGCGGATCTGCTGCGCCAGGACCCGCAGCTGCGCCGCCGCTTCGCCCAGAACCGCGAGCGGCGCCTGCGGGACCTGGAGAAGTTCATGCACGCACTTGCCGGCCGCGGTTTCATGCGGCTGCCCCCGGATGCGCGTCGCCTGCGTTCAATCGTCGATGTGACCTGGATCATCTCGGAGAACTGGATCAATTACACCGAGTACCACGACCGGGAGGTGACGGCGGCGACGATCCTCGAGGGCTACTATGAGATCCTGGAAGTGCTGCGACCCTACCTGTGCGCGGACCCGCAGCAGATCACCCAGGAGTCCTACCACACCATCGAGCGCCTCGCCGCCCGGACCTCCCGGGCGGACGGCGAGCCAGGTGACGCGCTCGCCGGCTGATGCCCTAACTTGGGGCGCGCCTGCCCTGCACATTAGGCCTGTCAGCCTAAAGCGTGTCTGTACAACAACCGGTACGTTCGGGAGAGTATCGCCCGTATGGCAGAACCGGTTGTTGCGCGGCCGAAACCCTGTCTGGTAACCCTCAAAGGCGGCCGGACGTACTTCTGGTGCAGCTGCGGGCGATCGGCGAACCAGCCGTTTTGCGACGGATCCCACAAGGGCACGGGGCTGGAGCCGCGCAAGGTCGTCCTGGCGGCTGACGAGGAAGTGCTGCTGTGTGGCTGCAAACAGACAAACACGCCCCCCTTCTGCGACGGCGCGCATTCGAACCTCCCCGACGGCTCGCCGCTGGATGACCCCGCCAGCCCGAAAAACCTGCAGGTGCCAATCGTCACGGAGCGTGACGGGCCGCGTGCCCGGCTCAACGGGACCTGCTACGTCGTACGTCCCGCGCTCGCCGAAGAGGTGCGCCGCGGGCACCTGAGCTACCGCTACCTCGTAACGCAAAAGCTCGGCGCCCTCTACCAGACGCAGGTCCTGCTCGAGACTGCGGGCGGCGCCTCCCCGGTGCTCGGCTTTGGCGAGCGCGACGTGATTCTCTTCGTCGTGGCAGGAGAGGGCGCGGTCGACATCTCGGGCCGCAGCTTCGAGGTGCGCGCGACCGATGGCGTGCACATCCGCCCGGGGGAGGCGATGCAGTTCACCCCACAGGCGGGGCAGGTGCTGCGGGTGTTTGCGCTCGCCTGTCCGCTCGGGGACCTCGGCTGGCCTGAGCAGATGCCGCAGAACTTCGATGCCCAGTACGGTGAACGCGTGGTCTCGGTGGACGCCGAGCAGCGCACCGCCATGGGCTCGCGCTACTTCCAGGTGCTGGTGGACAAGCGCATCGGCTCCAAGGTCATCACGCAGTTCATCGGCCACATCCCGCTCTCCAAGGCCGCCCCGCACCGCCACCTCTATGAGGAGGCGATCATCGTGCTGTCGGGGGAGGGCTGCATGTGGACCGAGGACCGCAAGACCGAGGTGCGCGCCGGGGACGTGATCTTCCTGCCGCGCAAGCAGCTGCATTCGCTCGAGGCCACGTCTGCCGAGGGCATCGACGTCGTCGGCGTGATCTGCCCGGGGGACAATCCGAGTATCAACTATTACGACTGAGGGGAGAGCCGGGCCATCAAAGGCCGTGCATTCCTGCGACTCTTAATTAGAACGACGTTACGGGGATTACATCGTGCCAAATTCAGCAAAGATCACTGTCCGGGTACTCGCGTTCGGCCTCGCCTCAGCCGTGGCGCTCATCGCGCGGCCGGCGCCCGCCGCGGACGCGAGTGCCGATGCCAGCGGGCTCGAGGAAGTGGTGGTGACTGCCACCAAACTCAACGCCGCGAAGGTGCTGGACGTACCCGAATCGCTGCAGGCGATCTCGGGCGACACCCTGCAGCGCGAGGGCGCCTCCGGCATCATGAGCATTGCCGGGCAGGTGCCGGGCCTGTCCATTCAGGACCTCGGTCCCGGCGACAAGAAGTACGTCATCCGCGGCATCAACTCCACCGGTGACTCGACCACCGGGGTGTACTACGGCGAGGCGGTGATCTCGCAGGGCAACACCGATGATGGTGGCGGCTTCCAGCCCGACATCCGCCTCTACGACATGGATCACGTCGAGGTGCTGCGTGGCCCGCAAGGCACCCTCTATGGTGCCAGCTCCATGGCAGGCACCATCCGCTTCATCCCCAAGGCCCCGGTCATGGACAAGGTGGAAGGCTACGTGACCGGCGAGGACTCCAACACCGATCACGGCAGCAACAACTACAATGTCAACGGCGCGCTCAACCTGCCGATCGTGGATGGCGTGCTGGCGCTGCGCATCGTGGGCTGGAAGATCTACGACAGCGGCTATATCAACCAGTACCGCGTCGGCGTCGGCGTAACCGCCGAGTCCAACGGCGAAACGCTGCCGGTCAAAGCGCTCGGGTTTCTGAAAGGCATCAACGATGATGACGTCGGGGGCGGCCGCGCGATCCTGCGCTGGATGCCGCTGGACAACCTCACCATCGATGCCGACTACACCACCCAGTCGGAGAGCTCCAATGGCTCCTCACGCTGGACGCCCCCCGGGGTTGCCGCCTTCGCCGGTGGTCCAATTCCGCCGATCAATGGCTGCGATCTGTGCAACACGGACGTGACCCAGAGTCCCTGGAGTGACAACATCAAGGTGTTCGGCCTCACCGGTACCTGGAAGACCGCACTCGGCACGCTCACGGCAACCGACCACCAGCTCAATCGCGACACCGGCTTCACCTTCGATTCGACCCCGGTGCTGGTGTCGTTCGATGTGCCGGTGCCAGCCGAGACGCTCGAGCCGCGCCAGGTGCACTCCAACACGAGCGAGGTGCGCTTCGCGAGCGACCTGCAGTCGCCCGTGAATTTCGTGGCGGGCGCCTATCGGCAGCAGTCGACGCAGGACTTGGCGGTGCAGGTGATTACCACGAACGGCGACGGCCTGGTCAACGGCCAGTTCAGCAGCGACAACGCGGATGATGCCCTCAATTTCCCCGGCGTTGGCAACACCTTCTTCGGCCGCACCGACCACCGCTCGAGCGTGCAGTGGGCAGGGTTCGGGGAGGCCACCTGGAAGATCACGGACGCCCTGAGCGCGGTGGGCGGCGTGCGCTACTTCACCGAGACCCTGAATGGTGTGCAGGTGCAGACGCACCCCTTCGGCGGCTTCCCGCCCGGCACTCCCACCAACGTGCCGATCTACGATCCGGAGCAGACCTTCAACAAGGTCACGTGGAAAGGCAACCTCAGCTACAAGTTCAGCGAGCAGGCGCTGGCTTACGGCACGGTCTCGACCGGCTTCCGCAGCGGTGGCCTGAATGCGGTGAGTGAGCCCTTCGAGCCGATTCCCTCCGCCTACGAGCCAGACACGCTCATAAACTACGAGCTCGGAATCAAGGGGCGGCTGTGGAATGGCCTGCTCGACTACCAGGTGGATGGCTACTTCATCCACTGGGGTGATATGCAGGTGCAGCTGACCACCGCTGACGGCGCCTTTGTCTATCAGGGCAACGTCGGCGATGCGCACATCAAGGGCGCCGAGTTCGAACTCACACTGCGTCCGGTTGAGTACCTGACCGGCTCACTCAGTGGTTCCTACCAGGACGCCAAGGTGGTCACGGGCGCGGACCCTGAGCAGAAGCTCGCCAACCCGACGCTCTGCGTGACCGGGGATCCGATCCCGAACGTGCCGAAGTTCCAGGCCAACCTCGGCGCCGACTACACGCGCCCGGTGTCGCCCAACTGGCAGGTAACCGCCGGCACCAACGTCACCTATCGTGACTCGGTGCAGGCGTACTGCCAGTCAAACCCCTTCAACATTCCGCTGAGCTCCTACACGCTGTGGGACCTGCGCATCGGGGGTATCTACAAGGAGTGGACCATCACCGCCTTCGGCCGCAACCTCACCAACAAGCTCGCCCAGGTGTCGGGCATCAACTCCAGCCAGGACCCGCACGCGCTCCTGACCGTGCAGCCGCGCACGATCGGCGTGTCCTTCACGCGTAAGTTCTAAGGCGCGCACCCGAACCTGTCGTCCGCCGGCGGCACGATCAAAGACCTGATCGTGCCGCCGCGGCCGGCGGCGCCGTTATCATGGGCATGATGAGCACCACCGCAAGCGCGGCCGCATGAGCACGGCGGCTGAGATCAGTGAGCGCGAGAGCGGGCTCAAGCGCGGGCTGAGCAAGACGCAGATCGTCATGATCGGTCTCGGCGGAGCGATCGGCACCGGGCTCTTTATGGGCAGTGGCCTTGCGATCGGCTACGCAGGGCCTGCGGTGATCCTGAGCTACGTCATCGCCGGGTTCGTCGCGCTCGTCATGGTGTTCAGCCTCTCGGAGATGGCGGTGGTACACCCGACCGCGGGCTCCTTCGGCACTTACGCCGAGACCTACCTCAATCCTTGGGCCGGTTTCGTGGTGCGCTACACCTACTGGATCGCACAGGTGATCGCCATCGGCGGGGAGTCGGTGGCGGCGGGCCTCTACATGCAGTTCTGGTTCCCCGACATACCGGTGTGGGCCTGGTCGCTCGGGTTCTGCATGGTGCTGCTGTATTTCAATTCACGCTCGGTCAACAACTTTGGCACCGTGGAGTCCTGGTTCGCGCTCATCAAGGTGACCGCGATCGTGCTCTTTATCATTCTCGGTGCTGCCAGCATCTTCGGCCTCGGTATGCCGGCGGTGGGATTTCACAACCTCGACGGCCTTCCCGGAGGCTTCTATCCGAAGGGGCTCAGCGGGGTGTGGATGGCGGTGATCGTCGGCATTTTCTCGTTCAATGGCATCGAGGTGATCGCGGTGACCTCGGGGGAGGCCAGAAATCCCCGGGTGGCGATCCCGGCCGCGCTGCGCACCATGGTGTTCCGGCTGTTCCTCTTCTACGTGCTCGCCGTCACCATCATCGTCACCACGGTGCCCTGGACCGCGACCGGGGTGACAGTGGTGGCGCAGAGCCCGTTCGTGAGCGTGTTCCAGCATTCGGGCATCGCGCATGCCGCCGGCATCATGAACTTCGTCGTGATCAGCGCGGCGCTCTCGAGCATGAACACCAACATCTACCTGTGTTCGCGCATGCTGTTCTCGCTCGCCCGCGGCAGCTATGCGCCGCAGGCCTTGGGCAACCTGAGCGGCAAGGGCAGCCCGGTAGTGGCAATCCTCACCTCCGGGGCCTGCATCCTGATCGCGGCCGGAGTATCGATCTTTACGCCCAACGCCTATGGCTACCTTCTCGGCGTCGCACTGTTCGCCGCAATTCTGGTGTGGATGTTCATCCTGGCAAGTCATCTGAGTTTCCGGCGCCGCAACCGCGCCGAGGACCTGCCCGTGCGCATGCCGTTCTTTCCCTGGATGCAGTACGCAGGACTCCTGCTGCTGGCCGCGATCCTCGTGACCATGGGATTCGATGCGAACCTCTACGTGTCCTGGGTGTACGGGGTACCGTGGCTGATCCTGATCTCAGTGGCCTACTTCCTCTGGAAGGCGCGCCACCGCCCGGCGGCGGCTCCTGCGGCGCTCTCCTAGGGAATGCCCCCGGCCAGGATCGTCGTGAGTGCCTCGTTCCCAAGGTTCCCGCCCGAGACCACCGCGCACACGCGCCGGTACGGGTGGCGGCCGCTCAGGGCGGCCGCCACCGGCACCGCTCCGGCTCCTTCCGCGATCACCTTGTTGCCCTCGGCCATGAGACGGATCGCCGCGGCCACTTCCGCCAGCGTCACCGTGAGCGCGCCGTCGATCACCTCGCGGCACAGCGGCCACATCTCAGGCAGCAGCGTATGAAAACCCACCCCGCTCACGAATCCCGGGCGGCTCTCGGTGTGCACCACGCGACCAGCGCGCAACGCCGCGGCGAACGGCTGGGCACTCTGAAGTTCGCAGGCGATCACTTTCACCTTGGGATTGAGCGCGCGCACGGCGCAGGCGACCCCGCAGGCAAGGGCGCCGCCGCCAAAGGGGGTGAAGATCGCCTCAACCTCGGGGAGCTGTTCGAGAATCTCCACGCCGAGTGTGCCGTCCCCGGCGAGCGCTGCCGGGTCGCGCACGGCATCGATATAGGTGCCGGACTCGCCTGCCAGCGCGCACACCTCGACCGCCTGCCACCAGGTCGCAAAGGGCACCTGGCGGATGCGCGCACCGAGGGCGCGCAGGCGCCCGATCTTCGCCGCCGGCGCGGCCTCGGTGACCACCGCCGTGGCGGGGACCTCAAGGCGCTGCGCAAGCCAGGCAACCGCCACCGCGCTGTTGCCGGAGCTGCAGGTGTAGAGCCCCGCGGCCAGGCTCGCGGCGGGGCGTGCGAGCACCGCGTTGCCGACCGGGCGGATCTTGAACGAGCCGATCGGCTGCAGGTTGTCGAGCTTCAGGAACACTTCGGTGGCGGCGGCCGCCTGGCAGCGCACCACCGGGGTGCGCTCGACGAGGCCCGCAAGGCGCGCCTGCGCGGCGTGCACCTCGGTGAGAGACACGGCGGCCACCGGGTGCATCATCGGGTTTCGCAGAAGGGATACATGTCATGAGTACCGATTTCGCAGCACTGCGGCGCAGGTTCCCCGTGCTCGAGCGCAAGACCTATCTTAACAGCGGCTCGTACTGCGCACTCGCCGACAGCGTGCGCGATGCCATCAACGCCTACATGGACGATCGCCTGGCGGTGGGCGCGAACTGGGACGTGTGGGTCATGAAGAACGAGGCCGTGCGTGCCGCCATGGCGGCGGTGCTGCGGGCGGCCCCGGATGAGATCGCCGTCACCGCCTCGGCCTCGGCGGGCATCAACGCTCTAGCGAGCGCCTTTGAGTTCAAAGGCCCGCGCAACAAGGTGGTGGTGAGCGACTTCGAGTTCCCGACCAATGCCCAGATCTGGCACGCCCAGGAGCCGCGCGGCGCGCGCGTGGTGCACGTGCCGCGAGCGGCGGATGGCTACATTCCGCTCGAGCACTTCGCGCGCGCGATCGATGATGAGACGCAGCTGGTGGCCGTCACCCAGGTGTGCTTCAGAAACGGCGCGCGGCTGGACATCGAGGGCATCGTGCAGCTCGCGCACGCACGGGGTGCGCGGGTACTGCTCGACTGCTATCAGGCCGTCGGCGGACTCACCGTCGACGTCCGGGCGCTCGATGTCGACTTTGCGGTGGGCGGGATGCTCAAGTACCTGCTCGGCACGGCCGGTATCGGCTTCCTCTACGTGCGCGACGCCCTGATCCGCGAGCTGGTGCCCGCGAACTCGGGCTGGTTCGCGCAGGAACGCATTACCGCCATGGATATCACGGCCAACCGCCCCTCGCACACCGCGCGCCGCTTCGAGGCGGGAACTCCGGCCGTGGTGAACTGCTACGCCGCCGAGGCCGGTCTCAAGATCATCCTGGAAGTGGGGACCGACGCCATCGAGGCGCGCGTGCGGCAGCTTACGCGGCAGTGTCTCGAGGGCCTGCAGGCGATGGGTTGGCCGGCGGTGACGCCCACGGACGATGCGCGGCGCGGTCCAATGGTGGCGATCCCCTCGCGCGATACCGCCGAGTTGTTTGCGCGCCTGACGCGGGAGGACATCGTGACCTCGTTCCGGGACAACAACCTGCGCGCCACCGTGCACTTCTACAACACCGAAGCGGACATCGAGCGCTTCCTGGAGGCGATGCGGGCACAGCGCGGGCGTTTTTACGCCGCCGCCTGAAGGGCGCGAACGCGAATAGTACCGGTGGCCTAATTTCGTCCTGGCGTGACTGAGGGACGAGTTATGATTTTGCGGCAAATGCAGCAGCAAACAAGGCACAGCGGGGCGGGGCGATGAGTGCCGGTGCGGCCGCCGCCGTGGCCCCGGTCAGCGGCTTTCCCGCGAGCGCGCTGCGCGCCCAATTCCCGGCGCTGCAGCGCGCCGGCGCCTTTATCTTCTTCGACAACGCCGCCGGCGCGCAGGTGCCGCAGGGGGTACTCGACGCGGTTAACCAGCACCTCATCGAGCACAACGTGCAGCGCGGCGGCCGCTACCCGCAGAGCATCGCCGTGGATGCCAGCATCGCGCGCGCCCGGGTGCAGGTCGCAGCGCTCCTGAATGCCCGCCGTCCCGAGGAGGTCGCCTTCGGGATGAACGCGACCTCCTTCATACGCCTGCTCAGCCTTGCCATCGGGCAGTCCCTGGGCGCCCGCAACGAATTCATCCTCACCGACCTTGATCATGAGGCGAACATCGCCACCTGGCTGGTGCTCGAGCGCATGGGGGCGAAGTTCCTGTGGTGGCAGCTGCGCGACGACGGCTGCCTGCACACCGCCGATCTTGAGCCGCTGCTGAGCGCCCGCACGCGCCTCGTCGCCTGCGCGCTGGCCTCCAACGCGCTCGGCAGCATCGTCGATGTCAGGACAGCGGCGGATATGGCGCACGCGGCCGGGGCGGAGATCTTCCTCGACAGCGTGCACTTCAGTCCCCACGGGCCGATCGACGTGCAGACCCTCGGATGCGACTACCTGGTGTGTTCCGGCTACAAGGTGTTCTCGCCCCACATGGGCTTCATGTGGGGCCGGTACGAGCTGCTCGAGCAGCTGCCCACCTTCCGCGAGGACTTCATCCCCGATGCGCCCCCGGGAAAGATCGAGGCGGGCACTTTCATCTACGAGAACGTGGCCGGCATGGCCGCCGCGGTCGACTACCTGGCCCAGCTCGGGCGCCTGCTCGGCGGGCGGGGAGCAGCGGCCGATGCGCGCACGCTGCGGACGGACATCCACAGCGCGATGACGGCCATACAGGCCTATGAGCAGACGCTGTCGCTTGCACTCCTGAAGGTGCTGCGCGCCAGCGGCGCCACCATCTACGGCATCAGCGCCGACGCGCGCGTCAGTGAGCGCGTGCCCACCGTGTGCTTCAATCTTCCTGGGGTAGCGCCGGCGGCCGTGACCGAGGCGGCGGCGCGCGCCGGCATCGGCATCCGCGACGGTCACATGTATTCCCCGCGCCTCATGCGGCGCCTTGGCCTCTCGATCGAGAGTGGCGCCGTGCGGGTATCACTGGTGCACTACAACACCCTGGGCGAGATCGAGCGTTTCGGCGAGTTGCTCGCGCAGCTGCGCCGCTAGCGCACGCCGCCTGCGGGTCGCGTCCGCCGTTGCTAGAGCGCGGCCTTGCGGATCATGAGCGCGAGGTACCCGAGCAACAGCACCAGGGTCGCCCCCACATCCACTACCACGAATTCCATAGTCCACCAGTTCATGCTGCAGAAGTGTAGGCAACGGCGGACCCCGGCACCGCCCCCTGGCGAGGCAGAGCGGATGCCGATTAAGTAACAAAGTTCCTCTCTCGTTTTGGGGGTATAGATAAGGTGTCGGCCGCGGCTCCCCGGAAACGAACGTGGCCATCGGGAAGGGGGATTTGTGTGACCCGTGCCGCACCGGGCGGTCATCTTCCGGCGGCCGGAAGCGTTCCTTCAGTAGCCTTATGCGCATCCCGGGCCCGCCGGTCGTGGCGCACCGGGCACAGGCGTGACGGGAGCTTTCCATGACTTCAGCGTTTCCCGGTCGGGTGGGGTTGCTCTTGATGGTGCTGTTCGCCAGCACCGCGGCCACCGCCCGCGCCGATGCCGTGGGCGCGGTCGCGATCGTACGCGCGGGGGGCTGCGGCGGCCGCGCCGCTCTCTCGCCGCCGCTTCGTCACAGCACGACTCTTGATCAGCTGGCCGCGCAGTGGGCGCAGGGCGGGCCCCTGGTGGAACTGGCAGCGCATCAGGGCTACGCGGCAGGCGCAGTGTCGGGCGTGCATGTGCGTGCGGGCGGCGCGGCGCTCCCCGAGAAACTCAGCGGCGGCCACTGCGCCGCGCTCACGAGCCCGGCGGCGCGCGAGATCGGCTCCTTCGAACGTGCCCCGGATGTCTGGCTGGTGCTGGCCGCCGCCACGGCAGACTCGCAGACGCAAGCGCCAGGCCAGTTCGTGCGCCAGCACCCGGCGGCACCGGCCGCGGCGCCGGCAGGCAGGGCACCGGAGCTTGCGGTGCGTGCACTCGAGCTCGTGAACGAGGCGCGTGCGCACGGCACGCGCTGCGGCGCGAAGTCCTTTGCCCCGGCGCCGCCCCTGAACTTCTCGGGGACGCTCGCAACGGTTGCACTCGGACATGCGAGCGACATGGCCGCGCACGGCTATTTCGAGCACCAGGACCTGACCGGACATTCCCCGGCGGACCGGGTGCGGGCGGTCGGCTACAAGGAGAAGCTCGTCGGGGAGAACATCGCCTACGGGCCTGAGAGCCTCGCTGAGGTGATGCGCGGCTGGCTCGACAGCCCCGGTCACTGCGAGAACATCATGGACCCGCGCTTCGCCGAGATGGGCCTGGCGCTCGCCGCGGGACAAGGGGCGCGCCATGGCCTCTACTGGGTGCAGGTCCTGGCGCAGCCGCGAGCCTGAGGGGCAGAACCGCAGCGCCCGCCAGCCTCGGGCGCCCCGCGGGGCTGCGCGATCGCGCCCCGTTGCACTTGTCGCAGCCTTCGGCCATGCTCATTTGGTCACTCGGGCCGTGCGCGTCCCTGACGCCGGTCCCGCCAATACGAACAAGAGGTACGGACCATGACAGACCCGAAACCCGACACTGCATCACTCGCGCTCGGCCTCGAGCACCTGCACCGCGCCTGGGGCTGGTTCGTCGCGCTCGGTGTCGCGCTCATCATCCTCGGCATCGTGTGCATTCTCGGGGAGATCGAGACCACGCTGATCACGGTGATCGTGCTGGGGTGGTTGCTCCTCATCAGCGGCGTCATCGCCCTGGTGCATGCGTTCCGCACGCGCACCTGGACCGGCTTCTTTCTGTACCTGTTGAGCGCGGTGCTGCGGGTCGTGACGGGGTACCTGCTCATCCGCTACCCGCTCATCGGAGCGCTGACACTGACGCTGCTGCTCGCCACCCTCTTTATCGTCGGCGGCGTGTTCCGCGCGGTGGGCGCCGCGAGCCTGCGCTTCCCGCAGTGGGGCTGGACCGCGGTCTCGGGGCTCATCGGTGTCGTGCTCGGCGTCATGCTCCTCAGCCAGCTGCCCACGTCGAGCCTGTGGTTCCTGGGGCTCGCGGTCGGGATCGACCTGGTGTTTGAGGGCAGCGCGCTCGTGGCGCTCGGCGGCGCACTGCGCCGGCGCGCGGCACTGCCCGGTTCGATGGCCACACCGCAGGCACTCTAGGGCACGGTGCACCGGCACCGGGACACCCGCGTGCCGGTGCTCTATGATCGGCCTACCTGGGGTTGGTCGCCCCGTTGGTGGCGCTTGTTGTTATGTCACGGTGGGCTCTCGGAGTACTGATACTCGTCGGGGCGTTGTTTGCGTGCGCCGCCGACGCAGCCGCGCTGTGCACCGTGCTCGCCGATGGCGCCACGGGCAAGATCCTGCATCAGGAGGGCCGCTGCGATCAGCGCCTGACGCCAGCCTCTACCTTCAAGGTCGCCTTGAGCCTCATGGGCTACGATGCCGGTTACCTCACCGACGCCCACCACCCGGCGCTGCCCTACCGCGACAGCTACGCAGCCTCCGACCCGGCCTGGAAGACGACGGTGGACCCGAGCAGCTGGATCACGAATTCCGTGGTCTGGTACTCGCAGCAGCTCACCATCTGGCTCGGGGCCGAGCGCCTGCAGCGCTACCTCGCGCGCTTCGGTTACGGCAACCAGGACCTCTCGGGCAACCCGGGCATGAACGACGGGCTCACGCAAGCCTGGCTCGACTCCTCCCTGCGCATCTCCCCGCTCGAGCAGGTCGCGTTCCTGCACCGGCTCATCGCGCGCCAGCTCGGCGTCACGGCGCGCGCCTACGACATGACGGCGCGCATCACCGCAGTCGGTAAACTTTCCAACGGCTGGGACGTTCACGGCAAGGGCGGCACGGGCTTCCAGGTGAAGCCGGACCGTGTTGAGCCGGACCTCGAGCACCAGATCGGCTGGTTTGTGGGCTGGGCGACTAAGGGGAACCGCTCCGTCGCATTCGCTTACGCTGTGGTGGACGAGGAACGCAACGGCACGCGCGCCGGCGCGCGCGCCAAGACGGCGATCATGCAGGCGCTCCCGGGGCTACTCGATGCGCTCCCGGCCGCCGGCCCCTGACGGTCGCGTTCCCGATCGGCCAGGGCGCGAAGCGCAGCCGGCGCGGCGCGAACGCCGCGGCGCCGATCGGGTCAGAACCTAAGGAGCGCCCGCGGTGCGGCGCGAGCGGAGTGACGGCTATGAATGTTTTCCCATCAGGTCGCGGTCGCGTGCTGCTGGGCCTCATCGGCGCAGTGACCCTCGGCAGCGCGGCGGCCGCGCACGCCGATGATGCCGGCGTGCAGGCGGTGTGGACGGCGAAGAAGCTGCAGTTCACGTACATGGGATTCACCGCGCACTACTCCTGCGACGGGCTTAGCGACAAGATGAAGCGGGTGCTGCTGGACCTGGGTGCCCGGCCTGACCTGAAGGTCATGCCGACCGGCTGCAGCAGCGGCTTCGGGCGCCCGAGTCCGTTCCCGGGGGTCTCGGCCACGGTTCAGGTGCTTGAGCCTGTGGGCGATCAGAGCCCGGGACCGGATACGAAGGTGGTCCCGGCGCACTGGAAGAGCGTCGTCGTGGCGCCCAAGGGCGACCCTTTGAATGCGGCCGGAGACTGTGAGCTCACCGAGCAGATCAAGCAGCGGATCGTGCCGCTCTTCAGCACCCGCAACATCGAGTACAGCTCCACCTGCATCCCGAACCAGCTGCAGGTAGGCGGTACCCGGCTCAAGACCGAGGTGCTGATCGCCGATCCGCCGGCGGCGCCGGCGCCGGCGGCCGCCAGGACTCCCTGAAGCGAGGCCTGCCTGCCGCGCGGACCGCAATGGCCCGCGCGGCCGGCAAGTGGCTACTTCTCGCTGATGTGCAGCGAGATGCGGCGGTTCTTCTGCCGCCCGTCCTCGGTGGCGTTGTCGGCCACGGGGTGCTCCTCGCCGTAGCCCTTGGCGCTCATGCGCGCCGGATCCACGCCGAGCTTGGCGAGCTCCGCCATCACGTTGTCGGCACGCTGCTGCGAGAGCTTGACGTTCATCGCCGCATCGCCGGTGTTATCCGTATAGCCGCCAATGACGACCTTGGCCTTCGGATAGGCCTTGAGGATCGCCGCGATGTTGCCGAGCTGTTCCTGGGAGGCCGGCTGCAGCGTCGCCGCCCCGGTGTCAAAGAGCAGGCGGTCGAAGTCGAACCAGGTGTCATCGGTTATGGCCGCGTTCGGATCATCGAGGTACTTCACGAGGCGCGCTTCCACGCCGAGCGCGGGGGCGTTGAGCTCGGTGCCATCGGGGAGCTTGACCTTGATCATGTCCCCAAGGGCCGCCCACGCGGAATTAGCCGCATTGCCGACCGCCTGCGTGGTCGCCGTAGCGGCGTTCTGCACCGTTTCCTTCGGTGCGCTCATGGAGCGGAACAGCAGCCACGCGAGGATCAGGGCGCCGAGGATCGCAAGTGGTACCAGCCAGCGCGAGCCGCTGCTCGCCACCGCAGTGGCGCCGGAGGTGACGGCGGTCGCGGCGGTGCCGGCGCCCGAGGACAGCGAGCTCATGAGCCCTGCCGGCAGGAAGCCCTGCAGGCTCGGGAGTTCTGACTTCAGCATGCTGCCGAGTGAGCCGACGTTGAGCGTGCCGCTGCTTTGCGCCTTGCCGAGGAAGGCGAGCACTAGCGGGGCGGCCATCTTCAGAAGGCCGGTGACGGAGGCGCCGCCGAGCCCGGAGGACTGGCCGATGGCGCTCGCGACCTGACCCTGTTGCGAGCCGAAGACCATCGGCAGGAATTTGTTGACGAGGTCGCCCACGCCGCCGGTCGTGCCCCCGGAGGCGATGGAGGAGAGGCTGCCCAGGACGTTCTGACTGTTGGCGCTGCTGGCGAGATTCATGATCTGGCTGAGGAAGCCGCTATCGCCGGCCTTGGCCGCAAGTCCTCCGAGCGTTGCTGCCGTGGCGGCACCCAGGCCCCCCTGCACAGCCTGGGGCGATTCGCCCAGCCGTGACGCAATGGCCTGCTTCATGTCGGGTGTCACCAGGGCCAGAATCGAGTCCATCATTGAGGTAGGCATACTTTTTCCCCTGCTTCCTTTTGGTGTTAGTACCGATGGGGTGTTTTAGCGAGAAGACCTGCGCATTCTTACTCCACATCCATGCAGGCCGCCATCGTCAAATTCCAGACAGACCGTGGAGTTATATGGTCATTTAAATGTTCAGTCCCGCTGACGCCTGCGCTGCCATGGCGCGCCGCAACATAGCGGCGTTTCCGAGGCGCGCCCCGGCGGCTAGACTTGAGGTCCGGGGATTTCACCAGCCGGCGTCCAACGAAGGAGTGAGCCGATGAAGAGGAACGTGTTGCTACGCAGGCTCGCACTGCTTTGCGGAGTGCTCGTCATGGGTTGTGCTGCGGGCGCCGCGGCGGCGTATTCCGCCAGCGTGGTCGCCAGCGTCAACATGCGCGCCGGTCCGAGCGTCGCCTACCCGCAGGTGGCGCTGCTGGGCACCGGCACGTCGGTCGAGGTGTTCGGCTGCGAGCAGGGCTACGGCTGGTGCGACGTGCAGGTCGGGCCGAACCGTGGCTGGGTGGCGGCGGAGTACCTGCAGGCCCAGGGTCCGAGCGGGCCGGTGATCGTCGCGAACGCCGGAGTCCTTCTCGCCTTGCCGATCGTCGCCTTCAGCTTCGGCAGCTACTGGGACAGCTACTATCGCGGACGCCCCTGGTATGGCCGTCGCAGTTACTACAACAACTACTGGAACCGTTATCCGCACGGCCGGCCGCCGCCGCCACCGCTTCATCGGCCGCCCGGGTATCGGCCACCGCCGCCTGGCGCTCGGCCGCCGGGCGTGCGTCCACCACCCCCGGGCGGGGGCAGGCCGCCGCCGGGCGCCGGCCGCCCGCCGCCGCGTCCGCGCCCGACCCCGCGGCCCGCGCCACCCCAGGTCCAGCCGCAGCCGCGCTAGCCGCGCGGGGGCTTAGCGAGCGCTAATAGGCAAAGCTGCGCGCGCGCAGCTGCTCCTTGTCGACGTCGCGCGAGGCGATGAAGTAGTGCAGTGCCGCCCAGAAGCCGGTCGGCACGATGCACAGCATTGCCAGGCGCAGCGCATCGGACTGCGAGTAGTGCGCGGCGAAGTGATCATTCAGTGCCCCGATGACGAGCGGGGTGATGATCAGGTTGCCGACGTTGGCGAGGAACAGCGTCATCGCGCAGAACATCGCGCGCATGCGGCAGGGCGCAAGGTTGTTCAGCAGCCCGAAGCACGGCCCGATGTAGAAGTAGATGGCCGGGATGAAGATCCAGAAGCTGATGCGCGCCACCATGAGATCACGCGTCCAGTAGGCGACCCCCGAGGCGATCGTGGCGATGAAGGTCCCCGTGCCGAGCAGCCACATGATGTGCTTGGCATCGGCCATGGCGGGCCGCGCCATCAGCCAGCCCGTCACGAGGGTGGCGATGGCACCGCCTACGAGGTGCGCGTTCGCTGTCACCGAAGCCGCATCGCCGGGGCTCATGTTGTAGGTGCGCTGCACGAAGGACTGCGTCCAGTACATCAGGCCCCAGCCCCACAGCGCACACACGGCGCTGCCGATCATGAGGTGCACGGCGGCGCGCTGCGACCACCAGAACTTCAAGGTCTCGCGCACCGAGGGTGCGAGGTCCTGGGTGCCGGCATCGAGGCAGCCGCGGGCAGGTTCGCGCACCGTGAAGTAAATCGCCGCGCCCACCACGACGCCCGGCACGCCGAGCGCGAAGAACACCGCGCGCCACCCGTACAGGTCGTTGATGGTGCCGGCCGCCTGGGCGCCAATCCAGGCGCCGATCGGGGCGCCGAGCGAGAACACGGTGAGCGCCATGGCGCGGCGGTGCGCCGGGAAGTAATCCGACAGGAGTGAGCTTGCCCCGGGCGTGCCACCGGCCTCACCGACGCCGACCCCGATCCGCGTCAGCGCAAACTGGATAACGCCCCGCGCCAGCCCGCACAGCGTCGTCATCACGGACCACGCGATGACGCAGGCTGCGATGATCTTGCGACGGCTGTAGCGGTCGATCAGCCAGGAAAGCGGGAAGCCAAGACATACGTAGAACAAGGCGAGCGGCGCGGCGGTAGTGAAGGCCACTTCGAGATTGCTCAGGTGCAGGTCGGCCTTGATCGGGTCGAGGATGGTCGAGACCACGTAGCGGTCGGCGATGCTGAGCGTGTAGACGAGCACCATCATAATCAGCACGTACCAGCGCTCGCCCAGCGTGGTAGTCATAGCCGGTGCCGGTGCCAGCGCGTTCGACTGCAGTTCACTCATGCGCCACTGCCCCCATTATTGTTGTGACCGGCAGGTTACGCCTGCGGCGTGGCGCTGTCTGCGAGAATGAAGTCGGCCGCCTTCTCCGCCAGCATTATGGTGGCAGCCTGGGTGTTGCCCGAGGTGACATTGGGGAATGCCGCGGCATCGACGACGCGCAGGCCGTCAAGACCCCGCACGCGCAGCCGTGCATCGAGCACGGAAGTACGCGGGTCGGTGCCGATCGCGCAGCTGCAGCTGGCGTGGAACACCGAGCCCGCACGCCGGCGGAAATCCTCGAGCACCGCGGCATCCTCGCGCACCTCCAGGCCGGGCTCCCGTTCGCTCGCGGTCACCGCGGCGAGCGGCGGCGCGGCGGCGAGCCGGCGCAGGATGCGCGCGCCGTCGAAGACGTCGGCGACGTCGGCCGCGGTGGAGAGCGAGTTCGGCTGGATCGCGGGGCTCACCTCAGGGTCGGGGCTTGCGATGTGCACCGAGCCGCGGCTCGTCGGGCGGCAGGTGTTGAAGGACATCAGGAACCCGGCATAGGGGTCCGGGTTCAGAAGGCGCCGGCGCGAGCCGACCGTCGTGGTGCTGTAGCTCGCCGGGTTGAAGTAGATGTGCAGGTTCGGGCGCTCGAGTCCCGGGCGGCTGCGCACGAACGCGCCCGCCTGGTTGACGCTCATGGCGAGCGGCCCGCTGCGGGTGAACAGGTAGCGCAAAGCTGCGCGCACTTTGCCGTGCAAGGGCGCGAGCTGGTTGTTGAGGGTCGGCACGCGCGAGCGGTAGAAATAGGAGACGCCCAGGTGATCCTGCAGCCCCTCGCCGACGGCCGGGGAGTCGGCGATGACCTGGATGCCCAGCGCGCGCAGCCGCTGCGCGTCACCCACGCCCGAGAGCTCCAGCAGCTGCGGGGAATTGATGGCGCCCCCGCACAGCAGCACTTCGCGCCGGGCGGTGGCGCGCGCGCGCGCACCCTCGCGCAGGTATTCGACCCCGCTGGCGCGGGTGCCCTGGAAAGTGATGCGGGTGGCGAGGGACTTCAGCTGCAGTTCGAGGTTGGAGCGCGCGCGGATGGGCTTCAGGTACGCATTGGAGGTGGAAACCCGCACGCCGTCCTTGATGGTCACCTGCCACAGTCCCGCCCCCTCGCTGTGGCCGCCGTTGAAGTCACTCGTGAGCGGGATGCCGAGCTCCTCGGCGGCGCGCAGGAAGGTGCCGCACAACGGGTGCACCCGCGCGGACTCATCGCTCACGTGCACCGGGCCGCCGCTACCGTGGAAGGCGGAAGGTCCCGCGGGGTGATCCTCGAGCTTGATGAAGTACGGCAGCACGTCCTGCCAGCCCCAGCCCGCGGCGCCGGCGGCTGCCCAGTCATCAAAGTCACCGGGCTGGCCGCGCACGTACACCATGGCATTGATGGAGCTCGAGCCGCCGAGTACCTTGCCGCGCGGCCAGAACTGTGTGCGGTTGTTGAGCCCCGGATCTGCGACCGTCTGGTACATCCAGTTGAAACGCGGATCGTTGAAAGTACGGCCGTAGCCGATGGGCACCTGGATCCAGGGCGAGCGGTCCGAGCCGCCCGCTTCGAGGACCAGCACGCGCTGCGCGCCGCTCGCGCTCAGGCGGTTGGCGAGCACGCAGCCGGCCGCACCGGCGCCGACGATGATGTAGTCATACTCGGTCATTCTGTGATAAGCATCCGCCCCGATGAAGCTAACCGACGTCAAGACATTCGTGGTGGGGAATCCGCCGCCGGGCTACGGCGGACGCTACTTCGTGTTCGTGAAGCTTACGACGGCCGGCAATGTGCACGGCATCGGGGAAGCCTACAGCGTTCCCTGGAACCCGCACCTCGTGGCGCGGCTCATCGAGGACACCTTCGAACGTTATCTTGCCGGCGAGGATCCGCACGACATCGAGCGCATCTGGCGGCGCGTGTACGCCGCCGGCTACACCCAGCACCCGGACCTGGCCGTGATGGGGGTGCTGAGCGCGCTCGAGATGGCCTGCTGGGACATCATCGGCAAGGAGGCCGGGCAGCCGGTCTACAAGCTCCTGGGCGGGCGCGTGCACGAGCGGCTGCGCTCCTATACCTACATCTATTCGCGCCCCGGGGATAAGGTCGACGTCTACCAGGACCCGGAGCTGTCCGCCGAGCGCGCCGCCGAGTACGTCGCGCAGGGCTTCACCGCCATCAAGTTCGACCCGGCCGGCCCCTACACCGCCTTTGACGGACGGCAGCTGTCGCTCGCGCAGCTCGACCTGTGCGAGCGTTTCATGCGCGAGCTGCGCGCGGCGGTCGGCTCGGGCGCGGACCTGCTGTTCGGCACGCACGGGCAGATGACGGCCGCCGGCGCGGTGCGCCTGGCGCGGCGCCTTGAGCCCTATGACCCCCTGTGGTTCGAGGAGCCCGTGCCCCCGGATGCACCGGAGGAAATGGCGCTGGTGGCGCGCGCCACCAGCATCCCCATCGCCGCCGGTGAGCGCCTCGCCACGAAGTACGATTTCGCGCGCGTGCTGCGTGCGCAGGCGGCCGCGATCCTGCAGATGAACCTCGGACGCGTCGGGGGCTTGCTCGAGGCGAAGAAGATCGCCGGCATGGCCGAGGTGCAGCACGTGCAGATCGCCCCGCATCTGTACTGCGGCCCGGTGGTGGGTGCGGCCAACATCCAGCTCGCCACCTGCAGCCCGAACTTCCTCATCCTCGAGGGGATCGAGCGCTGGCAGGGGATGCACGCGGACCTTCTGGTGAAGCCGATCCGCTGGGAGGCAGGCTACGTGATCCCGCCGAGCGAACCTGGGCTCGGGGTCGAGCTCAACGAGGCCTTTGCCGCGCGCCACCCCTATCAGGGGCAGGAGCTGCACCTGGATTCCTCCGCCACGCCCGTGCCCTAAGCTCGGTGGTGCGTTCACGCGGGCGCCGCGCATCGCCCTAGAGCTTCAGGGCCGCGCGCATGCGTTCTTCGTACCAGCTGTGGAACATGTTCACCATGTACTCGTTGCTGCCGATCGGACCCGGGAGGTAGGCCGGGCTTGAGGCGCCGCGCTGCGTCTCGGCGACAAAGGCGGCGTCCTGCGCATTGGTGGCATTCCACACGCTCGTCAGGTTATCGAGGTCATAATCGACGCCTGCCACGGCTTGCGCGTTGACGAGCCAGGTGCTGCGCACCAGGGTCGTATCGCGCGTGAGGGGCAAGGTGGCGAAGGTCAGCACGTGATCGGCGAGGAAGTGGAACCAGGCGTTCGGCTGCACGTGAAAGTGCAGTGACCCGAGACGCGCATCGGTGAACTCGCCGAGGAGCTTGCGTGAGGCCGCGCGCGTATCGCGCGTCATTGACTCGCCCTCACCGTCGAGCACCAGGCGTTCGGTGCGAAAGGCGGTCGGGCGGCCGAAGAGCTCCTCGATCGGCTCAAACGGCAGGTTGAAGCGCTTCCACAGGGCTTCCGAGTCCCCGCGCGCCCCGAGGTAGCGGCAGTAGTTGGCATGCTCCTTCGGCGACAGCGCCTGCGCGTCGATCTCGCCGAAAAAATCAAACAGGGAGCGCAGCAGTTCTGGGTGGCCCGCGCAGTGGAAGCACTCGCGGTTGTTCTCGATCGTGAGCTTCCAGTTGCCGTGCTCAATGATGTCCACCTGGTGCGCCACCTTGGTGTGGGTGAGCGCGTGCGGGGCGAGATAGGGCCGCATGCGCTGCGCCATGTCCTCGAAGTCCGTCGGTGGCTCATCGGCGATGCACACGAAGATCAGTCCCTCGAGGGTGCGCACGTGCAGCGGCTTCAGCGGCGGCTGCGCCTGCGCGGATTCTCCGGTGGCGCCGCAGCTGAGCACGTGCCCGGTGAGGTCATAGGTCCAGCGGTGGTACGGGCACTGCAGCGTCGCCCCGACGACGCCCGAGTCGGCCTGCAGGATGCGTGAGCCGCGATGGCGGCAGGTATTGTGGAAGGCACCGATCGAGCCGTCATCGCGCCGCAGCACCACTATGGGGTAGGGCCCGATCTGGTAGGTGCGGTAATCCCCGCCTTCCGGGATCTCCGCCTCCGAGGCCACGAACAGCCAGTGGCGGGCGAAGATGCAGTCCAGTTCCGCGCGGTAGAGCGCCTCGTCCGTGAAGAAGGCGCCGGGAAGTGCGCAGCCTGCCTGGCGCGAGTCCAGCAGCGCCGCCACGTGTTCACGGATATTCATCGGTAGGCGGTCCAGATGGTCTTGAGGTCGCAGTACTTGTCGATGGCGTGCGGGGAGCGGTCACGCCCGGAGCCCGACATCTTGAAGCCCCCGAAGGGCGTGGCCATGGTGGAGCGGTCGAAGGCATTCACCCACACCGTGCCACCGCGCAGGGCACTGCTCATCCGGTGGGCGACATTGATGTCGGCGGTCCACACGGCTGCGGCCAGGCCGTAGGGGGTGTCATTCGCCAGGCGCACGGCGTCGGCCTCCTCGGTGAAAGTCATGACCGAAAGCACCGGACCGAAGATCTCCTCGCGCGCTACCTGCATCTGCGGGCGCACGCCCTCGAGCATCGTGGCCTCGACGTAGAAGCCGCCGCTGTCCTTGCGTACCTGGTGCCCGCCGAGGGTGATGCGTGCGCCCTCGGCGACGCCGGCCTCGATGTAGCCGAGCACGCGCTGCATGTGCTTGCCATCGATCAGCGCTCCCATCTGGGTGGAGGCCTCCAGCGGGTGGCCGAGGATAATGGTCGCCGCCACGGCGCGGATGCCCTCGAGCAGCGCCTCGCGGGCACTCTCGTGCACGATGAGGCGCGAGCCTGCGTGGCAGGTCTCCCCCGAGTTGTAGTAGATGCCCCAGGCGATATCGTAGGCGGCAGCCTTCAGGTCGGCGTCGGCGAATACCACCTGCGGGGTCTTGCCGCCGAGTTCGAGGGCGACTCGCTTGAGATTGGACTCGGCCGCATAGCGCAGCATCAGGCGCCCGACCTCGGTGGAGCCGGTGAAGGCGATGAGGTCGACGTCGGGGTGCAGGGCGAGGGCCTTGCCGGCTTCCTCCCCGAAACCTGGCACCACGTTGAACACCCCCGGCGGCACGCCGGCCTCGAGCGCGAGTTCCCCGAGGCGGATCCCCGAAAGCGGGGACTGCTCGGCGGGTTTGAGCACCACGCTGTTGCCGGTGAGGAGGGCGGGACCCACCTTCCAGCAGCTGATGATGAGCGGGTAGTTCCACGGCACGATCGCGCCGACGACCCCGAGCGGCTCGCGGCGGATGAGGGCGAGGTCATCGGGCCCGGTGGGCGCGACCTCATCGTAGAGCTTGTCGGCGAACTCGGCGTAGTACTCGATGCAGTCGGCGCAGTTGGCGACGTCGACGCTCACGGAATTGCTGATCGGCTTGCCGACATCGCGCGTCTCCAGCAGCGCCAGGCGCGCCGTATCGGCACGGATGCCTTCGGCGAAGCGCCGCAGCACGCGCTTCCTCGCACGCGGATCGGTGCGCCGCCACACGCCCGCCTCGAAGCTGCGGCGCGCCGCCGCCACCGCCGCGTCTACATCCGCCGCCGAGCCGCGGGCGATGCTGGCGATCACCGAGCCGTCGATTGGACTGATGTCCTCGAAGGTGCGCCCGTCCTGGGCGTCGCGGGCGGCCCCGTCGATGAGCGCGCGTCCCTGCGGGCGCAGCTTCGCGGCCAGGCGTTCCCAGGTCTCCCGGTCTGCCGGGATGGCGGTACTCGTCATGCGTTCAAGCTTCCATGGTTTGGTGCGGCGGGCGAAGTCGAGAAATTGAATAGCCCCATCTAAAAGAGGCATCGGGATGAGGGGCACCCTGATTAGAATAATGCGCCCGAGTTCAAGGCGGGGCACCCACGTCCGCGCCGGAGCTACACGCATGGCAAGAAAAGCGAAGGCCAAGGCCAAATCCCGCCCCGGAAGCCGCGCCAAGAGCCGCGCCAAGAGCCGCCCCAAGGCCGCGCGCCCGACGGCGCGCGCCCCGCGCATCAGTGCCCTCGCGCCCAAGGTCGCGGCACCGCACCTGGCGCAGGATCTCATGGCGCGCTTGAACCGCGGCGGGGTGATCTGCGCCGAAGGCTACGTGTTCGAGCTCGAGCGCCGCGGCTACCTGCAGGCAGGGGCGTTCGTGCCGGAAGTGCTGTTTGACCATCCGGAGGTCGTGGAGCAGCTGCACATGGACTTCGTGCATGCAGGTTCGGATGTCACCGAGGCGCTCACCTACTACGTGCACCGCGAGAAGCTGCGCGTGATCGGGCGCGAGAAGGACCTGGTGCCGATGAACAAGGCGGCCCTGGGCATCGCCAAGCGCGTCGCGCGGCGTACCGGCACGCTGTTCGCCGGAGACCTGTGCAACACCAACATCTATGATCCCGCCGATGCGGCCTCGCAGCGCGAGGTGCAGCGCATCTTCGCCGAACAGGTCGGCTGGGCGGAGGATGCGGGCGTCGACTACTTCGTCGCCGAGACCTTCTCCTGGGGCGCGGAGGCCCTGCTGGCGCTCGCCGCCATCCGCAAGCACTCCAAGGTGCCCGCCGTCATCACCATGGCGATGCACCGCGAGGATTCGACGCGCGAGGGCTGGAGCCCGGTGGAGGTGTGCCAGCGCCTGGAGGCCGCCGGCGCCGACGTGGTCGGGATCAACTGCCACCGCGGGCCCGCCACCCTCATGCCGATGATGCGCGACATCCGCGCCGCGGTTGCCTGCCACGTGGCGGCGCTGCCGGTCCCCTATCGCACCACCCCCGCGCAGCCGTCCTTCATGTCCCTCACCGACCCGTGCTGCCAGGATGCGCGCGCGTTCCCGGTGGGACTCGATCCCTTCGTCTGCACGCGCCAGGAGATCTTCGACTTCGGCCAGGAGGCCTACGCGCTCGGGATCCACTACCTCGGGGTGTGCTGCGGGGCCGGACCGCATCACATCCGCGCGCTGGCGGAGAGCCTCGGGCGCAAGCCCCCGGCGAGCCGTTACTCGGTCGACATGTCGAAGCATGCCTTCTTCGGCAACACCGAGCGCATCAAGAAGATCCAGACCGACTACCGCGCCAAGCTCTGAAGGGCGGGAGTGCCAGAGTGAAGTATTCGGCGCTCGCGCTGGTGCGCGGCGCACTGACCGGGGGACGCCACTGGACCCCGGCGTGGCGCTTTCCGGAAGCGAAGTCCCGCTACCAGGTGCTCATCATCGGTGGCGGCGGCCACGGGCTCGCGACCGCGTACTATCTTGCGAAGAACCACGGCGTGCGCGATGTCGCCGTGATCGAGCGCGGCTGGCTCGGCGGCGGCAACACCGGGCGCAACACGACCATCGTGCGCTCCAATTACCTGTTCCCCGAGAGCGCTCGCCTGTATGACTTCTCGCTGAAGCTGTACGAGTCCCTGAGCCGCGAGCTCAACTTCAACATCATGTTAAGCCAGCGCGGGCTCATCCTGCTCGCCCACAGCCGTCACGATCTTGACTCGATGGCGCGCTGGGCCAATGCCATGCAGATGAACGGCATCGACGCGCAGCTCCTCACACGCAGGCAGGTGGCCGAGCGCGCGCCGCTCCTGGAGATGTCCCCGCAGGCGCGCTTCCCGGTTCTCGGGGGCTTCATGCAGCGCCGCGCCGGCACCGCGCGCCACGATGCCGTGGCCTGGGGCTATGCGCGCGCCGCGGACGCCTGCGGGGTCGACATCCTCCAGAACTGCGAGGTCACGGGCTTTACGCGCGATGCGCACGGGGCGGTCACGGGCGTGCTCACGAACCGCGGCGCCATCGCCGCCGAGCGCGTCGGCATCGCCGCCGCCGGCCACAGCTCGGTACTCGCGAAGCTGGCAGGCTTTGCGCTCCCGGTGACGAGCTACGCGCTGCAGGCCATGGTCAGTGAGCCGGTGAAGCCGGCGCTCGACACGGTGGTGCTGTCCCCGGGCACCGGCGCCTACGTCAGCCAGTCGGACAAGGGCGAGATGGTGCTGGGCGCGAGCCTTGACCTGTTTCCCTCCTACGCGCAGCGCGGCAGCTTCGCGATCACCCAGAGCGTCCTCGCCGCAACCCTCGCCATCTTCCCCACCTTCAGCCGCCTCAGGCTCCTGCGCCAGTGGGCCGGGATCGTCGACGTGGTGCACGACTCGAGCCCGATCATCGGCGCGACGCCGGTGCCCAACCTCTACATCAACTGCGGCTGGGGCACCGGGGGCTTCAAGGGGATTCCGGTCGGCGGCTGGACCCTCGCCCACGTACTCGCCACGGGCAAGAACCACGAGCTCGCCGAGCCTTTCCAGCTGGCGCGCTTCGTGAGCGGGCGCCTCATCGATGAGGCCGCGGCGGCCGGTATCGCGCACTAGGCGTTCAACCATGATGCAGCTGAGCTGTCCCTGGTGCGGTGCGCGCGAAGAGAGCGAGTTCGTGTGCGCCGGCACCGCCCACATTGCCCGCGCGCCGCTCACGGCGACGGATGGGGAGTGGGGCCGGTACCTGTTCCTGCGCGAGAACCCCAGGGGCGTGCACCTGGAGCGCTGGCGGCACCTGTTCGGCTGCGGGCAGTGGTTCAATCTTGCCCGCAACACCGTGACCCACGAGGTGCTGGCGGTGTACCGGATGAGCGAACCGCCGCCGCCACTTCCCGGAAGCCGCGCGTGACGGGCGCGCGCCTGCCATCGCCGGCCGGGACGTTCCTCGAGCGCGGCAGCCCCATCAGCTTCACCTTCAACGGGCGCTCCTACAGCGGCTTTCAGGGCGATACGCTGGCCTCGGCGCTGCTGGCGAGCGGGGTGCGCCTGGTGGGCCGCAGCTTCAAGCTGCACCGCCCGCGGGGGATCTGGTCCTGCGGCACGGAAGAGCCGAGCGCGCTCGTGGACGTCGGCGAGGGCCCGCGGCGCACTCCGAACGTGCGCACGACGCTGCTACCGCTCGCGCACGGCCTGCGCGCAGTGAGCGTGAACTGCTGGCCCTCGCTGGGGCTGGATCTTGGGGCGCTGACCGGTGCCTTCGCAGCGCTGCTGCCGGCCGGGTTCTACTACAAGACCTTCAAGTGGCCGAGCTGGCACCTGTTCGAGCCGGCCATCCGCCGCATGGCCGGACTTGGAGTCGCGCCCGCGCTCCCCGATGCCGATCACTACGAGGAAACCGCCGTTGCCGTGGACGTGCTCGTCATCGGCGGCGGTCTTGCCGGGCTGACCAGCGCCGTGGCCGCCGCGCGTGCCGGCGCGCGCACGCTGCTGGTCAGTGCAGGTGCGCACCTGGGCGGGGTGCTCGGCTGGCAGGCAGACGGCGCAATCGCGGCACTCATCGCGGAGGCGCGCGGGCTCGGCGTGAGGATCCTGACACGCACGGTGGCATTCGGTGTCTATGATCACAACCTCGTGTGCGGGTGCGAGACCCTGAGCGAGGAGGGCGCCGCCGCGCTCCCGGCGTGTGTGCTGCGGGAACGGCTGTGGAAGATCCGCGCGCGCCACGTGATCGCCGCCGCAGGCGCCTTCGAGCGTCCGCTGCTCTTTCCCGACAACGACCGCCCGGGCGTCATGCTCGCAGGGGCCGCGGCCAAGTACGCACTCGCCTACGGGGTGGCCTGCGGGCGGCGCGCGGTGCTCGCCGCCGGCAGTGACTTCGCCTGGCAGAGCGCCGCGACGCTCGCGCACGCAGGCGTTGAGGTGCTCGCCGTCGCCGGCGAGCGCCCGAGCACGCACGCCGAGCTGCCACGCGGCAGCCGGCTCGTCCCGGGGGCCGTCATCAGCGCGGTCCACGGGGCGCGCGGCGTGACGGGCTGCACGCTGACGAGCCCCGACGGTCACCGCGAGCGCATCGACTGCGACCTCATCCTCTCGGGCGCCGGCTACGCCCCGGCCGTGCATCTGCATTCGCAGGCCGGCGGGGGCCTGCGCTGGGTCGAGGAGAGCGCCATGTTCGTGCCCGACGGTGCGCCGCCTGCGTTTGCGAGCGTCGGCGCCTGCGCCGGGGTGTTCGCGCGCGAGCCCCTGATCGAACACGCAGCGGCGGTGGGGGCAGCCTTCGGGGCCGCCAGAGCGGCCCCGAAGGCTGCCCCCGTCGGTGCGGGACGCGCCGCTTCGGTGGCGGCGGTGCGCGGCGCGCGCGGCAAGCAGTTTGTCGACCTGCAGAACGATGTCTGTGCCAGCGACGTGGCGCTCGCGGCACGCGAGAACTACCGCTCGGTCGAGCACCTGAAGCGCTACACCACCACCGGCATGGGGACCGACCAGGGCAAGACCAGCAACATCAATGCGCTGCTGCTCATGGGGGAGCTCACGCAGCGCGCGCCGCAGGCGGTGGGCACCACGCGCTTCCGGCCGCCCTTCGTGCCGGTGACGCTCGGGGCGCTGGTGGGCCGGCGCACCGGCTCCCTGTACCGCCCGCTGAAGCGCCTGCCGGCCCATGAATGGCACGCCGTGCATGGGGCGCTGTTCGAGACGTTCGGGGACTGGAGCCGCCCGGTGGCCTATCCATTGCCCGGGGAGTCGCTCGAGGCGGCGGCCACGCGTGAGGTACGCACCGTGCGCAGCGCCTGCGCTCTCTTCGATGGCTCCCCGTTAGGCAAGCTCGAGGTCTTCGGCCCGGACGCGGCGCGCTTCCTCGACTTCATGTACGTCGGCAGCGTCTCGAACCTCGCCATCGGCCAGGCGCGTTACGGGCTGCTCCTGAACGAGAACGGCACGCTGGTCGATGACGGCATCGTCGCGCGCCTCGGGCCGGAGCGCTTCTGGGTCAACACCACCACCGCCGGCATCGAGCGCACCCAGGCGGCGTTCGAGGAGTGGCTGCAGTGCGAGTTCGTGGACTTCCAGGTGCTGGTGACGCCCGTCACCTCGCGCTGGGCGAACGTCACGGTGGCGGGACCTAAGGCCTGGGAGTGGCTCGCGGCGGTGGGGTTCGAGGCCGCGCTCGCCCCGCATGCCCTGAAGCACATGAGCCTGCGCGACAGCCTGCTCGAGGGGGTGCCGCTGCGGGTGCTGCGGGCGAGCTTCAGCGGCGAGCTGGGTTACGAGATCAACCTGCCGGCGCCGCAGGCGGAGTGGCTGCTGGCGCGCCTCTGGTCACGCGCCGCTGACTTTGGCGGCGGGCTCTACGGCATCGAGGCGCTGCAGGTCATGCGGGTGGAGAAGGGCTACCTGCACATCGGGACCGACACCGATGGCACGACGCTGCCGCAGGATGTGGGCTTTGCGCGCGGCATTGAGCGCAAGGCGGCAGCGTTCGTCGGTCGCCGCTCCCTCAGCCGTCCCGCAGGCCAGGACGCCGCGCGGCTGCAGCTCGTCGGGCTGACCGCGGCGGACGGGCGCACGCTGCTGCCGGTGGGCGGGCAGATTGCCCGCAAACCCCCGCCGACCCTCACCGAGGGACACGTGACCTCGAGCTACTTCAGTCCGGCGCTCGGCTTCCCGGTGGCGCTCGCCATGCTGAGGGGGGGTGCCGCGCGCCTCGGCGAGGAGGTGCGCGTGTATCACCTGGGGGCAACCCACAGCGCGCGCGTCGTCAGCACTCCTTTCTTCGATTCCAAAGGAGAGCGCCTGCATGGCTGAGGTGCAAGCCGATGTCGGGTTTGCCGGCGTCTCGGTGCGCGTGGAGGCGTCCGCGCTTGCCGCGGCGCTGCGCTATTTCGTGCCGGACGGTGAGTTTGCAGCTGCCGCACAGGCGGCGGGTGCTGCGCTTCCGGCCACCCTCGCGGCGCGCGACACCGGGCGCGAGCTGGTGCTCGCCTGGCGCAGCCCCACCGAGACTCTGTGCCTTGCGCGCAGCCCACAGCGCTTGGCGCAGCTGCGGCAGGCGCTGGCAGATGTCTCCGGCGGCTGCTGCATCGAACTCACCGGGGCCCTCACCGTCGTGCGCCTGAACGGTGAGCGCATCCCGGATCTGCTGGCGCGCCTCGGCAGCGCGGCCTCGCTCCCGGCTGCCGGTGAAGCGCGGCGCAGTCGCATGGCGGACGTGCCGGTGCTCGCCCTGTGCGTGAACGCGCCCGAAGTGCTCCTCGTGGTCGACCGCGGCTATGCCGAGCACCTCCTGGGGTGGATCCGCGAGACGCTGCTCGATTTCGTGTGAGCGCCGCCGCTGCGGCAACGCGAGGCACGCGGGTGCCGTTGGTGGATAATCCCGCCCCGATCCGTGCCGAACCGCCAGTGACCTCAGCCATGCCTGCGATTGCCCACCGCCACGTCGCCTTAGCCCTGCTGGCCGCACAGTTGCTCCTCGGGTCGATGGGCGCTGCCGCGCAGATGCCCGCTGAGGTGGCCGCACAGATAAAGGCGGCGCTCCCCGGGGCTGCCCGGCTTCTGAGCAAGTCCGCACTCACGCACGGAGCGGCGGCCGCGCTGCAGCAGGTCTATACGGGTGATGCCGATGCGCCGCTGTGGAGCCATGAGGGCACGCTGACACCGCAGGCACGCGCGCTCCTTGAATCACTCGCGCAGGCGGAGCGCTACGGCCTGCGCGCGCAGGACTACGGGGCCGCGCAGCTACAGATGCTCGCCGCTGCGGCGCCTGCCGCAGCCAGCGGCCGCGAGGCGCAGTTTGCGCGGCTCGACACGCATCTGTCGGCTGCGGGACTGCATTTCATCAGCGATCTGCACTTTGGCCGGGTCGACCCACAGGCCGCGGGTTTTAACCTGCAGGAGCCGCGCGAGGCGTTCGATCTTGCGCAGGCGCTCGTAAGTCTCGCCACGAGCGCGGACGAGGAGGGCGCGATCAGGGCGGTTGAGCCGGTGTTCTACCACTACCAGCTGCTGAAGGATGCGCTCGCCCGGTACCGCAAGCTCGCGCCGGCCCTGGGCGGCGCAGCGCTGCCGAGCCCCGCGGCCTCCGTGAAGGTGGGCTCGGCGTACGCCGGAGCCGCGGCCCTGCGGCACCTGCTGGAGGTGCTCGGCGACCTGCCGCCGGCCGCAGCGGGGGCAGAAGTTGCGCCGCTCTTCGATGAGAAGCTGAGTGCGGGTGTGCGCCACTTCCAGGAGCGCCACGGGCTCAGCCCCGATGGGGTCTTGGGCCAAGGCACGTTGAAGGCGCTCAATACGCCGATCGCGCAGCGCATTCGCCAGATCAGCCTGACACTCGAGCGCTGGCGCTGGCTGCCGCCCTTCAAGAGCCCGCCCATCATCGTCAACATCCCGCAGTTCCGGCTGTTTGCGTTCCGCACCACCGAGGACCGGGTGGCGGACATCCTGCAGATGCGGGTGATCGTCGGGCGCACTTTCGCGCGCGCGCAGACGCCGGTGTTCGAGGGCGACATGCGCTACGTGGTGCTGCGGCCCTACTGGGACGTGCCCGCCAGCATTACGCGCAACGAGATGCTGCCGAAGATCCACGCCAACCCGGATTACCTGACGCGTCAGCGTCTGGAGCTCGTCGACGGGCAGGGTGATCGCTCGCCGGTGGTGCCGCCGACGCCTGCGAATCTGGAGCGGCTGGCAGCGGGGAAACTGCGGCTGCGGCAGCAGCCAGGCGATGACAACGCACTCGGGCTCGTCAAGTTCATGTTTCCCAACAGCTACAACGTCTACCTGCACTCGACTCCGGCGCATGGGCTCTTCCAGGAGTCCGTCCGCGCCTTCAGTCACGGCTGCATCCGGGTCGCAGATCCGGTGGCGCTCGGTGCGCTGGTACTGAAGGATGCCCCCGGGGACTGGACGGCACAGAAGGTGGCGGCGGTGATGAACGGCAAGGACAACAACGTGCGCATCAACCTGACGCAGCCGATCCAGGTGCTGATCCTCTACGGTACGGCGCTGGCGACGGAGGCCGGCCCCGTATTCTTCTTCGACGACCTCTATGGGTACGACCGGCGGCTCGAGCGCGAGCTGGGGCTGGCCGCCCTACGTTAGCGCGCCGCGCTCACCAGTGGCGCACCCGCCCGTTGTCGAGGTGTACGAAGTCAGAAGCCGCGTAGTAGCCGACGCCACCACGGCCCATGCCGAGCGCGAGGTCGCGCAGGTGTGCGGTGGGCAGCCCCGGCAGGCGCACATCGATGGCGCGCCCCTCAAGGTGCAGGCTGTGCTCGGCGACGCCACTTGAGTGCGCGTGCAGCATGGCATTCGTCTGCGGTGAGCGGTAGCCGCAGATGACCTCGAAAGCCTGGTCGCGATCTGCAAGCGTGCGCACGTCCGCGAGGATGTCGAGCACCGCGGGGTCGATCGCCTTCACGTCCCCGGTGCGAAAGTCGCGCAGCAGGTAGCTGATGCGCGACAGTTCCGCGGGCACGTAGGCGCCGTCCCTGAAGTAGACGCTCGAGAGACGCTCGCCGGTGTGGGTATGGACGAAGGACAGCGAGCGCGTGGCCGCTGCCTTCGCCCAGAGCGCGGTGGCCGGCAACAGTGTCACGAGCGTCGCGCCGCAGCGGCACAGGAACTGCCGGCGGCTGCCCGGCTGCCTGCGGGTTGGTGGGGAGGGTGTGTCCATCGTTACCGAAATCTTAACCGGGTCACCCCCGAAGAGGCAGCTGTCGTGCGTCACAGACAGGAAGGACAGATGCAGAGCGCGCCTTTTTTCGGGGTGCTAGCCTTGGCGCGCTTGGAGGGCGCGGCGCAGGGCCTGCTCCCAGCCTGCGATCAGCACGCCGCGCCGGGCCGGGTCCATACGGGGCGCGAACTCGGCCTGCCGCGCCCAGGTGCGGGTGATGGCGGCCAGATCGCTCCAGACGCCGGTCGCAAGGCCTGCGAGGAAGGCGGCGCCGAGGGCCGTGGTCTCAAGTTCCACCGGACGCTCGACGCGGGCGTCGAGCACGTCGGCGAGGAACTGGCAGAACCAGTCATTGGCCGCCATGCCGCCATCGACGCGAATAGCCGCCGCGCGCTGCGCCCCATCACGCGCCATCGCGTTTGTCAGGTCGAGCGTCTGGTAGGCGGTCGACTCGAGCGCTGCGCGTGCCAGCGTCGCGCCGCTGCTGTCGAGGCTCAGGCCGCAGATGAGGCCGCGGGCGTTCGGGTCCCAGTGCGGGGCACCGAGACCTACGAACGCCGGCACGAGGTAGACGCCGTGGTCCTCGGGCACGCCGGCGGCGAGGACCGCCGTCTCGGCTGCGGTGCCGATCACCCTGAGCGAGTCGCGCAGCCACTTGATGGCGGCTCCGGCGACGAAGATCGAACCCTCCATGGCATAGGTGATGCGCCCGCCGATACGGTAGGCGGGCGTCGTCAGCATGCGATTGGCGGAAGTGACCGCCACGTTGCCGGTGTTGAGCAGCAGGAAACATCCGGTCCCATAGGTGGACTTGACCATGCCCGGCTCGAAGCACGCCTGGCCGATGAGCGCTGCCTGCTGATCCCCGGCGATGCCGGCGACCGGCAGTGCCGCGCCGAAGAGCGCAGGCTCGGTGGTGCCATACACCTCGCTGCTGTCGCGCACCTCGGGCAGCAGGGCTCTGGGAACCCTCAGCAGCCGCAGCAGCTCCTCGTCCCAGGCCTGCGCGTGGATGTCGAAGAGCAGGGTGCGCGAGGCGTTGGTGACGTCGGTCGCGTGCACACGGCCGCCGGTCAGGCGCCACAGGAGAAAACTGTCAATGGTGCCAAAGGCGAGCTCCCCCTTCGCGGCACGGGCGCGCGCGCCGGGCACGTGATCGAGGAGCCACGCCACCTTGGTGCCGGAGAAATACGGATCCAGCAGCAACCCCGTCTTGGCACGCACCAGGCCTTCAGCTCCCTGCGCCTTCAGCTGCGCGCAGACGTCGGCCGTGCGGCGGTCCTGCCAGACGATCGCACGGTGAATGGGCCTGCCGGTGTCGCGCTCCCAGATCACCGAGGTTTCGCGCTGGTTCGTGATGCCGACGGCGCGGATCCCGGCCACGCCGAGGCCGGCGCGCTCGATGGCCTCGCGCACGGTGGCGAGGGTGTCGCGCCAGATGTCCTCGGCGTCGTGCTCGACCCACCCCGATGCCGGGTAGTGCTGGGTGAACTCGCGCCGCGCGACTGCCACGGTGCGCGCCTGCGCATCGAAGACGATGGCACGCGTGGAGGTCGTGCCCTGGTCGATCGCAAGTATGTGGGAGTTCTTCATGTGCGCGGCCTCGCGTGCGGATACGGCGGCGGTCAGGGCCTGGGCGGCAGAAAAGGGCGCACCGCCAGCTGGTAGAGGCCGCCGCCGGCGATGCCTCCGAGCAGCGGACCTGCGATCGGCACCCACCAGTAGTTCTGCGGCGCGGGCAGGGCCTGCGCGCCCCAGCCGCTGAAATAGCAGAAGAGGCGCGGGCCGAAGTCACGGGCGGGGTTGATCGGCCACGCCTCGAGGTAGCCGGCGCACGCGCCGATGGTGGCGACCAGGAGCCCGATCATGAGGGCGCCGGTGTTGGCAGCCGGGGCCAGGGTGTTGAACTGTTCGGTGATGGCGAATATCCCGAGCACGAGAAACCCCGTGAGCACGATCTCATCGACGAAGGCGTGGGCCGGGGTGATGCCCTCGCCCGGATGGGTGAAGAAAACTCCGGCCGCCCCGCCATCGCCAGCGCGGCTCAGGTGGTGCAGCAGGTTGAAATGGTCGATCACCGGCTCGAACAGCAGGTATACGAGCGCCGCCCCGAGGAAGGCGCCGAGCAGCTGGGCGCCGACGTAAGGCAGCACCCTCGCGCGCGGGAAGCCGCGGTAGAGGGTCAGGGCGAGCGTCACGGCCGGGTTGGCGTGGGTGCCCGAGACCGCGCCCGTGACGTAGATGGCGAGCGTCACGGCGAGTCCCCAGGCGATGCACACGCCCCAGTAGGCGTGCTGGTAGGGACTCGGGTCATAGAGCACGTACATGGCGGCGACCGAGTCGCCGAGGCCGAGGATGATGAAGGTGGCGAGGCACTCGGAAATCAGCTCGCCGAAGCGCGCCCGGCGCGCCGCGGGCCGGGCGGCGGCCGCGGCAGTGTCATCCTGTGTCATCGATCCCCCTGAGGGCGTGAGCCTCGCCGAACGGGCCGGGCGGATCAAGCCCTTGGGGTGCGACCTGAACCGTCCCTGAATCGGGCCTGCGGGCCGCGGATGAGCGCGGGGCGCGGAGCGTTTCACGGCAGTCAACTGAAGAACTGCCAAGCCGTTCATGGTGGGCGTGCCCGCCACGCATTAGGGTGCGCGGGAGTTTTTCTTCACACAGGAGAGGGATACATGAAACTGAAAAGTGCACTGCTGCTGTCGGCGGTGACGCTGCTGGTCTCCAGCTGGGCCAGCGCTGATCTGCCGGGCAAACACCCGTACTATCTGCACGCGCTCTCGGACCTGCGCAGTGCGCGCTGGATGCTGCAACACCGGGCCGGCGATGCCGCCGTCAGCGCCAACGAGGATATCGCGATCACCGAGATCAACAAGGCGATCGGTGCGATCAAGCACGCCGCGATCGATGACGGCAAGAACATCGACGACCATCCGAACGTGGACCTGCCGCCCGATAACCCCGGCCGCCTGCACAAGGCCTTAGAGCTCCTCAACAAGGTGCATTCCGACGTCGCCCGCGAGGAGGACGATCCGATGACCCGCGAACTGCGCGACCGTGCCGTGGTGCACATCGACGCTGCGATCGATGCCACCCGCGGTGCGCTCGCGAGCGCGCACTGACCTGAAGAAAGCTGCCGGGCGCTGCCTGCGGGCGCCCGGCATCCGCCCGCCCGGCGCGCTCGTCTGATGCGTGCCCGCAACAAACTGCCCTCCGCACCCCGCAGGGATTCATTTTCCTGCAACACCGGGGTGTAACCTTCCCCCGAAGCTCGCGCGCCGCAGCGCTGCGGGAGCGCCCGGATCCACCTGCGATACCTTTTTCAGATAGGGCTATTCAAATTTAGGGCTTTCCGCGCCGCTACAGGTGTGGAAAGCTCGGGATGCGCAGTGGGATGCGCCGCCGGCGGTGGCTCAACCGCGGGCACCCAGGAAGCCGCTGCGTCATGCACGCATGACGCTTTTATGCAAGCGCGACCCGGGCGAGTGGTATAGAACTCGACAAGGGGAGTCGCCTCGCGGGGCGAAAATGCGCTCGCGTGGGGAATTCACAACCAAAACCCTCAAGGGGCAAGAACGATGAAGCGTAATCCGAAGATCTCTGCAGCAGTTGCCGCCATCATGAGCGCAGCCAGCACCGGCTTGGTATTCGCCGCGGCACCGGCGGATCAGGAGGCTGCCACTGCAGCCAGCGGGGGCGAGCTGCAGGAAGTGGTCGTTACCGCGCAGCGACGCTCGGAAAACCTTCAGGACGTGCCGATCACGATCCAGGCCATCAGCGGCGAGAAGCTCCAGGAGCTGAACGTCGTGTCCTTCAACGACCTGCTGAAGTACACCCCGAACGTGACCTACAGCGGTAATGGCCCGGGCACCGGTAACATCTTCATGCGCGGCCTGGGCGGCCCCGGCTCGGGCAACCAGTCGCAGTCAACCACCGCACCCTTCCCGAACGTCGGCCTGTACCTCGACGATCAGTCGATGCAGTTCCCGGCGCGTAATAACGATGTGTACCTCGTCGACATGGAGCGCGTCGAGGTGCTCGAGGGTCCGCAGGGAACCCTCTTCGGGGGCGGCGCCCAGGCGGGCGCGATCCGCTACATCACCAACAAGCCGAAGCTCGATGCCACCTCCGGTGAAGTCAACGCGGGCTACGGCGTCACGGCCGGCGGTGACCCCAACACCACGATGAATGCGGTGCTGAACGTGCCGCTCATCAATGACACTCTGGCGCTGCGCGCGGTGGTGTTCTCCGACCGGCGCGGCGGCTACATCGACAACGTGCCGAGCACGATCGGGTACTTCCCCGGAACCGTCCCGGCGCTGATCGGCGGTAACCCGTCCGCCTCGAACGCCTCACTCGTGGCCAACAACACGAACCCGGTGGATTACCAGGGCGCGCGCCTCTCGGCCCTGTGGAAGGTCAACGACAACTGGGACGTGCTGCTGCAGCAGAACTACCAGAACATGCAAGCGGACGGCTACTTCTACGCTTATCCCACCGGCACCGCCGGGCAGACGCTCGGGCAATACCAGATCACCGCCTTCACGCCTGCGTTCACCAAGGATAAGTACGAGAGCACGGCCTGGACCGTGAACGGCAAGATCAGCGACCTGCTGAGCGTCGTTTACACGGGCAGCTTCATGTCCCGCAACATCGACGGCCAGCAGGACTATTCGAACTACATGCGTAGCAACGTGGGTTCGTACTACGCCTGTATCGGCACCGGCGCGGGCTACTTCAACCCGGGCAACTTCCCGAACCAGCTCACGGGGCACAAGCTGCAATGCACCAGCCCGGTCGGTGACTGGACCGACGTGGTGCACAACACCCATCAGAGCCACGAGATCCGCCTCAGTACCAATGCCGACAACCGCATCCGGGCGCTGGTCGGTGTGTATTGGGAGAAGTTCGTTATCAACGACGACATGAACTTCAACTACCTCGGCATCCAGCAGTGCAACAGCCAGGCGATCGTCAACGCAGCGGTCGCGGGCACCGGGCCCGACTGTCTGTCGGCGGTGGGCCCGTTTGCGGGTTATACGGCGAGCGACCCGAACCTGCGCGAGAACTCTGACACCGCCTTCGGTGAGGACGTGCAGCGCGGCTACAAGCAGCTCGCAGGCTTCACCTCAATCGACGTTGACCTGATTCCGAAGGTGCTGACCGCGACCGGCGGCTTCCGTTACTTCCACTACGATGAGTTCGAGCACGGCTCGGAGTACTTCAGCGAGAGCACCAGCGGTTCCTTCAGCCCGAGCGGTCAGGGACTCGTGGTCAATCACCTTAACGGGGTGTGCACCGCGGCCGGGCTGTGCGGCGACCCGATCAGTCTGGACAAGACCGAAACCGGCCACCGCTGGCGCGGCAACCTGACCTGGCACGTTACCCAGGACCTGATGGCGTACTACACCTACTCCGAAGGCTTCCGTCCGGGCGGCTTCAACCGCACTTACTCCCCGGTGGGAGATCTCACCCCCGTGGGTGAGGCGGAGGGTTCGTACTGCGCCGCCGCTAACGCCAACGTGGCAACGCTCACGGCGCCCGACCCGCGCTGCCGCACGGGCGGTTCCCTCGCGGGCCTTAACACCAAGCAGTTCAACAAGCCGGTCGGGTTTAACTCTGACCAGCTGACGAACAACGAGATCGGCGTCAAGAGCGAGTGGTTCGAGCACCACCTGATCGTGAATGTGTCCGGGTACATCATGAAGTGGACCAACGTGCAGCTGTCGCTGTTCGACCCGGTCAACTTTGGCAACACGACGTTCAACGAGAACGGGCCTTCCTATAAAGTTAAGGGCTTCGAGGTGCAGTTCGTGGCGAAGCTCTTCGCGGGCCTGTCCGTGGAAGGTTCGAGCTCGGTCAACAGCTCCGAGCAGACCAACGCACCCTGTCTGGAGAGCGATGGCACCGCGACCTCGCCGAACAACCCGACGCCGGCGGGCCAGTGCATCACGGTGATCAAGGAGCAGAAGCAGATCAGTCCCTTTGGTGTCGTCGGCCAGCGCGCCGCCTTCTCGCCGCCGTGGATGTTCAACTTGCGGGCGCGTTATGACGCGGTGATCGGCGCCTACCGGCCCTTCGCCTGGATTGGTGCCAGTCACATCGGGCCGCAAAGTAATGAGCCCGCGAACTACCCAAGCGGTGAGGGCGTGATCAACCCGACGACGACGCTGCTGCGTTACGACCTCCCGAGCTACACCACCTACGACGCGGCGGTTGGCGTCGGCAAGGACAGCTGGACGGCTCAGGTGTCGGCGCAGAACCTCACCAACGTGTACGGACCGTCCAACATATCCTCCGGTCAGTTCATCCAGGCGCAGATTCCGCTGCGCCCGCGGGTGATCATGTTCCAGATCGGATACAAGTTCTAAAGGCTCAAGGCCTCAGCGCGGCCGCACTTGCGGCCGGTTGAGCTAATATCAGGGGCGGACCATGCGGTCCGCCCCTTACTTTTTACGTCAATGGATGCCGCCCCGGCCACCCCCACCGAAGCCACCGCTGCGGCCCCCGCAGCCGAGCTCGTCGACCTACTCAGGCAACGCAAGTTTGCTCAGGTACTGACACGGGCGCCGGCGGTGCTGGCGGTGTCGCCAGCCAATCGCGACGCGCTGCTGGCGCTCGCCATCGCACAGCGCTTCCTCGGCAAGGTGCCCGAAGCGTTGCAGACGCTCGCAGCGCTGCAGCACCATCACCCGCGCTTCAGCCGGCTGTACGAGGAGCGCGGTCGCTGCTTCGTGGAGCTGCGCCGGGCGCCCGAGGCGATCGAGGCCTTCGAGGCCGCCGTAGGCTTAAACCACGCACTGCCGGGCAGCTGGAGCATGCTGCAGGGGCTCTATCAGATGCGCGGGGACGCTGCGAACGTGCAGGCGGCAGCGACGCAGGCGACGGGGCTGCGCGCGCTGCCCCAAGAGGTGGTGGTCGCGAGCGGGCTCTTTGCCGATGGCGATCTGGAAGCCGCCGAGGCCCTGGTGCGGGGCTACCTGACGCAGCACGGTGATCACATCGAAGCCATGCGCCTCTTGGCGCGCATCGGCATGGCCCACAAGGTCTACCTCGACGCCCAAATCCTCCTAGCCGCCGTACTCGAGCGAGCGCCGGACTACACCGCAGCCCGCACCGAGTATGCGTTCGTGCTCCTCGAGCTGCATCGCTTCGATGAGGCTCAGGGGCAGCTTAAGCGGTTGCTAAAGGATGATCCCACCAGCGTTGCCCTCAGGAGCTTCTACGCCGCAACCTGCGCGGGCCTCGGCGAGCACGAGCGCTCGATCGAACTCTACCGCGAGCTCCTCACCGGGGGCCACGGCGACGCCGAGATACACCTCTCCATCGGGCACGCGCAGAAGACCCTCGGCCACAGTGCCGTGGCCATCGAGTCTTATCGCGAGGCAGCCCGCGCACGCGCCGACTTTGGTGATGCCTACTGGAGTCTTGCGAACCTCAAGACCTATCGCTTCACGACCGGGGAGCTGGAACAGATGCGGCAGCGGGCCGCGGATCCTGCCACCGGGCTGGTCGACCGCTACCACCTGTGTTTCGCCCTCGGTAAGGCGCTCGAGGACAGCGGTGATTTCGCGGGCGCGTTCCAGAGCTACGCTTTGGGAAACGAGCTGAAGCGCCCGGAGTGCCGCTACCGCTCGGAAGCGATCGAGACCAACACGCGCGAGCAGATACGGGTATGCACGGCAGATCTCTTCGCCCAGCGCGCAGGCTTCGGCGATCCCGCGGCGGACCCGATCTTCATCATCGGGCTGCCGCGCTCGGGCTCGACGCTGCTCGAGCAGATCCTCGCCTCGCACTCGCAGGTCGAGGGCACCCAGGAGCTGCCCGACGTGCAGCAGATCGTCACCCGCCTGCGCGGCTTTGACTCGGATGCCGCAAGTCCCCGCTACCCGGCGATCCTAACGAGCCTGAGTGCCGCCGACGTGCAGGCGCTCGCGTCGCAGTACCTGAGCGGTACGCGGGTATATCGCAGTGGCAAGCCCCATTTCATCGACAAGATGCCGAACAACTTCCGCCATCTCGGCCTCATCCACCTGATGCTGCCGAACGCGAAGATCATCGACGCGCGGCGCGAACCGATGGCCTGCTGCTTCAGCAACTTCAAGCAGCTGTTCGCCAACGGCCAGGAGTTCACCTATAGCATCGAGGACATCGCGCGCTATTACCGCACCTATCTTGAGCTGATGGCGCATTGGCAGAAAGTGCTGCCGGGCAGGATCCTCAGGGTGCAGCACGAGGATGTGGTAGCGGACCTGGAGGCGAGCGTACGACGCCTGCTGGACTTCTGCGGCCTTGAGTTCGAGCCGCAGTGCGTGGCCTTTCACGAGACCAAGCGCAGCGTGCGCACCGCAAGTTCCGAGCAGGTGCGCCGCGGCCTGTATAGCGATGGTCTTGATCAGTGGCGCAATTTCGAGCCATGGCTTGCGCCCCTGGCGCAGGCCCTCGGCGACGCGCGCGACCGCTACCGCGACTGAAACCGCCATGACGACCGGGCGCAACGAGCCCTGCCCGTGCGGCAGCGGCAAGCGATTCAAGCACTGCTGCGGGATGCCGGGCGTTGCGGAACCCGGCGCGCCGCCGACCGCGCACGCGGACATCACCCCCATCGTTGCGCTAATCGAGAACGGGCAGCTGGCGCAGGCCGAGGCGGCGGCGCAGGCGCTGCTGGGCACGCAGCCCGAAGCGGGCCGCGCATGGAAGGTCCTGAGCATCACCCAGATGCGCCAGGGAAAGGATGCAACTGCCTCGCTCACGCGCGCAGCTGAACTGCTGCCGCAGGATGCCGAGGCGCACGCGAACCTCGGCGGCTGGCTGCGCCAGCGGGGCGAGTGGCAGGGGGCGCTTGAGAGCCTGCGCCGCTCACTGGCACTCGAGCACCGCAACCCGGATGTCCTCAGCGATGCTGCCGACGTGCAGCGCGCCCTCGGCCGGCCGCGGGAAGCCATTACGCTCTATCAGACGGCGCTGCAGCTCGAGCCGCGGCGCGCAGCGGCCCTCAACAACGTCGGCAATGCGTTTCTCGATCTTGAGGAGCCGCGCGAGGCGGTACGCTGGTACGACCGGGCGCTGACACTGCTGCCCAATGATCCGCAGATCCAGTGCAATCTTGCGAACGCGCTGCGCCTCGCAGGCGAACCGGCGCGCTCTTTGAATCTCACCCGCAGGCTGCTGCTGCAGGCCCCGCAGCTGGCGATGGCCCACAACAACCTCGGACTGCTCCTTATGGCACAGGGCGAGGCTGCCGGCGCCATCTCAAGCTTCCGCGAGGCGGTGCGCCTGGCTCCGCAGCACGTGCCGGCGCTCCTGAATCTCGGCGGCGCTCTGAAGGAGAGCGGCCAGCTGCCGGAGGCGCTCGCGCTCTACAGCCGCGCCCTGGAGCTTGATCCACGCCGTGCCGACGCGCAGGAGGACCTGGGCTACATGCTGCTCGAGTCGCGCCGTATCGCGCCTGCCGAGGCCGCCTTCCGCCGCGCGCTGGCGCTCAAAGCTGACTCCGCGCGTGCCCACCTGGGACTTGCCACGACCCTGCGCGTGCAGCGCCGGGCTGCCGACGCCGAGGCGAGCTGCGAGCGCGCCCTTGGGCTGCAGCCGAAAAACCCCGAGGCGCTGGCGCTGCTTGGAGAACTGCACGCGGACCGGGGTCGCTTTCCGGAAGCGCGTGCGCAGTTCGAGCGCGCCATTGCCGTGCAACCGGATTTCGCCGCAGGCTACGCAAGCATTGCCAACCTGCAGCGCATGCGCATCGAGGACAAGAGCTGGCTTGCCGGGGCCAGTGCGCTCCTGTCGCGGCCCCTGCCAGCGGCGCAGCAGATCCAGCTGCACTTTGCCCTCGGCAAGTACTTCGACGACGTAGCCCGTTACGATGAGGCCTTCGCGCATTACCGCCAGGCGAACGAGCTGACCCGGTCAGGCAGCGCGGGGTATGACCGCGCGCGCCTGGAGGCGCTCATCGAGAACGTGCGGCGTCTGTGCAGCGTGGCGCTGCAGCGTGCCCCAGCCCTCGCAGGCGTTCCCTTGGCATCTGCGCAGCCGCTCATCATCATCGGCATGCCCCGCTCGGGCACCTCGCTCGCCGAGCAGATCCTTGCCTCGCACCCGGACGTATTCGGGGCCGGGGAGGTGCGCTTCTGGGACCGCGCATTCTCAGTCCTCGAGCGCGAGGCGCACGCCGGTGCTGATGCGCTGGCGCAAGCCCTGCCGAGGGTGGCCCACGATTACTCAGCAGAACTCCTCGAGCCAGCGGGGGCGGCGCTGCGCGTCACGGACAAGATGCCGGCCAACTTCCTTTACGCAGGCGTAATCCACGCTGCGCTGCCCCAGGCGCGCTTCATCCACATGCAGCGCCACCCGCTCGATACCTGCCTCTCCATCTACTTTCAGCACTTCTTCAACGTCAGCCCGTACGCCAGCGATCTTTCGGGCCTTGCGCACTACTACACCCAGTACCGCCGTCTGATGGGCTACTGGCGGCAGGTGCTGCCGCCAGAGACGCTCCTCGAAGTGCCCTACGAGGGGCTGGTAGCGGATCCTGAGCTGTGGACGCGGCGCATGCTCGAGTTCGCAGGATTGCCCTGGGATTCACGCTGTCTTGAGTTCTACCAGACCGAGCGCGTGGTCATCACCGCGAGCCGCTGGCAGGTGCGTCAGAAGCTGCACCAGGGCTCGAGCGGCCGCTGGCGCAACTACGAGAAGCACCTAGGTCCGCTCTTGCCGCTGCTCGATCTTCCCGCCTGAGAGACGCCTAAGGCTCAGCCGATGCGGGTGGCGCGCAGGCGCTCCTCGTCGGGCGCGTAGCCCATGCCGGGCCGCTCGCTTAAGTTTATCCAGCCGCCGCGATCGACGGTGAGCGGTTCCTGCATCAGATAGTCACGGCGCGCCAGTGTCCACTCCGGCGGGTCGAAGGGAAACTCGAGGAATGGCGTATCGCCCAGGCCTGCGACCAGGTGCGCGTTGGCGGTGACGCCCATGCCGTTGGTCCAGGTGTGCGGCGTGAAGAGGGTGTGATGCTCCTGGGCGAGAATTGCGATGCGCCTGAGTCCCGTGATGCCGCCCACCAGTGCCACGTCCGGCTGCAGCACGTCGACGCAACCCCCCGTGATCAGCTCGCGCAGCTCATGCAGCTGGCGTGTCATCTCACCGCCGGCGATGCGTACGTCGGTCGCCTCGCGCAGCGCGCGCATGCCCCTGTAGTCCGCGCGGTGCAGCGGCTCCTCCATCCAGTAGACCTTGAGCCGCTCCAGCTCGCGCGCGACGGCGAGGGCATCCTTGAGATTCCACGCAGGTTCGGTATCCCAGGGCAGCCGCCAGCCCTGGTTGCAGTCGACCAGCAGTTCCAGGCGCTCCCCGACCCGGGCGCGCACCGCCTCGAGCGCCCGCACATCATCGCGCCAGTCCCCGCGGTGAAAGCGCAATTTGAGTGCCGGGAAGCCCTGTTCCAGGTAGCGCTCGGCGGCATCCGCCTGCGCTGCCGGAGCGCGCAGCGTCCCGGAGGAGGCATAGGCGCGCACCCGGCTCGCAAGCCCGCCGAGAAGCTTCCAGCAGGGAGCGCCGAGGATCTTGCCGGCGAGGTCCCACAGCGCTAGGTCGAGCGGCCAGCAGCGCCCGTAGTGGAAATCGATGTTCGAGAGCACCCGGTAGTGGCGCTCGAGCGCGAGCGGATCCTCGCCAACGAAGAGCGCCTCATGGCCCTCGAAGCCGAGCATGCGATCGCCGGAAGCGACGCCGGTGAGCCCGGTGTCGGTGCTGACGCGTACCACCGTGGCATCAAAGTGCACCCGCGGCTTCGTATCCCAGCTGGCATGGAAGGGCGGATCGAGCGCCAGGCGGTGATGGCTGATCGTGATGGCCGCGATCCGGTGGCTGCCGGCGCCGGCGGTCGTTGCGTTCATGGGCGACTGGGAGTGTGCGGTGGGTGCGCTGCAGGGTTCCACACTCAGGGGAACCCTCACAGCCGAGAAATTCACTACCTGCATCGAAAAAAAGCATTGGAAAACAAAGGCCCTTGGCCGGACCCTGCACGTTGGGCGAGTATGGCGCCGGTGCCGCTGCGCACTTTCTGAGGGACCCCTATGCAGAAAAAGACCATCGACCGGCGCTGGCTGCCGCTGAACGCGCTGCGGGCGTTTGAGGGCGTGGCCAAACACGGCAGCTTCACGGCCGCGGCCAACGCGCTGCTGATTTCCCAGAGCGCGCTCTCGCGGCACGTGATCGCGCTCGAGCGGCTCACGGGCGTGCAGCTGTTCGACCGCCGGCCCCATGCGCTGACCCTCACCAAGGCCGGACAGCACTTGCTGCCGGCGGTGGTAAAGTCCTTCGACCGGCTCGAATACGCCCTCGATGACATCCGCAACGAGGGCGCGCCGGTGCAGCGCACGCTGCGCGTGCAGATGCCGCCGAGTTTCGCGGTCCAGCTGGCGGTGCCGATCCTGCGCGACTTCCGGCGCGCCAGCACCGAGGTCGACATCGACCTCATCAGCCCCTACGGCGTCGGCCCGCCGCTCGGGGACGTGGACGTGGCGGTCGTGTACTCCCGGCCGGCGGTGACGGACCTCGTCACCGACCTGTTATGGAGCGTACGCCTGAGCATCCTGTGCCACCCGGACATCGCCGCGGCGCACCGCGGCAAGTCGCTGGCGGCCTTCATCGAAGCCAACGAGATCGTGCACGTGCGCATCGCGGATCTGCCGCGCCACGAGCGCTGGTCGCAATTCCTGCGCACGCACAATCTGACCGGCGTCAATATCGAGCGCGGGCTGGTGTTCGACACCGCGGTGCTCGCCGCGCAGTACGCACTCGGCGGCCAGGGGATTGCGCTCGTGGACTGCAACCTGTTCGCGGATGAGATCCGCGACGGGCGGCTGGTGAAGCCCTTCGAGGCGACCCTCGATGATGGCTACGGCTACTACCTCACGACCCACCCGGAGGGTCTCGGGGACACCGCGATCGCGCTGTTCCGCTCCTGGCTGATCGGGCGCTTCGGCACGCGGGCCGCGCCGATTCCCCCGACGGTGCAGCTGGCGGTATCGAACGAGTGACACGGAGATCCTGAGTGAAGAGTGACGCACGGGTAGTGGTGATCGGCGGCGGCGTCGTCGGGGTGAGTGTGCTCTATCACCTCACCAAGGCCGGCTGGAAGGACGTGCTCCTGATCGAGCGCGGCGAGCTCACCTGCGGCTCGACCTGGCACGCCGCCGGTGGCATGCACACCGTCAACGGCGATCCGAACGTTGCGAAGCTGCAGCAGTACACGATCAATCTCTACAAGGAGCTCGAGGCACTCACCGGCCAGTCCTGCGGCATGCACCTGACGGGTGGCGTGATGCTCGCCGGCACGCAGGCGCGCCTCGACTGGCTGAAGATGACCAAGGCGCGCGGCCGCTACCTTGGCATGGAGCTCGAGCTGTTGTCGGTGGACGAGGCGGCGCGCCTCTTCCCGCTCATGAACAAGAAGCACTTCGTCGGCGGTCTCTATGACCCGATCGAAGGGCACGTCGATCCCTACGGCGTCACGCAAGCGTACGCCAAGGCGGCGCAGATGAATGGCGCCACCGTGGTGCGGCACAACCGCGTCGTGGACCTCAGGCCGCGCGCGGACGGCTCCTGGGACGTCATCACCGAGCAGGGTAACGTGCACGCGGAGCACGTGGTGAATGCCGGGGGCCTGTGGGCGCGCGAAGTCGGGCGCATGGTTGGCCTCGAGCTGCCGATCCTCGCCATGGAGCACCAGTACCTGATCACCGAGGACCTGCCGCAGCTTAAAGGGCAGAAGGAGCAGCTGCACGCGATCGACTTCGAGGGCGAGATCTACACCCGCCAGGAGCGGGGCGGGATGCTGCTTGGCACCTACGAGCGCGCCGGCGTCCCCTGGCAGGCGCGCGAGACGCCGTGGGACTTCGCGCAGAGTCTTTTGCCCAATGATCTCGAGCGCATTGCACCGAGCCTCGAGGTCGGCTTCGAGCACTTTCCGGCCTTGGGGGAGGTCGGCATCCGCAAGGTGGTGAACGGACCGTTCACTTTCGCCCCCGACGGCAACCCGCTGGTGGGTCCGGTGCGGGGACTGAGGAATTTCTGGGTGGCCTGCGGGGTAATGGCCGGCTTCAGCCAGGGGGGCGGGGTGGGACTTGCGCTCTCGCAGTGGATGGTGAACGGCGACCCGGGCGCGGATGTGTGGGCGATGGACGTGGCGCGCTACGGGGACTGGGCGACGCTCGCCTACACCAACGCCAAGGTGCGGGAGAATTACTCACGGCGCTTCAGCATCCGCTTCCCGAACGAGGAACTCAGCGCGGCACGGCCGCTGCGCACCACGCCGATCTACGGGGAGCTCATGGCCGAGCACGCCGTGTTCGGGGACTACTGCGGACTTGAGCACCCGCTGTGGTTCGCGCCGAGCGCCGCGCAGGCGCGCGAGGACATCACCTTCCACCGCTCGAGCGCCCACCCGTTCGTTGGCGCAGAATGCCGCGCGGTGCGCGAGGGCGCGGGGCTTCTTGAGATCTCCAACTACGGCAAGTTCGAGGTCAGCGGCGAGGGCAGCAGCGCGTGGCTCTCGCACATCATGGCGAACCGCGTGCCGGCGGTGGGCCGCATCGCGCTCAGCCCCATGCTCAACGAGCGCGGCAAGCTGATCGGCGACTTCACGCTCTGCCGCCTCGCGCAGGAGCGCACCTTCCTCATCTGCACCTATGCGGCCGAGGTGTTCTACCGCCGCTGGTTCGAGCGGCATGCGCCGCCGGCTTCGGTGCTGGTGCGGCCCTGCGCGATGGAATACGTCGGGCTCTCGGTCGCAGGCCCGGGTTCACGCGCGCTGCTGCAGGGGCTGGTGCGCGAGGACCTCTCGGCCATGGCATTCCCGTTCCTGTCCTTCGCCCGCATGGATGTCGGCATGGTGCCGGCGCTCGTCGGCCGCATCAGCTTCACGGGCGAGCTCGGCTACGAGATCTGGGTGACGAGCGAATACCAGCGCGCCCTCTATGAGCTCCTGATGAGTGCCGGCCGTGAGCGGGGACTGAAGCTCTTCGGCGGCCGCGCCCTCAACACCCTGCGCATCGAGAAGAGCTTTGGCACCTGGGCGCGCGAGTACCGCCCGATCTACGGGCCCTACGAGGCGGGCCTCGGTCGCTTTGTTGATCTCAAGAAGGGTGACTTCGTCGGCCGCGCGGCGGCGCTGGAGGAGCGCGACAGCGGCGGAACCTTGAGGCTTGCGAGCTTCAGTGTCGATGCCGGGGAGGCCGATGCGCTCGGCGATGAGCCGATCTGGCACGACGGCCGCGTGGTGGGGTGGGTGACCTCGGGCGCCTACGGCCACAGCGTCGGGCGCTCGCTGGCGCTCGGCTATATCCCGAAGGAGCTCGCCGGTGCCGATGCGGGCTTTGAGATAGAGATCATCGGCGCGCGGCGCGCCGCGCGGCGCGAGGCCGCGGCGGTGGTGGATCCGGAAGGCCGCCGCATGCGCAGCTGAGCCCTCACCCTTCAGGTGAAGAGGGCGAGCGTACTCGCGGTGAGCGCCGGCTTGGCCTCGCCCTCGATCTCGATGGTGTTGTCGGTGGTGACGAGAAAACGCCGGCCGCCGCGGCCGTTGACGTTGGCGAGCTTGATGCGGTTGCGCACCCGCTTGCCCGAGCGCACCGCGGTGATGAAGCGCACATCCTCGATGCCGTAGTTGACCACCGACTTCGCTTCCACGCGCGCGACCAGCAGCTCAAAGGCGGTCGGTGCGATGAGCGAGAGCGTCAGGAAGCCATGCGCGATGGTGCCGCCGAAGGGGCTCTCGCGCGTGGCGCGCTCCGGGTCGACGTGGATCCACTGGTGATCCCCGGTGCAGTGTGCGAATTCCATGATCTTCGCCTGATCGAGCGTGATCCAGGAGGACACGCCCATCTCCTCGCCCACGTGCTTTACCAGATCGGACAACGGCATCTTTTCGACAGTCATCACCCATCCCTTGCAGGCCGCGCGCGGAAACGTTGCGTGCGCTCAGCGCTCCTCAATGATCTTATCAAGCTGTTCCCGGCAAGGGTGCGACCGCAGCCGCCGCCACCCGCTCAGTATATAAAAGAGACGACGGGTGCCGTCGCGCCAGCTGATGCCGTTACTTTATATTATTAATCATGAGGATGACGATCCCTATTCGCGTTATTTCAAAAGCGGCGCGCGCCCCCGGGCGCAGGCGCCGCGCGGGCGCGGCACTCGCCGCGCTGGCCTTTGCCCTGCACGCCGCGGCCGGCCGCGGCGCGCAGATGCCCGACGGCGCGGACATGAACATGCCGATGGCCGCGCTGCTGGGACCCTACGCGGTGACGCGCGAGGGCTCGGGCACCAGCTGGGCGCCTGACTCCACGCCGATGTCGGGGCTCATGAACATGCACGGCCCCTGGAGCGGCATGATCCACGGCTTCGCCAACCTCATCTACGATGACCAGGGCGGCCCGCGCGGCGATACGCAGACCTTCTCCAACAGCATGCTGATGCTGATGGCGCGTCGCGAACTCACCGATGGGGCCTTCGGCCTGCGCCTGATGCTCTCGGGGGATCCGTTCATCGGCAAACGCGGCTACCCGCTGCTGTTCCAGACCGGCGAGACCGCCGATGGCAAGACCCCGCTCATCGACCGCCAGCATCCGCACGATCTGCTGATGGAGGCCGCCGCGACCTATAGTCATGACTTCACGCCGCAAAGTTCAGGGTTTCTCTACGTCGGCCTGCCCGGGGAGCCCGCCCTGGGACCTGAGGCGTTCATGCATCGACTCTCGGGCATGGACAATCCCGAGGCGCCGCTGTCGCATCACTGGCTCGACTCGACCCACGTGGCCTGGGGCGTCGTCACGGGCGGCTACACCTGGACGCTGCTCAAACTCGAGGCATCCGCCTTCAACGGGCGCGAGCCCGACCAGTTCCACTACAACATCGAGACGCGCGGGCTCGACTCCTACTCGGTGCGCGCCACCGTGAACCCGACGGCGAATCTTTCGATGCAGACGAGCTACGGGCACCTCATGGGTCCGGAGCAGCTGCAGCCGAACGTCAACGTCAGTCGCACGACGGCGTCCGCCACCTATAACGCACCCGTCGCCCGCTGGTGGCAGACGACGGTCGCCGTCGGCCACAACAGTCCCTCGGCCGGCGCGGGCAGCAACGCCTGGCTGCTCGAATCCGCGCTCAAGCTCGGGCTGGCGCACACGGTGTTCGCACGCGCCGAGCGGGTGGGGAAGGATGAGCTGTTCCTTCCCGGGCAGCCCCTGTACGGCCCCACCTATACGATCGAGAAGCTCTCGGTGGGCTACATCCACGACCTCGTGCACGCCGGGGCGCTCGATCTCGGGCTCGGCGCACTCGTGAGCACCTACAGCTACCCGTCCGTACTCAACTCAGCCTACGGCTACCGGCCGACGTCGTTCATGGTGTTCGTGCGGGCGCGGCTGTAGCATCTGCGCCCATGCAGGACCGAAAGCTCACCCGTAGGGAGGCGTTGCTGGCGGGCGCCGCCGGGGTCACGACGCTGCTGCTGTCGTCTGCGGCGGCACGTGCGGCCGCCCCCGCCCCCGCCGCGGCCGCCGGCACGCTCAGCGTCGGCGGCGACCTCAGCGTGAACCGCATGGGATTCGGTGCCATGCGCATCACCGGTCCGGACATCTGGGGTGAGCCGCAGGACCCCGCGCAGGCCCGTGCGGTGCTGCACCGGGCGCTCGACCTCGGCGTCAACTTCATCGACACGGCCGACGCCTATGGCCCGGAAGTGAGCGAACGGCTGATCGCGCAGGCGCTCTATCCTTATCCACGCGGGCTGCTGATTGCCACCAAGGGCGGCCTGATGCGCCCAAGCCCGGTGGAGTGGATCGCCAACGGGCGACCCGCGCACCTGCGCGAGGCGTGCGAGGCGAGCCTCAAGCGCCTGAAGCTCGCGCGCATCGACCTGTACCAGCTGCACCGCATCGACCCGGCGGTGCCGCTCGAGGAGTCGATCGGTGAACTGGCGAAGTTGCGCCAGGAAGGCAAGATCCGCCACGTCGGGGTCTCGAACTTCAGCGCGGAGGAGCTCGAGCGGGCACGGCGCATCGTGCCGATCGCATCGGTACAGAACCGCTACAACGTCTCCGACCGCACCTCGGAGGATGTGCTGCAGCTGTGCACGCGCGAGCGCATCGTCTTCATTCCCTGGGCGCCGATCGCGCGCGGCTCGGCGCAGCGCCTGGAGGGCAAGGAGGGCGGGGGGCTCGAGGGCGTGGCGCAGGCACGCGGGGTGAGCGTGCTGCAGCTGGCGATTGCCTGGCTACTCGCCAAGTCTCCACTGATGCTGCCGATCCCGGGAACCTCCTCGCCCGAGCATCTGGAGGAGGACATTGCGGCGGCGCGTCTTGCGCTCACGCCCGCGGAGATGAGCCGCATCGGCTGACGGCGCGCGTGCTTGCCGCTAGGGCACCACGTGGGAGCTGCCGACGTCCTTCCACTCGTAGCGTGGCACCTGGATCCACTTGCCGTCCTTGAGCTCGGGTACCTTGTGCACCTTGGTCTGCTCGACCGTCATGGTGCCGTCCTTGTCATTGATCCAGAAGTCCACGTCATAGATCTGGTCCTTGGTGCCCACGACGCGGAAGTCGGTACAGGCGAAGTAGTGGCCGTTGTCGTCGAGCTGGCGGATGGGCTGATGCGTGTCGATGAACTCAAGGTCGAGCACCTGGCCGGTCTTGTCGTCCTTGAGCTTGAAGACCCCGTTGTTCTTGGCGGCCTCGGCGAGTGCGCCCTGTTCAACCGCGGACATCACTTCCCAGCCGCGCTTGGTGGCCATGTGGCCCGGATGCTCGGAGGCCGGGATCCACCACCAGGGGATGGGGCTGCGGGCGTTGAGGGTCCAGGCACCCTCGACCTTGAGCGGCTCCTTGTAGATGCGCGTCTCCTGGATCTTCAGCACCCCCTCCGTCGGCGCCACCCAGAAGTCGATGAGATAGCGCCTGTCAGGTGTCGCCTGATCGTGGAATTTCACATCCGGGAAGAAGCCGTAGCCGTCGATGGTGCGCGTGAAGTCGATGCCGTCGAACGCCAGCTTCAGGTGCTCACCGTTCAGGGGGTCCTCAAACGGGAAGGCGCCGTTGTTGGCCTTGGCGGTTGACTCGATGTGCTCTTTGACTACCGCCTCCGCGTCACTGCTGTCGAAGTTCTGCATGGCCTTCTCGGTCGACTCGGTGCTGCTCGCGGCGAAGAAGTCGCGGGCCTTCTGCACGTTCGCCGACGGATTGGCGAGGAAGGACTTCTTGGAAGCCTCGTTGCTGAAGCAGTAGCTCTTGCCATCCTTGTCGGTCCAGGTGAGCGCGCAGTTCGTGAGGATGTGCTTGCCCTCGGCGAGGCCTTCCGCGCACTGGCCGCCGAACTGCGCCTTGTCCTGAGTCACCGGCGCGTCGGCGCCGTGGGCTGCGGCAGCGCCCAGGATGCAGCTGAGCGCGACGCTGACGGCGGCCCGGCGCACAGGCGGTTGACCGGGCGCCCGGCCTTTCGATACTGACGGCATGAATTCGATCCCCGCAAAAGAGCTGCGCCGGTGATGGCTCGGGGATCGTACTCCTTACGCTGTCCGCGCGCTCCGGGGACGGCGCCGTGGCGGGAATTGTGGGGCGCCCGGGGCGAGGCGGACGATCCTCGAGCGTTGCTCCGGATCGCCCGCCCCTGACACACCGCGCACCGTATCAGCGGCCGATCAGGTTGACTGCGTACTGGGCGCCCGGGTGGGCACTGTGCACGTCGGCGAGCGCGTTCGAGACGGCGATGCGCTGGCAGGCGTTCCCGGCGGCCACTTCCTCGAGATTGCGGATGTCATCGGCGGCGCACACCTTGCGGGCGGCGCGCGTGATGCGCTCCTCGAGTGTGCGGCTGCCCGCCGGCGTTGCCAGGTCGAGGTCACGGTAGCTGACCTTGATCGAGTTGGCGGAGTGCTGCGCGCGGCTCGTCACGGTGCTCGCAGCCACTGCCTTGTCCGGGCAGGCATCGGCGGCCAGGGCGACGGCGCTGGCGCTGAGCACGAAGGCGGCGAGGCCTGCGGCGAGGAGGGCGGACTGGGTGCGGCGCGTGGGGTTCAGTGGGCTCATGATCGGTCTCCTTCGGGGATGGGCTTTGGGGAATCTCGTATCGGCGCGTTGCCGATGGGCGCTATGAGACGCCGATGCCGGGCGCGCGCGAAGCCCCGGTGGCGCGTGTTGATCCCCGCCATTCACGGATTCGTACCGGGTGCACCGACGGACGAAAACGCCTTGAATTAAGCCTCCGCACGCACCACCGACACGCTCAGACCCAGGGCACGCGGACTCGTCCCCGCCGGCAACGCGCTCGTCCCCGGCAGGTGCCGGCGGGGCGCACTGGCGGGGCGCTTCGGCGTACGCTAGCGTTCCCGTGGGCCAGGTTTTCAGGCCCCCTCAACAAGGACCTTCAGGGCTGCCTCAATGAGTGCCTCACCCCTCGAGCGCATCGCGCCGGCACTGGCATCTGTTGCCGGCAGTCCCCGTGAGCGCGTCGCGGCGGCGAACTCCGATGTGCCCGGGTTCCGGAATTTCCTGTGGCTGCTGAGCGCCTTCTGGGTGTACGTGGCGATTTCCAACGTCATGTACGCCAGCAACATCCAGGCGAGCCTGACCTCGATGAAGGTCGAGCACGTGTTTGCGCCGGCCGACGCCAGGCTGCTGCAGCACCTGATGCTCTACCCGATCTTCCTCTTCTGCATGTGGCGCTCGCTGCGTACCGGCTGGGAGCCGATGTGGAAGACGCTGCCGCTGCAGCTCGGGCTCGCACTGTTGTTCGTGATCCCCGCTTCCCCGCTGCTGATGTTCGGGGAGTACATCACGGGTCGCTGGTATGGCATGCCCGAGCACACCATCATGGCCGGCATGCACGCCCCCTCGGAGGGCTGGCCGAGCTGGAACGAGTTCGTGAATGGCGGGGAGCTGCGCACCTGGATTGCCAGCATCACGAGCTTCCTCCTCACCTACTGTTTCGGCGTGGCCCTCATGACCGGCTTTGCCTTCTACCAGCGCCTGCGCGATGCGCAGCTGCGCGCCGCGGCGCTCGAGCGCGCCCTCACCAGCGCCCACCTGCAGGCGCTGCGCATGCAGCTCTCGCCCCACACCCTCTTCAACCTGCTGCACACCATCCGCGGCCAGATCATCTGGGACCCGCCGGCCGCGCAGACCATGGTGGTGCAGCTCGGGGACCTGCTGCGGCGGCTCCTGAGCGCGGGCGAGCGCGAGTTCACGCGCCTCGGGGATGAGCTGCAGTTCGTCACCCTCTACCTTGAGCTGCAGCAGAAGCGCTTTGCCGACCGCCTGAGCGTCACGGTGCCCGCGCGCGGCAGCGTCCCGCAGGTGTGGGTGCCGAGTCTCATCCTGCAGCCCCTGGTCGAGAACGCGGTCGTGCACGGGCTGGCCGGCCACGAAGGCCCGGTGCACATCGAGGTCAGCGTCATGAGCGACGCGGACCTCCTCACCCTGCAGGTCAGGAACACCATCGCACCCGGCCGTGCGGCCGGTCACGACGGCATCGGCCTTGCCAACGTGCGCGAGCGCCTCGAGGTGCAGTTCGGGGAACGCGCCACTTTCAGCGCCGCCCCGCTCGGGGAGTCGCTGTGGGTGGCGCAGATCCGCATGCCGCTGCTGCGTGACGGACCGGAGAGCGCGCGCAGCGAGGCGCAGCGTTCGTGATGGACGTGATCATCGTCGATGACGAGCCGGCCGCCCGGCGCGCGGTGCGCGAGTGCTGTGAGCGCGAGCCCGACCTGTCCGTGGTGGGCGAGTACGGCGACCCGGGGGCGGCGCTCACGGCCATCCGCGTGAAGCCCCCGCAGCTGTTGTTCCTCGACATCCAGATGGACTCGATGACCGGCATGGAGCTGGCGCGTGCACTGGACCCGGTGACGCTGCCGCTCATCGTCTTCGTGACGGCCTACGATCACTACGCCCTGGAGGCCTTCGAGGTCAGCGCGGTCGACTACCTCCTCAAGCCCTTTGACGACGCGCGCTTCCGCGCCACCATCGCGCGCGTGCGGCGCCGCCAGGAGGCCGCGCAGGGCTTTGACCGCCAGGGCGCGCTGACGACGCTCCTCGAGCAGCTGGAGAGCCGCGCGCGGGCGCGCGCGGAAGGGCAGCCGCGGGTGCTGGCAGAGGCCGGCAGCCGCATGCACATGCTCGATGTCTCGCAGGTGGAGGTGGTCGAGGCGGACCGCAACTACGTGCGCCTCATCATCGGGCGCGACTCCTTCCACGCGCGCAGCACCCTGCAGCAGGCCGAGAAGTCCTTCCAGCAGCAGCAGATGCTGCGCATCAGCCGCTCCTGCCTCATCAACATGCGCCACGTCAAGGAGATCAGCCGCACGCCGCGCGGCGACTTCATCCTGGTCATGGCCGGGGGCACCACGGTCACCTCCAGTGAGGGCTACCGCGAGCCGGTGCGCCAGTATTTCGAGCGCCTGAAGCTCGCCCCGGCCTGAGCCGGCGGGGTAAAGTGCGGCGAGTGCCAGCCGCCGCGCCCTCCCACACGCCCGATGCACCCACGCGCCGCGCAGCCTACTGGGCGCTCGGCCTGCTCACGGCCATCAACCTCCTCAACTACCTCGACCGCTACGTGGTCGCGCCGCTCACGACCGACCTGCGCCGCGAGATGGGCCTCACCGATACGCAGATCGGCTGGCTGCTGCCGGTGTTCATCCTCACCTACATGGTCGCGGCTCCGCTCTTCGGGGCCTGGGGCGATCGCGGTTCGCGCACCCGGCCCATTGCCCTCGGCATCGGTATCTGGAGCCTTGCCACCATCCTCTCAGGCCTGGCCCACGGCTACGGACACCTGCTCGCCGCGCGCGCCATCGTCGGTATCGGCGAGGCGGCGCTCGTCGCCATTGCCCCGGCGCTGCTCGCCGATCTCTTCCCGCCGGCCGCTCGGGCGCGGATCTACGCTCTTTTCAACGTGGCGATCCCGGTCGGAGCCGCCCTCGGCTACATCGTCGGCGGCCAGGTGGGGGAGCACTTCGGCTGGCGCGCCGCTTTCTTCGTCGCCGGCGTCCCGGGTGTGGCGCTCGCGGTCGCGGCGCTGTGGCTGCCCGACCCGCCGCGTGGCATCCAGGACGGGGGCGCCGCACGCGCAGCCGACGCCCGGCACGGCTCGCTGGCGGTCTACGCGGATCTGCTGCGCCGTGGCCGCTACATGCTGCTGGTGCTGGGGTATGCCGCCTACACTTTCGGACTCGGCGGTCTCGCCGCCTGGATGCCCGCATTCCTGGAACGGGTGCGCGGAGTACCCAAGGCGAGCGCTGCCACCGACTTCGGCCTGATCGTGGTGGCGACCGGGATCATCGGCACCGCGGTGGGCGGGTGGCTCGCGGACTACCTGCTCAAGTACTCGCGGCAGGCCTACCTGTGGCTCTCGGGCGTGACCACGCTGCTCGCCGCGCCGTTTGCGTTCCTGGCCCTGACCACGCCCTCAAGCTCGGTATACCTGCCGGCGATCATCGTGGCGGAGCTCCTCATGTTCATGTCCACCGGCCCCTTGAACGCGGCCGTCGTGAACGCGGTCTCGCCTCTGGAGCGGGCTTCCGCGGCCGCGCTCATGATGTTCGTCATCCATCTTCTCGGGGACGTGCCATCCCCGGTGCTGATCGGCTACCTCTCGGATCACTGGGGCGCGACACCGGGAAGTCCCGCAGCGCTTGCGCACGCGGTGCTCATCGTGCCCGTCGCCGTCTTCATCGCCGGTGTCATCTGGATCCTGTGCGCCCGCAACGGCGGCCGGGCGGCCGCCGCCACCGCATGAGGGCGCGCGCGGGCGCGCCCCGCGCGATTTCCCCGGCCGGCCGGCCGCTGCGTGCCCTTCCCGAGAGTGCGCTGCACGAGCGCTTCGCGCAGGCATTGGCCGCGCACGACGGCGTGGCCGGTGCGCACTGCGTGCACGAGCTGTGGATGCGCGGCAGTTATGTTGCGCAGGTGGAGGCGCAGCTCGCGGCGCTGTGGCACGCCGCCGCCGCCTCGATCCCGGAATGGCTGCCGATGCGCTACATCGAGTGGCTGCCCGCGGTGTACGAGATCGCCGCCACCTTCAGGCCGGGCCGCCGCGGCCGCAGCAACCTGTATCTGGTGCTGCTCGACTTCGAGGATCGGCGCCGCGGACCCTTCGGAGTGTATGTCGGCATGAGCGGCTACACCCCGGCGCAGCGCTTCGATCAGCACAAGGCCGGCATCCGCGCGGCGGGGAGCGTCCTTAAGCGTGGGCTCGAGGTGCTCACCGGACCGACACTCCATCTGCAGCGCATCGCCCGCGCCGATGCCACGCGCATCGAGGCCGCGCTCGCGCAGGCGCTCGGGGACGCCGGGCTCCTGGTGGAGGGCGGTCATTGACCAGGCCGCGCCGGCGCGCGTGCGGTGCGGCGCGTTCGCGGTAGACTCAAGGGCGGCAGGGATGCCGTGTCCGTAAGCGGGTGCCAACTATGTCAGCCGGCCGCAGAGGCTCAATCGCCCGAGGGGCGCTACTGGCGCTCATCGCGGGCGTCGTGTCCGGAGTGTGTGCGGCGGCCGCGCCGCCGGCCGGCGCGCAGGTGGGTGCGGGCGAGCGCATCGGCATCGTCAACGTGCTCGATGCGGAAATCACGCACTTCCACGCCGCACGCCGCGTACAGGACAGCTACCTCAAGACCTACGCCGTCAACTGGCCGGTGAGCGGCATGCTCGCCGAGGCGGTGCGCGAGCGCCTCGTGCAGCTGAACCTTGCGGGTGTGCCGGTCGCGGCGGGGACCGCGCTGATGCGGGCACGTGAGGCCTGTTTCCTGGAGGCGAACCTCGAAAAACCCCTGCCGAAGGAGTGCGCGGCGGCCTACCAGGAACTGGCCGCCAGCGAGCACCTGGCCGCGCTCATCGTGCTCGGCCCGGGCCTCAACAACGCCAACCACGCGCAGTCGGGCCCGCGCAAGGACCTGCCCGAGTACCTGCGGGGCTGGTGTCTGACGAGCGCCGAGCAGGGCACGCCCGTGCTCCTGAACCTGACCGAGCTGGTGCTGATCGCGATCACGCCCAAAGGCGCGGTGCTCGCCGGGCGCGTGTGGGGCGGCGTTTCAGGCGAGCCGGCAGCCGCGCTCGCGCCGCCGGCGGATCTTAGGGCGCTGACCACGCCGCAGCTGGATACCCTGCAGCCCGCCTACGCAGGACTTCTCAGCGCGCAGGCGAACCTGCTGCTCACGCGCCTCACCACGGCGCACTAGGGCGCCTGGCGCAGCGCCCACGCGCATACCACGACGCAGGCGAGGCCGAGGGCGAAGCACAGCGCGGCGCCGATCTTCTCGCGCCGCACCAGCTGCGCGGCGCTCAGGGGGGCGATCAGGAACGGCTCGCCGTTCTGCGGTTGCGAAATGACGCTCACGCGCTCGACCGCCGAGGACAGCACCTGCGTGCGCGACTCCTCGAGCGCGGCGGCGCGCGCCGCTTCCCACTCCGCGGCATCGAGGCGCCCGTCGTGGTCGCGGTCAAAGCGCGCCAGCAGGCCCGCCTGGTCGGCCTTCCACAGGCGCAGCTTCTCCTGGACCAGATGTTCGACGTCACCGACCTCGGAATGCGAGCGCAGCTCACCGACCACGCACAAGTGCGCCGCGATATCGAGCAGCCGTTCGGTGTAGCGGTAGCCGCCCAAGCGTACCGGGGAGGTGATGGCCGGCGGCGGCCCATGCGGGCGCGGACCCTCGCCGTACCAGATACTGTGCGTAGTCGGGGTGATCTCCGCGCTCACCGGGCCGATGAGACACTGCGCGCCATCATCATCGATCAGCGTAAAGAGCTCGACACTCGCCGCCTTCTCGACCGTGTGCCATTGGCGGCGCTGTTCGAGCGCGTCCGCGCTCTCCTCGTGGTCGATCTGGAATGACCACCACACGCAGGCACGCCCGGAGAGCGGCGCCTGGGTCGGCGGCGCATGTACGGGCTGCACGCGGCCGCTGACCTTCACGTAACCCTGCGCCGCCGAGCGCAGGCGCACCGGGGCGGTGTCCTCAAGCAGCCGGTCGCGGCGCAGGTGCCGCAGCGCTGCGTAGAGCGCTGCGAGCGCGCCGGCCCCGGCGGCCAGCGCGACGAGCTCGGGGTGCTGCACGGGACTACCTGGAAAGAGGCGGGCGCCTGGCGCGCTCAGCCGGAGAAGGCGGCCTTGAGGTCGACGTCGGCGGTCTGGGCAGCCTGCAGATGCAGCAGCTGCGCCTCGGGAAAGTTGCCGAGGCCTGCGACCAGCACGTCAGGGAAGGCAGCGATGCGCACGTTGTTGGTGTTGACCGCGTCGTTGTAGATCTCGCGACGGTCGGCGATCGCGGTCTCAAGAGCGCTGATACGGTCCTGGAGATGCTTGAAGGGTTCGCTCGCCTTCAGCTGCGGGTAGTTCTCGGCCACGGCATACAGTCCCGAGAGGCCGCTGCGCAGCTCCTGCTCGGCGGCGCCGAGCCCGGCGACGTTGCCGCTGCTGCGCGCCGCATCCACACCCGTGCGCGCGCGCATGACGCGCTCGAGCGTCGTGCTCTCGTACTGCATGTACTGGCGGCACACCTCGACGAGCTTGGGCAGCTCGTCGTGGCGCTGCGCCAGCAGTACGTCGATGTTGGACCAGGCGAGCTTGACGCCCGCCCGCACGCGCACCAGGCCGTTGTAGATCCCGACCAGGTAGCCGATGAGCGCAAGCACCAGGAACAGCACGATTAACGCCGGCAGCATGGCAGGGGCTCCTTCGCGAACGACACGCGAACTTGACCTCGAGCATACCCCCGCCGCTGCGGCCGCAGCGCCTGCCGGGCATCATTTACGGGACGCCCGTCACGCTCGGGGCTCAGCGCATCCGGGCCCTCAGGTCCCCTGCGGGTGCAGGCGCAGTGTCAGGTCGATGCCGGCGAGCTCATAACCCTTCCTGAAGTCGCGGATGTGACGTGCCATCCACACTTCGGCCTGCCCGACGTCGCGCGCCTCCAGCGCGCGCACCAGCTGCTGCTGCGCGGTCACGATGCGCGAGCGGGCCTGCGGCACCTTGTCGATCATGATCACGAGCGAGGGCTCGAGCAGCTGCAGCAGCGGCTCCTGGGCGAGCCCGAGCACCGGGTTATGAGTGGCGCGCCCGATGCAGCGCAAGACCTCCGCCGTGCGCTGTACCGCGGTGCCGGTGTCGGCGCCCTCACTGCTCAAAGCGGCCGCGGCACGGCTGAGGGCGCCGAGGTCCTCAGCGGTGCGCGCGCGCGCCGCGGCGATGGCGATCGGCGGTTCGAGGATCGTGAGCGCCTCCCACACGTCATGCACCGTGACGTCATGCAGGAGGAGGGCGTGGCTGATGCCGGCGGCAACACTCGCCTGCTGCGGGCGGCTCACTGACATGAGCTTGGAGCCCGCGCGGCGCTGCACCAGACCGCGGCTCTCAAGTTCACGCAGCGCCTCGCGTACCGTTGAGCGGTTGACGCCGAACTGGCGCGCGAGCTCGGTCTCGGAGGGCAGGCGCTCACCCTCGAGCAGGCGCCGCCCGAGGATGCGTTCGCCGATGGCGGCGGCCACCTTGCGGTAGGCCGGCTCGATCTGGATCTGCGCGAACTCGACGCTCACGCGGCGGCCTCGAACAGCTCCCGCCCGATGAGCATACGGCGGATCTCCTGGGTGCCGGCGCCGATCTCGTAGAGCTTGGCATCGCGCAGCAGCCGCCCGGCGCTGTAGTCGTTGATGTAGCCGTTGCCCCCGAGCGCCTGGATGGCCTCGAGGGCCGCCCGGGTGGCGTGCTCGGCGGCGAACAGGATGCAGGCGGCGGCGTCACGGCGGCGCACGGTGCGCGCATCGCAGGCGCGCGCCACCGAGTACACGTAGGCGCGCGCGGCATTGAGGGAGGCGTACATGTCGGCGAGCTTGCCCTGCATGAGCTCGAAGGTGCCGATCGGCTGACCGAACTGGCGCCGTTCGCGCACGTAGGGCAGTACCACGTCGAGCGCCGCGGCCATGAGCCCGAGGGGCCCGCCGGCGAGCACTACGCGCTCGTAGTCGAGGCCGCTCATGAGCACGCGCACGCCGCCATTCTCGGCGCCGAGGAGGTTCGCGGCCGGCACGAAGCAGTCCTCGAACAGCAGCTCGCAGGTGCCCGAGCCGCGCATGCCGAGCTTGTCGAGCTTCTGCGCGGTGCTGAAGCCTTGAGTGTCGCGCTCTACGATGAAGGTGCTGATGCCGCGCGCACCCGCGGCACTGTCGGTCTTGGCGTAGATGAGGAAGGTGTCGGCATCCGGCCCATTGGTGATCCACATCTTGCGGCCGTTCAGGAGGTAGCCGTCGCGGCGGCTTTCGGCGCGCAGCTGCATCGAGACCACGTCCGAGCCGGCACCCGGCTCCGACATCGCCAGCGCGCCGACGTGCTCGCCGCTCACAAGCTTCGTGAGGTAACGCTCACACTGCGCCTCGGTGCCGTTCAGGCGCAGCTGGTTCACGCACAGGTTGGAGTGGGCGCCGTAGGAGAGACCGACGGCCCCCGAGGCGCGCGAGATTTCCTCCATGACGATGACGTGCGCAAGGTAGCCGAGGCCTGCGCCGCCGTAGCGCTCCGGCGCGGTAATGCCAAGTAACCCCTGGGCTCCGAGCTTGGGCCACAGGTCGCGCGGGAAGGCGTTGCTGCGGTCGATCTCCTGCGCGCGCGGGGCGATCTCCTGGTCTGCGAAGCGGCGCACTTCGCGGCGGATCTCATCCAGCTCCGGCCCCAGGCCGAAGTCGCTGTCGGTGTAGTCGAGCGTGGTCATGGGCTTGCCTTCGTGGAGGCTACGATCGTATGATTGTCGGACAAACCGGCAACCATGGCAAGCGTCCCATGCCCCGCATCGCCTCCCGGGCCGACCCGCACTCGGCGGACTTCAAGGACAACGCAGCCGCCATGCAGGCCCTGGTGGCGAACCTCGCCGGTGAGGTCGGTCGCGCCGCCGCCGGGGGCTCCAAGGCCGCCAACGACAAGCACCGGAAGGCCGGCAAGCTCAGCGCGCGCGAGCGCATCGGCGTGCTGCTGGACACCGGGAGCCCGTTCCTCGAGTTCTCGCAGCTCGCCGCCCACGGCATGTACGGCGGGGAGATCGCCTGTGCCGGCATCGTGACCGGCATCGGGCGCGTGGCGGGGCGCGAAGTCGTCATCGTGGCTAACGACCCGACGGTGAAGGGCGGCACGTACTACCCGCTGACGGTGAAGAAGCACCTGCGCGCCCAGGAGATCGCGCGCGACAACCGCCTGCCGTGCGTCTACCTTGTCGAGAGCGGTGGTGCGTTCCTGCCGGCGCAGGACGAGGTGTTCCCGGACCGGGAGAACTTCGGGCGCATCTTCTACAACCAGGCGACGCTCTCGGCGGCCGGCATCGCGCAGATCTCGGTCGTGCACGGCTCCTGCACCGCCGGCGGCGCCTACGTGCCGGCCATGTCGGATGAGAACGTGATCGTCAGGAATCAGGGGCGCGTGTTCCTCGGCGGGCCGCCGCTCGTCAAGGCCGCCACGGGCGAAGCCATCGATGCGGAATCCCTGGGCGGGGCGGACGTGCACTGCCGCGAATCCGGGGTGTGCGATCACTACGCGGAGAACGACACGCACGCGCTCGCCATCGCGCGGCGCATCGTCGCGCGCCTGCGGCAGGCACCGCAGCGCGGCGCGCCGGGCGCCGCCAGAGTTCCGCACGCGGACCCGGGCGAGCTCTACGGCGTGGTGCCCGCGAGCCTGCGCAAGCCCTACGACGTGCGCGAGGTGATCGCGCGGCTGGCGGATGACTCCGATCTTGATGAGTTCAAGCAGCTCTACGGCACGACGCTCGTGTGCGGCTTTGCGCACCTGGCGGGCTTCCCTGTCGGCATCCTCGCCAACAATGGCGTGCTGTTCTCCGAAAGCGCCCTGAAGGGCACGCACTTCATCGAGCTGTGCGCCCGCGAATCCATCCCGCTGCTGTTCCTGCAGAACATCACCGGCTTCATGGTCGGGCGGCGCGCCGAGGCGGGCGGCATCGCCAAGGACGGCGCCAAGCTCGTCACCGCGGTCGCCTGTGCCGGCGTGCCCAAGCTCACCGTCATCATCGGCGGCTCTTACGGGGCGGGCAACTACGCCATGTGCGGGCGCGCCTACTCGCCGCGCTTCCTGTTCCAGTGGCCCAACGCGCGCGTCTCGGTGATGGGCGGGGAGCAGGCGGCGAGCGTGCTGGCCACCGTCAAGCGCGAGCAGCTCGAGGCCGCCGGCAAGGACTGGCCGGCAGCCGAGGAGGCCGCCTTCAAGGACCCGATCCGCAGCCAGTACGAGACGCAGGGCCACCCGTATTACTCCTCCGCGAGGCTCTGGGATGACGGCGTCATCGATCCCAAGGATACCCGGCGCGTGCTGGCGCTCGCGCTGGCCGCGGCGAAGAACGCGCCCGAGGATGCGACACGCTTCGGCGTGTTCCGCATGTAGCCGCCCATGCTCAAGAGTCTCCTGGTCGCCAACCGGGGCGAGATCGCCTGCCGCATCTTCCGCAGCGCCCGCCGCTCAGGGATCCGCACCATCGCGGTGTACTCGGATGCGGACGCAGGCGCCGCCCACGTGCGCGAGGCGGACGAGGCGCTGTACCTGGGCCCCGCCCCGGCGCGCGAAAGCTACCTCGACGTGGCGCGCATCCTCGCCGCTGCGCGCACCAGCGGCGCCGCGGCCATCCATCCGGGTTACGGGTTCCTGTCCGAGAACGAAAAGTTCGCCCGCGCGGTCACGGACGCCGGGCTCATCTTCGTCGGCCCGCCGGCCGCGAGCATCGCGGCCATGGGCTCGAAGATCCTCGCCAAGACGCGCATGCGCGCCGCCGGCGTGCCCGTGCTGCCAGGCTACGCCGGCGCAGCCCAGGACCTGCCCACGCTCGCGCGCGAGGCGCAGGCCGCGGGCCTGCCCCTCATCGTCAAGCCGGCCGCCGGCGGCGGCGGCAAGGGCATGCAGATCGTGCGCAGCGCGCCGGAGATACTGCCGGCCTTGAGTGCCGCGCGGCGCCTGGCGGAAAGCGCCTTCGGGGACGGCGCGCTGCTGCTGGAGCGCTACCTCGCAGCGCCGCGGCACGTCGAAGTGCAGGTATTCGCCGATGCGCACGGGCACTGCCTGCACCTGGGCGAGCGCGACTGCTCGATCCAGCGGCGCCACCAGAAGCTCATCGAGGAGGCCCCGGCACCGCAAGTCCCCGATGAGGTGCGCGCTCGCCTGCGCGCCGCGGCGCTCGTGGTAGCGCGCGAGATCGGCTACGTCGGTGCCGGCACGGTGGAGTTCCTGCTCGATGGCAGCGACTTCTACTTCATGGAGATGAACACCCGCCTGCAGGTTGAGCACACCGTGACCGAGGCGATCACGGGCCTCGACCTCGTCGAGTGGCAGCTGCGCGTGGCGAGCGGTGAGCCGCTGCCGCTCGCGCAGGAGCAAGTGCACTTCAGCGGTCACGCCATCGAGGCGCGCGTGTGCGCGGAGGATCCGGCGCACGGGTTCCTGCCGAGCGCCGGGGAGCTGGCGCTCTTGCAGTGGCCGCAGGGCGAGGGCATCCGTGTCGATGCCGGCTTCGCAACCGCGGACCGGGTGTCCGAGCACTACGATTCGCTCCTCGGCAAGGTGATCGCCTGGGGCGCCACGCGTGAGCTCGCCGCCGCGCGCCTCGCGCAGGCGCTCGATGCCACGCGCTGCGCGGGCGTGCATACCAACGAGCGCTACCTCGCCGCGATCCTGCGCCAGCCCGCCTTCCTCGACGTGCGCCACAGCATCGCCTACCTCGGCAACGAGGGCGCAGCGCTCGCAACGTCCGCGCCGCCGCCTGGGGAGGCGCTGATCCTGGCAGCCCTGGCAACGCTCATGACGCCCTCGCCGGGGACTGCGAACCCCTGGGACGCCCGCGACGGCTTCACGCCAAACCTGCCCGCGAGCGTACGCGTGCAGCTTGAGTGCGCTGGCGAGTCGCACGCAGTGCAGCTGAGCTGGCAGGACGGCCGTTGCGTCGCAGCGCGCGTCGATCAGGCGGATGCCGTCAGTCTGCATGACCTGCAGCTGCAGGCGCACGCGGCCGCCGTGCGCACCGGTGCGCGGCGCTTCGCGGCGCAGCTGCTGCGCGTCGACGCCACGGTGCATCTGTGGACCGATACGGCGCATTACCGCCTGACGCTCGAAGACCCGCGCGAGCGTGAGTTCGCGGTGAGTGCCGCGGCCGGCGGGCTCACGACGCCGCTTCCCGGAGTGGTGGTGAGTGTCGCGGTGCAGCCCGGGGATCAGGTCAAGAGCGGCGCGGTCCTCATGGTGATCGAGGCCATGAAGATGGAGCACACCATCACCGCGCCCTACGCGGGCCGTGTGGCTGCAGTGCACTTCGCGCCCGGCGAACGCGCGCCCGAGGGCAGCGCGCTCATCGAGCTGGAGCGTTCAGGCTAGGCGCGCCTTTAGCTCTTCTTCTTGGGCGCCGGCGCCGCCGCCTTGGCGGCCGCGGCGTGCTCGGCGCGCACCTTGGCGATCAGCTTGTCGGTGTTGGCGAGCAGTTCCAGCTGCGTGTCCCCTAGGGCCACGTAGCGCCCGTCCACCGCCATCGTCGGCACGCCGGTGATCTGGAAGTCTTCCGCCATCTTGTCGGCCTGCACGGTCTGGTTGTTGATGCCGAAGGAGGTGTAGGCGGCGGTGAACTTCTGCGCGTCGCCGCCGTTCTTGGCGACCCAGTCGAACAGCGCCTGCTCCTGGAAGAGCGGCAGGTTCTGCCCGTGGATCGCGGTGAAGAGCTTCGCATCCAGCCGCTCGAGGTCACCGCTCGCCAGCAGCGCGTAGTAGGCGCGCTGCATGTTGATCCACGGCGGGCGATCAAATCCCACCGGCACCTTGCGGAACACCACGTCCTTGGCGAGCGTCGCCTTCCAGGTGGCCAGGAGCGGGGCGAACTCTGCGCAGTGCGGGCAGGCGTAGGAGAAGAACTCGACCACCTCGATCTTGCCCGGGCTCAAGGTCGGCTGGGCCGGGGCGAGGACGCGGTACTCGGTGCCCTCGGCCTGCGCCTGCACGGGGGCGGGGCGCAGGAGGGCGGCAGTGGCCAGCAGGGCGGCGATCACACTCAGGGCGCGCACGGGAAACCTCATGCCAGATCCTTTCTTCGTCCGAAGCGGGGGCGTGTTGCGAGCGTAGTTTAGGCAAAACCGGTGCCGGAAGTTCCCTCAGTGCCTGAGAGGCGCCTCACTCCTTTAAGGAGAGCAGCCGGCGGCGCTCAGCGGCCGTGAGGGTGGACACATAGGCCGAGTGCGCGTCGTAGAAGCGCCAGGGTTTGAGCGCCCAGGCGCCCGCATAGTCAACGCCGATGCGCGTGGCGCGCGCGATGCGCACCGCAGGCGCCCCGCGCGGCGCCCGCTCGAGCCACAGCACGTTCCCGAGCAGGTCCTGCCCGTTCAGGCGCCGGTCGATGCCGAGCGCGCGGCACAGGAGCCCGGGACCGCTGGTGCGCTCACTCACGCCTGCGACCGGCTCCAGTGCCCGCAGCAACACCGCCTGCGGGGTGCCGGGCGCTCCGGTGACCACGTTCAGGCAGTTCCAGAAACCGTAGATAAAGTACACGTAGGCGCGCCCGGGAGGCCCGTACATGACAGCGGTGCGCGGCGTGAGGCCGCGGGCCGAGTGGGCCGCAAGATCGCGCGGGCCGAGGTAGGCCTCGGTCTCCACGATGCGGGCCCGCTGCACGCGCCCGCCGTGCTCGTGCACGAGGTGCATGCCGATGAGCGCGCGTGCCACGGTGAGCGTTGGCTGCAGGAAGAAACGGCGCGGAGGCTTTGGGGTACGGCTCACCGCGCGCGATGGTAATGGAATCCACTACAATGGCACGACTGAACGGAACAGACGGAGTCTAGCTCTGTCGAATCAATAAGATACGGGACCTTCACCGGAAATACATGAAGCAGGACGCACTCGCCGCCGCCATTCTCTTCGCTGCCATGCTCATCGGCACACAGGCCCGGGGGTCGGTTTTCCCGCTCCCAACCGATGGCTCCGCGGTCGTCGGCGCCGACTCAAGCGTGCGCACCGTATATGAGGACACGCTCCCGGACCTCGCCCACCGCTACAGCCTCGGCTATTACGAGATCATCCGCGCCAATCCGGGCGTGGACGTGTGGATCCCGGGCGCCGACAAGGACATCGTGCTCCCCGGCAAGCGCATCCTGCCGCCCGGGCCGCGCGAGGGGATCGTCGTCAACCTGCCCGAGCATCGCCTCTACTACTACCCCAAGCCCAACGGCCGCGACAAGCCGGTGGTGATCACCTACCCCGTGAGCATTGGCAAGATGGACTGGCGCACGCCGCTCGGGGAGACGCGCGTGATTGCGAAGATCAAGCACCCGCCCTGGTATCCGCCGGAGTCGGTGCGCAAGGAGCACGAGGAGAACGGTGACCCGCTGCCGCGAGTGGTGCCCCCGGGGCCCGACAATCCGCTCGGTGACTACGCCATGCGGCTCGCCGCCGGCAACGGCACCTACCTGATTCACGGCACCAACAACCCCACCGCCGTCGGCATGGCCGTCACGCACGGCTGCATCCGCATGTACCCGGAGGACGTGGCGGCGGTGTTCGCGACCGTGCCGGTCGGCACCACGGTGCGCCTGATCAACGAGCCGGTGAAGGTGGCCTGGGTGGACGGTCAGCTCTACATCGAGGCGCACCCGCCGGTCGATGAGGAGGGGCAGACCGAGGAGCCGGACCTGAAGCTTTTGTCGAAGATGCTGAATCACGCGCTCGGCAACAGCCACGCCGCCATCAACTGGGACCTCGCGCGCGCCACGCTGGTGGCGGCCAAGGGGATGCCGACCCTCGTCGGTGTGGCGGCGCAGATGCAGGCGAATCCGGCCGCCGCCAACAACACGACGCTCTTGCAATGAGCCGCCGCGGCCGGGCCGCCTGAAGTGCTGCACTACGCGGTCATCTTCCTCATCATCGGCATCGTCGCCGGGATCCTCGGGTTCGGCGGCATAGCCGCAGGCGCTGCCGGCATCGCCAAGGTGCTGTTCGTGATCTTCCTCGCGCTGGCAGCCATCACGTTCCTCCGGCGCACCTAGGCACGGCAGAACGAACCTCGCTTACGGCTCCGCGCTGCCACGCTCGCGGCGCCGGGCGCGCAGCTGGTCGATGACCTTGAGTACCATGGCGGCGCGCGAGCCCAGGCCCACCGCCGTGCGCGCCCAGCCGAGGAGCGTCAGCACCTGGCGCGGGCGGCGCAGCAGCAGCACGCCTGCCAGGGCCGCCGCCCAGGTCAGGGGCTTCAGCAGCGGCAGCCCGTCCCCGCCGCGCGACAGCAGCTCCCCGGCCGCACGGCTCAGAGGACTCGCCTTCAATTCCCCGATGCGCTCGCTGAGCTCGCTGCGCTGCGCTTCGCACTCGCGTAGCAGCACGCGTCGGCGCGCCTTCAGGTATTGCAGACGGCTCACGGTCCGTTGCTCACCTGGCGCTGATCCTCGCGCAGCTCCTCGAGCGAGCCTGCGAGCAGGCCCGGCCGGTTGCGCACACTGCGCAGGCCGAGCCACACGAGGAGCACCCCGAGCAGGATGAAGGCGGCGCTGCCGCCCAGGAGCCCGAGCATGCGGTGGGTGTTCCAGAGGGCGACGATCAGGGCGGTGGCGCCAAAGGCGAGCGCCAGGAGGAGACAGGCGAGCGCCGCGGCGATCCAAGCGAGCATGCGCAGCAGTAGCAGCACGTGGATCTCGAGCTCGACCGCGGCAAGGTCGAGACGCGTGCGCAGCGCCTCGATGCTCGCGGCCGTGAGCCCGCGCAAGGGCGTCTCCGGGGCGCCCGGGTCGGATGCGGGGTCGGAGGGAATCACCTGCGCGCCATGACGAGCCCGAGGAGCAGCGCCACCCCGCCGGCGACCGCGACGGCCTGCCAGGGGTTGTCGCGTACATAGCTGTCGACGTCGCGGGCGCGCTGGTTCAGCTGCTGCTCAAGGCTGCCGAGACGCGTCTTGAGGTCAGCCAGGGTGTCCTGGGCACGCTCCTGCAGCTCGGCGCCCCCCGTGGCGAGTCCGGAACGCAGCAGCGCTTCGGCGTCATCCACCAGGGCGCGCAACTCGTCGGCCAGTTTCCCGCTGTTCAATGTCTCGGTCATGGCAATGCCTTAAGGTCGCGCTCGCAGGGCGCGCATGATTTACTCATATCCGGGCTGAAACCGCGAGACTCGCGCGGCGCCCTGCGTTACCCTCACGAAAAACCCCAGGATCGCCATGCAAGGCACTGCCGTAAACCCGCTCTTGGAACTGCGCCGTCTCGGCGTCAGCGCCTGGCTCGATGACATCAGCCGCACCATGATCGAGGACGGCAGCCTGCAGAAGCTCATCCACGATGATGGCATCGCGGGGCTGACCTCGAATCCTGCGATCTTCGCCAACTCCATCATGAAGGATCCGCGCTACGCGCAGCCGATCGCGCAGCTGCTGCCGAGCGTCGCCTCCGCCATGGCGCTCTACGAGGAGCTCGCGCTGCATGATCTGAAGGACGCCGCGGCGCTCCTGCGGCCGCTGTACGATTCTTCCGGCGGCGCGGACGGCTTCGTCAGCATGGAAGTGTCCCCGCACCTCGCCTACGACAGCGCGGGCAGCCTGAAGGAGGGGCGCCGCCTGTGGGAGCGTCTGGCGCTGCCGAACGCACTCATCAAGATCCCCGGCACCACGGCGGGACTGCCCGTGATCCGCGACCTCATCGCCGCGGGCATCAACGTCAACGTGACGCTGCTGTTCTCGCCCGAGCGTTACCGTGAGGTGGCGCATGCCTACCTTGCGGGCCTGAAGATCCGTGCCGATGCGGGGCTGCCGGTGTCCTCGGTGGCGTCGGTTGCCAGCTTCTTCCTCAGCCGCATCGACACGCTCGTCGACAAGGAGCTCGATGCGCTCGCCGCGCGCGAGCCCGCCGCGCGCACGCTGCGCGGCAAGGCGGCGATCGCCAGCGCCGCGCATGCCTTCGAGGTGTTCGAGGAGGTCAGTGCCACGCCGGCGTGGGAGGGACTCGCTGCGCGCGGCGCGCGCCCGCAGCGCCTGCTGTGGGCCTCGACCTCCACCAAGGACCCGACCTTCAGCCCCATCAAGTACGTGGAGGAGCTGGTGGTCCCGGACACCGTCAACACCATGCCGCTTGAGACCCTGAACGCCTACCGGCGCTCGGGCCATCCGGAACTGCTGCTCGAGCGCCACATCGCCGACGGCAGCGACACGCGCGAGGGCTTCGAGCGCCTCGGCATCGACCTTGAGGCCGCGGCCGCGCAACTCGAGAGCGAAGGCGTCACCAAGTTCATCGAGCCCTTCGACAAACTGCAACAATGGCTCGAAGCGAAGCGCGGGGCACGCTAGGGCCTGGAGCGCAGGCACCGCGTTGCGCCGCTGCGAGGGGGAGCGGATGTGGATACCGAGGCGGTACGCGAGCGCCTGCTGCGGCGGCGCGAGGAGCTGCGCCAGCGCGCCAGCGAGGCGAGCGCCGAGGCCCGCCACGAGGGCGACCCATTGTCGGCGGACTTCGCCGAGCAGGTAACCCAGCGTGAGAACGACGACGTGCTCGGGGCCATCTCCGACTCCGCGCGCTTTGAGCTGGCGCAGGTCGAGGCGGCGCTGCGGCGCCTGGCCGCCGGCCGCTACGGCACCTGCGCCGGATGCGGGGAGGCGATCGAGGCGGAGCGCCTCGCCGCCGTCCCGTATGCCGACCGCTGCCGCACCTGCGCCGAGCAGGCCTCGCCGCGCGCGCCGGCGCGCCACTGAAGGCAGCCATCCATGAGTGACCCCGTGCCTTCCGGGGTCATCACGCTCACGACCGACTTTGGCCACCAGGGGCCGTTCGTCGGCGTGATGAAGGGCGCGATCCTCGGCCGCTTCCCGCAGGCGCGCCTCATCGATCTCACCCATGAGATCCTGGTGCACTGGCCCGCGGAAGCCGGCTTCTGGCTGGCGCGCGCCTACCCGTACTTCCCACCCGGCACCGTGCACGTGGCGGTGGTGGACCCGGGAGTCGGCACCGCCCGCGGCATCCTCGCGGTCGTGGCGCACGCACAGGTGTTCCTCGCGCCGGACAACGGGCTGCTCGCGCCCATCGTCAGCCGCGCGCGCGAGGCGCGCATCCTGCGGCTCGCCCCCGCAACCCTCGCACGCCTTGGCGTGACGCGTGTGAGTGCCACCTTTCACGGGCGCGACATCTTCGCCCCGCTCGCCGCGGAGCTGGCCGCCGGACGTCTCGCCCCGGGCGAGCTCGGTGAGGCGGTGACGGAACTCGTGCCTTCGTGGGTCGATGAGCCGACGGTCGAGGCGCGCAGCGTCAGCGGGGTCATCATCACTCAGGATCATTTCGGCAATCTCATTACCAACATCGACGCGAGCCTCACCGAGCGCTTCCGTCTGCCGCTGGTGCACGCCGGAAACCGTGCCTTTGCGGTGCTGCGCACCTATGGGGAGGCGCGTCCGGGGGAGTACCTCGCCCTGGTGAACTCCTTCGGCGTCATCGAGATCGCCCGTGCGGAGGGCTCGGCGGCCGAGGGCCTGGGCCTCAGCCGTGGCGCCCCGGTGGTCGTGCGCGACCGCACCGATCAGCCCTGACGGGCGCCGTCCAGCTCGCGCTTGGCGGGCGAAAAACGCGACAAACGCTGAAAAGTTGATCGGCGGCACGAATCCGTTATAGTTCGCAGCCTTTCCCGTGCCCCTTTTGGCACGTTACTCATTGAATTAATTCAGGATTTACGCCCCGCGATGTCGGAACGAGACAACGAGAGCTTCGATCTCGACGATGAATTCCTGAGCGGTCCGACCGAAGACGGCACCGATTACGACCGTTTGCTGGACCGGGTCGACAAGCGCGTGCGCAACCAGGGCAAACGCGGCAAGGCGGCCTGGAGCCGGCTCGAGGAAGTGCTGGCGGACAAGAAGCTTGAGAAAGATCTCAAGGATTTCGACGACGAGCTTTAGTACACGCCCGTGTACGGTACGCTGCCCGCTGTGCCTGAGCGCTGGCGCGGCGCTCCGGCCGTCCTGGCGCGCTTAGGGATTGAAGCCGCGCCTGGAGAGACCGACCTTGACCCCGCCCTCGGCCTGGATCGTCCTGAAGTTCGGCGGTAGCAGCGTATCGAGCCTCGCTAACTGGACCAACATCGCGCGCATCGTGCGCGAGCGTCGCGCTCAGGGTGCGCGGGTGCTCATCGTGCACTCGGCCATCACCGGGATCACGGATCGCCTCGAGCGTCTCCTGGATGCGGCCATCGCCCAGGCGCACGAGGAGGAACTCACTTTTATCGAGGAGCGCCACCGCACGCTGGCGGCCGAGCTCGCCGTGCCCCTCGGGGATGACGTCGCGCGCCAGCTGGCGGAACTGCGCGAGATCGCCGCCGGTGTCGCCCTGGTGCGCGAGGTGAGCGAGCGCACCCGCGCGCGCGTCATGGCGATGGGCGAGCTCATGGCGACCGCCATCGGCGCGCGCTTCCTGACGTCCCAGGGACTCACGCTCGCCTGGACCGACGCGCGCTCCATGCTGCGGGCCGAGCGCGCCCCGGGCGCCCCCAGGGCAAGCCTGCTGTCGGCGGTGTGCAACTTCTCCCCGGATGCGGCCCTCGAGACGCACCTGTCGCAGCTGCCCCCGATCCTCATCACCCAGGGCTTCATCGCCAGTGACGAGGATGGCAACACGGTGCTGCTGGGTCGCGGCGGCTCGGACACCTCGGCCGCCTACCTCGCCGCCAAGCTGCGCGCCCAGCGCCTGGAGATCTGGACCGACGTGCCGGGCATGTTCAGCGCCGACCCGCGTTTCACGCCCACCGCGCGCCTGTTGCGGGCGCTGCACTATGACGAGGCGCAGGAGATCGCCACCAGTGGCGCCAAGGTACTGCACCCGCGCTGCATCCTGCCGGTGCGCCAGTACCGCATCCCGCTGCACATCTACGCCACCCAGGCGCCGCAGCTGGAAGGCACGGTGCTCGGCCCCGAAGGCACCGACGGCGGTGCGCAGGTGAAGGCGGTGTGCACCAAGAAGGGCATCACGCTGATATCGCTCGAAAGCCCCGGGATGTGGCACCAGGTCGGCTTCCTCGCCGATGCCTTCCAGATCTTCAAGACCCACGGCATGTCGGTGGACCTGGTATCCACCTCCGAGACCAACGTGACGGTGTCGCTCGATCCTGCGGCCAACTCGCTCGACAACGCGCGCGTGGCGGAGCTGGTGGCGGAGCTGTCGCGCCTGTGCCGCGTGCAGGTGATCGGGCCGTGCGCCTCGGTGAGCCTCGTCGGGCGCAACATCCGCGCGATCCTGCACCAGCTCGGCGGCGCGTTCGAGTTCTTCGAGGAGCAGAAGATTCACCTCGTGAGCCAGGCGGCCAACGACCTGAACTTCACCTTCGTGGTGGACGAGAACCAGGGTCACCGCCTGGTCGAGCAGCTGCACGAGCTGCTGATCCGGCCGGTGCCGGGCGACAAGGTGTTGGGTCCGAGCTGGCAGCAGCTGTTCGCACACCCGGGGGTGAGCGAGCAGGGTCCGCCACCCTGGTGGCGCACGCGGCGTACGGAACTGCTCGCCCTGCTGGATACTGCCGACGCAGCCTTCGTCTACGACCTCGAGGTGGTGGCGGCCGCGGCGCGCGCGCTCAAGGGGCTCACGAGTGTCGCCCGCGTGCACTACTCCATGAAGGCCAACCCGCATGCGGCGATCCTGCGCGCCCTGCGCCGCGAGGGCGTGGACTTCGAGTGCGTGTCGCGTGCGGAGGCGGAGCGGCTGCTGAGTGAGTTCCCGGAGCTTGATGCGGCGCGCATCCTCTACACGCCCAACTTCGCCGCGCGTGCCGAAGTCGCCTGGGCGCTCGAGCGCGGCCTGCGCGTGACGGTCGACAACACCTATCTGCTGGCGAGCTGGCCGCAGCTGTTCAGGGGTCAGGAGATCTTCGTACGCGTCGATACCGGCGTCGGCCGCGGCCACCACGATCACGTGCGCACCGCCGGCACGCGCTCGAAGTTCGGCGTGCAGCTCTCGGAGCTGCGCGTGCTGGCAGGCCTGGCGCAGGCCGCCGGCGCGCGCATCACGGGGCTGCAGGCGCACGTCGGCAGCGGCGTCTTCGACGTCACGAGCTGGGAACACACGGCGCGGGTGCTGGCGCAGGCGGCGCGCAGCTTCGAGGGCGTGCGGGTGATCGACGTCGGTGGCGGTCTGGGGGTGCCGGAGCGCCCCGACCAGGCCGCCGTGGACTTAAGCCGGCTCGACACGCTGCTGCAGGCGGTGCGCGCCGAGCACCCGCAGCTTGAGGTGTGGCTCGAGCCGGGTCGCTATTTCGTGGCAGCCGCCGGGGTCCTGCTGGCGCGCGTCACGCAGCTGAAGACCAAGGGCGACGTACGCTTCGTCGGCGTCGCCACCGGAATGAACTCTCTCATCCGCCCGGCGCTCTATGGTTCGTACCATGAGATCGCCAATCTCACGCGCCTCGAGGAGCCGGCCACCGAGGTGGTCAACGTCGTCGGCCCGATCTGCGAGAGCGCCGACGTGCTCGGCCACGACCGCCTGCTGCCCGTGACCAAGGAGGGTGATGTGCTCCTGATCGCCAACGCCGGCGCCTACGGGCACGCCATGAGCTCCCACTACAACCTGCGCGCTCCGGCCGCGGAGCTCTTCGTCTGAAGCGCCTGATCCTCTTCATCGCCGGCGTCGCGGCGCTGGTGGTCATAGGCTACGTCATCTACCTCGATCGCCTGGTGACGAAGCAGTTCGAGGGGCGGCGCTGGACGCTGCCGGCGCAGGTGTACGCAGCGCCGCTTGAGCTCTACGCAGGTCTGAGCCTGACACCTGCGCAACTTGAGGCGGAGCTGCATCGCCTCAACTACCGCCGCAGTGAGCAGGGCGATGCGCCGGGGAGCTACCGGGTGAGCGCCCAGGAATTCTCTGTCGCGCTGCGCCCGGCGCGCTTCGCCGATGAGGTGCGCCCGGCGCAGCGGCTCATCATCGCCGCCGGAGCGCAGGCCCTCGGGGGCCTGCGCGACCCGGCCGGCCACGAAGTGCCGGTGCTGCGCCTGGAGCCGCTTCTCATCGGCAGCATCTTCCCCACCCATGGCGAGGACCGCATCGTCGTGACCCCGGATGAAGTGCCGCTGCTCCTGCCCGCGGCGCTCAAGGCGGTCGAGGACCGCAAGTTCGACACCCACCACGGCGTCGACCCGGCCGGGATGCTGCGCGCGCTGTGGGTGAACGTGCGCGCCGGGCAGATCGAGCAGGGCGGCAGCACCCTCACGCAGCAGCTGGTGCGCAGCTACTTCCTCAATTCGCGCCAGACGCTGTCGCGCAAGCTGCGCGAGGCGCTCATGGCGATGGCGCTCGATGCGCACTTCACCAAGGCGGACCTCATGAACGCCTATATCAACGAGATCTTCCTCGGCCAGGACGGCGACCGCGCCATCCACGGCTTCGGGCTCGCGAGCCAATTCTACTTCGGCAAGCCCCTGGCGGAGCTCGACCTGCACGAGGTCGCCCTGCTGGTGGCGATCGTGCGCGGCCCCTCCTACTACGACCCGCGCCGCCACGCCGACCGCGCGCGGGCGCGGCGCGATCTGGTGCTCAAGGAGCTCGCCGAGCAGGGGGTCGTCAAGGCGGACGAGGCGCGCGCCGCCGCGCAGAAACCCCTGGGCGTCAGCAGCCGGCCCTCGGGCGCCTATTACCCCGCGTACCTGGACTTCGTGCGCCGCACCCTGCGGCGCGACTACCACGAGGATGACCTCACCAAGGCGGGGCTCAGGGTGTTCACGAGCCTCGACCCGCGCGCGCAGGAAGAGGCCGAGCATTCGCTCGAGAGGGAGCTCACGCGCCTCGATCACCTGAAGAAGCCGGCGAAGCAGCCGCTCGAGGGAGCGGTGGTGGTGACGACGCCGCAGAGCGGCGACGTGATCGCGATCGTCGGTGGCCGCGATGTCGGCTACGAGGGCTTCGACCGCGCCCTCGACGCGCGCCGCTCCATGGGCTCACTGGTGAAGCCCTTCATCTACCTTACCGCGCTCGAGAGTGGCCGCTACAGCGCCGCCACCGTCGTCCAGGACCAGCCGGTGGACCTCAAGCTCGCCAACGGCACGCACTGGAAGCCGGAAAACTTCACGCGCCAGACCTATGGGCCGGTGCCGGTAGTGCGCGCGCTCGCCGAATCGCTGAACCTCGCCACGGTCGGGGTGGGACTGGAGCTGGGGTTGCCGAGGGTCGCCGCCACCCTCACGCGCTTTGGGCTGCCGCAGCCGCCGAACGAGGTGCCCGCCATGCTGCTCGGCGCGGTGGACGTGACGCCGCTTGAGGCCGCGCAGCTCTTCAACGGGCTCGCCAACGGCGGCTTCAGGAACCCGCTGCGCGCCGTGCGCGCCGTGATCGGCGCCGACGGCAAGGCGCTGAAGGCCTTTCCCCTGGAGGTGACGCCGGTGGCGACCCCGGAGAACGTCTACCAGCTCGACCGCATGATGGTAGCGGTCATGGATCACGGCACCGGGCGCGCCGCGCGCGCGATTCTGCCCGCCGACCTCATCGTGGCGGGCAAGTCCGGGACTTCCTCTGACTACCGCGACAGCTGGTTCGCCGGCTTCTCCGGCAGCCATCTCGTCGTGGTGTGGGTCGGGTACGACGACAACGATCCCACCGGCTTCACCGGCTCCGCCGGGGCACTGCCGGTGTGGGCGCACGTGATGGCGAATCTCGGCACGCGCTCCTGGGACACGGCGATGCCCGAGTCACTCGCCGAGGTGCACCTGGAGTTCGCGACCGGACTGCGCGCCGTCCCGGGGTGCGCCCAGGACCTGGTGGCGGTCGCGGTACCCGCCGGCACCGCGCTGCCCGCCAAGCCCGGCTGCGGCTTCCCGGAGGCCGCGACGAGCGCCAGTCAAGGCGTGCTCGGGGAGCTGAAGGACAAGGCCGAGCAACTGCTGCAGAGCCTGGTGCACTGAGGCGTTCGCAAGCGGCGCGCGCCTGGGATTCAGTCCGGCAGCGGCGCGGGCGCGGCCTGCCGCACGTGCGTGGCAAAGGCGCCTGCGGTCGACTCAAGCAGCGCGGGCGCCAGGCCGTCGCCGCAGTTCACGTGCGCCACGCCGTTGAAGTGCATGCCAAGATAACTGAAGGTCTCGCACAACGAGCCCATGAACTGCGGCGCCGGTGCCGCGCACACCGAGGTGCACACGATGTACGCATTCTTGCCGCGCAACCGCCGGCCGGCGGGCAGGAGCTCGGGAATCTCCAGCAGATCGCAGATCCGATCGAGGAAGACCTTCATGGCAGGAGTCACCGCGTACCAGTAGACGGGCGTCGCCAGGATGAGCTGCTGGTGCGCCAGCACCCGCATCATCAGGGGCTCGAAGTCATCAGCGCGGTTGCGGTGCTCGTAGTCGTACGCGGATAGGCGCAACGCCGCAAGGTCGATGACCTCGACAGCGAGCTCGCGGGCGATGCGATCGATGAGTTGCCCGGTATGGCCGTGGCGGCGGGAACTGGCCAGCAGCGCCAGGGTGCTCAGCATGGCAGCCACGCCGGACAGTGGCAGCGCCGGGTAGGTGTGCTTCTCATCAGCGGCTCCTCGCGCCTTGCTTGCAGCGCAGCGCCAAGGTACAACCTCAAGTGCACTTGAGGTCAAGGGGAGAGGGCCGGTGGCAGGACACACCCAGGAGAGCAGCGCACGGCCGCTGTCAGCGGGCGAGGTCGCCGCGCGCAGCGGCGTTGCGGTGTCGACGATCCACTTCTATGAGGCCCGGGGGCTGCTGCGTGGCTGGCGCAGCAGCGGTAACCAGCGCCGCTACCGCCGCGATGTCCTGCGGCGCGTGGCGATCATCAAGGTGGCGCAGCGCCTCGGGCTGCCGCTGGCGATGATCAAGCAGGCCATCGACTCGCTCCCCGGCGCTCGCACCCCGACCGCGCGGGACTGGCAGCGGCTGTCGCGCGAGTGGCGTGCGGAACTCGACCGGCGCATCGCGCTGCTGCAGGCTCTGCGCGGCCAGCTGGAGGGCTGCATTGGCTGCGGCTGCCTGTCGCTGAAGGTGTGTGAGCTGCGCAACCCCGCGGACGTACTGTCGCGGCAGGGCGCCGGACCGCAGCTGCTGCCGGGCTCGGGCTGAGATCCGTGCCGGGGAATAGCGCGGGGCGCTGCCGGCAGGATCCGCATCCGCAGGCGCACGCTATGATGCGCGCCATGCTGATCCGCACGCTGACCTGCGCCCTCATCGGGGTGCTCGCCCTGACCGGCTGCACGCTCACCCGGCCCGCACCCTTCGCTCCACCCCCTGAAGCCACGCCGCCCGCCGGCAGTGCGCAGCCGCCGGGGATCCCGGCGCCCGGCAGCGCGGAGGCGCTACCGGCGCCCCCCGAGCGCCCCTCGGTGCCGCCGCCGCGGCAGTTTCGCCTGAGCGCCGCCACCGGCGCACTCGTGACCCAGGCGCACGCCCAGTCAGCGGGTGGGGACTTCGGCCAGGCGGCCGCGACCCTGGAGCGCGCTCAGCGCATCGAGCCGGACAATCCCCTGTTATGGATCGAGCTCGGGCGGGTGCGCCTTGCCGAGAACAACGCCCCCCAGGCCGATGCCATGGGACGCAAGGCGCTGGCGCTGGCCGTCGGCGACCCGGCCGCGCAGGCCGCCGCCTGGCACCTGATCGCCGATTCCCTCAAGGCGCGCGGGCGCAACGGCGAGGCGGCGGATGCCGAGCAGAAGGCGCAGGGGATGGCCGCGCGCCAGGGGTAGGGCGCTCCCAGGGGCGCGTTCCCGCCACCGGAAATCACCCGTCTTTTCAGCCCCCTGGGGGCGGGTGCGCTTGCATGCAGGCGCCCGCCCCGCCTACACTCGGGGCTACTCATCGAGACCGGCTGAGGGATAAGGCCCTTAGACGCCGGGGCAACCGCCAGGCTTAACCACCCTGGAAAGGTGCCAACTCCTGCGATGTCCTTTAATGAGGCATCGACAGATGAGCGGTCAGCGTAGCCCGGATGCCCGGTGCCGCAAGGCACAAGGTATCGGGGAAGGACGTGACAAGCCTCGCCAGAAGGGTTCCCCTTTATCCGGCAGGCGCGCTCCGCAGGAGACCGGTGAGACGGTCTACTTTTAAGCGGAGTTTGCGATGAGTGCCCCGACCAAGACCCCGAAGTTCCCGACCCCCAAGGCAGCGGCCAACAGCGGCGCCTCCGATGTCACGCGCGCGGTGCGCGCCGGCATTGAGTGCGACGATGCCAGCGGCTGCGTGGTGCCACCCCTGCACCTGACCTCGACCTTCGCGTTCCGCGCCTTTGGCGAGAAGCGCACCTACGATTACACCCGCTCGGGTAACCCGACGCGGGATCTGCTCGGACAGGCGCTCGCCGAGCTCGAGCACGGCGCGGGTGCGGTTGTCACCGCGAGCGGCATGGCGGCGGTGACCGTCACCGGCTACCTCGTGCCCGCTTCCGGCCGCATCATCGTTCCGCACGACTGCTACGGCGGCACCTACCGCCTGTTCGATGCCTGGCGCCGGCGCGGCGAGCGGCAGGTGGAGTTCGTGGACTTCGGCGATGCGGCGGCGCTCGCCGCCGCGCTGGCGCGCCCGGCGGCGCTGCTGTGGATCGAGACGCCGAGCAACCCGCTGCTGCGCATCACCGATATCGCCGCCTGCGCACAGGCGGCGCGCGCCGCCGGTGCCATCACGGTGGTCGACAACACCTTCCTGTCCCCGGCCTGGCAGCAGCCGCTGACGCTCGGGGCCGATCTCGTGGTGCACTCGACCACCAAGTACATCAATGGCCACAGCGACGTGGTCGGCGGTGCCGTGATCGCACGCGAGCCGGCGCTGCTTGAGCAGCTGACCTGGTGGGCCAACTGCTTGGGACTGACCGGTGCGCCGTTCGACAGTTTCATGACGCTGCGCGGCCTGCGCACCCTGCACGCGCGCCTCGAGCACCACGGCCGCAATGCCCAGGCGCTCGCCCAATGGCTGAGCGAGCAGGAGGCGGTGCGGCGCGTGTGGTACCCGGGATTGCCCGGGCATCCCGGGCACGAGCTCGCGCGGCGTCAGCAGAAAGGCTTCGGGGCGGTCGTCACGCTGGAGCTCGAGGGTGGCGAGGAGGCGGTGCGCGAGTTCGTGGCCGGCCTCGAGTGCTTCTCGCTGGCCGAGTCGCTCGGTGGGGTCGAGAGCCTCGTGGCTCACCCGGCGAGCATGACGCATGCCGCCATGGAGCCTGCCGCACGCGCGCGCGCCGGTCTCACCGATGGGCTCGTGCGGCTCTCGATCGGCATCGAGGGACTGGAGGACTTACGCAATGACCTGGCAGGCGGACTCGAGCGGGTGCAGCGGGTCATCGAGAGCCCCTCGCTCAGCCGCGCCGTGTCAGGTTGCTGAGCACCGCATCGCCGGCCGCGGCGCAGCTCAGCGACGGCTGTCCGGGGGCCGCAAGATCTGCGGTGCGCGCACCGCTTGCGAGGGCTGCGTTTGCGGCGGCCTCGAGGGCTGCCGCCTCGCGCTCGAGTTTCAGTGAATGGCGCAGCAGCAGTGCGACGCTGAATATCGTGCCGTAGGGATTGGCGATGCCGCGGCCGGCGATGTCCGGGGCCGAGCCGTGGATCGGCTCGTAGATGCCGGTGCCGCCGTTGCCGAGGGATGCCGAGGGCAGCAGCCCCAGGGAGCCGGCGAGCATCGCCGCCTCATCGGTGAGGATGTCGCCGAACATGTTCTCGGTCACCAGCACGTCGAAGTCGCGCGGCCGGCGTATGAGGTGCATGGCGGCCGCATCCACCAGCATGTGCTCGAGCGTCACGTCGGGGAATTCCGCCGCCATCACCCGCATCGTCACCTGGCGCCACAGGCGCGAGGTCTCGAGCACGTTCGACTTGTCGATCGAGGTCAGCCGCCGCCGCCGCGCGCGCGCGAGCGCGCCCGCCACGCGCACCACGCGCTCGATCTCGGCGGCCGTGTAGCTGCACAGGTCCGAGGCGCTCGTGGCATCGCGGTGCTTGGCGCCGAAGTAGATGCCGCCGGTCAGCTCGCGTACGAACACGAGGTCGACCCCCTCGATCACCTCGCGCCTGAGCGTGGAAGCATCCGCGAGCGCTGCGTGCACGCGCACCGGGCGTAAATTTGCGAACGCCCCGAGCGCTGCGCGCAAGGCGAGCAGCCCCTGCTCGGGACGCACCGCGGCCTCGGGCGCCGACCAGCGCGGGCCGCCGATGGCACCGAGCAGCACCGCATCCGCCTGCCGGCAGGCGGCGAGCGTGGCCGCGGGCAGCGGCTCCCCGTGAAGCTCGATCGCGGCACCGCCGAAGGCAAGTTCGGTGAGCTCGAAGTCATGGCCGAAGGCGCTGCCGAGTGCGCGCAGGCAGCGCAGGCCCTGGGCAATCACCTCCGGCCCGATGCCATCCCCGGGCAGTACCGCGATGCGCGCCTTCATTGCTGGCGGCGCTCGAAGGCCTCGATCTCGGCGCGGCGGGCGAGGAGGAAGCCGAGCTCATCCACGCCCTCCAGCAGGCAGTGCTGCGCAAAGGCCTCAAGCGGAAAGGGCACGTCGGTGCCGTCGGGCAGGGTGAGGGTGCGCGCGGCGATGTCGAGGCGCACCTCGATGCCCGGGTGCGCAAGGAGCCAGGCGCTCACCGCCTCTGGCACGACCACCGGCAGCAGGCCGTTCTTGAGCGCGTTGCTGGTGAAGATGTCGGCGATCTCAGTGCTGATGATGGCGCGGAAACCATAGTCGCTGAGCGCCCAGGGCGCGTGCTCGCGCGAGGAGCCGCAGCCGAAGTTGCGCCCGGCGACGAGGATCTGCGCGCCGGCACTCTCCTTGCGGTTGAGCACGAAGTCAGCGCGCGGCAGGCCCGCGGCGTCGTAGCGCCAGTCGGCGAACAGCTGCTGCCCGAGACCCTGGCGCGTGGTGGTGGTGAGAAAGCGCGCCGGGATGATCTGGTCGGTGTCGATGTTGGCCGCCGGCATCGCGACGGTGCGGGAGGTCAGTCGTGTGAAGGGCTGCATGGACTTTTTCTAAAGGAACTCGCGCGGGTCGGTGACCCGGCCGGTGACGGCGCAGGCGGCCGCGGTCAGGGGACTGGCGAGCAAGGTGCGGGCGCCGGCGCCCTGGCGGCCCTCGAAGTTGCGGTTGCTGGTGCTCACCGAGTACGCCCCGCGCGGCACCGTGTCGCCATTCATGCCGAGGCACATCGAGCATCCGGATTCGCGCCACTCGGCGCCGGCGTCCAGGAACACCCGGTCGAGGCCCTCGGTCTCGGCCTGGCGCTTCACTTCCTGGGAGCCGGGCACCACGAGCATGGTCAGCCCGTGTGCGATGTGCCGGCCGCGCAGCACCCGGGCGGCATCGCGCAGGTCCGAGAGGCGCGCGTTGGTGCAGCTGCCGAGAAATACGACGTTGACCTTCTGGTCCTTGATCGGCTGTCCTGCGGTGAGTCCCATGTAGCTGAGGGCGCGCGCAAAGGCGGCATCGCCGCGGCGCTCAGGGATCGAAGCGCCGATCGGGATCACCATGCCGGGGTTGGTGCCGTAGGTGATCATGGGCTCAACGGCCGCCGCATCCACGCTCACCTCGCGGTCGAAGCGCGCGCCGGCATCACTTGGCAGGCTGCGCCAGCCCTCGAGCGCGCGCTGCCAGGCGTCCCCGTGCGGGGCGCGCGGCCGGCCGGCGAGGTACTCGAAGGTGACCTCGTCCGGGGCGATCAGGCCGGCGCGCGCGCCGGCCTCGATCGACATGTTGCACACCGTCATGCGCTCATCCATCGACAGGGCCTCGATGGCGGCGCCCCGGTACTCGATGACGTGTCCGGTGCCCCCGTCCACCCCGACCTGGCCGATGATGGCGAGGATCAGGTCCTTGGCGGTGACCCCCTCGGTGCGCCGGCCGCTGACGTTGATGGCGAGCGCCTTCGGCTTCTTCTGCAGCAGGCACTGGGTGGCGAACACGTGGCCGACCTCGGTGGTGCCGATGCCGAAGGCGAGCGCGCCGACCGCCCCGTGGGTGCTCGTATGGCTGTCGCCGCAGACGATGGTCTGCCCGGGCTGGCTCAAGCCGAGCTCCGGGCCGATGACGTGCACGATGCCGCGCTGCGCATGGTGCATCGCCAGGAGCTCGACGCCGAACTCGGCGCAGTTGTGTTCCAGCTGCGCCACCTGGCGCGCCGCGGAGTCGAGCGCAATGGGCGCGCCGCCGAACACCTGGGCGCTGCGGGTCGGGGTCGAATGGTCCATGGTGGCGAGCGTGCGGTCGGCGCGCCGCACGGTGAGGCCGCGCTCGCGCAGTACCTGGAAGGCCTGCGGGGAAGTGACCTCGTGGATGAGGTGCAGGTCGATGTAGAGCACCGCGGGGACGTCCGCCGTGCCGGCCGAGACCTCGTGGCTCTGCCATACCTTGTCGAAGAGGGTGCGCGAAGGTTGCATCATCGGTGGACGCTCTTTGGCTGCGGCAGCGCTCAGCCGGAAGCCGCCACCCGCGGGGCGGCCATGTCGACGTAGTCGAGCCAGCCCCACTTGTCGGCGGTCTTGCCGTTGAAGAGGCCGAAGAAGGCGTTCTGCAGGGTCTCGGTGATCGGCCCGCGCTTGCCGTTGCCGACGCTCAGGCGGTCGACCGAGCGGATCGGGGTGATCTCGACCGCGGTGCCGGTGAAGAATGCCTCATCAGCGATGTACAGCAGCTCGCGGGGCAGGGCGCACTCCTTGACCTCGATGCCGCGCTCGCGCGCGAGACGCATCACCGTATCGCGCGTAAGGCCCCCCAGCACCGAGTGGGCAAGCGCCGGGGTGAGGAGCGTGCCGTCCTTGACGAGGAACAGGTTCTCGCCCGAGCCCTCGCTCAGGGTGCCGTCGGTGGACAGGCCGATGCCTTCGGCGAAGCCCAAGCGCCGCGCCTCGGCCCCGATCAGCTGGCTGGAGAGGTAGTTGCCGCCGGCCTTGGCGAGTGCGGGGAGCGTATTCGGGGCGACGCGCTGCCAGGAGGAGATGCAGGCATCGACGCCGTGTTCCTCGGCATCCGCGCCGAGGTACTTGCCCCATTCCCAGGCGGCGACCGCGACCTCGGTGGGTGGCTCGAGCTTGGGCGTCACGCCGATCTCCCCGTAGCCGCGGAACACCACCGGGCGCAGGTAGGCGCCGCGCTTGAGGCCATTGGCCGCGATCACCTGGCGGCAGGCCTCGTTCAGCTGCTCGATGGAATAGCTAAGTGGTATGCGGTAGATCTTGGCCGAGTCGAACAGGCGCCGGGTGTGATCGCGCAGGCGGAAGATCGCCACGCCTTTCGGGGTCTCGTAGGCGCGCACGCCTTCGAACACGGAGGAGCCGTAGTGCAGGGCATGCGTGAGCACGTGCACCGTTGCCTTCTCCCAGGGGACGAGCTTGCCGTTGAACCAGATGAACTGCGTGGCCGGAATGGGCATTTAGGACTCCTCAGGCGCTGCTGGCAGCGGCGGCGCGTTCCTTGTGCTGGCGCGCGCCGGCCGCGGACAGCTCGATGCGGTTGATCACTTCGAGGAACGCACGCGTCGCAGACTCGACGATGTTGGTGCTGACGCTCGCGCCCCGATAGCTCTTGTGATTGTACTCCACGTACACGCGCGCCTCGCCCTGGGCGTCCTCGCCCTCGCTCACGGCGTGCACCTCGAACTTGCGCAGGATCACCGCGATCCCGGTGGCCGCCTCGATGGCCTTGAAGGCGGCATCGACCGGGCCATCGCCGCTCGCGGTGCATTCGGCGACCCGGCCGTCGGCATGCGTGAGGTTGACGATGGCGCGCGCGCTCCCGGAGCTCTTGGCCTCGGTGGTGAGCTCGGTGAGGGTCCACGGACCGTGAGCGGAGCCTTCGGCGCGCAGCACCAGGGCCTCGATGTCGCCATCGAAGAGCTCCTTCTTCTTGTCCGCGAGCGCCTTGAACTCCTCGAACACCCGGTTGAACTCGAACTCATCAAGCTCGAACCCGAGCGCCTTCACGCGGTCGCGGAAGGCGTGCCGGCCGGAGTGCTTGCCGAGCACCAGGGAACTGCGCGCCAGCCCCACGTCCTCGGGGCGCAGGATCTCGTAGGTCGAATGGTGTTTGAGCATGCCGTGCTGGTGGATCCCGGACTCGTGCGCGAAGGCGTTCTCGCCCACCACCGCCTTGTTGCGCGGGATCGGCTGGCCAGTGATGCTCGAGACGAGGCGCGAGGTCGGGTACAGGCGGTTGGTCTGGATGTTGGTGGCGACGTTGAAGAACGCGGCGCGCGTCTTCAGCGCCATCACCACCTCCTCGAGCGAGCAGTTGCCGGCGCGCTCGCCGATGCCGTTGATGGTGCACTCGATCTGGCGTGCCCCGGCCACCACCGCGGTCAGGCTGTTGGCGACCGCCATGCCCAAGTCATCGTGGCAGTGCACCGAGAGGCGGATCTTCTCGATGCCGCGCACGTTCTTGGCAAGATAACGGAACAATTCCGCGAACTCATCCGGCACCGTGTAGCCGACGGTGTCGGGGATGTTGACGGTGGTGGCACCGGCGGCGATGGCGGTCTCGACCACCTGCGCCAGGAACTCGATCTCGGTGCGCGAGGCGTCCTCGGGCGAGAACTCGACGTCCTCGCACAGCTCGCGCGCGCGCGCCACGCCGGTGGCGGCGAGCCGCAGGATCTCATCCTGCGCCATGTTGAGCTTGTACTGGCGGTGGATGGCGCTGGTGGCGAGGAATACGTGGATACGCTTGTGCGCGGCATCCTTGACTGCCTGCGCCACAAGATCGATGTCATCGGGGTTGCAGCGCGCGAGGCCGCAGATGATCGGGCCCTGCACCTCGCGCGCGACCGCCTCCACGCTCTCGAAGTCCCCGCGCGAGGCGGCCGGGAAGCCCGCCTCGATGACGTCGACGCCGAGCTCGGCCAGCGCGCGCGCCACGCGCAGCTTCTCCGGGCGCGTCATGCTGCAGCCCGGGGACTGCTCCCCGTCACGCAGCGTGGTATCGAAGATCAGTACACGGTCGGGATTGGCCACCATAAGGCACTTCCATCGGTTGGCGAAAAAGTGGGAGCAGGGCGCGCCGGCTTACCGCAGCAGCGCGCCTCACCGTTCAGGCACGCTTCTCCTGCAGCCACGCCATGCGCGAGCGCAGCGCGGCGCCGGTCTTCTCGATCGGGTGCGCCAGGTCCTTCTTCAGAAGCTTGGCGTAGTTGCGCTTGCCGGTGGCATTTTCCCTGATCCACTGACGCGCGAACTTGCCGCTCTGCACCTCCTTCAGCACCTTGCGCATCTCGTTCTTGACGCGCGCATTCACGATGCGCGGGCCACGCGTGAGGTCGCCGTACTTGGCGGTCTCGCTGATGAAGCGGTGCATCTTGGCGATGCCACCCTCGTAGAGCAGGTCAACGATCAGCTTCAGCTCGTGCAGGCACTCATAGTAGGCAACCTCGGGCTGGTAGCCGGCCTCGACCAGGGTCTCGAAACCCTTCACCACAAGCTCGGTCGCCCCGCCGCACAGCACCGCCTGCTCGCCGAAAAGATCGGTTTCGGTCTCCTCCGCGAAAGTGGTCTCGATCACCCCGCCGCGCGTGCCGCCGATGCCGTGGGCGTAGGCGAGCGCCTTGGCGTGCGCCTTGCCGGAAGAGTCCTGCGCGACCGCGAGCAGACACGGGACGCCGGCGCCCTCCTGGTACTGGCGGCGCACGAGGTCGCCCGGTCCCTTGGGCGCGATCAGCACCACGTCGAGGTCCTTGCGCGGCTTGATCTGCCTGAAGTGCACGTTGAAGCCGTGCGCAAACAGCAGCGTGGCGCCCTTCTTAAGGTCGCCCTTGATGCTCTGATAGAACTCCTTCTGCGAGGTGTCGGGGATGAGGATCGCCACGAGATCTGCGTCGTGCACGGCAGCCTGCGGCTCTGCGACTTTCAGTCCCGCCTTCTTCGCCTTCTTCCAGCCCTCACCGCCCCTGCGCACGCCGACGACGACGTCGAAGCCTGAGTCGTGGAGGTTCAGGGCATGCGCGCGACCCTGACTGCCGTAGCCGAGAATGGCGATGCGGGCTGCCTTCAGGGCTTTCCTGTCGACGTCCTTATGCGAGTACAACCTCATCTGCATCACTCCTCGATCATTCGTTGGGTTTCGGTTAGCAAACATAAAAAACCCCGCAGCGGCTTTTGCCGGTGCGGGGTCTTTTGGTGTCTTACTTCGCTCGTGCCTGGGTGTTTCTTCAGGCGTTCGCGAGTGCCCCGCACCTTGCTCCGCTAAGGAGCAGGAGGCTGGGCAGGAGTACCAGCAGCAGCAGCGGACGCAGGGCGCGTGGGGGCGCTGCGTCGCAAGAGTCGATGGCTGCCGGGTATTTCATTACGGGGCGAACAAATCCTGAATGTCCCCGATAGGAGCACAGGCTCAAGTGCCTTGTCAACGACACTGTTCCCGCCTGCGAGGGCCCCGTAAGCTGCGCTTCGTGCCCCATGGCCGCCCCGTCCAGCCGAGCCCCCTAGCCGAAGGGATCTTCCGCCGCGAGATCCTCCCCTGGGGGCTCCTCGGGCTGACCCTGGGGCTGGTGGAGGGGGCGACGGCGGCGATCCTGGTGAAGCAGCATTTCGCCGCCGCCGCGGCCGCCTTCGGGGTCAACATCGCGGTCGCGCTGGTCTCGGGCGCCCCGGCCTTCTCGAACGTCCTGAGCTTCGTGTGGGCCAACCTCGCCCACGGGCGCGCGCGTGTGCAGCTGATGGTGGCGCTGATGGCGGCCTTTGCGCTGCTGGTCGGCTGCGTCGCGCTCGCCTCAAGAGCGGCGGCGGGACTGTGGCTCACGGTCGTGGCGGTGATCGCCGCGCGCGTGGTGTGGGCCGGCATCCTCACGGTGCGCGCCGCCATCTGGACCGCGAACTACCCGCGCAACGTGCTGGCGCGCATCACGGGGCGCATCGTGATCGTGAACGCTCTCACCGTGGCCGCCTCCGCGGCCCTCGTCGGCTGGGTGCTCGAGGCGCGCTTCATCGACGCCCGCTGGCTCTATGGCGCGGGGGCGCTCGCGGGCCTTGCCGGCGCCTGGCTCTACCGCGCCATGCGGGTGCGGCGCGAGTTCCTGCTGCTGGCCGCGGAGGCCGAGCACGGCGGCCGCGGTGAGGCGTTCAGCCTGGCGATGGTCACGCGGATCCTGAAGGAGGATCCCGCCTACCGCGAGTACATGCTGTGGATGGGGGTGTTCGGCGCCGGTAACCTCATGCTCACCGCGCAGCTGGTGCTCATTTTCTCCGAGGAGCTGCATCTGACGAGCGCGCGGCAGATCGGCCTGCTGGCCGTGGTGCCCCTCATCACTCAACCGCTGTTCCTGCCGGCCTGGGCACGCCTGTTCGATGGGGCACACGTGGTGCGCTACCGCGCCCGCCAGGGGTGGGCGCTGGTGCTCGCAACCGTGGTGTTCACGCTCGGGGTGTTCACGCGCTCAAGCGTGCTCCTGTGGTCGGGCGCGGTGCTCCTTGGCGCGGCGCAGGCCGGTGCTAATCTAGGCTGGAACCTGGGCCACAACGATTTTGCCTCCCTCGGCCGCGCGCAGCACTACATGGGAGTGCACGTGACGCTCACCGGCCTGCGCGGTGGCGCAGCACCCCCCCTGGGGGTGCTCGCCTACATGGCGCTCGAGCGCTGGCGCGCAGGGCTTGGGCAGTACGCGCTGCTGCTGCCGGTGGCGCTCACCGCAATGGGCGCGCTCGGCTTCAACCGCATGCGTGCGGCGCTGGAACGAACCTAGAAAGGACCTCAGGGGTCCGCAACGGGCTGGTCAATGAAGGTTGGCAGGATGAAGAAGAAGGGCACTGATCCGCGCGCCTACTCGCGCGTGGTCTTCGATGGCGTGAAGCAGACCGCCTCGCGCGCGATGCTGCGCGCGGTGGGGTTTGCGGATGCGGACTTTCAGCGCCCGCAGATCGGGGTGGCCTCCACCTGGGCCAATGTCACGCCCTGCAACATGCACATCGGGGAGCTCGCGCGCGAGGCCTGCGCGGGCGTCGATGCGGCCGGCGGCAAGAGCGTGCTGTTCAACACCATCACGGTGTCCGATGGCATCTCCATGGGCACGCCCGGCATGCGCTACTCGCTCATCTCACGCGAGATCATCGCCGACTCCATCGAGGCGGTGGCGGGGGCTGCCGGCTTCGATGGTCTCGTGGCGCTCGGCGGCTGTGACAAGAACATGCCCGGCTGCGCGATGGCGATCGCGCGCCTCAACCGTCCGGCGGTGTTCGTCTACGGCGGCACCATCCGCCCGGGCGCCCAGCGCCGCGACGTCGTCTCGGTGTTCGAGGCGGTGGGGGCGCACGCGGCGGGCAAGCTCTCGGATGCCGGCTTGCTCGAGATCGAGCGCACCGCGATCCCCGGCCCCGGCAGCTGCGGCGGCATGTACACCGCCAACACCATGGCTTCGGCCATCGAGGCCTTGGGCTTGTCCTTACCCGGCAGCTCCGCGCAGGAGGCGGTGGGGGAGGCCAAGCGCTCCGACTCCCACCGCGCCGGCGAGACGGTCGTGCGCCTCGTAAAGCAGGGCTTGAAGCCGCGCGACATCCTCACCCGGCGCGCCTTCGAGAACGCGATCCGGGTGGTCATCGCGCTCGGGGGCTCCACGAACGCCGTGCTGCACCTGCTCGCGATCGCGCACGCCGCCAATGTGCGCCTGAGCCTCGATGACTTCACCCGCCTCGGCCGGCGTTCCCCGGTGCTTGCGGACCTGCGCCCGAGCGGCCGCTACCTCATGTCCGAGCTCATTGCGATCGGGGGCATCCAGCCTTTGATGAAGATGCTGCTCGAAGGCGGGCTGCTGCATGGCGACTGTATGACGGTCACGGGCCACACCCTCAAAGAAAATCTGGAAAAGGTGCCCATGTACATGAGCGGGCAGGAGATTGTCCGCCCGCTCTCGCACCCCCTGAAGAAGGACAGCCACCTCGTGGTGCTGTACGGGAACCTCGCCCCGGAGGGCGCGGTGGCCAAGGTCACGGGCAAGGAGGGCGAGCGCTTCGAGGGCAGGGCGCGGGTGTTCGAGGGTGAGGAGCGCGCCACGGAGGCGATCCTCGCCGGGCGTGTGCACGCGGGCGATGTGGTCGTCATCCGCAACGAGGGCCCGCGCGGGGGCCCGGGCATGCGCGAGATGCTCTCGCCGACGAGCGCCATCATGGGGCGGGGACTCGGTGACAAGGTCGCCCTCATCACCGACGGGCGCTTCTCGGGCGGCAGCCACGGCTTCGTGGTCGGACATATTTCTCCGGAGGCCGCGCTCGGCGGGCCGCTCGGATTGTTAAAGAACGGCGACCGCATCCGCATCGATGCGGTGAAGCGCGAGCTCGCGGTGGAGCTTTCGGCAGCGCAGTTACGTCGCCGCCGTGCAAGCTGGAAGCCGGGAAAATCCTTGGCAGGCAGCACCGCGCTGGCGAAGTATGCGCACCTGGTCGGCAGCGCCTCGCAGGGAGCGGTGACTGAGGCGATACAGCCACGTCGGCGCACTTCTTAAGCTGTCGCCGGAGTTGTCAGTCCGAAAGACAGCGGTTAGAGTTCACGCAAGCAACCGTTGCTGCGCCTAGCCGGGCGCGAGATTCTGTCTGCGGGCCGATTCTTATAAGTACGCGCCCCACGGAAGCGGATGCCGGAAAAGGTTTGTCGAAGACTACTGATGCTAGGGGGTCCGCACGGCGTAGCGCCGGGGACTTCGGGTCCGGGTTCTGCGGTGGGGGTTGCGGCGCTGACGCGCCGCGAAACGCCGCAAGAGCGCCTGGTGTGAATGGATAGCTGACGGCGATAGCAACACAAATGGCAGCTCTCGAAGAGACTTCCGGCTTTTTCACGCGACGCGGCCTCGTGGTGGGGGCGATCCTGCTCCTGCACGTGTTCATCGCCTGGGCGCTGGCCACCGGTCTTGCGCGCAAGGCGATCGAGGTGCTCGCGCCCCCGATCCAGACCGTGATCGAGACTGAGACTCACAAGGACGCACCGCCGCCGCCCCCGCCGCCCCCGCAGTTCGAGCGTCCGCCGGTGGAGATCCCGCCGACCGACACGGTGGTGGAAGTGCCGACCGCGGCCGTCACCACGGCGATCAGCAACACCACCACCCAGCACGTGGCGGCAGCCCCGGTCGTGGCGAAGGCCTCGGTCAAGACCGCCGCAGGCCCCGGCAAGGGCTTCCCCAACAGCGAGGACTACTACCCGGCCGCCTCCAAGCGTCTCGAGGAGCAGGGCGTAGCTGTCGTCGCGGTGTGCGTAGGTCCTGACGGCAAGCTCACGGAAGCACCGACGATTGCGACCAGTTCCGGCAGCCCGCGCCTGGATGAGGGGGCGCTGAAGCTCGCGCAGGCCGCTTCCGGCCGTTACAAGCCGGGTACCGAGGATGGCAAGCCCATTGCCTCCTGCACCAAGCTCGGCATCCGCTTTCAGATGAAGTAATTCAGACGCCGCACCCCTCAAAGGTGCGGCATTTTTTTTGTTCCGAGGAAACTATGGAAAACCAAGCCGCCGCACCCGTAACCGCCGCCCCCACCGTGGTCACCGACAATCCCTATGGTCTTGCCGCTTTGTGGCAGACCGGGGACATCATTGCCCGTTCGGTGCTCATTCTGCTGCTCATCATGTCACTCGCCTCCTGGTATGTGATCCTCACCAAGCTGTGGGATCAGGCCAAGCTCAAAAAGTCGGTGAAGGTCGTCGAGAAGCAGTTCTGGACCGCCCCGTCCATCAAGGACGGCGTGGAGCGCCTGAAGAAGGGCGATGAGTTCCGCGGCATCGCCGAGGACGGCCTGCGCGCCTCCTCGCACCACGACGGTCGCCTGACGGACCGCATCGACCTCAACGAGTGGATCACGATGTCGCTGCAGCGCGCCGCCGACGGCGTGTCGACCAAGATGCAGAGCGGACTCGGGCTGTTGGCGACGGTCGGCTCCACGGCGCCCTTCGTCGGCCTGTTCGGCACGGTGTGGGGCATCCTGAACGCGCTCGTCGGCATCGGTATCGCAGGCCAGGCGAGCATCGACAAGGTGGCGGGACCTGTCGGTGAGGCGCTCATCATGACGGCCATCGGTCTGTTCGTCGCGGTGCCCGCGGTCATGGGTTACAACTGGCTGCTCGGCCGCAACAAGGGCCTGCAGGATTCGCTGCGGAACTTTACCGGCGACCTGCATGCCTACCTCGTAGGCGGCGCGCGCGTGAATGCCGAGACCAGCATGGGCGGTGCGCGTCCGGCGGCGGCGAAGGCTGCGTCGCTCACCAAGTAAGATCGTCGCGGTTGGTTTGGAGTGCGGGGCGCCTTGCGCGCCCCGCGCTTTCTAGGAGTAGCAGCGCATGGCAATGAGTGTCGGCCCATCATCCGGCGGGGAACCGGGAGCGATCGCGAGCATCAACACCACGCCGCTCGTGGACGTGATGCTCGTGCTCCTGATCATCTTCCTGATCACGATCCCCGTCATCAACAAGACCGTGAAGGTCAATCTGCCCAAGGCCGTCAACATCCCGACGCAGACCAAGCCCGAGAACATCACGATCGCTATCGACAAGGACGGCAACGTCTACTGGAACGACAAGTCCATCCCGAATCGCGATGACCTGCTCGCGAATGTGAAGGTGGCCGCCGGCAAGAAGCCGCAGCCGGAAGTGCACATCCGCGGCGACAAGGAGACCCGTTACGAGGCCATCGGCCGGGTCATGTACATGATCCAGCGCGGCGGCATCCAGAAGGTCGGCTTCCTCACCGAGCCCGATCACGGCGTACGCGGCTACCGCTGACAGTCTTCAGGAGTATTCATCCATGGCAATGAGTGTCGGTGCCTCTGGCGAGGAGATGTGCGAGATCAACACGACGCCCCTCATCGATGTGATGCTGGTGCTGCTCGTGACCCTGATCGTATCGCTGCCCGTCATGACGCACGCGGTCAAGCTCGATATGCCCAATCCCAACGCCCAGCCGCCCCCGCCTGACCAGCCCCCCGAAGTGATCGACCTCGAGGTCGACTCCGACGGCACGGTGGTCTGGAACGGCACTCCGGTCACGGGCATGGACCAGCTCGAGGGCTACTTCCACAACGAGGCCGCCAAAGATCCGCAGCCGGAGATCCACCTGCGTCCCGACCGCCGCGCCAAGTACGGCGTGGTGGCGCAGGTACTGGCGGCCGCGCAGCGCAACCGCATGGTCAAGATCGGCTTCACCAACGTCGCCGAGTTCGGCAACTAGTCCCGCTTCAACTTTCGAAAGTGCGAAACATCCATATGAAGGCATCGGTTATCTGGGCGACCGGCGTGGCCGCCGGCATCGGTCTTGTGCTTGCCAGCACCGCCGCTGTGGCGGCGGGCAAGAACACCAACAGCGAAAAGGTGGCGAAGCTCCTGCAGCCCGCGCAGGAGATGCTCAAGGCCAAGAACTACGTCGGGGCGCTCGGCAAGGTCCACGAGGCCCAGGCGCTCGCGGACAAGACCCCATTCGATCAGTACACCATCGATGAGTTCGGCTGCGCCGCCAGTGCCGGCGCTGCGAACTACGCGGAGGCCGCCAAGTTCTGCGAGGCGAAGCTCAACGACACCGCCTTCATGCCCGAGGCGGAAGTCCCGGCGCTCGTGCGCTCGCTCATTACCATCAACTACCAGCTCAAGAACTACGACAAGACCATCGAGTTCGCCCAGCGCGCGGTGAAGGGCGGTTTTGCGTCCGAAGAGACCAAGGCGGTCTTGGGCCAGACCTACTACCTCAAGGGCGACTGGAAGGACACGCTCGCCACCGAGAACGGCATCGTGGACGCGGAGGTCAAGGCGGGCCAGGTGCCGAAGGACCAGCAGCTCGGCCTCATCCTCAACAGCTGCATCAAGCTCGAGGACCAGGCCTGCCAGGAGCGGGCGCTCGAGAAGTTCGTCACTTACTACCCGAAGCCTGAGTACTGGACGTTCCTGCTGCAGCGCGTGCGCGCCGGCACCGGCAGCAACGATGCGGTGACCCTGCAGGTGTACCGCCTGATGGTCGACACCGACACCCTGAAAGATGCGAGCGACTACAACGAGGCAGCCCAGCTCGCCCTCGACGCCGGCTCCCCGGGGGAAGCGCAGAAGATCCTCGAGAAGGGCTTCGCAGCCAATGTGTTCTCCGACCAGCGTTCCAAGGACCGCAACACCCGCCTGCTGGAGAGCGTGAAGAAGAACGCCGCCACCGACCAGCCGACGCTGCCTAAACAGGAGAAGGACGCCGATGCAGCCGCCACCGGTGGCAAGAACGTCGCGCTCGGCCTGGCCTACTACGGCTACGGGCAGAACGACAAGGCGATCGATGAGATCCAGAAGGGCATCGCCAAGGGCGGACTGAAGAACGACGCCGATGCGCACCTGCTGCTCGGCATCGTGCAGCTGAAGGCCGGCCACAAGGACGACGCGGTGAAGTCCTTCAAGGCGGTCAAGGGCGACCCGACGCTCGAGCGCGTGGCGAACCTGTGGACGCTGCACGCCCGGGCGGCCTAGGGGTTCACCGGACTGGTGCGGCACCCCAAAGGCGCCGCAGGTTCACCCGACGGGGGCCGGCGAGAGCATTCTCCCGGCCCTTTGTTCATTCAACGGGTCAGCGCCGCGTGCAGCGCAGCGGCGCGCCCACGACCGTCAAGGAGATTTCACACATGGCGATCAAGGCAGGCGAGAAGATGCCCGCGGGCACGTTCAAGAAGATGACCAAGGAGGGGCCGAAGGACATTTCCACGGACGAGCTCTTCAAGGGCAAGACCGTGGTGCTGTTCTCGGTGCCGGGAGCCTTCACCCCCACCTGCGACGCCAAGCACCTGCCGGGGTTCGTGGAGCTCGCCGACCAGATCCGTGCCAAGGGCGTGGATACCATCGCCTGCATGGCGGTGAACGATGTGTTCGTCATGAACGCCTGGGGCAAGTCCTCGGGCGTCGGCGACAAGATCGTGATGCTGGCGGATGGCAACGGCGACTACGCCAAGGCCTTGGGCCTTGAGCTCGATGCCAAGGGCTACGGCATGGGCACGCGCGGCCAGCGCTTCGCCCTCATCGTCAAGGACGGCGTGGCGAAGTCGGTCGAGGTCGAGGCCCCGGGGCAGTTCAAGGTCTCCGCCGCCGAGTACGTCCTCAACCAGCTCTAGCTAAAGCAGGCGCTCGATCTCGGGGATGACCTGGAACAGGTCACCCACGAGGCCGAAGTCGGCCACCTCGAAGATCGGCGCCTCGCCATCCTTGTTGATGGCGACGATGGTGCGCGCGTCCTTGATGCCGGTCAGGTGCTGGATGGCCCCGGAAATCCCGACCGCGACGTACAGCTCAGGCGCGATGATCTTGCCGGTCTGACCGACCTGCATCTCGTTGGGCGCGTAGCCGGCATCGACCGCCGCGCGCGAGGCGCCCACGGCCGCGTTGAGCTTGTCGGCGAGGCTGTAGAGGATCTTGAACCCGTCCGCGCTGCCGAGCGCCCGGCCGCCGGATATGACTCGTGCCGCAGTCGCAAGATCCGGCCGGTCGCTCTTGGCGGCGGACACGGACACGAAGCGCGTGTGGGTGGGGAGGGTCACCGCCACGTTCGCCTTCTCGATCGGCGCCGCGCCGCCGCCGCCGGCCGCCTCGAAGGAGGCCGCGCGCACGGTGGCCACGAGCTTGGCGTCGGGGGAGGACTCAACCGTAAGGATGGCATTGCCAGCAAAGATCGGGCGGCGGAAGCGCGTCGCGCTCTCGATCGCCATGACGTCCGAGATCTGCGGCGCCTCGAGGAGGCCGGCGATGCGCGCCATCAGGTCCTTGCCGAAGGTGGTGGAAGGGCCGAACAGGTGCGTGTAGGGGCCTGCGATCGCCACGATCTGCGGCGCGAGCACCGCGGCGAGTGCCTGTGCGTTGGCCGGGTTCTCGATCGTGATCACGCGGCTGACGCCCTTGAGCTGGGCCGCCTGGGCAGCGACGGCGGCGGCATCCACCGCACACACCACGACGCTGATCTCGGCCCCGGCGAGGGTCGCGGCGCAGGCGACGCACTTGGCGGTGCTTAAGTTGAGCTTCTGGCCGTCGTGCTCGGCGACGATGAGGATCCTGGCGCTCACAGCAGTCCCTTCTTCTTCAGTGCCGCGACGAGTTCGGCGGCGTCCTTGACGCGCACGCCCTTCTGGCGCTGCGGCGGGGGCTCAAAGCGCACCAGCTTCAGCTGCTGGCGCGGTTCGACGCCGAGGGCAGCGAGGGTGAGGGTCTCGAGCGGCTTCTTCTTCGCCTTCATGATGTCGGGCAGTTTCACGTAGCGCGGCTCATTCAGGCGCAGGTCGGTCGTGATGACGGCCGGCAGGTCGACTTCGAGGGTCTCAAGGCCGGCATCCACCTCGCGGGTCACGCGGGCGGTCGAGTCGGTGAGTTCGAGCTTCGAGGCGTAGGTCGCCTGGGGACGGTTCCAGAGGGCCGCGAGCACCTGGCCGGTCTGGCCGTTGTCATCATCGATCGCCTGCTTGCCGAGGATGACGAGGAGCGGCTGCTCCTTCTCGATGAGCTTCAGGAACGCGCGCGCGGCCACGAGCGGCTCGATGACGCCGTCGGCCTGCACGTGCAGCGCGCGGTCGGCCCCCATGGCGAGCGCGGTGCGCAGCTGCTGCTGGGTGTCCGCAGGACCCACGGTGGCGACGATCACCTCCTCGGCGCCGCCGCGCTCCTTGATGCGCAGCGCCTCCTCGAGCGCGATCTCATCGAACGGGTTGACGCTCATTTTCACCCCATCCGTGACCACGCCGGTGTTGTCCGGCCTGACGCGGATGCGCACGTTGTAGTCCACCACGCGCTTGATGCCGACCAGGATGCGCTTCATTCCATAGCTCTTGAGGAATCGCCCGGCGGGCGGGCAGGAAGTTGCGCAGTATAACGGGCCCCCTGGAGGGGGTGTTGCCGGGACAGGCCATGGGTTTGACGAATTGCGCACGCCCTCCCTAAAGTGCCCGCCCATGCTGAGCTACGTCCTCCGGCGCTTCGCCGGACTCATTCCGACGCTCATCATCATCGTCACCGTATCCTTCCTGATCCTGCGCCTGGCCCCGGGCGGTCCCTTCGACCAGGAACAGACCCTAAGTCCCGCGGTGCGCGCCAACCTCGAGCGCGCCTACGGTCTCGATGAGCCGCTCCTCACCCAGTACCTGGCGTACCTGGGGCACCTCGCGCACGGGGACCTCGGCACGTCGCTGCGCGAGCGCGACTTCAGCGTCAACGAGCTCATCCGTGAGGGCCTGCCGGTGAGTGCGGCCCTCGGGGCCGCCGCGCTGCTGCTGGCGCTCTTCGCCGGCATCCCGGCCGGGATCGCCGCGGCGCTGCTGCACAATCGGGCGCCGGACTACGGCATCGCGGCAGCCAGTGCTGTCGGTCTGGCGCTGCCGAGCTTCGTCACCGGTCCGCTGCTCGCCCTCATCTTCGGGCTCACCCTGCACTGGCTGCCCGTGGCGGGCTGGTCGGCAGGGTCGCTGCGCTACCTGGTCCTGCCGGCCGTAACGCTCGCACTGCCGGTCGCCGCGACGCTGGCGCGCCTGACGCGCGCTAGCCTCCTCGAGGTGCTGCGCGCGCCCTTCATCCGCAGCGCGCGGGCGCGCGGCCTGGGCCCGGCACGGGTGCTCCTGCGGCACGCGCTGCCGCCGGCACTGCTGCCGGTGGTGAGCTACCTGGGGCCCGCGGTCGCCTTCGTCGTGACCGGCTCGCTCGTGGTCGAGAGCGTCTTTGGCCTCCCCGGCACCGGGCGCTACCTGGTGCAGGGCGCGATCGACCGCGACTACCCGCTCGTCATGGGCATGATCATCGTCTACGCGGTGCTGACCCTGCTCCTCAATTTCCTCGTCGATCTTCTCTATGGCTGGCTCGACCCGGGCGTGCGCCGTGATTAAGGCCGGCGCGCGTTCGGCGGGCGGGCTGTGGCAGCGGGCCGCCGTGCGGCTGCGCAGCCGCCGCTCCGTGCGCTTCAGCGCCGGCGCACTGGTCGTGCTCGTGGCGCTTGCGGTGCTCGGCCCGTTCGCGAGCCGCTGGCACTTCGACGCCATCGACTGGCAGCACCTCGCGCAGGCCCCGGGCGCGGTGGCCGGCCACTGGTTCGGCACCGACCGGCTGGGGCGCGACCTGTTCGTGCGCACGCTCACCGGATTGCGCCTGTCGCTCCTGGTGAGCGTGCTCGCCACGCTTACGAGCCTTGTCATCGGGGTGACGTATGGGGCAATCGCAGGCTTTACCGGCGGGCGCACCGATGAGCTCATGATGCGCAGTGTCGATGTGCTCTATGCGCTGCCGTACCTCTTCATCGTCATCATCCTCACGAGCCTGTTGCCGCGCGGCAGTCTTACGGTGCTGTTCGTGGCCCTGGGAGCGGTCGGCTGGCTCACCACGGCGCGCATCGTGCGCGGCCAGACGCTCGCGCTCAAGCGGCGCGACTTCATCGAGGCGGCGCGCGCCCTCGGCGTGGCGCCGCCTGCGATCCTCATGCGCCACGTGCTGCCGAACCTCATCGGCACCGTCATCGTCTACGCCACCCTCACCGTGCCGCAGATGATCCTGTTCGAGAGCTTCCTGAGCTTCCTCGGCCTGGGGGTGCAGGAGCCGCGCGCGAGCCTCGGCAACCTCATCGCGGTCGGCGCCCAGGAGATGTCTTCGGCCCCCTGGATGCTCATCGCGCCCGCGGCGGTGCTCGTGCTGCTGCTTCTGTGCCTGAACTTCCTCGGCGACAACCTCTCCGATGCGCTCGACCCCCGTGAGCACTGAGGCCGCAAACGAGGTGCTCCTCGAACTCCGCGGTTTCGGGGTGGAGTTCATCACGTCTGCGGGGCTCATCTGCGCCGCGCGCGACATCGACCTCACGGTGCGGCGCGGGCAGTGCCTGGGCGTGGTCGGCGAATCGGGCGCCGGCAAGAGCCAGGTGTTCCTCGGCGCCCTGGGTCTGCTCGAGGCCAACGGTCGCGCCCGCGGGCAGGCGCGCTTCGCAGGGCAGGAGCTCCTGCGGTTGGGCTCCCGGGAACTCGATGCGCTGCGCGGCCGGCACATCGGCCTCATCTTCCAGGATCCGATGACTTCCCTCACCCCGCACCTGACGATCGGCGCACAGCTCACCGAGGTACGCCGGCGGCATCTGCAGGAGTCAGCGCCGGCCGCGCGCGCGGCGGCCCTGGCGCTCCTGGAGCAGGTGCAGGTCAGCGATGCGGCGCGCCGCCTCAGTCAGTACCCGTACGAGCTCTCCGGCGGCCTGCGCCAGCGCGCCATGGTGGCCCTGGCGCTGGCCGCGGAGCCGGAACTTCTGATCGCCGATGAGCCGACCACCGCGCTCGATGTCACGATCCAGGCGCAGATCCTCGCGCTGCTGGCAACGCTCAAGCGCGCGCGCGCTCTGGCCCTGATCCTCATCACCCACGACCTCGGCGCCGTCGCCGGGCTCGCCGAGCGCATCTGCGTGCTCAAAGCAGGGCGCCTGGTCGAAGAGGGCACGGCCGAAGCGGTGCTGCTGCGCCCGCGCGAGCCCTACACCCGCGCGCTCGTGGCGGCGGCCGCCGCGCCCGCTGCCCGCTCCGGCGCTGCGCCCGCAGCGGCCGCGCCCGCAGCGCTCGCCGTCCAGGACCTGAGCGTCGCGTTCCCGGTGCGCGGCGGGCTGTTGCGTCGCCGGCGCCGGCTTCAGGCGCTGAGCGATGTGAGCTTTGAGCTGCCGCGCGGGCAGTCGCTGGCGCTCGTCGGGGAGTCCGGCTGCGGCAAGTCAACGCTCGCGCGCGCCGCATTGCAGCTGCTGCCGCCCGAGAGCGGCCGCGTGCTGTGGCTCGGTACGAGTCTTGCGGACCTGAGCGAGGGCGAGCTGCGCGCGCTGCGCAGCGATCTGCAGATCATCTTCCAGGACCCGCTCGCGAGCCTGGACCCGCGACGGACCGCCGGTGAGAGCATCGCCGAGGGACTCAAGGTGCACGCGCGCGAGCTCGACCGGGGGGCACGCGAGCTGGCGGTGCTCGAGGCACTCGAGCAGGTGGGTCTCGCTCCGGAACTGGCGGCGCGTTACCCGCACGAACTCTCCGGCGGCCAGTGCCAGCGCGTCGGCATCGCGCGGGCGATGGTGCTGAAGCCAAAGCTCCTGGTGTGCGATGAACCCTTAAGCGCGCTCGACCTTTCGACCCAGGCTGAGATCGTCGCGCTTCTCGAGCGGCTCGCGGCGCACGACCACCTCACGCTCCTCTTCATCAGCCACAACCTCGGGTTGGTGCGGCGCCTGTGCCAGAACGTGCTGGTGCTCTACCTCGGGCGCATGATGGAGGCGGGTGCGGCGGAGGCGCTGTTCGCCGCACCGCGCCACCCCTACACCCGCGAACTCCTGGCGGCGATCCCGAGCACCGATCCGCGGCTGCAGCCGGGCAGGCTCCTCGGGGTGCGTGCCGGGGAGCCGGCCTCAGCGCTTGATCCGCCGAGCGGCTGCGTCTATCGCACGCGCTGCCCGCATGCGATCGCGCTGTGCGCGGCGCAGCGCCCGCCCTGGGAGCCGGCAGGGCAGGCTCAGGAGCTCGCCTGCCACCGCTGGCGCGAGCTGCCGCCGTCCGCCCCCTAGAAAGGCCGCGGCGCGCACGTCACAGTTCGCACCCCGCCTGCTTGCGGCGCTTGGGGCCGCAGCTGCTATTCTCCCGAGCCTCATGAACGAAACCCAGATCCGCCCGAGCGAGGGCCTGAAGCACGTGCGCTACGAGATCCGCGGGCGCCTCGCCCGGCGTGCGCACGAGCTCGAGCGCCAGGGCTACGAGATCATCTCCCTCAACATCGGCAACCCGCGTGCCTTCGGGCTGCGCACGCCCGAGACCATGCGCCTGGCGATGATCGAGAACCTGCCCGAGGCGGAAGGCTACTGCCACCAGAAGGGCATCTTCCCGGCGCGCGAGGCGGTGGTGATGCAGCAGCAGGCGCGCGGCATCACCGGCGTCACGGCCGAGGAGGTATTCATCGGCAACGGCGTGAGCGAGCTCATCGACCTCACGCTGCGGGCACTGCTGAACGAGGGCGACGAGGTGCTGGTGCCAAGCCCCGACTATCCTTTGTGGACCGCGGCGGTGACCTTGAACCGCGGCCGCGCGGTGCACTACCCGTGCCGCCCCGAGAACGGCTTCGTGCCCGATCCCGAGGAGCTGGCGCGCCTGATCACGCCGCGCACGCGGGCGCTCGTCATCATCAATCCCAACAACCCCACCGGCGCGGTCTACCCGCGCGCGGTGCTCGAGTCCCTGGCACGCCTGGCCGAGGCGCGCGGCCTCGTCGTCTTCAGCGATGAGATCTACGACCAGATGACCTACGGGGAGGCCGAGTTCGTGCCGATGGCGACCCTCGTGCACGGCACGCTGTGCGCCACGCTCTCCGGGCTCTCCAAGGTGTACCGCGCCTGCGGCTACCGGGTGGGCTGGGCGGTGTTCTCCGGGCGCACGCACGCCGCGGGTGAGTACCTGAACGCGCTGGAACTCCTGTCATCGCTGCGCCTGTGCAGCAACGTCATGGCGCAGTGGGCGGTGCAGACCGCGCTCGGTGGCCATCAGAGTGTCAAGGAGCTCGTGGCGCCGCTCGGGCGGCTCTACGAATCGCGCGCCGTGATCCTCGCCGCGGCGCAGGTGAGCCGCTTTCTCACCCTCGCAGCCCCGCAGGGCGCGATGTACGCCTTCCCCGGCGTCAACCTCGAGGTGCTGCCCGACTTCGATGATCAGCAGTTCGCGCTCGATCTCTTGGAGCAAAAGCACGTGCTCATCGCCCCCGGGGTGAGCTTCAACGTGCCCTACCGCAACCACTTCCGCATCACGAACCTTCCCGATGCTGCGACCCTGCGGCAAGTCTTCACGCGCATCGAGGACCTGCTGTGCGGCTACGCCGAGGCGGCGCCGGCGCCGGGCGCGCGTCAGGATGCGAAGGTCGTGAGCGGCCGTTTCAAGTGAGTTGCCGTGAAAGCGATCTAGCCGGCTCATTTGCTTAGCCTCCCTCCCGATCTCGCCTCCCATCTCGGGTCCCGCGGCACGCTCCTCGTCCCGACCCGCCAGCGCCGTCGCGCCGTGCAGCTCGCGCACGCCGCCGCGGCCCTGGCAGGGGGCCAGCGGGTGTGGGAGAGCCCGGACGTCCTCACGCCCGAGGCGTTCGCGCGGCGCGAGTGCGAGCGCCGCGCCGCGGGCTCGCCCGAGGGCTGGCCGCGGCTGCTTTCCGGCACGGAAGAGTGGGCGCTGTGGCGCGCCGCGGCTGCGGAAGCGGCGCGCGGGCTGGAACTCCTCGACACCGCTGCCTTAGGCGAGGCGCTTCAGCAGTCAGCCCAGTGCGCGGCCACCTGGGGCATCGCCAGCGGCGCGGCGGACGAGGGCGAGGCGCGCCTGCTGCGCGAGGCGCAGCGCCTCTTCAGCGCGCGCTGCCAGGAGCTTCAGGCCGCAAGCGTCAGTGATTACCTTGCGGTGCTGGCCGCGCCGGCTTCCCCTGAGGCAGCAGCGCCGCTCCTGGCAGGCTTTGATGCGCTGCCGCCGCGCATCGCCGCACTCGGCAGCGTCGCGGCCACCGGCACTCGCGGCGCGGGCGCTCACACCGAGGTGCTGCGCACCGCTGATGCGCAGGCGGAATTGGATGCCATCACCCACTGGTGCGTCACCCAGCTCGCCGCGCGCGCCGATGCGCGTCTGCTTGTGATGCTGCCCGGTTCCGCGGGCGCGCGCGCCCGCCTGGCTGCGCTCATCGCCGCCGCGCTCGATGCACCGCGCGTGCTCAGCGCCGCGGAGCCCACCCGCGCCCTGGTCGGCATCGAGGGCGGCGAGCCGTTCGCGCAGCAGCCCCTGCCGCAGGCGGCGCTCACCGGTCTTGCGATCCTCGCCGGCGAGGAGCTCGAGATCGCCGCCTTCTGCGAGTGGCTGTGCTCGCCCTTCTTCAGCGCGCCGCCGGCGCCGCAGCGTGCGGCGCTGGCGCGCCTGGTCGCAGAGCGCTGCGGCGCGGGCGTCGACCTGCACGCGCTCCTCGGCGCACTGCAGCTTCCGCCCCCGGAACTGAAGCCCGCCGCGCGCGCCCTCGATGGTCTGCTGCGCCGCGCCGCCGGCGCCCTTGCGGAGGGCTCAGCGTCGCCGCGGCGCTGGTCGGAGCGCATGGCCTCAGCCCTCGCCGAGCTCACCTGGCCCGGCGGCGCGATGCAGCACCCGCCCTTGCGTGAAAGCGGCAACCGCTTCCACGAGCTCCTCGAGGAATTCGGGGAGCTCGCGGTGAGTACCCCGAGTCTTGAGCGCGGCAACGCCTTGCGGCTGCTTACGGCCCTGGCGCGCCGCACCGCCTACCGGAGCGCGGACGAGGACGTGCCCGTCATGCTCTCCCCGGTGCTCGCTGATCCGGTGGTGCACTACGATGGCATCTGGGTGGCGCGCCTGAGCGCGGACGTGCTGCCCGCGCCACTCGCACCCGATTCCTTCCTGCCGCTGCGCGCGCAACTGGCGGCGGGCCTGCCGCAGGCGAGCCCGGGCGGACGGCGCACCCAGGCGCAGGCCCTGCTGCGCGCCTGGCGCTGCGCCACTTCATCGCTCGTGCTGTCGGTACCGGAACGCGAGGGCGACCTCGAGCTCCTCGCCAGCCCGCTCCTCAGCGGCTTCCCCGCCATGGCGGCCGCGGCGCGCAGCTACTGGCTGCCGGCGCAGCTGGCGCGCACAGGCCTCATCGAGCGGCTCGAGGACCGCCGCGGCCTGCGTTTCAACCCGCAGGTGCCGCTCACGTCCGGCACCAAGTCACTCACCCTGCAGAATGCCTGCGCGTTCCACGCCTACGCGGAACTGCGCCTCGGGGCGGCGGCGGCGGAGTTCGCAGAACCTGGCATCGCCCCGGACCAGCGCGGCACGCTGCTGCACGAGGCACTGCAGCTGCTGTGGTCGGGTCTGAAGGACTCGGCGGCGCTGGCGCGCCTGAGCGACGCACAGCTGCGGCCCCTCATCGAGGCGGCCGTCGCGCAGGCGGCGCTCACGCTGGCGGCGCAGCCGCGCGGCCATCGGCGGCGCCGCCACCGCGCGAGCGATGGCCAGTTCGATCTGTTCCGTGCGCTGTCGCCGGCGCTCACGCGCGAGTGCCGGCGCGCGCAAGCGCTGATCCTGCGCCTGTGCGCACTCGAGCGCACGCGCCCGCCCTTCACGGTCGAGGCGACCGAGGCGGCCGCAGAACTCACCCTCGGCGGCGGGCGCGTGCGTATGCGCCTCGACCGCATCGACCGCGTGGCGGCCGGCCGCGTGATCCTCGACTACAAGAGCGGCCGCCCGGGGAGCCCGGACTGGTTCGGCGAGCGCCCCACCCACCCGCAGCTGCTCGCCTACCTTGCCGCCATCGGCCGCGACGTCGTGGCGCTCGCCACCGTCAACCTCACCGCCCGCGAGGTGCGCTTCTGCGGCGTCGGGGCGAGCGCGGAGCTGCTGCCGGCGGTGAAGGCCGCACCCGGGACACTGGCGTGGGGCGCGCAGCAGGCGGCCTGGGAGGCGCTCCTCGAGCGGCTCATCGGGGAGTTCCTGGCGGGCGAGGCGCGCGTGGATCCGGCGCCCGGCGCCTGTGAGTACTGCCATCTGGCATCCCTGTGCCGCATCGGCGCACACGTTGCACCGGAGGCGGAAGGCACGGGTAGCAGCGGGGACGCGGATGACTGAGGCGGTGTACGCGCAAGATGCCGCGGCGCGCGAGGCGGCGAGTGATCCGAACCGCTGCGTGCTGCTGCAGGCGCCGGCAGGCTCGGGCAAGACCGCCGTGCTCACCGCGCGCTTCCTGAAGCTGCTGTGCACGGTCGAGGATCCCGGGCAGATCCTCGCCATCACCTTCACCCGCAAGGCTGCCGCGGAGATGCGCACCCGCGTGACGCGCGCGCTGCGCGGTGAGATCCCCGCGCACGATGCGACCGCGGCCGCGCTGCGCGCACTCGCCGCCGCGGCGCTGGCTCACGGGGCGGCCCGCGGCTGGAACCTCCTCGAGGAGCCCCAGCGGCTGCGCATCCAGACCATCGATGCCTTCAACTACTGGCTCGCGAGCGAGCTGCCGGTGGCGGCGCGCATCGGCGGGGCGCTGAACGTGACCGACAACGCCGAGGCGCTGTACGCGCGCGCCGCGCGCCGCACGCTCACGCACGCGGACGCCGAGCCTGCCTTGAGTGCGGACGCGCGGCTGCTCTTCGAGCGGCTCGACAACCACTGGCTGAACCTCGAGCGCCTCATCGCGCAGATGCTCACCCAGCGCGGCCACTGGCTCACCTTCGTCGCCGGCGCGGACCCTGCAGCCCTGTGCCGGCGCGTGGACGAGAGTCTCGCCGCGCTGGTGGCGGCGCACCTCAGCGCGCTCACGGCACTGGTGCCTGCGGTGCTCCGCCAGCGTGCACAGGGGCTGCCGGGCGTCGGGGACCTCGGCGCCGGGACGGCGACGCTTGCGGGCTGGCAGCAGCTCGTGCGGGTGACGCTCACCAAGGGCGCGAGCGGCGACTGGCGCGCACGCATCGGGGCGCAGGTCGATGCGGCGTTCGCGGAAGCCCGCGCCGCGCACTCCCTGCGCGACCTGATCGCCGACTTCAAGGGCATCGCGGGCCTGCGCGAGGCGTTCCTCGAGCTGCGGCGCCTGCCCTCACCCGGGCTCTCCAGCGATGACGCCGCCGCCATCGGGTCGCTGGCGCGCGTGCTCGCGCGCGCGGCGGCGGAACTGCAGGCGGAATTCGCCGCCGCGGGCCGCGTCGATCACACCTACGTCACCGGAGCCGCACGCCAGGCACTCACCGAGGCGGGTGAGCCGACCGAGCTTGCGCTGCGCACCGGCTTTGCGCTCAGGCACATCCTCGTGGATGAGTTCCAGGATACCTCGCTCGCGCAGTTCCAGCTGCTCGAGATGCTCACCCTCACCTGGGAGGCGGGCGACGGGCGCACGCTGTTCGTGGTCGGGGATCCGATGCAGTCCATCTACCGCTTCCGCGACGCGGAAGTGGGCCTGTTCCTCAAGGCGCGCGACCAGGGCATCGGCGAGGTGCGGCTCACGCCGCTGCGCCTGACACAGAATTTCCGCACCGTGCCTGAGCTCGTCCACTTCAACAACGAGCTCTTCGGCGAGGTCTTCCCGCCCGCCGATGACCTGCGCACCGGCGCGGTCGCCTATACGCCGAGCGTGCCGGCGCGCGCGGCGCGCGCTGTTGAGTCGCACCCGGTCGTGACGCTGCAGCTCTTCGGCGGCCGCCTCGATGAGGCCGCCGCCATCGCCGCGCGCATCGCAGCCCTGCGCGCGCGCGATGCGGACGCGAGCATGGCGGTGCTGGTCGCGGTGCACGCGCACGCGCTGCCCGTGATCGGGGCCCTGAGCGCCGCCGGCATCGAGTCCCTCGGCGTCGATCTGGTGCCGCTCGGTGAGCGCACCGTGGTGCGCGATCTGGTGCAGCTCGCCTGCGCGGTGTGCGACCTCGCCGACCGCACCGCGTGGCTCGCTGTGCTGCGCGCGCCCTGGTGCGGGGCGACGCTCGCCACCCTGACGGAACTGTCCGGCCTCAATGACCGGCTGCTCGTCATCGAGGCTCTGAAGGATCCCAAGCGCCTGGGCGCCTGCGAGGCGCGCGAGCAGCTGCGCCTCAGGCGCCTGCTCGAGGTGATGCAGGTGGCGCTCGCACGCCGCGGGCTGCGGCCGGCGGCGGACTGGCTGGAAGCGGCCTGGATGTCACTCGGGGGACCTGACTGCTGCCTGCCCGCAGAGCTCGCCGATGCGCGCGCCTTCCTGGCCGCGCTCGCCGAGCGCGAGTCGGTCTTCGAGTGGCGGGGGCCGGCGGACTTTCCGGCGCTGCTGGCGCACCTGCACAGCGCGCCGGGCGCGGCGGCGCCGAACCCCGTGCAGGTGATGACGATTCACCGCGCCAAGGGACTGGAGTTCGACCACGTGTTCGTGCCGGCGCTGGAGCGCGGCACCCATGGCGGGGAGCGGCGCCTGCTGCGCTGGGTGGACCTGCCGAGCGCCTCCCGGGCGAGTGATCTGCTCATCGCCCCGGCACCCGCGGTGGGTGCTGAGCGCGAGGCGCCGCTCGATGGCTGGCTGAAGGATCTGCTGCGCCGCCGCGATGCCAACGAACGGCGGCGCCTGATGTATGTCGCCGCCACGCGCGCGCGCGAGACGCTGTGGCTCTCCGGCGCCCCGGAACTCAACGCGGCGGGCGAGCCGCGGGTGCGCCCGCATACGCTCCTCGGGACGCTGTGGCCAGCGCTCGCGCAGCGCTTCGAGCGCGCAGCCGCCGCCGCCAGCACCGCAGGCACGCGGCCGCTGCCGTTGCTGGAACGCCTGAGCGAGCGCTGGCAGCGCGCGCCGCTGCCGCCGCCGGTGGCCATCACGCACCTGCCGGCCGCCCACCTGAGCGAAGCCACGCCCGAGTTCAGCTGGGTAGGGGAGACGCAGCGGCACATCGGCACCCTGGTGCACGAGTGGCTGGCACGGCTCGCCACCCCTGGCGGGCCGCCGGCCGCGGCGCAAGTCAGCGCCGCGCGCCCCGCGGTGCTGCGGCAGCTGGCGCGCGCCGGGGTGCCGGAGCGCGAGCGCGCGCGCGCCGCGGACCTGGTGCTCAGTGCCCTGAATCAGACGCTCGAGGACGAACGCGGCCGCTGGCTCCTGAGTCCTGAGCACCGCGAGGCGCGCTCGGAGCTGGCACTCACGGGGGTGAGCGGGACGCAACTGCGCAACATCATCATCGACCGCTCCTTCATCGATGCCCACGGCACGCGCTGGGTGATCGACTTCAAGACCAGCCGCCACGAGGGCGGGGGGCTCGAGGCGTTCCTCGACGAGGAACTCGAGCGCTACACGCCCCAGCTGCGCACCTACGTAGAACTCGCGCGGGCGCTCGGGCCGCAACCGGTACGCGCCGCGCTCTACTTCCCGCTGCTGCGCGCGTTCCGCACGCTCTAAAGGCTAGAAGCTGCCGGACATCGAGAACTGGCGCCGCCCGGAGGCGTCCGGGGAGCCGAGGAACTTAAGATTACTGGCAAGCTCGGGCGGCGCGTCCGGGCGCGGCGCCACCAGCCCCTGCACGTCGAAGCCGCCCGCACGCGTGAGACGTAGGGTGCCTGAGACACTCAAGGGGCCGCCGGTGTCGCGCAGCTGCCCGAGCGGCTCGCCGGCACCGCCCGGGAAGGTGACGAGGTAGCTGCCGAGCGCCGTCACGCGCCCCGAGCGGTCCTCGAGATTGCGCGCCTCGAGCGTGCCCTGAAGCTGCGTGATGAGGGCACCGGTGAGCTCAAGCAGTGCAAGGTCGGCGTGCACCTCGCCGTGCATCTGCGCCGGCACCCCGGGCAGCACCTTCGGATCCAGCGGCAGATCGGCGAGCACCGAGCGCGCGGTGAGCTTGCCCGAGAGTCCCACTTCGACATCACCGCTGGCACGGGCGGCGTCATGGTTGAGCGTGACGTGCGCGGCGAGACGGCCGAGGAAGAGCCGCAAGGGGGCGAACTCCCAGGTAAGGTCCCCGAGCGCCTGGCGCTGGAAGATGAGTCCCTCGCAGGCACCGCTCCACAGCGACCCCTCGATGCTCACGCAGCTGAAGGCGGCTTTCGGGCCCTGGGGCAGCAGCCAGCTGGCAGGCATGCGCGCGATGAGGATGGCGGCGAAGGCCACGATCGCCGCCAGCGTGATCCAGACGGTACGCTTCACTTCAGCCCGAGTGCAGCACGATCGCAGCGTTCACCAGTCCCGGGGCGCCGGCCTTCTCGATGGTGGCCGAGTCCACCAGCACGCCGTTCTGCTGCGACAGGCGCGCGAGCCAGCCGATGAGGGCATCGAAGGGCGCCTTCTCCAGGCGGATGGAGAGCGTGTTGGCGCCGCCAGGCTCGCTGCCGGCCATGGAACTGGCAAGTCCGGACTCGCGCGCCGAGCGGTCGATGATGACGAGCAGCGACTCACCGGTGGCGGAGGGCGGCGCTGCGGAGGCGGCGATCTCCGGGGCCACGCTCTGCATCCACGCCAGGTCGGCGCGCTTCTGGGTGAGCTTGGCACGCTCGCGCGAGACGGCGTGGTCGAGCGGCACGATGATGCCGAAGATCAGGAGGCCGAGCGCGGCCAGGCCGCCGAGGAGGATCAGGCGCTGCTCGCGCTGCGGCAGGCGGCCGAAGTTCTCCGGCGAGAGTGCCTCGAGCGACTGCGGCAGGGCGATCCTGGGAAGCTTCAGTTTCATGGCTTAGTTGGCGTGCACCTGGATGCGGCCCTCGTAGCCGGCGCCGGTGTTGGTGCCGCCCAGCAGCTCCGCCTGCCAGCCGTTGCTGCGCAGCGTCTGGTTCAGGTGATCGAGGCTCGAGGCATCCGGCGCGGAGAGCTTCATCTCCACCGCGCCGTTGTGGAAGTTGAGCGACTGCAGGTTCGTGCCCGGGGCCGCATCGCGCGCCTGGGCGAGGGCCTGCAGCGCCGGCAGGAGTCCGGTGCCCGCGCCGCGCGCAGCCGCCAGACGCTGCTCCATGCGCTTGCGGGCATCGAGGAGGTTCGGGTCCCCGGGCATGGCGCTGCGCACGGTTTCGCGGATCGAGGCATCCACCTGGTGCTCGCGCGTCTTGAGGAAGTGCAGCTGTGCGGCCTTGCCACCGACGTGCAGCACCACGAGCCCGGCGAGCAGCATCGCCGCCACCCGCCACGCCTGCCAGCCGACGGCCGCCGCGCTTTTCGGCGCGTAGTCGCCCTGCAGCAGGTTGATGGCGCTGCCGGCGGGCAGCTGCTGCGCAAAGAGCGCGAGCGGGCCGCCGGTGAGCAGCTGGATCTTGATGCCGTCGAACTGCGGGCGCACCGCCTCGACCTGGGCGGCATGCTGCTGCCACTCGGCAGCGCCGGTGTAGAGGATGAGGCCGCGGGCGCCGCTGGCGGTGTCGGCCTGCAGCGCCGCGATGTCGAGCGCCTGGGCGAGGGCGTCCGCGGGCAGCGTCACCGCGCTCGCCGAAGGCGGGCGCACGAACACCCCGCCTTCCTCGAGCAGCACCACCGCCTGTCCGGGATTCTCCGGCAGCAGGTCGCTGTCGGCGTAGATGGCGTCCGGGTTGATGCCCGCAGCCCGCAGCATCGCGAGCCAGTCATTGAGGAGCGTGCGCGCCACCACGGCGACGCGCGTGCGCGAGGTGTCGCCCACCGACTTGCCGATGGCGAACTGCAGGTCATCGATGTCGTCCGCCAGGTGCTCCTCGAGTGCATAGGGCACGAGCTGCGCGAGCTTGGTGCCGGTCCTGGCCGGCAGCTCCGGCTCGGCGAGCAGCACGTCGGCGCCCGGTACCAGTGCGCACACGCGCCGGCCCGCGGTGCGCGCAGCGGCGAGGTTCAAAGGACCGCTCTGCGGCGGCCCGACGGCCGCGCCACGGGTGTCCACGATGAGCCAGGTGGCGGCGTCATCCGGGCCGTGCGGCAGGCGCAGGAGCAGCGTCTCAGCCATGCGCCGATCCTGTCACCGAACGGCGCGCCCCGGGCATCGATCCTGTCACTGTCCTTGGCACCTTGAGCTCTCTAGTCCGGGGTGAAGCTGCGCTGGATCGGGCGCACCATCTGCGCCTGCGAGTCCTGGTACAAAAGACTGTACAAGTTGATTTCCGTACTGCCAATAGAGACCACGCTCGTCAGGCGGAAGTAACTGGAGGTCTGTGCGAACTTCGACTGCAGCCCCGGGGTGCCGGTGACGCTGTTGCTGGCGGCGCCTCCCGGGATGATGCTCTGGCCGATGCCCTGGTTCGTGCCCTGGGCGCCCGTGGTGCCGGTGCCGGTGGGGGCCGTGCCCGCCCACACCTTCGGGTCGAACGCCGCCTGGTAGTTGGCGAGCGTCGGGAAGCAGCCGGTGGTGTTCTGGCGGTTCTTCGCAAGCGTCGTCGGATCGGTGCCGAAGTCGGTGTGGCCGGGCCCGAGGAAGGCATCCAGCAGCACCCCTGAGGCGGTGCAGACATTGATGGTGGTGCCGTAGGGCAGGGCCGTCACGTAGGGGGCGAGCTTCAGATACCGGTCGCGCCCGAACGCCGGCAGCGCGAGCAGCTCACTGGCGCTCGTGATGTAGCGGTTTGGGGTGCGGTAGGGAAGCGTCTGGCCCATGTAGACACTGTCCTCGGCACCCTCCGGGATGCTCGGCGTGCCGTCCATGTCGATCCAGTCGATGATGTAGCCGGTCCACTTCTCCTCGAGACCGAGGAGCGCGAGCAGCTGGTTGAACGCGGCGACCATCGCAACATCCGGCGTGCCGTCGCTCTTCACCAGGTTATTGAGGTTGAAGCGCCCCTGCAGGTCCTCGAGCGAGGCTTCGAGCATCACCCCGGGCACGACCTCGATGGGTCCGATCGGCTTGTCCCAGCCCTGGCCCGGGTAGAGCTGCTTCGGGTCGCTCTGCACGATCTGGCGCAGCCCGTAGGCGGCCAGCGCCTCCGCCCCCTGCGCGATGAGGATCGACTGGTCGAAGGCGTAGGTGGCCGTGCCGCGCCGCGCGGTCATGGCGTTCTCGTACGCGACCGCGGCTGCGATCATGGTGCCGAGCGCCACGATCAGGATCGCGACCATGAGGGCGATGCCGCGCTGCGCGCGCGCCCGCGGCGCGCCGCCATCGCGCCGCTGCGAACGCGGCGGCCTCACGAGGCGATCTCGATGATGCGCACCACCTTGCCCCAGTCATCGGTCTCGAGCGTGATCTCCACCGCGAGCGGCCGCTGGCGCAGCGCCTGCTCCTGCGAGGCGCAGCCCTGGCAGCTGGTCGCGGGCGGCCACTGCGGCTGCCAGTTATGATTCACGTCGAGGTAGCGCAGCGAGAAAGTCTTCACGTGCTGCATCAGCTCGTGCTTCACGGTGGTGCTGGCGAGAGTGGGATCGAGCACGTTCCAGTGCTCGCGCCGCAGCGTGCCGTTCTCGAAGTAGTACGCCACCCGCTGCAGGCCCGGGCGCTGCAGCCCCTTCGGGTTCGCCCAGCCGGCGCGGGTGAGCGCGACCAGCGGCTGCGTGCCGGGAGGGGCGCCGACGAAGGCGAGCTGCGGCGGATCGTCGCCCACCGCCTGGCGTACCGGGCGCGGGGCCGCCTGCACGAAGTCCTGCTCGAGGATGCGCACCGTGTTCTGCAGCGCGAGCAGCTGCTGCTGCTGCTCCTTGATGATGCCGCGGGACTTGAGGGCCTGGTCCATGGTGCCGTAGCCGATCGCGGCAATGATGGCGACGATGAGGATCGCGACCGCCAGTTCAATGAGCGTGAAGCCGCCGCTGCGCCCTCTCATGGCTGGGGCTGCTGCGGTTGCTGCAGCGTATCGGTGGGCGGCGTGCCCGAACCGAGGCCGAGGTTGGGGCTGGAGTTCAGGCCCGAGCCGGAATTGCTCAGGCCTCCGGAGGAGTTGTTCAGGCCGCCCTGGGAGTTCGGGCCCGAGTCGGAGTCGAGCGAGGAGAGCCCGGAGTCCCCACCGGATGGGGAGACCTGCATGTTGGGGGCGCCCGAGCCGATGCCAGTACCGGTGCCGGTGACGCCGATGCCATTGTTGGTGCTGCCGTTGGGCGAGCCCGCGTAACGCGGCGCCTGCGCGCCCCAGGAGGGGGTGTAGCCGTCCGCGCGTCCCACGGAGTTGCCCGCGATGCCGCTCACGGTCGTGGTCCAGGCTTCATCTTCGCCGGCCTTGACCTCCTTGGGCCGCACCTTCAGGTCGATGCGCACCACGCCCGGTATTTCCGTGCTCGCCACTTCCTGGCGCCAGTGCCAGCTGCGGTTGGCGTAGTCGACATCCCCGTCCGAGGTCCCGGTCTGCGGGATCTGGCCCGAGAGGCGCAGGGTCGCGATCTTGTTGAGCGCGACGTAGTTGGCGAAGGTCTCATCGCGCAGGAAGCTGACGGTGTTGGCGGCGGAGGAGAGCGCGCTCATGACTGCCGCCATGCCGATGGCGACGATGACGAGTGCCACCAACACCTCGATCAGCGTGAAGCCGCGCGCTGCCCTCACTTGGGTTTCACCTCGACCATCTCCTTCTCGGTGACCTCGCCCTTGTCATCCGGCGTGATGGTGATACTGCGCACGCCGCTGTCGCGTTCCACCGTGACGGCGAAGGTGTCGAGGTCGCCATTGGAGAAGATCATCACCTGGGGCGTCTTGTCCTTGGCATCCGCCGGGCGCTTGAGCACCACCGGGCGTCCCTCGAGGGTGAGCTTGACGTCGAGGCCGTCGGGGAGCTTGCGCAGGCCGAAGGCATCATCCTCGGTGACGCTGCGCCACAGGCCCTCGTGCGGGTCGTAGGTGAGGAACTCGTAGCGGTCATCATCGAACAGCACCCCGAACTCGCGCGTCTGCAGCTCCGCCGCCTCGCGCGCGTAGGTGAAGAGCGCCTGCAGCCGGTCGCCCTCCTTCTGCAGCTCGCGGTCGCGCCCGGTGAGGTTCACCGACAGCAGCACGCCCACGGAGATCACCGCGATGATGGCCACCACGACCAGGATCTCGATGAGCGTGAAGCCGCGTGCGCGGCCGCCGCCCACGCGAGCGTGCCTAGTCGCCGATGTTCCAGTTGCCGATGTCGGCATCGATGCCCTCGCCACCCGGAGCGCCGTCGGCTCCGTAGGTAAAGAGGTCGTACTCCTTGCCGTGGGTGCCGGGGTAGACGTATTGGTAGTCATTGCCCCAGGGATCCTTGCTGATGCGCTGCAGGTAGCCGCCGGGCTGCCAGTGCTTGATCGTCGGGTCGGTCGGCTGCGTGACGAGCGACGTGAGTCCCTGCTCGGTGGTCGGGTACTTGGAGTTCTGCAGGCGGAACATCTGCAGCGCGGTCTCGAGCGCCTGGATGTCCTGCTTCGCCTTCACCACGCGCGCCTCGTCGACTTTGCCGATGACGGTGGGCACGATGACGGCGGCCAGAAGACCGATGATGATCACCACCACCATGATCTCGATCAGGGTGAAGCCGCGCCCGTACCGGGCCGCGCGCTGTCTGCTAACCTCTCGAATGCTGTAAGTCATGCGTCGTCCGTAGGCGGCCCAAGGGACCGCCGTTGTGAGCCTGAAAATCGGGACCGGATCATAACAAATGGGGGTTGACCGGCCTGTGAACCGTGTGCGCACGGCGCTCGAGTCTCTCAATTGCGACGGCCGCCTCGGCCTGGCGCTCCTGCTGGCCTGCCTGCTGTTGCTCCTGCCCACCCTGGGCGGGGAGGCGCTGCGCCTGGGGCTGCGCTATGAGCGCGCCGCCATTGCGCACGGGGAACTGTGGCGTCTCCTGAGCGCCCACTGGGTGCATCTGAACCTCCGCCATGCCCTGGTCAACATCGCAGGCTTTGCCCTCCTGTGGGCACTGTTCGCCCGCGACTTCAGCCCCCGCCAGTGGCTCATCATCCTCGCCTGCGCGCTCATCGCCATCGATGCGGGCCTGTGGCTGCTGGATTCGACCGTTGCCTGGTACGTCGGTTCCTCGGGGGTCCTGCACGGGATTCTCGCGGCGGGCACGCTGGCCCACCTCAAGCGCCGCGAGCCCGACGGCTGGGTGCTGGCAGCGCTGCTGGCCGCCAAGCTCCTCTACGAGCAGCGCATCGGGCCGCTGCCCTTCTCCGGCTCTAGGGACGTCGTGGTGGATGCCCACCTCTATGGCGTCATCGGCGGCCTCGCCGCGGCGCTCGCCCTGAGGCCGCGTGCGCTGCCGCTATAATCGCGCCGCGCCAGCTTCAATTCCGCGGCGTGCCGCTCACGGGGGCTTCGATGTCGTTTGCGTTCGTTTTTCCGGGGCAGGGCTCGCAGTCGGTCGGCATGCTCGGCGAGCTGGCCGCGGCGCAGCCCGCCATCCGCGCCACCTTCGATGAGGCCGCAGAGTACCTGCACTACGACCTGTGGAAGCTCGTGAGCGAGGGGCCGGCGGAGGCGCTCAACGCCACCGAGCGCACCCAGCCGGCCATGCTGGTCGCCGGCGTTGCCACCTGGCGCGCCTGGCAGGCCTCGGGCGGGAGCGTGCCGGCGGTGCTCGCAGGCCACAGTCTCGGGGAATTCACAGCGCTCGTGTGTGCCGGGACACTCGAGTTTGGTGCGGCGGTGGAGCTGGTGCGCTTCCGCGGTGAGAGCATGCAGGCTGCGGTGCCTGCCGGCAGCGGGGCGATGGCGGCGATCCTGGGCCTCGAGGACGACGCCGTGATCGCCGCCTGTGCGCAGGCGGCGCAGGGCGCGGTGGTGGAGCCTGCCAACTTCAACTCCCCGGGCCAGGTCGTCATCGCCGGAGAGACCGCCGCGGTGGAGCGTGCCATCGAGGCGGCGCGCGCGCGCGGCGCCAAGCGCGCGATGCTGCTGCCGGTGAGCGTGCCGGCGCACTCGAGCCTCATGCTGCAGGCGGCCGAGCGGCTGCGCGAGCGCCTCACCTGCCTCAGCGTGCGCGCGCCTGAGATCCGCTACCTGAGCGCCGTGGATGCCACCGAGCACGAAACGCCCGATGACATCCGCGCGCTGCTCGTGCGGCAGCTCTCGAGCCCGGTGCGCTGGACGCAGACGCTGCGGGCGCTCGCCACGCCCGAGGTCACCTTGGTGATCGAGTGCGGCCCGGGCAAGGTGCTCACCGGCCTCAACAAGCGTATCGAGAAGCGCGCAGGCTTGAGTTACCTTGCGCTCGAGGAACCGGCCTCGGTCGCCGCAGCGATCGCCGCCACGAGGGAATAACAGACATGCTGGAGAAGGACATCGCGCTCATCACGGGTGCCTCGCGCGGCATCGGCAACGCCATCGCGCTCGCCCTCGCTGCCGCGGGCGCCACGGTCATCGGCACGGCCACGAGCGAGGAGGGGGCGCAGAAGTTCGGCGAGTCACTCAAGGCTCGCGGGCTCAAGGGGCATGGGGCGGTGCTCGATGCCTCGGATCCGGCCTCCATCGATGCCCTGCTCGCGGCGCTGGATGCGGCGGCGGAGTCCCCGAGCATCCTCGTCAACAACGCCGCCATCACGCGCGATACGCTGCTGCTGCGCATGAAGCCGGAAGACTGGGACGCGGTCATCACCACCAATCTCACGAGTGTCTTCCGGCTCTCCAAGGCCTGCGTGCGACGCATGATGAAGGAGCGCCACGGCCGCATCGTCAACCTCACCTCCGTGGTCGGGGTCACCGGCAACGCCGGCCAGTCGAACTACGCCGCCGCCAAGGCCGGTCTCATCGGCTTCACCAAGTCCCTCGCCAAGGAACTCGCCTCGCGCGGCATCACCGTGAATGCCGTGGCACCGGGCTTCATCGACACCGACATGACCAAGGGCTTGAGCGAGGCGCAAAAAAGCGCACTGCTCGCGCAGATCCCGATGGCGCGCCTCGGGGCGCCGGAGGACGTCGCCGCCGCGGTACTGTTTCTGGTGTCGCCCCAGGCGAGCTACATCACGGGCGAAACGCTGCACGTGAATGGCGGCATGTACATGTCCTAGGGCGGCACCGCAGGGACAGCCGCTCGCCTACGCGCCCACCTGCTGCCGGTAAAGCGCGAGCATCACCTCGCTCAGGGCGTCTTCCGCCTTCGGTCCCGGGTAGTTGGTCAGCACCGTCACGGCGAGGTCGGCCACGGGGTCGATGAGCACCTTGGCGAGGTTCATGCTGTTGGAACCGTTGTGCTGCAGCACCGGGTTCTTCATCGACGGCCACTTAACGACGCCCCAGCCCAGGGCATAGCGGCCCTCGGAGGGCGTGCCGGGTTTCGCGTCCGGGATCCTGCCGGTGTCGACGTGCCCGCGCTGGATGCGCGCCAGCGTTTCGGGCTTCACCAGCGCCGGGCCGCGGCGCGCGCCGCCGGCGTTCCAGCCGGCCCAGAGCGCGAAGTCCAGCACCGACATGTGGGCGTTGCCCGCAGGCCCCAGAGCCGGCGGCATGTCGGCGGCGGCGCCCCAGTACATCGGCGTCACGGTGCCGTCATCGGCGATGTTGTGACCGACCGGGGCATCGAGCCTGCCCGGCGTCGCCTGCGGCCCAAGTCCTGCGGACTTAAGCTTCAGGGGCTCGAAGATGCGGCGGGTGATCAGTTCCTCCCAGGGCGTGGCGGTGGCGTGCTCGAGCATGGCGCCGGCGAGCAGGTAGCCGAAGTTCGCGTAATGGAACGCAGTGCCCGGCGTAGAGACCGGCGCGTTGGCCTTCCAGGCGCTGAGCATGCGCAGTCGCAGCGGCGTCAGGTTGTAGTCGAAGGCATCGGTGTTGAAGTAGAGTTTCTTCATCTCCTCGGTGTCACTCGGGATGCCGGCCGAGTGCGACAGGAGCTGCTCGAGGGTCACCGCGCCGAGTTTGGGGTTCATGCCCGGGACCACGCTTCCGAGCACCTCGCCGAGCGAGGAATCCCAGCGCAGCTTTGCGGCTTCGACCGCCATGCCGCACAGGAGTGAGGTCATGGCCTTGGTGTCAGACCCCAGGTGAAAGCGGTCCTGCACACTCACCGGCACGCTGGTGCCGAGCGCCCGCACGCCGCAGGCGCCGGACGAGCGCAGTTCACCGCTGCGAACCGTGGCCGCCGCGAGCGCAGGCAGACCGTACTTCGCGCGCACTGGCTCGAGCGTGGCGGTGAGGTCCGTACTCACGGGGCGCGCCGCGGCGCGGACGCTGAGTGCGGGCAGCACTGCGGCGCTGAGCGCCAGACCCTTGAGGCAGTCGCGGCGCGCCAGGAGTGAGGGTGAGGCGGGCGGAGCTGTAGTGTCAGCGGTCATGGGCGACGAACTCCTCGGGTGGGACAGCCGGCGCACGGCGCGCGGCAATATAGCGGATGGCGCGCGCGCCGCCGCGCGCGTTGCGGCCAAGCGACGTTCCCTCGGCAGGTGCGTGTTCCGTCTTGCGCATTGCGTCAGCCGCGCGGCGCGGCGCCGCTGGCCGGTGAGAGCCGGGTGCCACCCTCAAGACCCGGTTCAGAACGTTGGGGCGGCGCGACACGGGAAGCCGCCAGGGGCGCCCGGGGAGGGAACGCGAGGGCAGTTTCGCCTGTAAAAACAATCACTCGCGTGAGTGGCACGTGCGGGGGTGTTCCCCTACAATACCGCGCCCGCTGCCCGGCGGTAACGCCTGCAGCCACAGGGCCCGTATTTATTCATGTTCTACATAAGGACCAACCGCTAATGAGCACAGTCGAGCAGCAGGTCAAGGCCATCGTTGCCGAACAGCTGGGCGTCAAACAGGAACAGGTCACGAACGACGCCTCGTTCGTTGACGACCTGGGAGCCGATTCACTCGACACCGTCGAGCTCGTCATGGCCCTCGAAGAGGAATTCGAGATCGAGATCCCCGACGAAGACGCCGAGAAGATCACCACCGTTCACCAGGCGATCGACTACATCAACGAGCGCCGCAGCAAGTCCTGAAGCCCTTCGCTTACTTTTCAGTTCAGGCGTACCAGGGATAGTGCGTGAGTAAGCGCCGTGTCGTCGTAACGGGCCTGGGCATGGTGTCCCCGGTGGGGAGCACCGTGGCCTCGGCGTGGGATGCGGTGCTGCGCGGTGAGAGCGGCATCGGCCCGGTGACGCGCTTCGATGTGTCCGCCTTCCCGGCGCGCTTTGGCGGCCAGGTGCGCGACTTCGACGTCGGCCAGTACATCTCGCCCAAAGAGGCGCGCCGCATGGATGACTTCATGCACTACGGCGTCGCCGCCGGCATGCAGGCCGTCACCGACAGCGGCATCGATTTCAGCAAGACCGATCCTGGCCTGTGCGGTGCGGTGTGCGGCGCCGGCATCGGCGGCCTGTGGACGATAGAGAACGAGTACGAGGACTACCTCGAGGCCAAGAACCCGCGCAAGATCTCGCCGTTTTTCGTGCCGGCGACCATCATCAACATGATCTCCGGGCACCTCTCGATCCGCTACGGGCTCAAGGGCCCGAACCTGGGCGTCGTCACCGCCTGCACCACCTCCACCCACGCCATCGGCCTTGGCATGCGCACCATCCAGTACGGGGATGCGGACGTCATCATCGCCGGCGGCGGGGAGATGGCAACCACGCGCTGCGGCCTTGGCAGCTTCGGGCAGGCGAAAGCGCTCTCCACGCGCAACGATGCGCCGAAGGAGGCGAGCCGCCCCTGGGACAAGGACCGCGACGGCTTCGTGCTCTCCGACGGCGGCGGCGCGGTGCTGCTGGAGGAGCTCGAGCACGCCAGGCGCCGCGGTGCGCACATTTACGCAGAGCTCGTCGGTTTTGGCATGTCAGGGGATGCCCACCATATCACCGCCCCGCCCGAGGACGGCGAAGGCGCGCGCCTGGCGATGGTGAAGGCGCTCAGCGATGCGAAGCTTGATGCGAGCGCGGTGCAGTACATCAACGCGCATGCCACCTCGACGCCGCTCGGCGACCGCGCCGAGACCTTCGCCATGAAGCGCGCCTTCGGTGAGCACGCCAAGAAGCTCGCCGTGAGCTCCACCAAGTCGATGACCGGACACCTGCTCGGGGCGGCCGGCGTCGTCGAGGCCATTTTCTCGATCCTCGCGATCCGCGACAACGTCGCCCCGCCCACCATCAATTACCACACGCCCGATACGGACTGCGATCTCGACTACGTGCCCAATACCGCGCGGCGCATGCCGATCGATGTGGTGCTGTCGAACTCCTTCGGCTTCGGTGGCACCAACGGCTCGCTCATCTTCAAGCGCTTCAGCGCCTGAAGTGCGCGCGGCCTTAGGGCTTTCGGCCATGCGCGCGCCTCTGGTGCGCGAACTCGCAGCGCCCCCCGAGGTGCTCGGTGCGCTCGCCGCGCGCTTCCCCGATCGTTACCCGCTACTGCTCGACAGCGCGGCCCGTGGCCCCCTGAGCGATGCCAGCGTGCTGCTCGCGCACCCGAATGCAGCCCTGTGGCTGACGCCGCAGGGCACGCTGCGCGCCCGGGGCATGGCGCCTGAGGCCCCAGGATTCCTGGACGCGCTCGATGCCTGGTGGCGTAAGGAGCGCATCCCGGACGCACACGAGGATGCGGCGCTGCCTTTTTCCGGAGGCTGGGCGCTGTTCCTCGGCTACGAGCTCGCCCAGGAAGTGGAGCCGCACCTCAGGCTGCCGCGCACGGCGCTGCCCTGGATCGCGCTCGCGCTGCGCACCCCGTGCGCGCTGCTGCACGACCTCAGGAGCGGCCGCGTGCTCGCGGTCGCGGAGGCGCAGGCGGCCGACTGCCTCGATGCGATCGAGCGCGATGTGCGCGCGCTCGCCGCAGCCCCGCCGCTGCCCGATACGCTCACCATCCGCTCGGTCGCCGAGGAGGATCCGCAGCGCTATATCGCGCGCGTGGCGCGGGCCAAGGAATACGTGCGCGCCGGCGACATCTACCAGGCAAACCTGTCGCGTCCCTGGGACGTCGCGCTCCGCACGGCGGCGGCCGGTTCAGCGGCCGCGGCCCTCCACGCACGGCTGCGCCGTGCCAATCCCGCCCCCTTCGCAGCGCTCGCCCAGTGGGATGGCGTCGCCATCGTCAGCTCCTCGCCCGAGCGCCTGGTGCGCGTCAGCGGACGGCGTATCGACACCCGGCCCATCGCCGGCACGCGCCCGCGCCGCGGCGGCCCTGCTGATGACCTGCGCGAGATGTCGGAACTGGCCGCCCATCCCAAGGAGCGCGCCGAGCACATCATGCTCATCGACCTTGAGCGCAACGACCTCGGGCGCGTGTGCGAGCCGGGCAGCGTGCGGGTGGATGAACTGATGACGATCGAGTCCTACACGCACGTGCACCACATCGTCTCGAACGTGAGCGGCACGCTGCGGCCCGAGGTGACGCCGATCGGCGCGTTGCGCGCGGTGTTCCCCGGGGGCACGATCACCGGCGTGCCTAAGTTCCGCTGCATGCAGATCATCGCCGAGCTCGAAGGCTCAGGGCGGGGCGCCTATACCGGCTCCCTCGGCTACCTCACCCGCGACGGGCGCCTCGATCTGAACATCCTCATCCGCACCATGACGCTGGCAGGGGAACACCTGCAGTTTCGTGCCGGCGCCGGCATCGTCGCCGACTCAGACCCCGAGCGCGAGCTCGAGGAAACCCGCGCCAAGGCGCGCGGACTGCTCGCCGCCCTCGGGGCCGCGCCATGAGCGCTCTGCTGGGGCTCCCGGAGCGCACCTGGATCGACGGGGTCGAGACGGCGCAAGTCTCGCTCCTCGACCGCGGACTGCAGTACGGCGACGGGCTCTTTGAGACCATGGCGGCGCCGGGTGCCGGAGTGCGTTTCCTGAGCCTGCACCTGAAGCGCCTCGCCCAGGGCTGCGAGCGGCTCGGGATCGCGGTGCCGGACCTGCGCCTGCTGCGCCGCGAGATCGCCACCGCCGCCGGCGGCGGCCGCGCGATCGTGAAGCTCATCGTCACCCGCGGGCAGGCGCGGGCGCGCGGCTACGCGGTGAGCGGGGACGAAGAGCCGACGCGGATCCTGCTGCGCTATCCGTGGAAGGGTGAAGACACGGGCGCCATGCGCGAGGGGGTACGCGTGCGCATCGCCGACCTGAAGCTCGCCGAGAACCCCGCGCTCGCGGGCATCAAGCATCTCAACCGCCTCGAGCAGATCCTGGCGCGCCTGGAGTGGGACGATGCGGGGATCGCCGAGGCGTTGCTGTTCTCGCACAGCGGGGCGCTGACCTCGGGCACGATGAGCAACGTTTTCCTGGTACGCGACGGGCGGCTCCTCACTCCGCGCCTGGACCGCTGCGGCGTGGCGGGCGTCATGCGCGAGGTGGTCGGGACTCTCGCCGCGGGCGCCGGGGTAGACTTGGAACGCTGTGCGCTCGATCTTGAGGACCTGAACCGTGCCGAGGAAATCTTTCTGACCAGTGCGCTCACGGGCATCCGCCCGGTGGTGGAACTGGCGGGCCGCAGGATCGCCATCGGCGCGGCGACGCGGCGGCTGCAGGCCGCGCTCGCCCCGCAGCTGGCGCACGCGGAAGGCACGGACTCATGAGGGTCCCGGTGA
>Ga0302314_10000057_pt1 | contig 178644 bp, 158 predicted proteins | sample III_Palsa_N2_3_FD_200533 | JGI IMG/M metagenome (GOLD analysis project Ga0302314, IMG submission 200533) | Peat permafrost microbial communities from Stordalen Mire near Abisko, Sweden - III_Palsa_N2_3 | ecosystem: Environmental > Terrestrial > Soil > Palsa > Peat permafrost | place: Sweden... | reverse complement strand
CCAGCGCTTGCAGGCCGCTGAAACCTGGCATGCTGAAGTCGGAAATCAGGGCGTCCCAAGGGCCTTCAAGCAGCGCTTGCCGCAGCGACGGCAGATCCTGCACGCGCTGTGCTTCCGGTGCGAAGCCCGCCTTGCGGAGCACCCGCATGGCCAGGCGGAAGTCGTTCTCGGAGTCTTCGACCGCAAGAATCTTGATCGGGCGCCCGTTCATGATGGTCATTGCGGAGGCGGAACCTGATTGAGCGCCAGCCAGTAGATGCCGAGGATCTTGACAGCCTCAAGGAACTCGGCGAAGTCGACGGGCTTGCGAACGTAGCTATTGGCGCCGAGCGAATACCCGGCGATGACATCTTGCTCCTCCTTGGACGATGTCAATATGACCGTGGGCAGGAGTGCCGTTCGCGGATCGGCGCGCATGGCCTTGAGCACCCCCAAGCCGTCCAGCTGGGGCAGCTTCAGGTCGAGAATGACGAGCGTCGGCGGCGCTGTGCCCCTGTCTTCATAGGCACCGCGCACGAATAGAAAGTCGAGCGCCTCGACACCGTCGCGGACCACGACGACCGGGTTCATCAGATGGCTGCGCTTGAAGGCGCGCAGCGTCAACGTGACATCATCGTCGTTGTCCTCAACCAGCAGGATGGTCTTGTTCTCTTCGTTCATCGTCTTGCTCCCTAGGACCGAAATAAAAAGTCGCCCCATGGCCTGGGGATGCTTGAGCTCCCAGCGACCAGCCGTGGCGATGCATCACGCGCTGTACAGTGGCCAAGCCGACCCCGGTGCCGGGGAAATCGCTCTCGTGATGAAGGCGTTGGAAAGCACCAAAGAGGCGGGAGGCATAGGCCATATCGAATCCAGCGCCGTTGTCAGAGACAAAACAGACTTGCTCGCCGCCCTCGTACCGCGTGCCGACGCGGATGACAGCCTCTCCGACCTTGCTGGTGAACTTCCACGCGTTGGCGAGCAAGTTCTGGAGGGCGATCGCGATCAACTCGCGGTCGCCTCGGACGAGGATGCCTTTCTCGATCTCCCACCTGACCTGACGCTCGGGCTCGGCCCTGGCCAATGTCGAGGCGATCTCCTCGGCCATTGCGCTGAGGTCGATGTCCTGGATCCGCAGTTCGGCCCTGGTGACCCGCGCCAAGCCGAGCAACTCGTCGATCAAGCGGCCCATCCTCTGGCTTGCCGCGCGAATGCGTTGAAGGCTGTCGCGGGCGTCGTCGTCAAGCCGGTCTCCGTAGTCCTCCAGGAGGGCAAGGGAGAAGCCATCCATGCTCCGCAACGGGCTGCGCAGGTCGTGGGAAACCGAATAGCTGAATGACTCGAGTTCCTTGTTCAGCACGACGAGATCTCGATTGCTGACCTGGAGTCGACTGAAGGAGTCTCGCAGTGCGCGAGTCATCGCATCGAAGTGGCGGGCCATGTCCCCCAGTTCGTCGGAGCTCCCCACATCGAGTTCGAACGACCAGTTGCCGGCAGCGACCTCGCGAGTCGCCAGCTCCAGGCGCGCAATCGGACCGAGCACGTCGCGCCGGAACAACCAGGCAGTGGCGGCGGTCAATATCGCCATCACCAAGAGCCCCAGCCCCGTCACAAGGACGACGCGGTGCTGCGTCTCGTCGATCCGTTCCCCCGCATCGTGAATGAGTTGCTCGGCGTCCACGAGGCTGTTCTGCTGCAGGATGAGTATCCGGCTCGACAATTGCGCCTCGAATCGGCGCTGCACGTCGTCGACAGGGCCCGTCCCGGTTGCCGCATCGACTTCGCTGAACAGGCGGTGGCTGGCTTCTCCCTGGCTCCGAAGGCTCGCCAGGATGTTTGCGGCGGCACCGTCGAGTGCAACCGGGTTTGCGAACAGGCGCTCGAGCCTTTCCCACACAATCTGCTCTTGCAGTCGTGCACGATCGCGTCGATTGAGCAGATATTCGAAGCTCACCATGCGCATGTTGTTGAGCGCATCGACGATCTCGACGCTCTGACGTCTCTGTGCGACTGCTGCGCGAACCTGGGCGTTGGCCCAGCCGATGCTGAGGGCGATGATCAGCATCGTGCCGAGCATGAGGCCCGCTGCGACCGTGGCTTTGCTGCTGATCTTCATCGGACCACCGTCACGCGCTCTGGGCTCACGGCGAGCAACGCGTCCAGCGCGAGATTGGAAACGAAGTTGGGCATGGGCTGGCTGGGAGCGTAGTTTCGCGCCATTGCCCAGGTCGCCACATCCTCGAGCGTGACCAGTTGGGCCTGCTGCTGCTCGACCTTGAGGGTCACGTCCTGCCAAGACGGATCGAAGGTCTCGGGACTCAGCTTCAACAATCCGGCAAGCGTCTTCTTGGCGGATTCCGGATTGGCATCGACGACGGCTTCCGCGTCCAGCAGCGCACGCACCACGCGGCGCAACTCCTGCTGGTGGGCCAGCACATAGTCTTGCCTGCCGACGAGAACGTAGTTCTGCGCATAGGCGTCAGGCGCATGGAGCGAGACGATGAGATCGCCAAAGGCAAGCTCGGCCTCATGCCGAACGGGCTGCCAAGCGGCGATGGCGTCCACGAGGCCATGGCGCAATGAATCGATGAGCCGCGAAGGCGGCAGGTCGATCAGCTGAAGCGATTGCGGCGCTATGCGGTTGCGCACCAGAAAGGCCCAAAGAAAGTACTCGCCACTCGTCCCCAGCGTGACGCCGACTCTGCGCCCGCGCAGATCACCGGGCGCATGTATGCCGCGATCGATGCGCCCCAACACGGCCAGCTCGTTCGACGCGTTGGCCACCGATGCAACGATGCTCAACGGTGCACCTTTGAGAATCTCCACGACGACCGGTACGTCGGCGGCGACAGCCAAGTCGGCTTGCCCCCGCAGAAGCTCGGCCAGCGCGGCCTTGCCATAGCTCTGCGGGAGCAGGGTCACGTCGAGCCCTCGATCACGGAAGAATCCGCGCGCCGAGGCGATATGGATCAGGCCAGCATGCGGTACGACGGGAACGGCGATGCGGACGTTCGATTTCGATTCTTCGGGGGCGACGCTGCGACTGTTCAATGCATACAGGGACGCCAGCAGCGTGGCTGCGCCCGCGCCAACCAGGGCGCGGCGACGCATCAAGGAAGACAGGATCGGAGCGTTCACCTGCATCCCCCTCACCAACCCGCCTCAGTGCAGTGCGTCTGAGAAAAGAGCCGGCGTTGTCGGCCGCACCCGGGCAGACCAAGCGTACGACACTGCGCCTTCGTTGACCAGCCTTGTTGATGAACCGTCGGGGTGCGTCGCCTTGAGAACCGTCTGGGAGGTGGCCGCTGACTTCGCGCGACTCCGGCACGGGGCACCGAGCCGTTGTCCGGCAATGAGGCGCCTGCGAAGGGGTGCGGCGATGGAGTCGAAAGCTTCGTTGGCATGCATGTGGGGCCTCCCTGCACCTGTAAGGCGAGCACGGACGGCGCGGCATGCCTGATCATCCGGGCGCGCTTCACCGTTGCAGAACCGTTGACGGTTTGCAGACCCTCGCCACTGCATGCATCGACGGCCCGGTGGAACCAGACGTCGCTGTCTTTTACAAGCAATTCATTCCCTGAAACTTGTTGCCCAACCGGGCCCCGAGTCCTGGCTGGATAGTAGACGATTTTGTTCGATGCGTCGTCGCTCCGACGTATCGGAAGGCGGCGCAGTTTGGCAATTCGTTGACGCTCTGACGCCCAATTTTCGATGGCCCCCGGACATCCCGGATAGCGAGAACCTCGCGCGCGCGAAAACGGAATAAGTAGCTGGCTTCCGACATTTCGACGCAGGAACGGCAATGACGAGCATCAATATCAGAGTCGACGGCGGTGGGGTGAGCGGACATGGCCGACTGCATTCGCAGCGCATCGTGACGCTTCGGCGAGAGAAGCCAACGACAGAGACGCTTTCCACTCGACGGGCGCGGTCGACTTCCCGTACGCTCGTCGATGTGACGGCACTGGCCGTTCCCTTGCGTTCGTTCATTGCGCACATCCTCAACTTTTTGCCAGCGCCCACGCGCAAGTCAGCCTATCAGCGCCATTGGGTTGGCAAGATGCATACGGATGTAGGGAATTCTCGACTGATCCACTGGCACTTTGATCCGTTTCAAACCCCGGCACGATTCGTCTCAGAACCAGAGTCGCGCCGGCCGTTGATTGGGCGTGGCTGATCGTCATCGCCAGCGAAGCTTCTCTCGGCTCCGCAGTCGCTTCGATGAATCGGACCCACTACGGTGAAACCGAGGCCTCTGATCGTCGAAATAGCGGGGCATTGATCGGCCAATTCGGCGGATCGAAACTTTTGCCTGCCGGCGAGGATGGCCGTCGGCCGCACTTTCGCGGCGCTCGCGGTTGCGACCGTTCCCTCGATGGCGAGCCATTCACGCTCTGCAAAGCAGTTGAGGTACGGGTGCGGTCGCGGGAACGCTTCAAAGGGTTCCAGATGCCACGTGCCGACGCAAGAATGAATGCTCTCCCGGTAGCAAGAGCTGTCGACGGCGCGAACGGTGCCGACTCGCGGGAGGATGTGGCCGCTGCGCTGCTCGGTGTCTACCGCAGAGCCGGCTACCTCCACGCTGACGTGAATCCGCTGAAGGCCGCCGAAGCGTGGCATCCAGGCGCAAGTCCGCTCGATTTCGAACACCGCCTGCTGCCGGGCCGAGCATCGGACCTCGAAGACCTGCCGCGCCTCGAGGAACTCCTTCGTCGCAGCTATTGCGGCGCGGTGGCATTGAACGTGGCGCATGTCAGGAACCACGAACAACAGGCCTGGCTGTACGAACGCATGGAAGGGCGCCCCTCGGGCGTGAGCTACGGTGAGGGAAAGAGGCTGGCGATCTACGAGGCTCTGTTTGCCGCCGAGCAATTCGAACTTGAGATCGCGAATCGATACCCCGGCCACAAGCGCTTCAGCCTCGAAGGATCCGAAGCCTACATCGTGTTTCTGAAATCCGCGATGGAATGCGCAGCGGCCGGGGGCGTGCGCGAAGTCGTCATGGGCATGCCGCATCGCGGCCGCGTCAACGTCCTCTACAACGTCCTGAAGCTGGGCTTTGGGCGCATCTGTTCGTTGTATTCGGATGATCCGGACCCGACCCTAGCGACTTGGGACATCAAGGAACACCTGGGCCTTGCCGGAAGGCTGAAGACGCGGACTGGAGAGATCGGCTTCTTCCTGGCGCACAACCCCTCGCACCTGGAGAGCGTGACGCCGGTGATCACCGGCATGACGCGCGCCTGGCAGGAACGCGATGGAGTGAGCTCAAGAGAAGCAGTGATGCCCATCATCGTCCACGGAGATGCTTCGTTCAGCGGGCAAGGCGTGGTGACGGAGACGTTCAATCTCGCCAGGACGCGCGGCTACGACGTCGGCGGCACCGTGCATGTCGTCCTGAACAATCAGATCGGTTCGACGGTATCGAACCTGCTCGACGCTCGCTCGACGTTGAATTGCGCGGACATCGCACGCGCCTACGACATACCGATCCTGCACGTGAATGGGGACGTGCCGGAGGCGGTGGTATTTGCCGCCGAGGCCGCTGTGGAATTCCGGCAGAGGTTCCGCTCGGACATTCTTGTCGACGTTCTTGGCTATCGCCGACGCGGGCACAACGGACATGACGACCCGACGGTGACCCAGCCCGCCATGCAGCGCGCAATCCGTGCGAAGGCGACGACCGCGCAGCTGTATCGCGCTTCGATGCTTCGGTCGGCCACGATCGGAGAGGAGGCCGTGGCAGACGTGGAGCGCCGCGTGCTCGCCAAGATGGCGTCGCCCGGGTTGGACGGCGGCCCGTCGTCGAACCCGGCGCCGCCCCAGGTGGCCGCCCTCCGATCGGCGGTCTACGCCAAATCCACGACGTCGGTGCCTTTTCAGCATCTCAAACAGTTGACGTCGTCGATGGCGTCCGTTCCCGCGGGATTCGCGCCGCACGAGGACATCGTCGCCCTGGTCGACGGCTGGCGCGCCTGCGCCGCGCAGCCAGCGAACAACGTCAAGTGGTGCCTGGCGGAGAACCTGGCCTACGCCACGCTGCTGTCGGCTTCTTTCAATGTCCGGCTGACAGGCCTGGACATCGGGCGAGGGAGCTTCTTCCATCGCCAATGCATCTGGCACGACCAGCAAGCCGTCGAGGATGGCGAGAGCCTGCATGTGCCGTTGCGCCATCTCGGCGTGGAGCAGGGGGCGTTCTCGGTCTTCGACACGCCGCTGTCGGAAGAGGCCGTGCTGGGCTTTGAATATGGGTACTCCGTCATGACAGCGGATTCGCTGGTCGTGTGGGAGGCGCAGTTCGGTGATTTCGTCAACAACGCGCAGGTCATCATCGACCAGTTCGTCAGCTGCGGCGAAGTGAAGTGGGGCTACAAGAGCGGCCTCGTGATGATGCTGCCGCACGGGTATGAGGGTGGCGGCCCGGATCATTCGAGCGCCTATCTCGGGCGCTTCCTGTCGCTGTGCGCGCAGCAGAACATGGTCGTGGCCATGCCGAGCACGTCCGCTCAACTTTTCCATCTGTTGCGGCGCCAGTTGATCGGGCACATCGGCAAGCCGCTCATCGTCTTCACGCCCAAGGCACAGCTTTATGGACAGGCCGCCAGCCACTCGCCTTGGCGCGACTTCACCGGCGGCGGCTTCCAGCAGGTGATCGACACCAGCCCGGCGGGCGCGGCGGTCGAGCGGATGCTCGTATGCAGCGGCAAGGTCGCGCACGACCTGACCGAGGCACTGGCGCAGCGTCAGGATGTCACGCGCGGTGTCGTTCGCATCGAGCAGCTGTATCCCTTTCCGGCGGACACTCTTCGAGAGATCCTGGTCAGGCATCCGAGCCTTTCGGAGGTCGTGTGGGTGCAGGAAGAGGCGCGCAACCATGGCGCGTGGCCCGTGGTGCGGGATTGGCTTGAGGCGGCCATACCGCCCGGAATTCGACTGCGTTGCGTCTCGCGTCCGGACTCGGCGCCCAGCGCCGGCTGCCGGCGCAGTGCGCACCTCGCCGAACTTCAGGCCATTCTCCGCGACGCACTCGACGCGCCGGCTGCCTGAGCTTTCTGCTACGCGGCGGACGCGTCGTTGGCCGACCGTGGAAAGAGGTGGATCGGCGATGACTTCGCGAACGCCAGGAACTCCCGCGCCGGCATGGGCTTCGCGAAATGGAAGCCCTGGAAGACGTCGCAGCCGAGTTCGGCGAGGAAAGTTGCCTGCGGCCGGGTCTCGATGCCTTCGGCGACCGTGCGGAAGTTCAGTGCGCGGGCGATGTCGAAAGTGGCTCTCACGATCGCCTCGGATTGCCTGCTGGTCAGCATCTCGCTCGTGAATGCCCGGTCGATCTTGAGCGTGTCGAGCGTGAACTGCTGAAGGTAGCTCAGCGAGGAGTAGCCGATCCCGAAATCGTCCAGGGCGATCGAAACGCCGAGCTCTTTCAGTTCGCGAATCGTGGCCTGGCTGTGGTCGGTATTCTCCATGAGCAGGGTCTCGGTGAGCTCGAGCTCGAGGAACGCTGGCGAGAGCCCCGTTTCCTCCAGGGCGCGTGCCACCGTTGTGGCCAGCGCGTCGCCGCTGAACTGGCGCCCAGAGATGTTGACGGACATGGACATCCCGTGCAGCCCCGTGGCGCGCCATTCGGCCATCTGGCGGCATGCCGTGAACAGCACCCAATCGCCAATCTCGCCGATGACACCGGTGCGCTCGGCCAATGGGATGAAAACGCCCGGGGGAACGAGGCCGAATTCGGGATGTTGCCAACGCACGAGCGCCTCCGCGCCCACGATGCGCCCAGTCTTCGCGGAGATCAACGGCTGGAAATGCAGCCGCAGCTCGTCGCGCTCGGTCGCATGGAACAGGGCACTCTCCATCGAAAGACGGCTGTGCGCGCCGACGCTCATCTCCGAGGAGTACGTGACGCAGGCGTTGCCTCCGCGGGCCTTCGCGCGGTACATGGCAACATCCGCGTTCGCGAGAAGCGTCTCCGGCTCCGTCGCGGTATCCGCCGTGAGGCTCACGCCGATCGACGCCGTCACATGCAGCGTCTCACCGTGGTGCAGGAAGGGCTCCTTCAGGGCCTCGCGGTAGCGCATCGCGATGTCGCGCGCGACTTCCGGGTTGCGGATGCAAGAAAGCACGACGACGAACTCGTCGCCGCCCCAGCGAGCCAGGGTGTCCTCTGGCCGAGCGCAGGTCGCGAACCGCTTGGCAACCGCGGCGAGCAACTCGTCGCCTTGCCGATGTCCGAGGGTGTCGTTGATATTCTTGAACCGATCCAGGTCGATGAGCAGCACCGCGAGCAGCGATTCGTCGCGGCAGCGGTGCGCCAAGGCCTTCTCAAGCCGCTCCTCCAGCATGAGGCGATTCGGCAGACGGGTCAGGCGATCGGTGCGTGCCTCGAGCTGAAGCTTGTCCTCCATCTTCTTGCGTTCGTCGATGTTGCGGGACAGGCAAAGAATTTCCGCCTGGTGGTCGGTACTCTTCATGGACCGTAGCGCACTCTCCAGCCACACGTATTCGTCGCTGATGAAACGTGCTCGGTAGGTGACGGTGATCGAGGTGTCCGTGGTGCCTGCTTCGTCAACGGCTCGCTGAACGCGGGGAATGTCATCCGGATGGATGAGGTCGATGATGTTGTGCCCGGTCATCTCCTGGGCAGGGATGCCAAGAACGGTAGCACTGGCGGGCGATGCGAACAGCGTCGATCCGTCCAGGGCGTGGCGCGTGATCATGTCTGTGGAGTTCTCGGTGATGATCTGGTACTGGCGCATCGCGGCGATGACGGACTCTTCCCGGTCGTTCAAGCTGCGCGTGAGCGCGTTGAACGTCATCGTGAGCGCGCGCACCTCGCCGCTGCCGGCTCCGGCGACGCCAGGGAGCGGCGCAATTCGGCCATGGGCCGCGGAGTAGGCCGTGATATGGCGAGTCAGGGCGATGAGCGGTCGCATGAGATAGCCCGTCATCGCCCAGATGGCGAGCAGCACCATCAGGGCCGAGCAGCCGAGGACGCAAAGGAAGGCGGTGACGAATTGCCCGATGTCCCGATAGGCTTCTTCCTTCGGATAGATCGCCGATACGATCCACCCTGCGCTCTTGACCTCGCGGTATGAGATGAACGACGCCCTGCCGCTCTCGTCACGCCCTTCGGCCGTTCCTTCGAACCCGGAGAGCGCACGATCGAACGAAGCGTTCTCGCCGGGTGCGTAGAGTGGCTTGGACAAACGACTCTTGTCCCGGTCCATGATGACCTTGCCGTCGCGAGTCATGATCGCAAGGTAGCCGGTATGACCAATCGCCGTCCGTGAGATGTTGCCGAGCATCTCAGGACGCGTCAGGTCGAGGCTGCCAGTCAGGAGCCCGAGCAGGCTGCCATCAGGCCCCAGGATCGGCATCGTGAGGACAAGCACGATGTGGTCGTCACCGGTGTTCGTCTTGAACGGCTCGGAAATGACGGGTTGTCGGGTCTCGATCGTGCGCTTGATGTAGGGGCGCCAGCTGGCGTCCTGGCCTACGCGATCGGTCCGGTCCGGCCTCTCGGCCAGCAGAATCCCCTTGGCCGAGAACAGGAAGGTCGAGCGGTCGAAGACGGCGGCGAGGCCGTCGTTGCGCTCCAACGCGGACTGCGCCCGCTCGTGCGAAGACAGGTCGGCCACCGTGATCTTCCTTGCGCTCGTGCGAAGGGCGTCCTGCAGCAGCTCTAGCCGCTGATCGACGTTCTCGGATATCCGGCCGAGCAGCAGGTTCTGGTCATTGGACAACACGCTGATCAGCTGCGAATTGAAGGTTCGCAGGGAGACCGACGCGATGGCTGCAATCGCAAGCAGGAAGACGACCGAGATTGCGACGGAAGCACGCGCGGCCAGGCTCTGTGGAACGAGCCTTCGGATCAGCGGTACTTTTGAGGATGCGATTGAGGGAGCCATGGTGCGAGAGTCCGCGAGGTGTATCCGGCTTCTTCGGTACAGAGCCGGCAACATTGAGCGGCGCCCGCGGTGCCGATGAGATTGCCCTACGTACTCTGGAGGCGTTGATCGCTGCCGGGTTGTAGATACCCTATTGCGTATCACGCCACTTCGCTGAAGGCCGGCGGCAAATCAAGCCGAAGTTCGCGAAGTTCCGCACACGCAGGATTCCTGCCGGTGGATTCCGGCACCGCGGCGTTGGCGTCTGAAAAGGCAGCGCCGCGATGCACTTCGGTTCGGTCGCGCCCGCCCGCTCGATGCATCGAGCTAAAAACTCGGTGAACATGATGATTGCCAAGCCCGCTGAAAACGTGACCGTCAGCTGCGGCTGGTCGGCCGAGACCTGCTTCAGGCTCAGCGCGGTGCGAACGTGTTCGACTGTCGCCCGCGCGTCGCTCAGCGTCGTGCCGGTCAAACGACCTGAGCGAATGTCTCGACTCATATATCGGCGAACTCAAGGCCAACTTGACAAGAACTCGCCGATATCGACGTTCATGACGCTGCCTCAGAGGGAATCATTCGGCGCTCGGGACACGCGCTCTGCTGCGTCGCGAGCCCCAAGGCGGGTATCCGCACCTCAGCTCTTCTTGACTTCCTTGAAGTCAGCGTCGACCACATCTTCGTCGACGGTGTGCGCTCCTCCCGGCGGCTCTGCATGCGTGTGCACGCCACCAGGCGCAGCTTCGTGCTGCGCCTGCTGGTTGGCGTACATCTTCTCTCCCAGCTTCTGGCCGGCAGTCATCAGGCCTTCTGTCTTCGCCTTGATCGCGGCCTTGTCGTCGCCCTTGAGGGCTTCCTCGACGTCCTTCAGCGCGGACTCGAGCTTCTCCTTTTCGCTCGCATCGAGTTTCTCGCCATATTCGGCGAGGCTCTTTCGCACCGAGTGCACCATCGCATCGGCCTGGTTGCGGGCGGTGACCAGCTCGACCTTCTTGGCATCCTCGACGGCATTGGCTGCAGCGTCATTCACCATCTTCTCGATCTCGGCCTCCGTCAGGCCCGAGTTCGCCTTGATGGTGATCTTGTTTTCCTTGCCGGTGGCCTTGTCCTTGGCGCCCACGTGCAGGATGCCGTTGGCGTCGATGTCGAAGGTCACCTCGATCTGCGGCGTGCCGCGCGCGGCCGGGGCGATACCCTCGAGGTTGAACTCGCCCAGGCTCTTGTTGCCCGTGGCCAGGTCGCGCTCGCCCTGGTAGACCTTGATCGTGACGGCAGGCTGGTTGTCGTCGGCGGTCGAGAACACCTGGCTGAACTTGGCCGGGATCGTGGTGTTCTTCTTGATCATCTTGGTCATCACGCCGCCCATCGTCTCGATGCCCAGCGACAGCGGGGTGACGTCCAGCAGCAGCACGTCGCTGCGATCGCCCGAGAGAACCTGGCCCTGGATGGCGGCGCCGACGGCCACGGCTTCGTCCGGGTTGACGTCCTTGCGCGGTTCGCGGCCGAAGACTTCCTTGACCTTGTCCTGCACCTTGGGCATGCGGGTCATGCCGCCGACCAGGATGACGTCGTTGATGTCCGAGATCTTGACGCCGGCGTCCTTGATGGCCGTGTTGCACGGGGCGATGGTGCGCTCGATCAGCTGCTCGACCAGCGACTCGAGCTTGGCGCGCGTCAGCTTGATGTTCAGGTGCTTCGGGCCCGACGCGTCGGCCGTGATGTAGGGCAGGTTGACGTCGGTCTGGGTCTGGCTGGACAGCTCGATCTTGGCCTTTTCCGCGGCTTCCTTCAGGCGCTGCAGGGCCAGGACGTCCCTGGTCAGGTCGACGCCTTGTTCCTTCTTGAACTCGGCCACGATGTAATCGATGATGCGTTGGTCGAAGTCCTCGCCGCCCAGGAACGTGTCGCCGTTGGTCGACAGCACCTCGAACTGCATCTCGCCGTCGACGTCGGCGATCTCGATGATCGAGATGTCGAACGTGCCGCCGCCCAGGTCATAGACGGCGATCTTGCGGTCGCCCTTGCCGTGCTTGTCGAGGCCGAACGCGAGCGCCGCGGCGGTCGGTTCGTTGATGATGCGCTTGACGTCCAGGCCCGCGATGCGTCCGGCGTCCTTGGTGGCCTGGCGCTGGCTGTCGTTGAAGTACGCCGGCACCGTGATGACAGCCTCGGTCACTTCCTCGCCGAGGTAGTCCTCGGCCGTCTTCTTCATCTTGCGCAGGACTTCGGCACTGACCTGCGGCGGCGCGAGCTTCTTGCCACGCACTTCGACCCACGCGTCGCCGTTATCCGCCGCGACGATCGTGAAGGGCATCAGATCGATGTCCTTCTGGACTTCCTTCTCGGTGAACTTGCGACCGATCAGGCGCTTCACGGCGTACAGCGTGTTCTTCGGATTGGTGACGGCCTGGCGCTTGGCGGACGCGCCGACCAGCACCTCGCCGTCTTCCTGGTAGGCAATGATGGACGGCGTCGTGCGGGCGCCTTCCGAGTTCTCGATCACCTTGGTCGAGTTGCCTTCCATGACAGACACGCACGAGTTCGTGGTGCCCAGGTCAATGCCGATGATCTTTCCCATGTCGGTATCTCCTGCAAGTCTATTGAGTTTGGATTGACTTCAAAGATGCGGCGCGCGCCGTCATCTTCAAGACAGGACAGCAATCACTTGGGCGCCGCGACGGTCACCAGCGCGGGTCTCAGAACACGGTCTGCGATGAGGTATCCCTTCTGCAGCACGCTGACGACCGAGTTGGCCTCATGCTCGCTCGGCACCATCGTGATCGCTTGATGTTGGTGCGGGTCGAACTTGCTCCCCACTGGCGGATCTATCAGGGTCACCTTGTTGCGATCGAACGCCGACGAAAGCTGACGCAACGTCGCATGCACGCCTTCGAGCATGTGATCAGCCGCGGCTCCCGGCAACGCGACGGCTGCCTCGAGGCTGTCCCTGACCGGCAGCAGGCTTTCGGCAAATGCTTCCACAGCGTACTTCCGGGCCTTGGCAAGGTCTTCCTCCGCGCGGCGGCGAACGTTCTCCACTTCGGCCTTGGCTCGCAAGTGAAGGTCGCTCAATTCAGCCAGCTTCTTCTCGAGCTCGGCAATGCGCCCGGCGTCACCGCCCAGGCCCTGTGCGGGCGTCTGCGCAGGATCGTTCAGTTCGGGATCGTCGTGGTTCATCTCGTCAATCAACCCGGCATGTTTGGCCAGGACAGCAGTGGCCGTGTTCAGTCCATTTTGCTGCGACGTTCTTCGGTAAGTCATGCATCAAAAAACGATAGGTTCCATCGGAAGAGAGCAGGCACGCAAAACCAATCTACAGAACCAACATGCCTGACAAGCACCTCATCAATGACGCGCAGATGCGGCTGCTCAGGGCGCTTCCGCGCGAGCAGACCAATGCGATCGGCCCCTTCGTATTCGTGGACCATTACAGGCACACGGGTCGTCGTGGAATCGGTGACCGTCTCCTTCAGGTCACCGCCGCTCGCGACGCTGCCGGTCACCGTCGTATCGACGCCAGCCACACGCTTGAGACAGTCCCGCCTGTCGCTGCCGGATTTCGCTTCGCACCGCTTGCGCTCGTTGGCGACGATCTCTTCGGCCGCGGGCGTGGTCAAGTCGTGCTGGCGGGCCGCCTGGAGCGCCGCAGCCGCTTCCACCAGGCACGTCTTCTGGCTCTCCGCGGCGTTGCCCGCGAGACAATTTGCACGGTCTTGCAGGTAGCGCTGCTCTGATGGCGTTTGCGTCGCGGCGCAGGCGATGGCCGATCCCAAGCAGGCCATTGCCATCATCACGGCGCTGACGCGTGGGGGACTGTGCACGATCTTCAAAGCCATTGCGCGGACTTCCACGTCGAAGCAGCATTGGCGGTTTGGCGAATGCCGGCAGGTATGCCCGCAGGGGTCACTGATCGGGCCTGAGACTCATTTTGCGGCAGCGTCACGCCGCCGGCACATGCCAGGCCACGATGGGTCCAATCGGATGCCCAGGAAGATCAGAACTGCGACCACCCGTCGGCGCCGGCTTCAGCGAGCTCGAGAGATTTGACCTGCGCCCGAGGTCCGGCTTCAGCGCGAGCGTTGGCCACGCGGCCTGCCATGGTTGCACCCTTGGGTTTGTTCAGCCCGAGCCGCTTGACGTCGGCGAAGGTCGGTGCCGAAGCCTCGGGCTCGGTCGCCGGCATCAAGCCCGTCGAATGCCCGACATCGCGCGCGTCCAACTTGAACATCGCGACAGATCCGGCGAGTGCCTGGGCTTGTTGCTTCAGGCTCTCCGCCGCAGCCGCCGACTCTTCGACAAGCGCAGCGTTCTGCTGCGTGACCTGATCCATCTGGCTGACGGCCTCGGCTACCTGCGCGACACCGGAGCTCTGTTCGACGCTCGCCGCCGTGATCTCCCCCATGATGTCGGCCACGCGCTTGATGGAGCCGACCACTTCGGCCATGGTCGCACCGGCCTGTTCGACGAGCACCGTCCCGTGCTCCACGCGTTCGACGCTTGTGCCGATCAAGGTCTTGATTTCCTTGGCAGCTTCCGCGGAGCGTCCCGCCAAGTTGCGAACCTCGCTGGCCACGACCGCGAAGCCGCGCCCCTGCTCGCCCGCCCGCGCGGCTTCGACAGCTGCATTCAGGGCAAGAATGTTGGTCTGGAAAGCAATGCCGTCGATCACGCCGATGATGTCCGCGATCTTGCGGCTGCTTTCGTTGATGCCCTTCATGGTCTCGACGACCTGACCCACAACCTCGCCGCCGCGAACGGCCACGCTGGTGGCACTGATCGTCAGCTGGTTTGCCTGGCGCGCGTTGTCCGCGTTCTGGCCCACGGTCGAACTGAGCTGCTCCATCGACGCCGCGGTTTCCTCCAATGCACTCGCTTGCTCCTCCGTCCGTTGGCTCAGGTCCTGGTTGCCCTGCGCAATCTGGGCGCTGGCGGTGGCGACGCCCTCGGCGTTGCCTCGCACGCCGCCCACCACGGCGGCGAGGCTTCCCTGCATGTCCTTCAATGCACACAGCAGTTGGGCGGTCTCGCTGTGGCCGGAGGCCTCGATGAACGAGCTCAGGTCGCCGGCCGCCACCGTGCGAGCGACAGCGACCGCCCGCTGGATGGGTCGTGCGATGGAGCGTGTGATCCAGGCAGCCATGCCTACGGCCGCGGAGACGGCGATTGCGAGCGCGGTCCAGATGGTGACCTGCACATTCGAGGCCGCGACCGAGGCCTCGGTCGTCGCGAGAGCCATCTCCGAGCGCTCATGGGTGATGAACTGGTCGACCGTCGTCAACAGGACGTCCTGGACGGATCGGATGTCGCCGAGCAAGAGCGCCTTCGCGTCATCGATGCGTCCTTTTCGCACGAGGTCGTTGAACTGATCCTGCAATCCCAGCAGACGCGTGTTGGCATCGACCATTCGGGCGACCTGCACCCTCCCCTGTTCAGACCGCACTGTCCGCTGCAGTTCGGCGAGCCGCTGGGCGATGGATGTGCGGACCTCAGGCAGGCGCTTGAGCTCCTGCTCACCCTGCGTGCCAGGGCCAACGAGGACGAAGTTGCGCATCACCCGCGCGGTGACGTTGATCCCGTCCTGCACGATGCTCGCGTCGGCGATCTTGGGGTAGTGGTTGTCGACCACGGTGTGGATCGAGTCCACCACGTCCGCGACCTTGAGCAGCGAGACACCGCCCATGACGGCGATGAGAAGGGTCAGGACTCCAAAGGCGACCGCCAGTCGCGTGGAGATTTTCGTGTCATCGAGCTTCATGATGGAGTGAGGAATTGGAGTGAAGGGTGGAACTCCGACCGCGTCCAGTCAGCGCCCCGTGCCGGGCGCAGACTGCGCCAGGCGTGCAACTGTTCCGGGCTCGCCAAGGCAATCCCGTGACATCTATTTCGGGACGGCGCCGATACTCCAAAGAGCCAGCCCGCAAATGAAGCGAAGGGCACAGTTCCGGCGCTCAAACGGCACATCCGTGCGGATATGCGCCATCACCCAGGCCTACTTCAGCTTCTCTGTGCCCACGCTCACGCTCTACCGTCCGATTGGAGATATCGGAAGGACACAAAACGAGAGATACAGTCCACCGATCGCCGCAATTCCGGCGGCCGTGACGTCAACCCGTTGCCGTGCATGGGCTCGGCCACGAAGCGGCCCGCCTGGGCGGATCTGCGTGTCTATCGGGACGCGGCTTTCGACTCTGTCTCGTCGAAGCGCTCAGGCGGTACCGTCCCGTCTCTCGTCTTCCACCAGGGCGATGGCGGCTTCGGCACTCAGGGAAAGATGGACCTTTCGGCCTTCGACACGGCTCACCAGGTTCAGGTCGATGTAGTGATGGTGCTTCTTGTGGCTTCCGAAGCCCTCGCTTCTGGAGAGCTTCATGCGCTGACCTTCGACACGATCGACCGTGCCCACGAGAACGCCATCGGAACCGACAATTTCCATGCTTGGCTGAACGTTGAACGTCATCTTCGATCTCCTTCATCAGGTGAGGTTCTGCACTCAGGATGGACGCTTCCATCGTTGCCTGCAGTTCGGTGCGCCGTCGCCAGCCGCGCGTTTGCGAACAAGCTCAGATCAGTACCTTGGCGCCCAATTCGACGACTCGGTCATCCGGAACCTTGAGGAAGTCAGCCGCCGAAGACGCATTGCGCTGCATGTTCGCGAAGAGGTTCTCGCGCCAACGCGCCATTCCCTTCTTCTTCGTCGACACGACGTTCGACCGCGAGAGAAAGTAGGAGGTTGTCATCGGGTCGAGGCTGGCCCCGTAGGGCGCCACGACGCCGAGTGCCCCGGGCAGGTCGATGTCGTCCTTGAACCCGAATCTCAAGGCGACTTCCCAGCAGCCCTCGGCGATCTGCTCCACCACCGCCCGCTCGTTCGGCGCCACCCGAGGTATCTCCTCGGAACTCACGTTCACGAAGATGTTCTGCCGATGGAACACGTGGTTGTGCTTCAGGTTGTGCAGCAGGGCAATCGGCGCATGCTCTGGCACGCCGTTCAGGTAGACGGCCGTTCCTTCGACCCGCAGCGTCGACCCGGCGATCACTTCGCGAACGAAGCTCTTCAGGTCGACGGCGTCGCGAAAGACGGTCTCGGTGAGGAGTTCGCGCCCGCGCTTCCAGGTCACCATCACGGTGAAGACAGCCGCGCCGATGACCAGCGGGAACCATCCGCCATCGATCACCTTCATGAGGTTCGAAGAGAAGAAGACGAGGTCGATGGCAAAGAACAGCGCCGTGGCGCAGGCCGACAGCCACACGTTCATCTTCCATGCGAAGTGCACCACGAAGAACGTCAGCAACGTCGTGATCAGCATTGTCCCGGTGACTGCGATTCCATACGCGGCGCCCAATGCAGCCGACGACTTGAAGGCGAGCACGGCCCCCAGCACGCCGAACAGGAGCGCGCGGTTGATTGCGGGCAGGTAGATCTGCCCCGCTTCGGACTCCGACGTATGGATGATGCGCATGCGTGGCAGGTATCCGAGCTGGATGGCCTGCTTGGTCATGGAGAACGCTCCTGAGATGACCGCTTGCGACGCGATGACCGTGGAGATCGTCGCCAGCACGACCATCGGGACGAGCGCCCAGCCGGGGAACATGCGATAGAACGGGCTCTCCGACGCCGAAGGCTGCGTCAGCAGGAGCGCCCCCTGCCCGAGATAGTTGAGCGCCAGAGCGGGCAGCACCAGGACAAACCAGGAAAACCTCACCGGCCCGGCGCCAAAGTGACCCATGTCCGCATACAACGCTTCGGCCCCGGTCAGGGCCAGCACGACGGAGCCGAGGGCGACGAACGCCAGCCAGGGGTTGCCCGCCGCGAAGTTGACTGCAGCCATCGGATCAAGCGCTGAAAGGATCGCCGGATTTCGCACGACCTGGCTGGCGCCGGAGACGGCGAGAACCAGGAACCACGCGGCCATCACCGGCCCGAACAGCCTGCCGATGCCGGCCGTCCCGAACCGTTGCAGCATGAACAGCGCGACGAGGATGACGATCGTCACTTCGAGGACGTACTGGCCCAGCGAGGGTTCCACCAGCTTGAGGCCCTCCACGGCTGACAGCACGGAAATCGCCGGCGTGATGACGCCGTCGCCGTAGAACAGCGCCGCCCCGAAGACGCCTGCGACAAGCAGCAGGCGCTTCAGCCGCGCGTTGCCCGAAACGGACGACACGGCAAGCGCCAGCAGCGCCATGATGCCGCCCTCGCCATGATTGTTCGCGCGCATGATCAGGACGACGTACTTCAGCGTCACGACCACCACGAGCGACCACACGATCATCGAGATGACGCCGACGACGTGATGCGCAGTGGGACGCATGCCATCTGCAGGATCGAAGAGCGTCTGCAGCGTGTAAAGCGGACTGGTCCCGATGTCGCCGAACACGACCCCCAGCGCGGCCAGCGTGAGCCCGGCAACCCCGGTGCGCGTTGATGCGTTGTTCATTGCAAGGTTCAGGGCTGTCATTGGTCGTTGCGCTTCGCAGTTCCTCGTGGGGCCGAGCACGTCAGGCGTTCGCGCCGCCTTCGCCGGCGGTCACCAGGCGCCCGTCGACGCGAAGCGCCCACACGGGCCCCAGCAGCTCCAGTGCAGCGACGCCATCCCCATGCGCCGTCAAGCCACCATTGATGTCGATCTCCTGCGCGGAGCCGCCCGGCTTGATGCTCAATCCGATCGCTGCCAGCGTCGTGAGGACGCCCTTGACGAGCGACTCACCCGTGCCGCCGAACGTCTCGATGCCGTGATTCACGACGAGCTTGCCGATCGGCTTGCTGATCTGCACGCCGATGGCGCCGTCCCCATGTGTCGTGATGCGATCGAACTCGGCGATGCCCACGGTTCCGTCGTAGACGTTGAACCCGCGAGCCCCCTGGCCGAAGGTCTCGATGGGGGCGAGCACCTTCAACTCGTTGATGGTGCCGAAATTGACGAATCCGATGCCACTCGGCGCGAGCGAAACCAGCTTGCCTTCCGCTGTCCAGAAGGCCACCGTGCCCCAGTTGTCCAGCACCATGTCGTTGACGCCATGGGTCATGACCGGCCCGAGGTTGCGCACAGATTCGATACGCGCTCCAAAGCCCGTGAAGACGGCGCCCGTGATCCGATCTGCTGTGCCCGGTGCAATCCCGCCCTCGCTGTAGATGGCCCCGGTCTCCAGGAGCGGTGCGACGAGCCCCCCGCCCGAGTCTCCACCGCCAGCGACGAAAATGCCGCTACCGACGACCGGCGCTCCAGGACGTCCAGCGGACAGCCCCACCAAGCTCGCCGTGACGACGCAGGCCGCGTCGGGCTGCATGTTCCAGAGCGTGAACGCTCCCTGAAGCACGGAAACACCGTAGCCTCGAGGCATGTCAGTTCGCGCGCTCGCATCGGCTTCCACGATGTCGAGTCCGTCAACTTCGACATGGCCTGATCGCACCGCGTCTCGCGCGAGGATCTGCACCTGGCCCGTGGCAGTCACGCCGGCAATCGCAATGCGGCCAAGGTCCGAGACGCTGTAGTCATTGAAGATCGCGCGCCGGGCAGCCGAGGCGTGCAGGCCCAAGCCTCGCACCGTGTTGTCCGCGCTCAGCTGCAGTCCGTCCGTGTCGGGCGTAAAGCTCACCCCGCAACTCGCGTCCTCGCCCGACAGCGACTGGCCAGGCGCCAAGCGAGACGTCGGCACGTTCGACAACTGCCCACGCACGACGATGGTCTGGACGCTCGGGTTTCCAAGCGCGCTCGTCCACTCTTCGACGCTCGTCACGACCCGTTCGGTCGTCTCCGGAACAACGGGGATGGTCATGGATGTTCAATCCTTCCTTTGCTTTTCCTGATACCTTCAGGCGTCCTGTGCCGATCGCTGCCTCACCACGCCGGGTCGCCCGACTTGGACAACCATCTACCAGCCAAGAACTCCCCGAAGCGCATGCAAGAGCTTCCCAACCCATGTCAGGGGCACCAACGACGGCAATCGCCTGGGCCTTCGCATGCGACGTGCCTGGCTCAAGCGTGCCTTCAATGGCGGCAGACGATCACGGTCGGCCCCACCTCGCGCGCACATTGCGCCTCGCCCCTGGCGTTGGTAGCTGACGTGGCGTGGACGCAGTACGGTCACAGTGGCACTGGCCCTCGCCGTACTGGGACCATGAGCACCGGTGGCGACGTTGTTCATGCCCGCGTCGCCGAGACCACGAGCAGGTGAAACGGAAGCGCCAGGAGGGCCGTTCCTGCAATTCCGGCGAGCCATAGCAGAACAAACCAGCCGGCTCGCTTCAGCCGAGCCTTGCGCAGACTCTGATCGACACCTGACATCGCAGCTCCTTTCGCCTCGGGAAGGCGCCTCAACAAGGGCCTCGCCCGCGCGGTTCTCCGACATACCCTTCGATGCTTCGTTGGGTGAGCATTGGTCACCCTGTTCGACAAGTGTCCTCAGTGGCCGTTTTCACGCCCATTCAGGATCTCGGGAACGAGCGTCTTCAGCAGATCCGTCAGCATGCGTATCCGCGGCAAGGACGGCCGCTGTGCCAAGGTCAGCATGTTCAGCTCGACGGGAGGTAGCGAGTACGAGGGCAGAACTCGAACCAGCCGTCCCGACTTGAGTTCGTCAGCGCAGGCGACCTGCAGCACGACGCCCATGCCAGCCCCGGCAAGAATCATTTCATACATCGGCCGCCAGTGGCTGGTGGTCAGCTGTGCTTGAACGGACACGAAGCTGGCTGCGCCCTTTTCGTCCAGCAGCGAGATCTCGTTGTTGTCGAAGGTTCCCCGGACGCGCAGGAACGGAATCTTCCTCAAGTCGGAGACATCCCGAATCGAACCCACTCGCTCGAGAAGGCCGGGCGAGGCCACCAGGATCTGCTCGAGCTGGCCCAACGGGCAAGCGATGAAGGTGCCCTCGCCCAAACGTCCCGTGCGAAACGCGATATCGACCCCTTCCGTGACGAGGTCGACGATACTGTCATTCAGCACGAGATCGATGTTCAGGTCGGGATGAAACTCGTGGATCCTCGTCACGACCTTGGGGAGCACGGCATCCCCCAGGCTGTGAGGCGCCGCGATGCGCACGAGCCCCTTCAGCAATTGCTTGTTCTGCGAGACCTCCGCAACCGCTCTCTCCACGGCGTCCAGCGCCTTCTTGCTCCATTCGTAGAAGATCTCGCCTTCCGACGTGCACTTGAATGCCCGTGTGCTCCTCATCAGGAGACGGCAACCCAGGTGCTGCTCCAGGCGATCGATGCGTTCGCTCACTGCGGGTTGGCCCAGGTCGAGGTCCTTCGCCGCGCGCGATATTCCCTCGCGCTCGACAACCCGGACATAGACGCGCATTGCCTCGAACAGGTTCACAGGCAACGGCCCCTGTGCGCGTCGAGCCTCGACAGACAACACGGATGCACTTGCTGACTTCCAGACATTGGGCCCGCTCCTGACTTTCTGAATATGCAGGCCACAAGCGTGCCGGTGATAGCGGAATCTGTGAATGCACAGCCGGCGCGCATTCGGAAGAGCACAGTTCATTGAGGCAGCCGTTTGGCTGTCCTGTGCAAAGGCATCCTTGAAAAGTCGCAGCGAGCAGTGCGAGTGCGCCACGCCCCCGCTAGGGACAGTCTGCACAACCGGTTTGGCGAGCGTAAATCCGAGGTGATTGAGGGCACACGTTGCGTGATTTGAAAATCGCCAGCGTTCCGGTCGCGGAAATCTCTCCAAGATCGTCGAAATCGAGGCTCCGTGCCTCGACTTCCCGCGCTGCGGGCGCACTCACCCCTGGGCCCCCGTCAGTTGCTTGCGCACCATCCACAGATTGCTCATCGCGAACACCATCATCAGCCGCGCGGTGTTCTTGGCCAAGCCGCGATACCTCACCTTGGCATAGCCAAACTGCTGCTTGATGACGCGGAACGGATGCTCGACCTTGGCCCGAACGCTGGCCTTGAGCTTCTCGATCTTCTCAAGCAGGCGGTCGCGCCGGTTCCTCGGGTTGAGCGCGCGTCGCTTGCCGGGCTGCATCGCCACGTGCCAGGTGACTTCCAGATCCTTGGCCTCGTCGCGCTTGGCAATGCCTCGGTAGCCTGCATCGGCGAACACCACTTCCTCCTCGCCGTGCAGCAACGCAGCACCCTGAGTCACGTCGTTGACGTTGGCAGCCGTGCCGATCACGGTGTGCACCAGCCCCGACTCTGCATCCACGCCAATATGGGCCTTCATGCCGAAGTGCCAGGCGTTGCCCTTCTTCGTCTGACGCATCTCCGGATCACGTTCTCCGTCCTTGTTCTTGGTCGAACTCGGCGCGGCAATGATGGTGGCGTCAACGATGGTGCCGGTCTTGAGCATCAAACCCTGCTGTGCCAGGCCGCTGTTGATCGTCGCCATCACCCGCGCGGCCAGGTCATGCTTCTCCAGCAGGTGGCGGAACCGCAGGATCGTCGTCTCGTCAGGAATGCGCGGCGAGCCCGCCAGCCCTGTGAACTCGCGGTACAGCGGCCGCTCGTGCAACTCTTCTTCCATGGCCGGATCGCTGAGGTTCCACCACAGCTGCAGACAGTGGATGCGCAGCATCGTCTCGACGGCAAACGGTGGGCGCCCGCCCAGGGCCTGATGAGCGCCGCGCGCGTGAGGCTGGATGATGCCGACCAACGCCGCCCACGGCACCACGCGGTTCATCTCCTCGAGGAATATCTCCTTGCGTGTCTTCTTGTGGACCGGGTCAAAGCCGAAGTTAGATTGCGTCATGGCCGATATCTTCTCCGACCGTCAGCGCTCGCGCTACTCGTGGCCGCCCCGAGGTTTCGCAGACCTTCCCTAGCGCACAGCGCAGCCACGCCGCGCCGCGCCTGGAGACGCGTTCGCACGGCGCTCCCGACATCAGCCACCAACGAGAGACATGCGAACTGTCGGGTATCGACCATGACGACCGGTCTTGAGCGTTGCTGCTCGGTCTTCGGAATACCTGTCGTCACGCATTGCCCATCGCGCGCGCAGAGCTTGCGCCAAGGCATCGGCGGATGTTCCGGCGTCCAGCCAGGGCCTGAGGTCGACGCCATCCAAGGCGAACAGGCACATGTAGAGACGGCCGTCCGAAGAGACACGGGCACGCGTGCAATCGCCGCAGAATGGTTGCGAGACGCTCGCGATGAAGCCGACCTCTCCCGAACCGTCGGCGTGGGCGAAGTTGCTCGCCGTACTGCTTCGACTGGCCATGCGCTGTGGTACCAATGGATAGACGGCCTCGACCCTCTCACGCATCTCGGCCGCCGAAAGTACCTTGCTCGAGGACCAGGCGGCCGCGCCCCCGACGTCCATGTACTCGATGAATCGCAGCACGACGCCGGTACCCTTGAAAAGCCTCACCAACGGGAGGATCTGGTCATCATTCACCCCGCGCTCGATGACCGCGTTCACCTTGACGGGATTCAATCCCACGGCTCGGGCGCGAAACACCCCGTCCAGTACCCGCGCAACCGGTGTGGCCGTGTCGGCAATGCGTCGAAAAGCTGCGTCGTCCAGAGCGTCGAGGCTGACGGTCACTCGCGACAGGCCTGCATCACGCAACGCTTGAGCCTTGGATGCCAGCAAGGTCCCGTTGGTTGTAAGTGCAACCTCCATGCAGCTTCCGTCGATCGCCTTCAGTACAGCCAGTCTCTCGACAAGCGATTCGAGGTTCCGCCGAAGCAGCGGCTCACCGCCCGTGAGCCGGATCTTTCTTACCCCAACAGATGCGAACGCCTTGGAAATCCTGACCATCTGGTCGAACGAGAGCCGCTTCGATGGCGCCAGAAACTCGTAGTCCGGCCCGAACTCACTGCGTGGCATGCAGTAGGTACAGCGAAAGTTGCATTGGTCGATGACAGACAGCCTCAAATCCTCGAGCGGCCTGCCACGCCGATCGACGAGGCGACGGTTGTCGGCGGCACCCGATACCGGCTCATCGGCGACGTGGAATACCTCGGATTCAAGTGGCATGTTCACGATTCAGTAGGCGTTGCAAAGCAGCGCCGTGACGGCGAAACTCCCCAGAAGGCAGCTTTGGCCAGACTTTCAGCTCCTTCTGGCGAGGTCGCTGCGTTGGACACAGGCTCTCGCGCGGAGCGCGCATGTTCCGCATCATGTCAGCAGGAACCCATTCTTCAATGACAGCGGCGCGGGAACTTCTCGCCCACAGAGCTCGAATACCGACCGCTCGATGCTTCGAGCGATCGCGTCCAGCGGAAGCGCATTCGGTGCGAGGCCGAACGGGTCAGCGATCTCGTCGGCGATGGCCTCGAGGGCAATCAAGGTATAGGACAGAAAGACGCACAACAGCGGCGTGAAAAACTCGGTCGAATCGACGAGCCCGAATGGCAGCAGCATGCAATACGTGTAGACCGTGCGATGCAGCAGGACGCTGTATGCAAAGGGGATCGGTGTGGAAGCGATCCGCTCGCACCCGCCTATGGTCTTTCCGATTTCATTGAACTGCTCATCCAACGTCCAGAATCTGACGTCGGTCATCGCACCTGTGTCATTGAGCTGACTCATCCGGACACGCAGCGCGTGGAGCACGGCGATGGGCCGGTAGTTCTGCTTGCAGAACTCTTCTGCACGCTCGACCCCCAGCAAGCGAACAAAATCATCCTTGGGGTCCGAACCCCTCAACTCGTGCTTGAGGGCATGGACGCATGCCACCAGGTAGTCCGCGACCAGCAGCCTCGTCTCCTGGTCGGGCAGGTAGCACAGCGCCTGCGACATCATCGCGCGGGCTGCGATCAAGGCGTTGCCCCAAAGAACGCGCCCTTCCCTGAAGCGATCGTAGCTGGCGGTGTTGCGGAACCCGATGAAGATCGCCAGCGTCAGGCCGAAGAGTGTCAACAGCGACGAATTGAGAGGGATCTTCTCCCCGAAAATGCGACCTTGTGTCACGACAGCCAGGATGCTGACGAGCGCCATCAGGACCAGCTGGGGAATGATGGACTGCAGGACGGAGCCGTCCCACACGAACAGGAGCTGGAGCCAGTTTTGCTTCGGTTTGACGATCATGGTGGCGTGTTGAACGGGTTGCCTTCGTGGCGATGCGACATCGAACCTCGTGCGCCATCTAGTGGTAGCCCGGATCACCCTCGCGAACCTTTCCCCGGAAGACGCGGTACTGCATCACGTTGTAGACCAGGATGATGGGAAGGACGATGACCGTTCCGACGAGCGCGAACGCCTGGCTCGCGTGGCTGGACGAAGCATCCCAGATGGTCAATGACGGCGGAACGATGTTCGGCCAGATGCTGATGACGAGCCCGGTGAATCCGAGGAAGCAGATCGCTAGCGTCAGCAGAAACGGCATCGTGTCGTTCCCGCGGCGGACGGCTCGAAAGATTCCGAACACGCAGGCGACCACCAGGACTGGAACAGGCATGAACCAGGCCAGGTTTCCGCTGCCGAACCATCGCTCGGCGACCGAGGGCAGGCCAAGTACCGTCCAAAGGCTTGCAATGCCCACCACGACGAGCAGAACGCTCACCATGGGCAGCATGAGGCGCAGCATCTTGCGTTGCAGTTCCCCGTCGGTCTTGTAGATGAGCCAGCCGCACCCCAGGGTCGCGTACGTCACGACGACGCCCATGCCGCAGAAGACGCTGAACGCGGACAACCAGTCGAAAGGACCACCGACGAATTGGCCGTGCACGATCCGGATTCCTTGCAGGAGGGATCCGAGGATGACGCCCTGGCAGAAGGCCGCCAGCGCGGAGCCGCTGATGAAGGCCAGGTCCCAGAGCGCCTGCGTCCTCTTCGATTTCACGCGAAGTTCGAAGGCGGCGCCTCTGAAGATCAGGCCGACCAACATCAGGATCAGCGGCATGTAGTTGGCGGGCAGGAGGGTCGAGTACACGACGGGAAAAGCCCCGTACAGCCCCGCGCCGCCCAGAACCAGGAAAGTCTCGTTGCCGTCCCAGACAGGTGCGACCGTGTTGAGCATGACCTGGCGGTCGGCCTTGTTCTCCGCGAAGAACGGAAACAGCAGCCCGATACCCAGGTCGAAGCCATCGAGCACGACGTAGAGAAAGACGCCCAGGCCGATGATGGCAGCCCAGACCATTGGAAGATCGACTTGCATGGTCTCGCCCTCCTCGGCTACTTGAACGACTGCGACAGCGCCCGATTGCTCAGGCCCGGATACTCTGGATCGTCGACGTGCTCCCGCTCGATCGACGGGCCGCGCCTCATCAGCTTCATCATGTAGTACACGCCCACGCCGAAGACGAAGATGTAGACCACCACGAGGATCAGCAACGAGACGCCCGCTTGCTGGCTCCCGATCGGGGAAACGGAGTCGATCGTCCGAAGCACGCCATAGACCGTCCAGGGCTGGCGCCCGACTTCGGTCGTGATCCAGCCCGCAATCAGCGCGACCAGGCCGGACGGCCCCATCAGCAGCACGAGGCGTTGGAACCAGCGGGCCTCGTAGAGGCGGCCGCCCCTGCGCAGCAGGAGGCCCAGCACGGCGGTCAACAGCATCAGCATTCCGAGCCCGGCCATGACGCGGAAGGACCAGAAGACAATCGGCGAGTAAGGCCTGTCCTGCGGCGGAAACTCCTTCAATCCACGGATCTCGCCGTCCCAGGAGTGGGTGAGGATGACGCTGCCCAAGTGGGGAACTTGCAAGGCATAGCGAGTCTCCTCGGCCTCCATGTCGGGAAGGCCGAACAGGTTCAACGCGGTGCCACCCTTCTCGGTCTCCCACAGCCCCTCGATGGCGGCGATCTTCGCGGGCTGGTACTCCCGCGTGTTCAAGCCATGCGCGTCGCCGACGAGGATCTGGATCGGTGACAGCACGAGAAGGATCCACAACCCCATCGAGAAGCAGACCTTGACGCCCTTGTCGCGGCGCCCCTTCAGGAGGTGCCAAGCGCCGCATGCCGCCACGATGAAGCCCGCGACGATGAACGCGGCGATCGTCATGTGCGCGAGCCTGTACGGGAACGACGGATTGAAGATGACCTTGAACCAGTCGACGGGCACGATCAGCCCGTTCTCCAGTGCATAGCCCTGGGGTGTCTGCATGAAGCTGTTCGACGAGAGGATCCAGAACGTCGAAATGAGCGTTCCGACGGCTACCATGAGCGTCGCAAAGAAGTGCGCCCGCGGCCCGACTCGCTGCCACCCGAACAGCATGACGCCAAGGAACCCTGCCTCCAGGAAGAAGGCCGTCAGCACCTCGTAGGTCAGCAGCGGTCCGGTGACGTTGCCAGCGACGCGCGAGAACCCGCTCCAGTTCGTTCCGAACTCGTAAGCCATGACCACACCGGAGATGACGCCCATCCCGAAGCCGATGGCAAAGATCTTCGACCAGAACAGGAACAGGTTCTTGAACACGTAGTCCCCCGTGTTCAGCCAGCGCCACTCCAGCACGGCCAGGAAGCTCGCCATCCCGATGCTGATGGCGGGGAAGATGATGTGTATGGCCACCGTGAACGCGAACTGCAGGCGCGCGAGGTGGAATGCGTCGAAGATTTCCATGCTGCCCCTTCGTTGCTCTTGTGCGCGGCAAGCGGCCCCGGCTCGTTGCCAAAGGGCAAGCGAGCCGGAGACGATCCGATCTCGTCAACCCCGGGACGGACGAGATCCGCCAGCCGGGAGCTCCTCTTGTTTCAGCTGGCCTGGACGGCCTCGGCCGGGGTGGCCTGTCCACGTGCCGGCGGCGCCTCCGAGCGCAAGACGCGCACGGGCGTCGACTTGTACGAAGGCGTTCCGCTGTCCTTGTCCAGGTAGTCCAGCGGCACCAGGATGTTGGCTTCGGGGTAGTAGGCGCCGACCGAGCCGGCGGCGATGTCGAACTCGATCGCGGTGATCCCGCGCAGGCGCAGCGTGCGCGTCGACGAGACCGTCTCGATATCCACCAGGTCGCCGTGCTCAAGGCCACGCGCTGCCAGGTCCTTCGCGTTCATGAACAAGACGTCGCGCCGGCCGAACACCCCGCGATAGCGATCGTCGAGCCCGTAGATCGTCGTGTTGTACTGGTCATGGCTGCGCATGGTGATCAGGCGCAGGACGTCCTCGCCACCGCCCAACAGGTAGTTCTCGCGCACGCCGGAAAAGACTGAGAACACCGCCTTGCCCGACGGCGTCGTCCATTGACGCTCGGTCGGCGGCAAGGGAAGCCGGAAGCCGCCCGGCACGCGGATGCGTTCGTTGTAGTTCTCGAAGCCCGGAATGGTCTGCTCGATGAGGTCGCGGATGCGGTCGTAGTCGCTCACCAGGCCAGTCCAGTCCACCTTGCTGCCGGGGATCGTGGCCTTGGCCATGCCGGCCACGATGGCCGGTTCCGAACGGATGAACTCCGACGCCGGCTTGAGCTTGCCCGACGACGCGTGCACCATGGACATCGAATCCTCCACCGTGATGGCCTGCGCCGCGCCGTCCTGCACGTCGAGTTCGGTGCGGCCGATGACGGGAAACAGGAAGGTTTCCTTCGCCACGAGCAGGTGCGAGCGATTGAGCTTCGTCCCCAGGTGGACGCTCAGCGCCAGCTTCTTCATCGCCGGGAAGCTGCGCTCCGGATCGGGCAACGCGACGGCGAAGTTGCCGCCCAGGCACAGAAGCACCTTGGACTTGCCGGCGATCATCGACTCCATCGTCTGCACCGCATCGTGCCCGTGACCCTTCGGCGGCGTGAAGCCGAAGACCTTTTCCAGGCGCGCGAGGAAGTCCGCCGACGGCTTCTCGGTGATGCCCACCGTGCGGTTGCCCTGCACGTTCGAGTGGCCGCGCAAGGGGCAGATGCCCGCGCCGGGCTTGCCGAAGTTGCCGCGCATCAGCAGCAGGTCGGCAATCAGGCGCACGTTGGCCGTGCCGGTGTTGTGCTGCGTGATGCCCATGCCATAGGTGACGATGGTCGCGTTCGACTTGGCATACGCGGTCGCGACCGACTCCAGGTCGCTGCGCGCCAAGCCGCTCTCGTGCGCGATGTCACCCCATGACGTGGCAGCCAGATCCGCGACCAGCGCATCGAAGCCTTCGGTGTGCGCCGCGATGAAGTCGCGGTCGATCACATCGCCCTGCGACGCATCGAGCTCCAGCAACGCCTTCATGATCCCCTTGAGCGCCGCGGCATCCCCGCCGGCGCGCACCTGGAAGTAGGTCGAGGCGATGTTCGTCGAGCTGAAGGTGGCCATCTCCAGCACGCTCTGCGGATCCGCGAAGCGTTCCAGCGCGCGCTCGCGCACCGGGTTGAACACGATGATGGGCACCTTGCGCCGCGCTGCTTCGTGCAGCGTTCCCATCATGCGCGGATGGTTGGTGCCCGGGTTGTGTCCCATCGAGATGATCAGCTCGGTCTCGTCGAAATCTTCCAGAGAGACGGTGCCCTTGCCGATGCCGATCGATCGCGGCAGCCCGACGCTCGTGGCCTCGTGGCACATGTTCGAGCAATCGGGAAAGTTGTTCGTCCCGAGTTCGCGGGCGAACAACTGGAACAGGTAGGCGGCTTCGTTGGAGGCGCGTCCCGAGGTGTAGAACTCGACCTCGTCCGGCGACGCGCAGCCGCGAATGATCTCGCCGATGCGCTGGAACGCCGCATCCCATTCCACCGGCTTGAACTGGTCGGTCGCCGAGTCATAGGCCATCGGGTGCGTGAGGCGCCCGAAGTCTTCCAGTTCGAAGTCCGACAACTCCAGCAGCGACGAGACCGTGCGCTGCTCGAAGAACTCCGGCGTCACGCGCTTGGTCGTCGCTTCCCACGTGACGGCCTTCGCGCCGTTCTCGCAGAACTGGAAGGTGGACCGATGTTCCTTGTCAGGCCACGCACAACCGGGGCAATCGAACCCCGTGGGCTGGTTGGTCCTGAGCAGCACGATCGGAGCCTCGACGGTCTCCATCTGCTGGTACACGGCCTGGGCCGTTGCTCGAAGTGCACCCCAGCCGCCTGCAGGGCCGCTATAGGGTCGAACGCCAGGAACATCACGCCGCTTGGTCATGTCTTTACCTCCAGAAGCCGCCCAGTCGCACGAGAAGCAGACCGTGGCAAGAAAACTCCCTCCGGCCCCGATGCATGCGTTGAGTCACTGTAGTCACTTGGGGCGCAGAACGCTCACACAGTGCAGGCACAACCAGAGGAACACAGTTGGCGCAAGTCCGGCTCCAAGGGTGCAGGGCTGGAAGACGATTCGGTTTGCTCCTACCATCGCGCCAGACCCGCCCAAGTAGCGCGCTATCGGTCGAGTTGATTCTAGGAAGCGCCCCGTGCTGACGAAACACTGAATCATCCGATATCAGAGATCGGACCGCTAGACATGAAATTCAGATAGCTGGCGCCGCGACGTTGTGGAAGCCGAAACTCCATCGGAAACGACCAGGGCGTTTGGCGAGGCATTTCAGACGAGACGATACCTGGCACCAAAATCACTTTCGAGCTCCTCGCAGCCGCCCATTTCACTCTCATCAATAGCCATCACCGATGCCACGGCCTTTCGACCCCAACGAGCCCATAGGAGCGCTTCTTCTCGGCACCATTTTCGTCGCCGTCGGCATCGTCATCAGCTGGCTCGTCCGTCGCCTGTACCAGGCGGCGCTGCACCACGACAGTTCAGATCGAATCGATCAGATCACCCTGTCGTTCCTCAGCCACCTCACGATACTGATTGTCTGGCTGTTGCTGGTGACCCTCTACGCCCATGTCATTCCGGCTCTCAACCGACTGGGCACCGCACTGCTGACTGGCGTCAGCCTGATGTCCGTCATCGCGGGCTTCGCTGCTCAGACGACACTGGGGAACCTGGTGGCCGGCATCAGCCTGGTGCTGTACAAGCCGTTCAGGCGCGGTGATCGGTTGCAGATCGGAACTCCGGCGGGACTGCAGGTTGGGGAGGTGGAGGACATCTCCCTGGGTTACACCGTGCTGAAGATGGAGGACGGCCGCAGGATCATCATCGCCAACGGCGTCATGGCGCAACAGACGATGATCAAGCTGGCTTCGGTACCCACATCGCCGAGCGCCGCGCCCTAGTAGCTCCCAGGCCTGGTCGCCGCGGCAAGGCAGCCTGGAGCAAGGACATTGCGTGGCTCGCTGTTCGCAGCAAGCCGCCGACTGTTGCTGGCGCGCCATGCTCTCGGTAACCCATCACGACCTGCAGCATTTGGGGAGTGTTGGCCGCCGCGAGCTGCGCGATCATGACCGCATGGACTGCCTCTTGCGAGGTCACATGGAACCGGCCGAACTTCATGACGCGAGCGATGGCACGCCGCATGAGCGTGCCGGCGACTTCATTCATCACAGTGGTGATGCACCACCAGTCGCCGTGCCACGCGGCTACGTCGGTCCCGTCTACATGCCCTCCACGGGACGGATGGTGTGGTGGACTGGCCGCGTGGCCATCGGCCTGCGCCATCAGCCGCTCGAGCACAGCGGCGAAGTGCTCTCGGAGTCTGCGTGCTGGCTGCAACGCGTGGTGCTGGCCAAGAGCTGGCGTGGAGTACGCCGACTCGCGTGGTCGCGGGCACGATGGAGCACGGAGAAGGCCGCGCTGAATCCCTGATTCGATCAGTGCTTGGCCGGGGCTCCAGGCGACTCGCGCCATCCCGACTGGAGCTGCGCGGCATCCTCGGCGGAGCGCGGCTTGACCGTCATGAGAATGCCGCCCGACTTGACGTCGTCGTGGTATCGCTTGACAAGTTCCTCGGGGATGCCCCAGCCGATCAAGGCGCCGAGCAGGCCTCCACCGGCGGCCCCTGCGCCGGCGCCGGCGAAGGCCGCCACCAGCGGGCCCGCCAAGACCAGTCCTGCCTCGGGTACGACAAGCGTCGTCCCAATGGCTGCAACTGCGGCCCCCGCCGCGACCAGAGTCCCGGCGATGGCTCCGCCGATGCCCGCGCCCTCGGCAGCCTTGCTTCCCAACACAGTCTCGAGCAGATGCTCGCCAAAGTGCTTGGCATGTGTCTCGTCGGTCATGACCATGCTGACCTCGTCTGTGTACCCGAGCACACGCGCATGCTGGTAAGCGCGTTCCGCGCTCCAGCGGTCGGGAAAGAGTTGGGTGACGGGAGGAGTCTTTGCGTCCATGTGTCTCACTCTCCTTCAGTTCGTGCTGATGCTGTATGTGCGCGGGCCAGCGGGTCGTCAGCCGCCAAGTTCCTGGAAAGCGTGTCCGTTCGCGTCAATGCCCGCCAGGATACCTGCAGGCAGTTCAGTCGAGTCGACCGTCCCTTCATGCTGCCAATCCGTCTTGTCGGTCAGCGCAGGAAGTTCGGCTCCGGCCTTGACGTAGAGACCCAGCGTCGGCCGCTTCGGGTTCAGATAGAGGTCATACGCCTGCATGACTACCTTCTTGAATCGAGATGGTTGATCGGATCGGATGCTCGAACGGGCTCATCTTGCAAAGGTAGAAATCACTCTCGTGGATTCTAGGAACGCCCCACCACCGTCGAAATGTCGTCGCTTCCGATACCAGTTATCGGAGGCTTCCGCGGCGCGTGTAAGCGACACTCCTCACCCATCGCTTCCTCGCCATGAGGCACAGTTGGGAGCATCGGCTGAAACACAGTCGCGCCGCCGACGACTGGTCGGCGTGGACTGTGGTCAGCAATGTCACCGTGGTACCCGAATCATCTTCCACCTTCATCGGCGGCGCCCTGCCGCCGCAACCCATCGCCATGATGCCCACACGCAGGCGTTCGAAGACTCGCACCGTGGATCGTCCCAGTGACGAAACCAAGGGCACATGCGCCGGACGCAAGAGCGTGCCCGAAGACAGCACCTGTTCGCCCCGCTCACCGCTCGGCGAGGACCTGTGCAACGCTTCGGCCAGCACTCGTCCAGCCAAGGCGGAGAGCGGCACCTCACTCGTTGCCAGCGGGGCCTCGACGAGGCCCGCCATCTTCAGTTGCAGCGCCCTCAGGCGATCGAGTGAGGCCACGCATGGCCTTGGCATGGCGATTGGCAGGAGGTCAGAGGTATGCATGGCCAGAATGGACGATGGACGACGTTCCAGCTACATTGAGACTGACTCGCGAGGTCCAAAGCACCAGTTCAAGGGGAATTCGAGGAGCACAGAAGCACCAGCAGTCCTGCATCAACGCTAGAAGGCTCTTCATGCCCAAGCAGCTATACACGCAACTGGTGGACGACATCGCGAAGTCGGTGTCCGATGGGGTCTTGAAGCCTGGAGACCGCCTCCCCTCCATTCGCGACGCAAGCCGGACACGGCGCCTGAGCATCACGACGGTCCGGCATGCGTATCAGGTGCTGGAAAGCCAGGGCGTCATCGAAGGCAAGCCGCAGTCCGGCTACTTTGTCACCGTGAGTAGTTCGTCCGGCTCCCTGGGTGAGGCAGACGATGGTGCCGTGTCAGCTGCCGATGAAGAGCTTCCATACGTCGATGCAGCCCAGTACGTGCTTGCGACGCTGAGGTCGATGCGCACCCGCAACGCCGTTCCTCTGGCGTCCGCCTATCCGGATCCAGCACTGTTTCCATGGCGCAGGATGCAGGCACGAATGAGGGAAGCGATGCGCGGCCGACTCGATTCCGACGTCGCAGAGGACATTCCACCCGGCAACGCGAAACTCATTCGACAGATTGCGCTACGACACATGCGCAACGGCCTCAATGTCGATCCTCAGGAGATCATCGTCACGGTGGGAGCCACCGAGGGGCTGAACCTTTGCCTTCGCGCCGTCGCTCGACCTGGCGACACGATCGCGGTCGAGTCGCCGACCTTCTACGTGATGCGCAAGGCCGCCGAGCGGCTGGGCATGCGCGTCATCGAGTTGCAGACCAATCCAAAAGAAGGAATCGACATCCAAGGCCTGTCCGACTTCCTGGTCAGAGGCCGCATCGACGCCTGCATCACGATGCCGAACTTCCAGAACCCGCTCGGCTTCGTGATGTCGGATGACAACAAGCGCGCGTTGGTGGAATTGGCGGCGCGCCACCAGATGCCTCTCATCGAGAACGGCGTCTACAACGAGCTCTACTTCGGGAATGAACCTCCCACGACGCTGAAGTCCTTCGACAAGACCGGCACTGTCCTGCACTGCGGGTCCTTCTCCAAGAGTCTCGGAGGCAACGTTGGCGTGGGCTGGATTCTGGCGGGAAAGTATCGTGCCGAAATCGAGCAGCTCAAGTTCCTGAGCACCTTCTCGACTTCTGCGCTTTCGCAGGTCGCCGTCGCGGAGTTCCTTGCTCAGGATGGCTGGGACCAGTACCTGCGCACAGCCAGGTTGGATCTGAAGCAACGCTGCGAAATCATGCGAGGCATGATCAAGCGGTTCTTCCCCGAAGGCACCCGAATCTCAGAGCCGATTGGCGGCTACCTTCTTTGGGTGCAACTGCCGGATGGCGTGGACGCATTGCAGATTGCCCGGCAGGCCATGAAGCAAGGCGTTTCCGTGACGCCCGGAAAGATCTTCGGGAACTCGCCGTCCTTCTGCCAATGCATCCGCATCAATTACAGCTTCGCCTGGACGTCGGAGGTCGAAACTGCTGTCAAGAAGCTCGGCGCGATCGTCTCCGACGCCGCGGCTGCCCAGAAAAAGTCAGCAACCAAACTCGCATAGCGCGTTGGTGAACACAGCACATCCATCATCCAAGATCACGATCCATCCATGCTTTCGAATGTTCCCGAGCCCCAGGCTGTCTGCAATCCGTCGACTCGCTGCGCGATCTTCATCGTTGCAGTACTTTCTCCAAGTCCCACCGCTGCCGACGCGCTGCGCGACTGGTGTGGAGATGTCGCCGCCCTCACGCGATCCGTGAGCAAGCGGTCTCCGGAAGGCAATCTTTCTTGCGTATGCGGCCTGGGTGCCGCAGCATGGGACGCGCTGTGCGGAGCACCTCGTCCGGCAGGGTTGCATCCATTTCGTGAGTTCCGCTCGGGTGACCGCGTCGCGCCTGCAACGCCCGGCGACATCCTGCTGCACATCCGAGCCGACGACATGGGAGTGTGCTTTGAACTGGCCCGTGAACTCCTCTTGAAGCTCGGAGATGCCGCAAGGGTCGTCGACGAGGTTCACGGCTTTCGCTACTTCGATCAGCGTGCAATGGTTGGCTTCGTCGACGGCACGGAGAACCCGATCGGACGCGTCCTGGTCAATTCGACCATCATCGGCGACGAGGACGCCGCGTTCGCGGGCGGAAGCTACGTCCTGGTTCAGAAGTACCTGCACGACATGACGGGATGGAACGCGCTTACCGTCGATGCGCAGGAGCGGATCATCGGCCGCACCAAGCTCTCGAACATCGAGCTTGAGGAAGGCATCAAGCCATCCTGGTCCCATAGTTCGCTGACCACCATCGTCGACGGCGACCGCGAAGTGAAGATTCTGCGGGACAACATGCCGTTTGGAAGGCCAGGCGCAGGGGAGTTCGGAACGTTCTTCATCGGATACGCATCCTCGCCCGCGCCGATCGAGCAAATGCTCGAGAACATGGTCGTCGGCCGGCCGCCTGGCAACTATGACCGTCTCCTCGACTACAGCAAGGCCGTCACGGGAGGCCTCTTCTTTGTGCCGCCGGTGGACATGCTCGAGGAGCTTCCCAAGGCCGCCACGACACCCGTCGTCGCTCGATCGACCTGATTTCGACATTCGGCTCGCCGTAGATGGCTCGACGCGCCATCCAGCTCTCCAAAGGATTTCTCAATGACGAAGTTGCGCAGCCAGACGACGAAGCCGGCTCCCCCAATGCCCCAGCACGATGCCCTGGACGAAGCCCTGGAAGACACATTCCCCGCCAGCGATGCAGTGCAGCCCTCGCCGCCGGAGCGCCTCGCGCCGGCCGATCCGCCGGGAAGTGACGTCAGGAATGATGGCCCGACCTCAAAGCATTCACGCCGGGACAAGCGGCAACCCGCCTTGTCCAACTATCGAACCAGCGGCCACCCATGGCGAGCTACGGGACGCGGAAGATCAGAAGCAGAACATCAGTCGCCAGTTTTGCAGCGAGCACAACCAGCAGAGATCACCGTCCAACTACCGGCGTGACCTGAAATTCAAGGCGAGATTCGAGGCCGAGTGCGAACGGTTGACCTGGCAAAGCCTGGCAGGCCACAAACCTCCTTTCGTCTTCTTGCCTGACGCCGAGTGCCCTTCTGGATTGCAAATGCACTTAGTGCCGGTCAGCGGACATGAGGAGGACATCCGCCGCGCTGCCTACGCCATGGTGCATAGCGGCTTGCAAGGCTCTCAGGCGCAGTGCGCAGCCTTGAAGTCCCAGGGTTACACCACACCCCAAATTGCCGAGCGCCTGGCCATCACAAGCCGAGCGGTGAGACTGGCGCTGTCGGCGCTGCAACCTCGCCTGGAAGGCGCGGAGCGCATCCGCTGGGGCTCGAGATTCGCACTGCTCTGATCAACGCGCCAGCTTGTCCAACTTCGACACCAGGTCCTCAGCCCGCAGGTGGGTGTAGCGCTTGAGCATCTGCATCGACTTGTGCCCGCTGATCGCCGACACCTCCTGGTGGCTCAACCCGGCTTCCACAGGAAACGCCCCGCAAACCCGCATGAATACTTGGTAGGCCGTGTTGGACTTGAACCAACGACCAAAGGATTATGAGTCCTCTGCTCTAACCAACTGAGCTAACGGCCCACGAGCGGGCGATTGTACGGACGGCGGCGGTGGGGCTTCGGCTTCGGCGTGGGGCGGCGACGGAAGGCCGAGATTTCGACCCTGTTTCCGCTTCTGTTCCCGGGTTGACGCATCGGCGCGTTGCGTAGCATGACTGACACATTTGGAGAATGGCGTCATGTCCCTGTCCACCAGTTCCTCGACCGGCTCGCCCTACGCCGCCATGAATTCCGGCTCCGCGGGCGGCAGCGGCGCGCTGCGCGCGATCGCCGACGTGCCGGGCGCGATCGCGACCGGCGTCGAGGACGTCGGCGACGCGGTGGGCGACGCCGCGAGCGCGACAGTGTCGTTCAGCGAGCGCGCGATGCAGGCGCTGGCCAACGGCGGCATGGCCGTGGTGCACGGCGTCGAGGACGCGATCGCGTTCCCGTTCGAGATGGCGGCGGACGTCGCCATCGGCGCGGAGCATGCGGTCGCAGGCGGTCTCCAGATGCTCGCTGGTGGCGTCAGCGCGGTGGTCGACGGCATCGAGTCGGCGGCCCACGGCGCGGCGACGGCGGCGCATGCGGTGGCGGTCGACCTGCCGGAGGCGATCGCGTCCGACGTGTCCGACGTCACGCAGGCCGCCCTCAACAACGCGGGCTCGGTCGCGACCGCCGCCGCGGGCGTGGCCGTGCTGACCGGGACGTCGCCGATGAAGGTGATCGGCTCGGTGCTCTGAAGTCGCGCACGCGCAGCGGCTGCGTGCGAGCTGGGTCGCGGAGTTCGGCGCGAAGCACGCGCCCGAGACCGCCGCGGTCGACTTCTCCGCCGCGCGGCAGAACGGGCTGATGCCGGACGACGCGAAGTTCGGGGAGTGGCTCGCGGGGCTGGGTCGCCAGATCGTCGGCGACCTGCACGTCTAGCGCTGCGACAGTGCGTTGCCGACCAGCTTGGCGGTGATGTCGACGATCTGGATCATGCGGTCGTAAGGCATGCGCGTCGGGCCGATGACGCCCAGCGTGCCCACCACCTGGCCATCGACCTCGTACGGCGACGACACCACCGACAGCGACTCGAACGGCACCACGCGGCTCTCGCCGCCGATGAAGATGCGCACGCCCTCGGCGCGGCTGGAGCCTTCGAGCAGGCGCATCAGCTGCGTCTTCTGCTCGAAGACGTCGAACATGTCGCGCAGGCTGCGCATGTCGTGGTGCAGGTCCTGCACGCCCAGCAGGTTGCGCTCGCCTGCGACGACCACCTGCTCGTCGCTCTCGGCGATGGCGTCGCTGCCGGCCTGTACCGCGGCGCGCATCAGGGCGCCGATGTCCGTGCTGAGCGCCTCGACCTCGGTCTTCAGGCGCTCGCGCACGTCGTCGATCGACAGGCCCGCGTAGTGCGCATTGAGGAAGTTCGTCGCCTCGATCAACTGCGGCTGCGTGTGGTCGCTGGCGGTGATGATCACGCGGTTCTGCACGTCGCCGTCGGGCGCGACGAGGATCACCAGGACGCGGCGTTCGCCCAGGCGCAGGAACTCGATGTGGCGGAACACGCCGGCCTTGCGCGGCGCGGTGATGACGCCGACGAAGCTGGACAGGTTCGACAACATCGACGCGGCCTGCGCGATCACGCGCTGCGGCTGGTCGGGCTGCAGCTCGCGCTGGCCGCCGATCTCGTTGAGCAGTTGCGCCAGCGTGACCTCGGCGTCGATCGGGCGCGCGGTGAGCATCGTGTCGACGAACAGCCGGTAGCCACGCGCGGTGGGCACGCGGCCCGCCGACGTGTGCGGGCTGACGATCAGGCCCAGCTCCTCGAGGTCGGCCATCACGTTGCGGATCGTCGCCGGCGACAGCTCCAGGCCCGAGGCGCGCGAGAGCGTGCGCGAGCCCACCGGCTGGCCGTCGGCGATGTAGCGTTCGACCAGGGTCTTCAGCAGTGTCTTGGCGCGCTCGTCGAGCATGGCTTCATTGTACGGAGGAACGGCGCGCCGCCCGGCGCGGAATGCCCGATTTACCTGGGAGAATGCCCCGCCCGCCGCAGGGGTGCTGTGGTGTAATTCATCGCATGTCGACCCCCTTCCGTCACGTGGCGCTCTTCGGCAAGTACCAGGCCCAGGGCGTGCGGCCCATCCTGGAAGAAATCGCCCAGTTCCTGGTGCGCGGGGGCGTCGAGGTGTCGGTCGATCATGACACGGCGATGAACAGCGACTGGCTCGACTACGGCGCGATGCGCATCGACGAGCTCGCGCAGGTCTGCGATCTCGCGGTGGTGGTCGGCGGCGACGGCACGATGCTGGGAATCGGCCGCGAGCTCGCGCGCCACGGCATTCCGCTGATCGGCATCAACCAGGGCCGCCTGGGCTTCATCACCGACATCGCGGCCACTGGCTGGCGCGAGGCGCTCGCGCCGATGATCAAGGGCGACTACGAGGCCGAGAGCCGGCCGATGATCGAGGGCGGCGTCTGGCGCGACGGCCAGCAGATCTTCCAGGGCTTCGCGCTCAACGACGTCGTGGTGCGCAGCAGCACGTCCAGCATGATCGAACTGCGCGTGTCGGTGGGCGCCGATCACGTGGCTAACATCCGCTCCGACGGCGTGATCGTCGCGTCCCCCACCGGCTCGACGGCGTATGCGTTGTCCGCCGGCGGTCCGATCCTGCATCCGGGCATCGGCGGCTGGGCGATGGTGCCCGTCGCCTCGCACACCTTGTCGAACCGGCCCATCGTGCTGCCCGACGACCAGGAGGTGCTGCTCGAACTGGTGCAAGGCAAGGAGGCCAGCGCCAATTTCGACATGCACGGCCTCGCCAGCATGCTGCTGGGCGACACCGTGCGCATGCAGCGCTCCGCGCACAAGGCGCGCTTCCTGCATCCGCGCGGCTGGAGCTACTACGCCACGCTGCGCAACAAGCTGCACTGGCACGAAGGGACGGCATGACATGGCGTCCCACGGTCGCTGGCTGCTCGGAAGCATCCGGCTTGCAGGCCGGATGCCGTTTCGCCGCTCCCTTGAACTTCGCTTGGGACCTCCGGGCGGCAGCGCCGGGACGATGGGCTTCCAACAGCTCACGGCATGAGCCTGTCGTTCGGCATGCTCGCAAACCATCTCATCCACCTTTGACCCCATGCTGCGCCGCCTGTCGCTGAAAGACTTCGTGATCGTCGATGCGCTCGAACTCGAGTTCGGCGCCGGCTTCTCCGTGCTCACCGGCGAGACGGGTGCGGGCAAGTCCATCCTCATCGACGCGCTGCAGCTCGCGCTCGGCGCACGTGCCGAGGGCGGCGTCGTGCGCGAGGGCTGCGAGCGCAGCGAGATCGCGGCGGAATTCGACTCGCCGGCATCGCTGGCCGGCTGGCTCGACGAGGCCGGCTTCGCCGTCGACGAGACGCTGTTGCTGCGCCGCGTGGTCGACGCGCAGGGCAAGAGCCGCGCGTTCGTCAATGGCAGCGCGGCCACGTTGACGCAGTTGCGCGAGGTGGCCGACCACCTGATCGACATCCACGGCCAGCACGCCTGGCAAAGCCTCACGCGCCCGGCGGCGGTGCGCGCGCTGCTCGACGAGCAGGCCGGCATCGACGCCAGCCCCGTCGCCGCGGCCTACGCGAGCTGGGCCCAGGCGACGGCGGCGCTGGCGAGCGCGCGCGAGCGCCAGGGCGAGCTCGACACCGAACGCGAGCGCCTCGCGTGGCAACTGGCGGAGGTCGAGCGCCTGTCGCCGTCCGACGACGAGTGGCAGGCCATCACCGCCGAACACGGCCGGCTGTCGCACGCGCAGGCCCTGATGACGGCCTCGCAGCAGGCGCTGGAGGACATCTCCGAAGGTGAGCTCAACGCGTTGAAGATCGTGTCGCGCGCCGCCACGGCGCTGCGCGAGGTGGCCGACTACGACGCGTCGCTCGCACCGGTGATCGAAGCCCTCGACGGCGCGGAGCTGCAGCTGCAGGACGCCGCGCACAGCCTCTCGAGCTACCTCAATCGCGCCGATCTCGATCCGCAGCGCCTGTCCGAACTCGACGACCGCATGTCGGCGTGGATGAGCCTGGCGCGCCGCTTCCGCCGCTCCCCCGAGGATCTCGCCACGCTGTGGGGCGAATGGAAGACGGCGCTGGCCGCGCTCGACGCCGCCGCCGATCTCGCCGGCCTGCAGAAGCGCGTCGACGACGCCCTCGCGCGCTGGCGCACGGAGGCCAAGCGCGTGAGCGCGCGCCGCGCGGCCGCGGCGCCGCTGATGGCCGGCCGCATCACCGAGGCGATGCAGCAGCTGGGCATGGCCGGCGGCCGCTTCGACGTCGCGCTGGTGCCGCAGGACTCGCCGCAGTCGTACGGCGCCGAGACGGTGGAGTTCCTCGTCGCGGGACACGCCGGCAGCACGCCGCGCCCGCTCGCGAAGGTGGCGTCGGGCGGCGAGCTGTCGCGACTGGCGCTGGCCATTGCCGTGACGGCCGCGCAGTCGTCCGTCGCGGCCGCGGAAGCCGGTGGCGGCACCGCACGCGCAGCGTCGACGAGCGTCGGCTCGCTGATCTTCGACGAGATCGACGCCGGTGTCGGCGGCACCGTCGCCGATTCCGTCGGGCGGCTGATGAAGCGGCTGGGGCGTCACGTGCAAGTCATGGCCGTGACGCATCTTCCGCAGGTCGCGGCCTGCGGCGATCATCACTTCGTCGTCGCCAAGCGCAGCATCGGCGGCAACACCACCAGCCAGGTCACGCCGCTCGCCGGCGAGGCGCGCGTGGCCGAGGTCGCGCGCATGCTGGGCGGCGAGCGCAGCTCCGGCACCAGCCTGGCGCATGCGCAGGAGCTGATCGCACAGGCCGTGGCGGTCGACGGCGGCGCGCCCGCGCCGCGCGGCCGCTCCGGCGCGCGCTGACGCCCGCCGCCACCCAGGCAACAAGCCATCGAGGAAGGATCATGAGCTCCGGTCTAGACGAACACGCGCCAGGCGCGGTCCCCGAGGAAGCGCGCAGTGGCGCAGGCGGCACGCGCGAGATCGTGCTGATCACCGGCATCTCGGGGTCGGGCAAGTCCGTCGCGCTGCACGCGCTGGAAGACGCCGGGTTCTTCTGCGTCGACAACCTGCCGCCCGAGCTGCTGCCCGAATTCCTGCGCCTGGAAAGCGAGCGCACGGTGCGCCGCGTGGCGGTGGCCGTCGACGTGCGCACCGCGGGTTCGCTGCCGCGGCTCGTGCCGCTGCTGGAACGGCTGATGAACGAAGGCGTCAAGGTGCGCTCGGTGTTCCTCGATGCCAACACCGACACGCTGGTGCGCCGGTTTTCCGAGACGCGCCGTCCGCACCCGCTGTCCAAGGGCCACCTCGGCACCGACACGCATCGTGCGCTGATCGAGGCGATCGAACTGGAGCGCCAGTTGCTGGCGACGATCCGCGTGCGCTCCACGATCGTCGACACCAGCCAGCTGCGTCCGATCCAGCTGCGCCAATGGATACGCGACCTCGTGGGCGCGCAGTCGCACAACCTGTCGCTGATCTTCGAGTCCTTCGCCTTCAAGCGCGGCGTTCCGCTGGACGCCGACATGGTCTACGACGTGCGCGTGCTGCCCAACCCGTACTACCTGCGCGAGCTGCGTCCGCTCAGCGGTCGCGACGTCGAGGTCGCCACCTACCTGCGCGAACAGCCCGAGGTGATGGAGATGCTCGCCCAGATCGAGACCTTCCTGCGCCGCTGGCTGCCCAACTTCGCCGACGATCAACGCAGCTACCTCACGGTGGCCATCGGCTGCACCGGCGGCCAGCATCGTTCGGTGTTCATGGCAGAGACGCTGGCGCAACGCTTCTCGCCCGACGTGTCGACGCTGCTGCGCCATCGCGAGCTGGATGCGCTCGACGCAGGATGACGCTCGCCGCGGGGAACGTCGAGATCGTCGACTGGCGCGCGCTCCCGTCCGCCGACCGCGAAGCGGTGCTGGCGCTGCAGATCAGCGCGGCGCAGATCGAGTTCGCGGGGCCGGTCGCGCGCAGCGTCGCGGCCTGCGAGGCCGGCGATTCCGCAGAGGTCGCCGGGTTGGCCATTCGCCTCGACGCCGACGTCGTGGGGTGGGTCGTCCTCAAGCGCGGCGCTTGCGCACCCGACTGGGTCGCCGCCGACGCAGCGGTCGTCAGCGGGCTGCGCATCGACGTGCGCCACCAGGGCCGCGGCATCGGCGCCGCCGCGCTGGCCGGGATGGCGCACTGGGTCTCGCGGCACTGGCCGAAGGTTTCGCTGCTGATCTTGCGCGTCGACGACGGCAACGCCGCCGGCATCCGCGCCTACGAAAAGGCGGGCTGGGCCGAGACCGGCGAGCGGCGTGTCGGGCGCGTCGGCGTGGAACGCACGATGTCGCTGCGTCTCCGATCCGCGACTTGCGCCGCGCGCGCGTGACGCGCGGGCGCGTCAGTCCGGCAACGCGGCGTCGAGCAGCTTGCGGATCGGCGACGGGATGCCGACGCTGTCGAGATCGGCGCGCGCGAACCAGCGGCCCTCGCTGACCGCCGTCGGCACGCTGGCCTCGGCGTCGTCGGTTTCGACGTCGCCATGCACGTCGGCCTCGCCCGGCTCGTCGACGCCCGCGACGTTGACCGCGACTAGCCGTTCGATCTCGCGTTGCTGAGCCTCCGACACCGACCCATGCCACTGCAGCTTCAACGGCTGCAGCATCCAGTCGAAGTGCGTCAGCACGTGCTTGAACGGCGCCATCCATTCGAGCGTACCGGGCCATTGTTCGACGGCGCGTTCCAGCGCGACGGCGGTGTCGAACTCGGGCAGCGACCACAGCTGCGCCCACACGCCGGAATCGGCGCGCCGCACCAGCCACACGCGCTCCTTGTGCTGCAGCCACAGCAGCACGCCCGCGCGCTTGCTGCGCTTCAACTTGCGCGTCTTGACCGGAAACTTCTCGGGCGTGCCGGACGCGCGGCCCTGGCACATCGCATGCGCCGGGCAGGCGTCGCACGCCGGCCTGCGGATCGTGCAGACGGTGGCGCCGAGATCCATCAGGCCTTGCGTGTAGGCGGCCATCGCGGCGTGCAGCGGTTCGCCGGCCGGCGCGTGCGGCAGCAGGTCGGTGGCGATGGCCCACAGCGCCTTCTCGGAGGCCGCACTCGCGATGTCGCTTTCGTAGGCGAGCGCGCGCGTCAGCACGCGCTTGACGTTGCCATCGAGGATCGCGACGCGCTCGCCGAAGCAGAACGCCGCGATCGCCGCGGCCGTCGACCGGCCGATGCCGGGCAGCTCCGCGAGCCGTTCGGCGCTGCGCGGAAATTCACCGCCATGTTCGGCGACGACCGACTGCGCGCAGCGATGCAGGTTGCGGGCGCGGGCGTAGTAGCCGAGTCCGCTCCACATCGCGAGCACTTCCTCCGACGGCGCGGCCGCAAGCGCGGCGACGGTCGGAAAGCGCTGCAGGAAGCGCTCGTAGTAGCCCAGCACCGTCGTCACCTGCGTCTGCTGCAGCATGATCTCGGACAGCCAGACGCGGTACGGATCGCGCGTCAGCTGCCACGGCAAGCCGGCGCGGCCATGCGAGCGTTGCCAGGCGATGATGCGTTCTGCGAACGGCAGCGCGTTCCACTCGGGCGACTGCTCGCGGGCGATGAACGGGGGCCGAGCGGCGTCGGCGGAAAAGAGATCCATGCCGAATCATGCCTTGCCGGCGCAAGGCGATGCGGACGGCCAGCTTCAGCTAGACGGCGGCCGTCGCCTCGAACGGGATCTCGAAGTGCTCCGACTCGATGCCCGTCGGGCCGCGGCGCGCGATGACGGCCAGCGTCTCGCAGCGCAGCGCCACGTCGGTGATCAGCGCCTCGATGCGCGTGGATTGCGTCTCGACGTCGGTCACGCGCTCTTCCAGGTCGCCCGCGGCCTGCTGGATGCGCTCCAGCGATTCGCGGCGCTTGCGGAAGCTGCGGCGGCGGTCGCGCAGCTGCGCCTCCATCTGCGCGCTGGCGGCCTGGTGCCACAGCTCGATGTCGCGCGCGGCCGTCTCGAAGACGACGCGCAGCTTCGACACGAGCATGCGCACGAAGCGCTCCTTGAACGCCGACGACGCCATGCGCAGCGTCTCGCTCAGGCCGAAGTAGCGGTTGTAGCCGCGCTCGATGGCTGCGAGATCCTCGCGATGCTGCGCGAGCTCGGGCGGCAGCGCGATCGACAGCGAGAAGCCGAACTCGGCGTTGAGCTGGCGGAAGGTGCCTTGCAGCATCTCGCGCGCCTCGGAGGTGGTGACCTCGGAGTCGGACAGCGCGTGGCGCAGCTTGTCGCACATGCCCAGGAAGGCCTGGCGCGCGCCCAGGTGCAGCCAGCCGGAATTGAGCGCGGCCTGCAGCTCCTTGACCTCGGCGCGGATGCGCTCGCTGGACAGCTGGTTCTGCGTGTCGCGCAGCAGGCGCGTCTGCACGGCGCGCAGCGCGGTCAGGCGCGTGACGCAGCGCTCGAATTCGGCGGCGTCTTCCTGCACGCGATCGAGCAGGTGGCGCACGCGCGCACCGCTCTTGCCGCGCAGGCCGCGCAGCTCGAGCAGTTGCTCGGAGTTCTGGCGCCGCTGGTCGCGCAGGCGGGCGTTGACCTGCGAGCGCAGCTGCTCGACGCCCTGCACCAGCGCATGCGTCAGCACCTGCTGGCGCGCGGGCAGCAGCTCGTTGGTGAGCGCGGCCTCGAGCTCGGGCAGGCGGCTCTTCGCGAGGTCGGCTTCGTTGTTGTTCAGGCGCGCATGCAGCGCGGTGCGCGCCGAGACGGGGAACACGCGGTCGCGCGGCATCTGCAGCGTCTGCGCGGTGACCTCGCACTGCTTCTGCACCAGCGCCTCGTTCTGCGCGTCGGTGAGCAGCGGGTCGGCCAGCATGTCGACCTTGTTGAGCACGACGAAGCAGGCCATCGACTGGCCGCCCAGGTGCTCGTTCCAGACCGACAGGTCGGACTTGGTGACGCCGGCGTCGGCGCCCAGCAGGAACAGCGCGGCGTGCGCGCCGGGCAGCAGGCCCAGCGTCAGCTCGGGCTCGGTGCCGATCGCGTTCAGGCCCGGGGTATCGAGCACCACCAGCCCGCGTGCGAGCAGCGGGTGGGGGTAGTTGATCATCGCGTGGCGCCAGGCCGGCACCTCGACGAGGCCTTGCTCGTCCAGCGGCGGATTGTCCTCGGGATCGGTCTCCGACCACAGGCCCAGCTCGCGCGCGACCTCCGGCGTGACCTTGCGGGTGTGCGTGACCTCCGACAGCGACTCGGCCAGCGCCTCCGGGTTGGACGGATCGAGCGGCACGCGCTTCCAGCCGTTGCGCGTGGCGCGCAGCTCGGTCAGCGACGAGCCTTCGCGCCGGGTGTCGATCGGCAGCAGATCGAGCATCGGCGCGTCCTTGTCGTCCCACGCGAGCTCCACCGGGCACATCGTGGTGCGGCCGGGAGACGCGGGCAGGATGCGGCGGCCGGTGTCGGCGAAGAAGATCGCGTTGATCAGCTCGGACTTGCCGCGCGAGAACTCGGCGACGAACGCGACGACCAGCTTGTCGGCCAGCAGGCGCTGGCGCAGCGACTCGGCGATCTCGGCCGAGGGCACCGACAGCAGGTCGTTGCTGGTGAAGAACTTGGTCAGACCCGACAGTTCGCGCGCCAGCGACTGGCGCCAGTTGGCCAGTGCGTCGAGTCCGGGTACCAGCGATTGTTCTTTCGTCGTCATGCCCAAGCTCATTATTTGTCGCTCGATGGTCGGCGCCAATGGCGGCGGTTTCTGGTGCCTATATTGACCAGTTGACTGAAGGATCGTAGCGCGATTGCCAGGCGCCGATCGTCAGATAACCCGGCCAAATGCGAAGTATGTCGCATCGCGGGCCCACACAGTGCCACTCGACGGCTCGCTTCTTGCCGAGCAGGAAACCTCCGGATACATTCTCGGCAAATACTCACGCCTTGCGAGTATCTAGGCCATGCGAAGGCAATATGCCTAGCGCCTTTGGCAAAACCCGCAGAAAAACGTCGAGCGCTGGCCCTGGACGATACGGCGCACCGCCGTGCCGCAGGTATTGCAGGGCTCGCCGGCGCGCCCGTAGACCTGCGCGCTGTCCTGGTAGTGGCCGGCGGCGCCATTGGCGCTGAAGTCGCGCAGCGTCGAGCCGCCCGCCTCGATCGCGTGCCGCAGCACCTGGCGCACCGCGGACAGCAGGCGCGCCGCGCGCGGCCGGCTGATCTTGTTGGACGGCGTGCGCGGATCGATGCGCGCCAGGTGCAGCGCCTCGCACGCGTAGATGTTGCCGGCGCCCACCACCAGTTCGCCCGAAAGCAGCGCCGCCTTGACCGGCGTGCGGCGCGCCTGCAGCCCGGCGTGGAAGCCGGCCTCGTCCAGCGCGGGATCGAACGGCTCGGGGCCCAGCGCGGACAACAGCTTGCGCGCCGGCTCGGTGTCCAGCGACGGCGACCAGACGACCGCGCCGAAGCGGCGCGGGTCGATCAGCCACAGGTCGCCGCGGTCGGTCACGAGGCGGAAGTGCTCGTGCGGCGCGCGTTCGGCCGGGGCCTCGCCGAGGGACAGCGCGCCCGACATGCCCAGGTGGATCAGCAGTCCGCCCGCGGGCTCGCGCGCCGGCGCCGCAGCGGCCTTGGGCAGTCCCGGCAGACGCGGCACCGGCTCATCGGTCCCGCGCGACAAGGGCAGCCAGAGGTACTTGCCGCGCCGCGACATCTCGCCGCAGACGCTGCCCGCGAGCGCCTGCGGATCCTGGCCCAGCGGCCAGCGCAGCGGCAGGCCCATCCGCACATCGAGCACGCGGGCTTCCAGCAATCCGCCCGCAACGCTGCGGCGCGTAACTTCTACCTCTGGCAACTCGGGCATGGTGATTTCTCGGGGCCTAGAATGGACTGATATGGAGCGGCGATGCGGCAAAGACAAGGCTTGAAGCGAATCACCCGGGGCGTGGTCGCCTCGGCAGCGGGTGTGGCTGGCCGCCGCGTGCTGGCGGGCCTTGGCCTGGCGCTGCTCGTGCCCGCCGCTGCCTGGGCGCAGGAGAACAACGCCGCCCTGCCGCCGGCCGGACCGGCGTCCGTGCCCACCCTCGCGCCGCCGGCGCCACCGCCCGTCGAGAACTCCTATCTCGACGGCCGTCTGTTGTACCAGTTGTTGGAGGCGGAGTTCGCGCTGCGCGAGGGCGAGCCGGGCGATGCCGTCGAACTGATGCTGCAGGCCGCTCGCACCAACAAGGACGACGCGCTGTATCGGCGCGCACTGCAGATCGCGGTCGAGGCGGGCGCGGGCGAGAAGGCGCTGACCATCACGCGCAGCTGGCGCCAGACGATGCCCAGGTCCACCGAGGCCTTGCGCACCGAGATCCAGTTGCTGATCGCGTTCGACCGCGTGCCCGACACCGCAGAGCCGCTGAAGCAGTTGCTGTCGCTGAGCACGCCGGCGGAACGTTCGGCGCTGATCTCCAGCCTCCCGCGGGCCCAGCAACGCGCCAAGGACAAGGCCGGCGCCGCCGAACAGTTCCGCCAGCTGCTGCAGCCCTACATGGACGCCCCCGACACGCGCACCGCCGCGCGCGTCGCCCTCGGCCGCATCCGCCTGAACCAGGGCCAACCGGTCTTCGCGCTGGAACTCGCCGCGCAGGCTCAGGAGCAGGATCCGAAGGCGCTGCCGCCGGTGCTGCTGGCCCTCGACGTGATGAACCAGGCCACCGACGGCGCGCAGGCGCGCGCCTCGGCCGACGCCGCAGCGTCCGCGGCTAGCGCGCCCGCGAGCGCCGCGGCGACGCCGGCCGTCGGCACCGCGTCGTCGATCGAGCTGATCGCGAAGGCCGAGACGATCGTGCGCCGCTACCTGGCCCAGCCCGACACCGAGCCGGTGGTGCGCCAGGCGTTCGCCAGCGTGCTCGCGACGCAGCAACGTCTCACCGACGCCGCCGAACAGTTGCGGCTGGCCGTCAAGGACAGGCCGAAGCAGGCCCAGTTGTGGCTGGCGCTCGGCGAGATCGACCTCGAGCTGCACGATCCGGGCAGCGCCGACTCCGACCTGAAGCAGGCGCTGGCGCTGGTCACGGCACAGGCCGCGGAGGACGCGGCGGCGCGCAAGGCGGCAGCGGCCAGCGCCGCCAATGCCACCGACAACGACACCACGGTCACCGACGACGATGGCCCCGCCACGACGCCGGCGGAGCCCGACGCCGCCTCCAATCCCGTGCGCCTCGCCCACGTGCAACTGCTGCTGGCCCGCGCCGCCGAACAGCGCCACGACGATGCCGCGGCCGCCAAGTGGCTGGCGCAGGTCGATGCCAAGGACGCCGACCTGCAGGTCGTCTCGCTGCGCGCCGGCCTGCTGGCGCGCCAGGGCAAGCTGGCCGAGGCGCTGAAGCTGATCCGCGCCGCCGACGCCACCACGCCGGCCGAGCAGCGCTACAAGCTGCTCACCGAGGTGCAGCTGTTGCTCGACGAGAAGAAGCTGACCGAGGCGCGCGACGTCCTGAACAAGGCCAACGCCGAGAGTCCCGACGACATCGACCTCGTCTACCAGGAGGCCATGGTCGACGAGCGCCTGAATCGCCTCGACGAGATGGAGAAGCTGCTGCGCCGCATCCTCGTGCTGCAACCCGACAACTCGCAGGCGCTGAACGCGCTCGGCTACTCGCTCGCCGACCGCAACCTGCGGCTCGACGAGGCGTTGACGATGGTGCGCCAGGCGCACGAGCTGTCGCCGGCCGACCCGTTCATCGTCGACAGCCTCGGCTGGGTCGAGTACCGCATGGGCCATTTCGACGCCGCCGCCACGCTGCTGGCACAGGCCTATTCGTCGCGCAAGGACACCGAGATCGCTGCCCACCTGGGCGAGGCGCTGTGGGCCGACGGCAAGCACGACGAGGCGGCGCGCGTGCTGCGCGAGGCGCACAAGCTCGATGCCGGCAACGAGGTGCTCAAGCAGACGATGAGCCGGCTGAAGGTTGCTCCGTGAAGTTGTCGTTCCGGGGCGCCGGCGCCGGGTTTTCCACGCTCGCGCTCACGCTCCTTGTCCAGGCCTGCGCCAGCCATCCGCCTCCGCTGCCGGGCCATGTCTACTCCGGCCGGCTCGCGGTGCGCACCGACGCCGCGCCCGGCCTGCCGGCGCGCTCGATGAGCGGCCAGTTCGAGCTGAGCGGCAACGCGTCCAGCGGCCAGCTGATCCTGACCAGCCCGATCGGCACGACCGTCGCGCGGGCGCGCTGGTCCGATCCGACGGGCACGCAGGGCGAGCCGTCGAAGATCGAACTCGAGGCCGACGGCGGCACCACGTACTATGCGACGCTCGAAGAGATGATGCAGCGGGCCATCGGCGACCAGTTGCCCCTGCCGGCGATGTTCGACTGGCTGTCCGGCCACCCATGGCCCGCGGCGCCCGTGCAGCGCAGCGCCGACGGCGGCTCGTTCGACCAGCTTGGCTGGCATGTCGATCTCTCGCAGCTCGCAGGCAACCAACTGATCGACGCGCAGCGTCCGCTACCCCCGCCGGTGCTGCACGTGCGCGTCAAGCTGGACGCAGCCGAACCCGCGGCATCGGCCGCCTCCGCTTCCTGAAGCCTGCCGCCATGGCCGTCAAAGCCTTCTACGACCTGCCCGCGCCGGCCAAGCTGAACCTGTTCCTGCACATCACTGGGCGCAGGCCCGACGGCTACCACCTGCTGCAGTCGGTCTTCGTCCTGATCGACTGGGCCGACACGCTGCACGTCGAGCGCCGCAGCGACGGCCTGTTGCGCCGCCAAGATCTCGGCCCGGCGCTGCCTGCCGACGACCTGAGCCTGCGCGCCGCGCGCGCGCTGCAACAGGCCAGCGGCTGTTCGTTCGGCGCGGACATCTCGGTGCTGAAGAACGTGCCCTGGGGCGCCGGCATGGGCGGCGGCAGCTCCGACGCCGCCACCGTGCTGCTGGCGCTCAACCGGCTCTGGAACCTGAACTGGCCGCGCGCGCGGCTGCTGGAGCTGGCGACCCCGCTGGGCGCCGACGTGCCGTTCTTCGTCGGCGGCGACAACGCCTTCGTCGAGGGCATCGGCGAAAAACTGACGCCCATCGAGTGGGCGCCGCGCCGCTACGCCGTGGTGAAGCCCGCAGAAAGCCTGGGAACCGCGGGCATCTTTTCTCATCCGGACTTGGCACGCGACACGGAGCCTGCTACACTAGTAGGCTCTCTTGCACACATGAATGCAGAGCGCGTTCCGGCGTTCGGTCATAACGATCTCCAGCCGATAGCCCAGGCACTTTGCCCGGCCATCGCCCAGGTCGCACAATGGCTGGATGGTCGATTCGGCAACAGCCGGATGACTGGATCGGGCAGTGCGGTGTTCGCAGGAGTCGACGCAGAAAGCGTGTCGTGGCCCGAGGGTGAATTGCCCGGTGGCTGGACAGGCCGGATGTGTCGCAGTCTCGCCCACCACCCGTTGCGGGCCTGGGCAGACTGAGAGAGTTTTAGGGTTCGGCCTTGGCCGGATCCTGTGTAGGGGAGTCGCCAAGTTGGTTAAGGCATCGGATTTTGATTCCGACATGCGAAGGTTCGAATCCTTCTTCCCCTGCCAAATGTCCCTGCCCGGCGCTGACTGACAGCGCCGCGGTTCGAAAAGCTGGTCGCAAGGGCCGGCATCCGGTCTCGCTGCGCACCCGTCCCTCACGGAGTCTCCGACGTGCTGTTCAACACGGTCCTGTTCACAGGCAACGCGAATCCTGTGCTCGCGCAGGAAATCGCCACTCAACTCGGTTCGGAGCTGGGCAAGGCCAAGGTCGGCCGCTTCTCCGACGGTGAGTGCGACGTCGAGATCCACCAGAACGTGCGTGCGCGCGACGTCTTCGTCGTCCAGTCCACCGGGGCTCCGACGAACGAGAACGTGATGGAACTGCTGATCATGGTCGATGCGTTGAAGCGCGCCAGCGCGCGCCGCATCACCGCCGTGATCCCCTACTTCGGCTATGCCCGCCAGGATCGCCGTTCGCGTTCCACGCGCGTGCCGATCTCCGCCAAGGTCGTCGCCAACCTGCTGCAGACCGTCGGCGTCGAGCGCCTGCTGACGATGGACCTGCACGCCGACCAGATCCAGGGCTTCTTCGACATCCCGGTGGACAACATCTACGCGTCGCCGGTACTGCTGACCGACGTCAAGTCGAAGAACTACCAGGATCTCGTGGTCGTCTCGCCGGACGTCGGCGGCGTCGTGCGCGCCCGCGCGCTGGCCAAGCAGCTCGGCTGCGACCTGGCCATCATCGACAAGCGCCGTCCGAAGGCCAACGTCTCCGAAGTGATGCACGTCATCGGCGACATCGACGGTCGCAACTGCGTGATCATGGACGACATGATCGACACCGCCGGCACGCTCGTGAAGGCCGCCGAGGTGCTGAAGGATCGCGGCGCCAAGAGCGTCTACGCCTATTGCACGCACCCGGTGTTCTCCGGCCCGGCCGTCGAACGCATCAAGAATTCGGCGCTCGACGAAGTCGTCATCACCAATACGCTGCCGTTGTCCGACGCCGGCAAGGCCTGCAAGAAGATCCGCCAGTTGTCGGTGGCCTTCCTGTTCGCCGAGACCATCCGTCGCATCTCCGACGGCGAGTCGGTCACGTCCCTCTTTGCGGAACAGAACAACAACTTCTGATCCGCATTTCCCGATCCTTCGGCCGTCCGCCCACGAGCGGAGAAGCGGTGGCTGGATCGTTTTTACCGGGCGCCTGGTCGCGGGGCCCAAATTTGGAGTACCACCATGAAGTTCACCGCTTATGAGCGCAGCCTGCAGGGGACCGGAGCGAGCCGCCGCCTGCGTCTGTCCGGCAAGGTTCCCGGCATCGTCTACGGCGCCGGCGAGCCGCAAATGATCGAACTCGATCACAACGCTCTGTATTTCGCCCTGAAGAAGGAAGCCTTCCACTCGTCCGTCCTCGAGATGGATCTGGGCGGCAAGGTCGCGCAAGTCCTGCTGCGCGACTTCCAGATGCACGCGTACAAGCAGATCGTCCAGCACATCGACTTCCAGCGCGTCGACGCGAACACGCGTCTGCGCAAGAAGGTGCCGCTGCACTTCGAAGGCGAAGAGAACTCGCCGGCCGTCAAGACCGACAACTGCGTCGTCAACCACGTCGCCACCGACGTCGAAGTGGAATGCCTGGCCACGCAGTTGCCGGAATTCATCGCCGTCGACCTGAGCGGCCTGATCAAGGGCAAGTCGCTGCACGTGTCCGACCTGAAGTTCCCGGCCGGCATCAAGGCCGTGCGCCACGGCACGCAGAACCCGGTCGTCGTCTCGGTCGCCGAGCCGAAGGTCAACGCTGAAGACGCCGCTGCGGAAGCCGCGGCCGCTGCTGCCGCTGCCGCGGCTGCCGCCGCCGCGCCCAAGGGCAAGGGCGGCAAGGCCGCTCCGGCCAAGCCCGCTGCCGGCGCCGCTGCCGCCCCGGCCGCCGCTGCCAAGAAGAAGTGATCTCGCGCGGCGACGGCCGCGTCGAGGTTTCTCTGGAGAGCCCCGCTTCGGCGGGGCTTTTTCGTTTCCGCCTGGTGCGTCAGCGCGGCGGCGCTGCGCGGAACGGGCTGAGCAACTGCCCGGCCAACGTCGTCGGCAGCGGATCCGCGGCACCGTAGGCGCTCGGCAACCTGTCCCGCGGCAGATGTCTGCGTCTGTCCGCCGAACGTGACCGTTCAGTCCTGCAGGAAGCCGTTGCCGTCGTGGCTGGACATCGACCAGAACGACAGCGAATACGTGTCGCCCACGGTCAATCCGGACAGCGTCTGCGTGATCCCCTGGACGTCGACGCGGGGTGCGAAGGTGGCGAGGTCTTGCACGCCGATGTAGCCGATCACCGCGGCCAATCCCTGGGAGTCTGCGCGGCAGAAGGCACCTGGAGTCATCGCGCCGTGCAGCCGGTCGGCCGCACGCGCAGCCGGTCGCTCAGCGAGGGCTCGGCCCCCTTCGCTTCGCTAGAATTTTTGTTTCTCGCCTGGAGTCGCCATGTCCGCATCCGTCAAGCTCAAAGCTTGCGCCCAACTGCTCGCCGCGGCGTTGATCGCCGTCGGCGGGGCCAGCGTGGCGGCCATCGCCGTTGGACACGTGTTCGACCCGGAACACATCGGCCTGTGGAGTGGCCCGAATGCGTTCTTCTTCGGCGTGCTGCGCGGCGTCACCGTGACCGGCGTGCATCAGTTGCCGGCAAGCACGCTCTACATCGTCGCCGTGATGGTGGTGGCCATCTGCTGGTTCGTCAGCCGCGAACTGCTCGGGTTCGCGCGCGCGGGCTTCGCGCGTCACACGCGATAGTTGGCCATCTCTTCGCCGAGCCGCACGCTGCGTGCGGGTGCCCAGGCCGGATTGAAGGCAATGTCGTCCTTCGGGAACGTCATGATCACGGTCGACCCGAGCAGGAAGCGGCCCATCTCCTCGCCCTGCTTCAGCACGATGTCCTGGTCGTCGTAGTGCCATTCGCGGATCTTGCCGGGGCGCTTCGCATTGACGACGCCATGCCATACCGTCTGCATGCTGCCGACGATGGTGGCGCCCACCAGCACGAGCGACCACGGGCCGCGCGGGCCTTCGAACAGGCACACCACGCGCTCGTTGCGCGCCCACAGCCCCGGCACGCCTTGCGCGGTGACCGGATTGACCGAGAACAGCGTGCCCGGCACGTGGATCATGCGGGTGAGGCGGCCGTCGCACGGCATGTGGATGCGGTGGTAGTCCTTCGGGCTCAGGTAGATCGTCGCGAAGCTGCCGTCGATGAACGGGGCGGCGAGGCGCTCGTCGCCGCCCAGCAGCGCCTGCGTCGTGTACTCGTGGCCCTTGGCCTGGAAGATCGTGTGCTTGTCGATGCGGCCGAACTGGCTGATCGCGCCGTCGACCGGGCAGATCAGGTCGGCCTTGGCGATCGGGCGCATCCCGGGCTTGAGCGCGCGCGTGAAGAACTCGTTGAAGGACTTGTACGCCGCGGGGTCGGACTCCACCGCCTCGCTCATGTCGACCTTGTAGTCGCGGATGAAGTTGCGGATCAGCCGCGTCGTGTACGCGCCCCACTCGGTGCGCGCCATGAAGCCGGCGTAGGCGGTGAGGAGGCGCTTCGGATAGAAGTACTGCGGCAGGACGGCGAGACTGGGCATATCCGGTCGATTTTATCTGGCGACACCCGGGAGACCTGAGTGCCGCCAGCAACCGGCCCGCCCGCGCTCAGTTCAACAGCGAATCGGCCGGCGCGTAGTCATAGCCGAGGCCCTTGGCGACGGCCTCGAAGGTCACCTTGCCATGTGCCACGTTGAGCCCCGCCTTCAGGTGCGGATTGGCGCGCATCGCGGCCTGCCAGCCGAGGTCGGCGAGCGCGAGACCGGGGCCGATCGTCGCGTTGTTGAGCGCGAACGTGGAGGTGCGCGCCACCGCGCCGGGCATGTTGGCGACGCAGTAGTGGACGACGCCGTCGACCACGTAGGTGGGCTCGGCGTGCGTGGTGGCATGCGAGGTCTCGAAGCAGCCGCCCTGGTCGATCGCCACGTCGACGACGACCGCGCCCTTCCTCATGCGCGAGATCATGTCGCGCGTGACGAGCTTGGGGGCCGCCGCGCCGGGGATCAGTACACCGCCGATGACGAGATCGGCGGCCAGCACCGATTCCTCGACCGAGTGCGCGTTCGAATAAAGCGTCGTGATGCGGTTGCCGAACACGAGATCGAGCTGGCGCAGGCGATCGACGTTCTTGTCCAGCACCGTCACGCGCGCGCCCGCGCCCACCGCGCACTGCAGCGCGTGCGTGCCCACGACACCCGCGCCGAGGATCACGACATGCCCCGGCGCCACGCCCGGCACGCCGCCCAGCAGCACGCCCATGCCGCCCTTGCTCTTCTCGAGATGCGCGGCGCCGGCCTGGATGGACATGCGCCCCGCCACCTCGCTCATCGGCGCCAGCAGCGGCAGGCCGCCGTTGGCGCCGGTGATGGTTTCGTAGGCCACGCAGACCGCGCCCGACTTCACCAGCGCGGCCGTCTGCTCGGGGTCCGGCGCCAGGTGCAAGTAGGTGTAGAGCAACTGGCCCGGGCGCAGCATCGCGCACTCCTGCGGCTGCGGCTCCTTGACCTTGACGATCATGTCGGCCGCCGCGAACACCTCCTGCGCGCTGTCGACCAGGGTCGCGCCGGCCGCCTTGTACTGCGCGTCGTCGAGGCCGATCGCCGCACCGGCGCCGGCCTGCACCATCACCGAATGGCCGTGCGCGACGAACTCGCGCACGCTCGCGGGCGTCAGGCCGACGCGGTATTCGTGGTTCTTGATTTCCTTCGGAACGCCGATCTTCATGGAAATGTCTCCGTCATTGGAATCGCAAAAAACCAGCGTAGGCCGGGGGCGGGAAAGTGTGAAGCTGCATCGCAAATACTGCGATTACAGTAGCGTTACTTATGAATAACCTGCTCGACCCTGCCGCGCTCGAATCGCTCGCCGCGCTGGCCGAGGCCGGCAGCTTCGAGCGCGCTGCGCAATTGCTGTCGATCACGCAGTCGGCCGTGTCGCAGCGCCTGCGCGCGTTGGAGACGCAGGTGGGCCAGCTGCTGGTGGTGCGTTCGCGTCCGTTGCGCATGACCGAGCCCGGCAAGGTGCTGCTGCGCTACGCGCGCCAGCTGCAGGCCTTGCGCGCCGACGCCGCGCGCGAGCTGGGCGCGACGCAGACGCGCGAGGAGCGGCTGCCGATCGCGATCAACGCCGACAGCCTCGCGACCTGGGTGCTGGGCGCGCTCGACGCGCTCGTGCATGCCGGCCAGCGCGAAGGCTACGGCCTGGAGCTGATCGTCGACGACCAGGACTTCACGCACGACCGCCTGCGCGAGGGCGAGGTGCTGGGGTGCGTCAGCACGGTCTCGATGGCGTTGCGCGGTTGCACCTGCCAGCCGCTGGGCCACATGCGCTACATCGCGGTCGCGAGCCCGGCCTTCGTCGCGCACGCGATGCCCGCGGGCCTCAACGAGGCCAACTTCGCGCGCCTGCCGTTCATCGTGTTCAACCGCAAGGACGACATGCAGGCGCAGTGGGTGGCGCGAGCGATGGGCGTGCGCGATCCGCGCCTGAAGGAGCGCTTCGTGCCGTCCAGCGAGGCCGGCGCGCGCGCCGCGGTGATGGGCTGGGGCGTCGCGGTGATTCCCGAGCTGCTCGCGCGCCCGCATCTCGATGCCGGCGCGTTGCTGGCGATCCGGCCCGAAGTGACGATCGACGTCGCGTTGTACTGGCATCAATGGAAGCTGGGCACCGGCATCGACGCGCCGGCCGCGGACGGCGTCGTCATCGCGCGACCCGGCCTGATGGAGCAGATCGGCCAGGCGCTGATCGGCGGCGCGCGATCTTCACTGCTGCAGACCTGATGTCTCTTTGAAACACTCGCCGACATGCTGATCCTCGAAACCGACCGCTTGCGCCTGCGCTGGTTCACCGGCACCGACACCGACGCCGACTTCCTGCGCGCGCTGCTCAACGACCCGGGCTGGCTCGCCAACATCGGCCAGCGCAACGTGCGCACACGGCGCCAGGCACGCGCGTGGATCGCGACGCGCCACACGGCCACCTACGGACGGCTGGGTTTCGGCTTCTGGGCGGTCGAGCGCAAGTCCGACGGCGCACTCGTGGGCATGTGCGGACTGATCAAGCGCGACACGCTGATGGAAGTCGACGTCGGCTACGCATTGATGCCCGCGTTCCGTGGTCAGGGCTATGCGCACGAGGCCGCCGCGGCGTGCGTGCGCTACGCCCAGGAGGTGCTGGGATTGCCCGAGGTCTGGGGCATCACCGGCCCGGACAACGCGCCCTCGGCCGGCGTGCTGCAGCGAATCGGCCTGAAGGACGCCGGCGTCACGCGGCTGGTCGGCAACGACTACGACACGTGGGTCTTCAAATCGCCGCGCGTCGAGCCGGGGGATGACACGGCGCAGATCGACGCGCTGACGCGCCGCTTCCTCGGCGCGTTCACCAACCGCGACGGCGTCATCCCGACGCTGCCCGCGCTGCCGCACTACTTCATGCTCGACGCCACCGTGCGCGTGGCCGACACCCTCGGCACGATCACGACCACCGACATCCACGGCTTCATCGCGCCGCGTGCCGAGTTGCTGGTCGGCGGCCGACTGAGGGACTTCGAGGAGCACGAGACCGAGTCGCGCACCGAGATCCGCGGCGCGATCGCGCAACGCTGGCTGAGCTACGCCAAGCGCGGCACGCTGGACGGCGTCGCGTTCGAGGGCGGCGGCACCAAGGCGCTGCAGTTCGTGCGCACCGTGCGCGACTGGAAGATCGCGTCGCTGATGTGGACCGACGACGCGCCCGGCGGCTACACCCGCCGATAATCGCGCCATGATTCGATTGATCGTCGGCCTCGGCAACCCCGGGGCGGAATACGAGGACACGCGCCACAACGCCGGCTTCTGGTGGGTGGACGGGGCGGTGCGCCAGCTCAAGGGCCAACTGGCGCACGACCCGAAGTACCACGGCTTCGTCGCGCGCGTGAACCGGCCCGAGGGCCCGGTGTGGCTGCAGCAGCCGCTCACGTACATGAACCTCTCGGGCAAGGCCGTTGCGCCGCTCGCGCGCTTCTTCAAGATCCTGCCCGACGAGATCCTGGTGGTGCATGACGAGCTCGACATCCCGCCTGGCCAGATGAAGCTCAAGAAGGGCGGCGGCAACGGTGGCCACAACGGGCTGAAGGACATCCAGGCCCAGCTCGGCACCGGCGACTTCTGGCGCCTGCGCTTGGGGATAGGCCATCCGGGCGACCGCAACGAGGTCGCGGCCTACGTGCTGCGCAAGCCACCAAGCGCCGAACGCGCGCTTATCGAGGCGAATGTCGACGACAGCCTGAAAGCGCTCGACATGCTGCTGGCGGGCGACATGGACAAGGCGATGATGAAGATCCACGCCAAGCCGCCGCGCCCGAAACCTCCGCACCCACCGCAGCTCAATCCGCTGCTGCAAGGGCTGATGAACAAGGTGCCTGCGGCCACGCCGTCGCCGTCCCACCCTGTGAGCCCCGAAGGGGTGAATCCTGCGGGTCCGGCCGCGGCCGGCACGCAGGAGCCCGCAGAGTGACGACACCGACTCGACCTTCCAGCCTCTCTCCGACCCCGTCCCCGCGCCTGCGCGCTCTCGCGCGCCACGCGCGCGCGCGACGACCGCGCACACGGGCCATCTGCGCCGCGATGCTGTGCGCGGCGCACCTCTGCGCCGACGCCGCGGCTGCGCGAAAGCCAAAGCACCCCAAGGCCGCGTCCGCGCCGTCCACCGCACAGATCCTCGCGCCGTCGGCCGCCACCGTGCCCGACGCGTTGCCGACGGACAAGACGATCTACCGCTGCGGCAACACGTACTCGTCGCACGCGTGCGCGGGTGCGAAGCTGCTGGATGTCGCGGACGCGCGATCCGACGCGCAGCGCCGGCAGTCGCAAGAGCTCACCGCACGGGACAAGCGCATGGCCGCATGGCTGGAGGCCGAGCGACACGAGCGCGAGAAGGTGGCGTCGGCGCCAACAGCGGGCCGTCGAGCGAGCGCGATCGTCGAGTGCGCGTCCACGACCATGATGACCTGCGTGCCGAAGAAGCCGCGCAATCGGCACGCCGTGTCCGCCACGGCGTCGGGCGCGACGCCAGCGAAGTAGCGCTAGGCTTGCGGCGCAGGGCCGTCCAGGCCCAGCAGCCGACGGTACTTGGTCATCAGCTGATCCGGCGTCTCGACATGCGCCGGATTGATCGGGATGCACTCGACCGGGCAGACCTGCACGCATTGCGGCGCGTCGAAATGACCGACGCACTCGGTGCACTTGTCCGGCGCGATGACGTAATAGTCCTCACCCATCGAGATCGCCTCGTTGGGACATTCGGGTTCGCAGACGTCGCAGTTGATGCACTCGTCCGTGATCATCAGGGCCATGGGTCTACTCGGTCTCGCGCTGGGAAATACGCTCTTTCAGTTTCGAGAGCACCAAGGGTGCCACGAACTTGGAGACATCACCGCCGAGGACGGCAATCTCCCGCACGAAAGTGCCGCTGATGAACTGGTACTGGTCGGACGGCGTGAGGAACAGCGTCTCGACGTCGGGCATCAGCTGGCGGTTCATGCCGGCCATCTGGAACTCGTACTCGAAGTCGCTCACCGCGCGCAGGCCCCGCACCACCACCTTGCCGCCGTTTTCCACGACGAAGTCGCGCAGCAGGCCACGAAAGGCCACCACCTCGACGTTCTTGTAGGGCGCCGCCAGTTCCTTGGCGATCTCCAGCCGCTCGGCGATGGAGAACATCGTCCGCTTGTGGTGCCCGGCCGCGACGGCCAGGATCAGCCGCGGAAACAGGTTGCTCGCGCGCCGGGTCAGGTCCTGGTGCCCGAGAGTCATCGGGTCGAAGGTTCCGGGGTAGACGGCGGTCAGGGTCGACTTGGGCATGAAGGGCCTTGCTGGCGCGGTCTGGCCGCGTTGTCTCGTTGTCGGGTCGTCGCCGCCATCATTCCACAGGCCGGGCGCGCGCGGATTAGGCGAAGTTGCGTAGGCGCGGGAGGTTCAGGTCTTGCGGATCAGGTGCGCGTGGACGGCGCCGGCGCGCGAATGGCGATACAGCTCGAGGCCGCGCTCCGCAAGCGACGCGGCATCGAACGGCGCCGACGCCTCCAGGTAGATCCAGCCCTGCGGCACGACGCAGTGCAACGACGCGGCCAACGCCGACTCGAACAGGTTGGCGTCGAATGGCGGGTCGAGGAAGACGAGGTCGAACTGCGCCGGCGCGCGCTTCATCCAGGCCATCGCGTCGGCCTGCGTGATGGTGACGGCGCTCGCGCCGAGCCGGGTCTTGGTCGCCGAAAGCTGCGCAACGAGCTTGGTCTCGCGCTCCAGCATCTGCACCGTGGCCGCGCCACGCGACGCGGCCTCGAAGCCCAGCACGCCGGTGCCGGCAAACGCGTCGAGCACGCTCCAGCCGGTCAGCTCCTGGCCCAGCCAGTTGAACAGCGTCTCGCGCACGCGGTCGGGCGTGGGACGCAGACCCGGCATGTCGGGCACCGGCAGCAGGCTGCGACGCCATTGGCCGCCGATGATGCGGATCTCGTGCGCGGCGTTCACCGCGGCGCGGCGCTCGCGCTTCTGCGCCAGCTTCTGCGCGGGCGTCGGCTCCGGCGGCGGAGCCGCGACGGCCGCGCGCGCGGCGCGGGCGGCGCGCGTGTTGCGCACGGGCGCTGCGTCGTCGTCCCACGGGTCATGGGCGCCGGAGGCGGGCATGTCGCGCATCGCGCGCGGGCCTTGCGGCGACTTCGGGCGCGCGGGACGGATCGGGTTCTTCACGGGAGCTTTCTCAAGATAACCCGCGATTGTCGCAGCCGGCGGCGTTTATTGCCGGACCGGGATGCCGCGTGCGGCCATCAGCGCCTTGGCCTCGCCGACCGTGTGCTCGCCGTAGTGGAAGATGCTGGCGGCCAGCACCGCGTCGGCGCCGCCCTGCTGCACGCCGTCGGCCAGGTGATCCAGCGTGCCGACGCCGCCGGAGGCGATCACCGGCACGGATACCGCATCGGCCACCGCCCGCGTCAGCTCGAGGTCGAAGCCGGAGCGCGTGCCGTCGCGGTCCATGCTGGTCAGCAGGATCTCGCCGGCGCCGCGTGCCACCATCTCGCGCGCCCAGGCGACGGCGTCCAGGCCGGTGTTCTTGCGACCGCCATGCGTGTAGACGTCCCAGCCCGGGCCGCGCGCGGCGGCATCTTCGGGCGTTCGTCGCTTGGCGTCGATCGCGACGACGATGCACTGCGCGCCGTACTTGTCCGACGCGTCGCTGATGACCTGCGGGTTGGCGACCGCGGCCGAGTTGAAGCTGACCTTGTCGGCACCGGCATTGAGCAGCCGCCGCACGTCGGACACCTCGCGCACGCCGCCGCCCACCGTCAACGGAATGAAGACCTGCGACGCCACCGCCTCGATGATGGGCAGGATCAGCCCGCGGGCGTCGCTGGTGGCGGTGATGTCGAGGAAGGTGAGCTCGTCGGCGCCCTGCTCGTTGTAGCGCGCGGCGATCTCCACCGGATCGCCGGCGTCGCGCAGTTCGACGAAGTTGACGCCCTTGACGACGCGACCGCCGGTCACGTCGAGGCACGGGATGATTCGTTTGGCTAGCATGATCTTCCAGGTTCCTGGGCTCAGGTCTTGCGTTTTGCACGCTCGAACTGTTGCCGGCGGCAGGGACGCCGCCGTGCGAAATGCGAGACCTGACCCCAGCTGATCAGATCAGGAGCGGCGGCTCAGCCGGCGAACAGCTCGTCGGCGCGCGTCTGGGCCTTCGCGAAGTCGAGCGCACCGGTGTAGATCGAGCGGCCGCAGATCACACCTTCGACGCCCTCTTCTTCGACCGCGCACAGTTGCTCGATGTCGGCGAGCCCGGCGAGCCCGCCGGACGCGAAGACAGGGATCGTGAGCGCCTGGGCGAGCTTGACGGTGGCGTCGATGTTGATGCCGGTGAGCATGCCGTCGCGGCCGATGTCGGTGTAGATGACGCCTTCGACGCCGTAGTCCTGGAACTTCAGCGCGAGGTCGACCACCTCGTGGCCCGTGAGCTTGCTCCAGCCGTCGGTGGCGACCTTGCCGTCCTTGGCGTCCAGGCCGACGATGATGTGGCCGCCGAACGCGGTGCAGGCATCCTTCAGGAAGCCCGGGCTCTTGACCGCGGCCGTGCCGATGATGATGTAGCTGAGGCCGTCGTCGAGGTAGCGTTCGATGGTGTCGAGATCGCGGATGCCGCCGCCCAGCTGGATCGGGATCTCGCCGCCGATCTCCTTGATGATCGCCTTGACCGCAGACTCGTTGACCGGCTTGCCGGCGAAGGCGCCGTTCAGGTCGACCAGGTGGAGTCGCCTCGCGCCGGCGGCCAGCCATCGTCGTGCCATCGCGGCGGGGTCGTCTCCGAAGCTGGTGGAGACCGACATGTCACCTTGTTCGAGTCGAACGCAGTGACCGTCCTTGAGATCGATCGCGGGAATCAGCAGCATGGCTCGGGCCCGTCAGGGCATCCAGTGCAGGAAGTTGCGGTAGAGCGCCAGGCCGAGGTCGGCGCTTTTTTCGGGATGGAACTGGGTCGCGAAAATATTATCCCGCGTCACCGCCGAGGTAAAGCGTTCGCCGTATTCGGTGGTGCCCGCGCTGTGGCGAAGCTCCGACGGCGCGGCGTGGAAGCTGTGCACGAAGTAGAACCAGCTGTCGTCGGGGATGCCGGCCCACAGCGGATGCGCGAACTCCTGGCGCACGCGGTTCCAGCCCATCTGCGGCACCTTGAAGCGGCTGCCGTCGTCCTGCAGCCGGCCTTCGAGCCGGAAGCGCTTGACGGTGCCGGGGATCAGGCCCAGGCCAGGCGTGTCCTGCTCCTCGCTGTGATCGAGCAGCATCTGCATGCCCACGCACACGCCCAGCATCGGCTTGCGGGCGGCGGCGTCCAGCACCGCCTCGAGCATGCCGGAGTCGCGCAGCTCGCGCATGCAGTCGCGGATCGCGCCCTGGCCGGGCAGCACGATGCGGTCGGCGCTGAACACCTGCTCGGCCTGCTGCGTGATGATGACGTTCACGCCGCTGCCCTCGGCCGCCTTGATGACCGCCTGCGACACGGACTTCAGGTTGCCCATGCCGTAGTCGACAACGGCAACGGTGGAGGTCACAGGCTGCCTTTCGTCGACGGAATCACGCCCAGCGAACGCGGATCGAGCGTCATGGCCATGCGCAGCGCGCGGCCGAACGCCTTGAAGATCGTCTCGGCCTGATGGTGCGCGTTGTGGCCCTTCAGGTTGTCGATGTGCAGCGAGACGCCGGCGTGGTTCGAGAAGCCCTGGAAGAACTCGAACGTGAGCTGGGTGTCGAACGCGCCGATCATGCCGGCCTTGAAGTCGACGTCCATGAACAGGCCCGGACGACCCGAGAAGTCGATCACCACGCGCGACAGCGCCTCGTCCAGCGGCACATACGCGTGGCCGTATCGCGTCAGGCCCTTCTTGTCGCCGACGGCCCGCGCCACCGCCTGGCCCAGCGTGATGCCGACGTCCTCGACGGTGTGGTGGCCGTCGATGTGCAGGTCGCCGACGGCGTGGATGTCGAGATCGATCAGGCCGTGGCGCGCGATCTGGTCCAGCATGTGGTCGAAGAAGCCGATGCCGGTCTCGAGTTTCGAGACGCCGGTGCCGTCCAGGTTGACGCTCACGCGGATCTGCGTTTCCTTGGTGTCGCGCTGGACGGTGGCGGTGCGTTGCGTTGTCATGACGTCAGTTCTTCGAGGGCGCCGCGCAGCGCGGCCAGGGTCTGCGGGTTCTCTTCGGGCGTGCCGATCGTGACGCGGATGCAGTTGGCCAGCAGCGGATGCAGCCCCGACACGTTCTTGATCAGCACCCCGCGCGCGCGCATGCCCTCGAACACGCGCCTCGCGTCGGGCACGCGCGCGAGGATCATGTTGGCTTCGCTGGGGAACGGGTGCACGGCGGGCAGCTTCGCGATCTCGGCGTAAAGCTTCTCACGTTCGGCGCGGATCGTCGCGGCCTGTTTCGCATATTCAGCGACGTGTTCGAGCGCGAACAGCGCGGCCTCGCAATTGAGCACGCTGACGTTGAACGGCGGGCGCAGCTTGTCGATCTCGGCGATCAGCGATTTGCGCCCCATCATGTAGCCGATGCGCACGCCGGCCAGGCCGAACTTGCTCATCGTGCGCATCAGCACGACGTGCTCGTGGCGGCGCAGCCTATCCAGCGAATCGCGCGCTGCGAACGGCTGGTAGGCCTCGTCGATCACCACCAGGCCAGGCGCAGACTCGATGATCGCGTCGACGACGTCGTCGTTCCACAGGTTGGCCGTCGGGTTGTTCGGATAGGCGATGTACAGCAGCGCAGGCTGGTGTTCGCGCACTGCCGCCAGCATCGCGGGACCATCGAGCTCGAAGTCCGGCGTCAGCGGCACGCCGACGAACTTCAGGTCTTGCAGCTTGGCCGACATCTCGTACATCACGAAGCCCGGCAGCGGCGCCATCACGACGTTGCCGGGGACGTCCGCGGCCAGCGTCAGCAGGCTGATCAGCTCGTCGGAGCCGTTGCCCAGCATGATGTCGCAGCCTTCGGGCATGTTGGCGTGCTTGGCCAGCTCGGCGCGCAACACGTCGCCGCGTTCGGCCGGGTAGCGGTTCAGCGCGACCTCGGCGAGACGCTCGCCCAGTGCCCTTCGCAGATCTGCCGGCAGGCGGAACGGGTTCTCCATCGTGTCCACCTTGACGAAGCCGGCGCTGGGCTGGACGGCGTAGCCGTGCATGCCCTGGACGTCGGCGCGGAGGTAGCGGGACATGCGCTGGGAAAGCGTGGTCATCGTTGCACCTTGGCAATGGAGGTGGGCGTCGGCGGCTCGCCGTCAAGGACTTCCGGCCCGACCACGAACGGGTTGAGGATCTGCACGCTGTCCACTTGCTGCCCGTGCTGCATGTCCTCGGACACGAGATACGTGCAGCCCTGCTGTTGCGCGGCCGCGATGATCAGCGAATCCCAGAAGCTGAATCCGTATCGGCTTTCGATCGCCCAGGCTGTTTCAAGCGTGGCGTGATCGTTCTGCCACGGGTTCCAGTGCTGATAGCGGCGCACCAACGCACGCGCGTCGCCCGCCGAAATCGCCGACGAGAACTTCTTGCGCGCGTTGGCGTAGAACTCATTGAGCACTTGCCCGCTCGTCCGGCCGCAGCGCCGCGTCCAGCAAGCACGCACCCAGGCCTGAGCCTGATCCCGCTTTGCGGGAGCCCGATCGTCCACGCAATACAGCAGGACGTTGGTGTCTATGAAGGCGTCCGTGCTCATCGGAACCTCGACCGGTCGTTGACCTCGTCGCGAGTGAAGTACGGGCCCTTGGATTCGCCCATGCTCTTGAACTCGAGTTCCTCGCGCATGGCGCGCTCGTACGCATCGTCATGCCGCATCTTGTCCGCCAGCATCTCGCCGATCATCCGCGACACGCTCGTGTTCCGGCGCGCGGCTTCCATCCGCGCCCAGTCGGCAACCGTGTCTTCCATCGTGACGGTGACGTTCTTCATTGCCGGGAGCCCTTCCAGTCAGTCGGTCTCAGGTCTCGCATGCTGCTGGATGCGCGCCAGGTCTTCTGGCAGCCCCGTGTGCAGCATGCAAGACCTGACGCCAAAATCCACGAAGTTCGTGTTCCACTATTTTCGTGCGACACGAACTTCGTGTCAATTCGCCAACCGCGAATCAGGCTTTCTTGAGCCGCATCTCGGCCGCGCGGGCATGACCCTGCAGGCCCTCGCCGTAGGCCAACTCGGCCGCGATCGGGCCAAGTATGTTGGCGCCCGCTTCGCTTACCTGGATCAGACTGCTGCGCTTCTGGAAGTCATAGACGCCCAGCGGCGACGAGAATCGCGCCGTCCCCGAAGTCGGCAGGACATGGTTCGGCCCGGCGCAGTAGTCGCCCAGGCTCTCGCTGGTGAACGCGCCCAGGAAGATCGCGCCGGCATGGCGCAGCAGCGGCTCCCAGACCTCGGGCGCGTCGCTGCTGACTTCCAGGTGCTCGGGCGCGATGCGGTTGCTGATCTCGCAGGCCTCCTCCATCGATCGCGTCAGGATCAACGCGCCCCGGCCTTCCAGCGAGGCGCGGATCACGGCCTGGCGCGGCATCTCGGAGATCAGCCGGTCGATGGCCGCGCGCACTGCGTCGAGGTAAGCCGCGTCCGGCGACAGCAGGATGGCCTGCGCCAGCTCGTCGTGCTCGGCCTGGCTGAACAGGTCCATCGCGACCCAGTCGGCCGGCGTCGTGCCGTCGGCCAGCACGAGGATCTCGCTCGGGCCGGCGATCATGTCGATGCCCACCTGGCCGAACACGCGGCGCTTGGCGCTCGCGACGTAGGCGTTGCCGGGGCCGGTGATCTTGTCGACGGCGGGAATGGTCGCCGTGCCGTACGCCAGCGCGCCCACCGCCTGCGCGCCGCCGACGGTGAACGCGCGATGCACGCCCGCGACATACGCCGCAGCCAGCACCAGCGCATTGCGCTCGCCCCTGGGCGTGGGCACGACCATCACGATCTCGCCGACACCGGCCACCTGCGCAGGAACAGCATTCATCAGCACGCTGGACGGGTACGCCGCCTTGCCGCCCGGCACGTAGATGCCCACGCGGTCCAGCGGCGTCACCTTCTGGCCCAGCAGCGTGCCGTCCTCGTCGCGGTATTGCCAGCTGCGGCCGCAGGCTTCGAGCTGGCGCTCGTGGTAGCTGCGCACGCGCCGCGCGGCCGACTCGAGCGCGCTGCGCTGGGCCGGCGTGATCGCGTCGAACGCGGCCTTCAGCTCGTCGCGCGTGAGCTCCAGCGCGGCGACGTCCTTGGCATCGAGACCGTCGAACCGTGCCGTGTATTCGAGCACCGCGGCGTCGCCGCGCGTCTTCACGTCGGCCAGGATCGCGGCGACGCGCTCCTCGATCGCGTGATCCGCCTCTTCCGACCAATGGCGCAGCTTGGCGAACTCGGCTTCGAAATCGGAGGCGGAGGTGTCGAGCTGGCGAATCTGGACCGGCATGGTGAAGGACTCGTTGAGGTCAGGCAGTTTTGTTCATCGCGCCCGCGAAGGCGGCGATCAGCGAGCGGATGCGCTCGCGCTTCAGCTTCAGTGCGGCCTGGTTCACGACCAGGCGCGACGAGATGTCCATGATGCGTTCGACCTCGACCAGCTTGTTGGCCTTCAGCGTGGAGCCGGTCGAGACGAGGTCGACGATCGCGTCGGCCAGGCCCGTCAGCGGCGCCAGCTCCATCGAGCCGTACAGCTTGATCAGGTCGACGTGCACGCCCTTGTCGGCGAAGTGCTGGCGCGCGACGGCCACGTACTTCGTCGCGACGCGGATGCGCGAGCCCTGCTTGACCGCGGCCTCGTAGTCGAAGTCGGCGCGCGTGGCGACGCTCATGCGGCACTTGGCGATCTGCAGGTCGAGCGGCTGATACAGGCCGCCGGCGCCCTCGTTCTCCGCAGCGTGCTCGATCAGCACGTCCTTGCCGGCCACGCCCAGGTCGGCGCCGCCGTGCTGCACGTAGGTGGGCACGTCGGTGGCGCGCACCAGCACGACGCGCACGTCGGGCTGGTTGGTCGCCAGGATCAGCTTGCGGGTCTTCTCGGGATCCTCGGTGACGACGATGCCGGCCGCGGCGAGCAGCGGCAAGGTCTCTTCGAAGATGCGGCCTTTGGAAAGCGCGAGCGTCAGCATGTTTACTTGACCCGTTCGATGTCGGCGCCCAGCTGCTGCAGCTTGGCTTCCATGCGGTCGTAGCCGCGGTCGAGGTGGTAGATGCGCTCGACGATGGTCTGGCCGTCGGCGACGAGCCCGGCGATCACCAGGCTGGCCGACGCGCGCAGGTCGGTGGCCATCACCGTGGCGCCGGACAGCTTCGCGACGCCGTTGACCACCGCCAGCTTGCCGTCGACCTCGATCCTCGCGCCGAGTCGTGCCAGCTCGTTGACGTGCATGAAGCGGTTCTCGAAGATCGTCTCGGCGATCGTCGACGTGCCTTCGGCGATGCAGTCGATGGCCATGAACTGGGCCTGCATGTCGGTCGGGAAGGCCGGGTACTCGCTGGTGCGGAAGCTCACCGCCTTCAAATGGCCGGGGCCTTCCGAACGCACGCGGATGAAGCCGTCGCCGGCCTCGATCGCCACGCCCGCCTCGCGCAGCTTCTCGATCACCGCCTCGAGATGGCGCGCCTCGGCGTTGCGCAGGATCACGTCGCCGCCGGCCGCGGCCACCGCGCACAGGAAGGTGCCGGCCTCGATGCGGTCGGGCACGATGCGGTGCGGCCGCGTCGGCGAGTGCAGCTTGTCGACGCCCTGGATGCGGATGCGGCTGGTGCCGTGGCCTTCGATCTTCGCGCCCATCGAGATCAGCAGCTCGGCGAGGTCGGGAATCTCCGGCTCCTGGGCGGCATTCTCGAGGATGGTCTCGCCGTCGGCCAGCGTCGCGGCCATCAGCAGGTTCTCGGTGCCGGTGACCGTCACCATGTCGGTGGTGATGCGCGTGCCCTTGAGCTTCGTGGCCTTGGCCAGGATGTAGCCATGCTCGACGCGGATGTCCGCGCCCATCGCCTGCAGGCCCTTGATGTGCTGGTCGACCGGGCGCGAGCCGATCGCGCAGCCGCCGGGCAGCGACACCGTCGCTTCGCCGAAGCGCGCGAGCAGCGGGCCCAGCACCATGATGCTGGCGCGCATCGTCTTGACCAGCTCGTACGGCGCCTCGGGCGTGTTGAGCGAGCTCGCGTCGATCACGACCTCGTCGACGCGGCCGCCCTCGGCCTCGGCGCCCCAGTTGACGGCCACGCCCATGTTGCGGATCAGCTTGATCGCGGTGGCCACGTCCTGCAGCTTGGGCACGTTGTGCAGCGTCACGGGCCCGGCCACCAGCAGCGTGGCGCACAGCTCGGGCAGCGCGGCGTTCTTGGCGCCGGAGATCGTCACCTCGCCTTCGAGGCGGCGACCGCCGCGGATCAGGAGTTTGTCCATCGATGTGCTCGGGCTGGAAACAGGAACGGAATGCGGAAGACGGGCCAGGCGGATCAGCAGCGTCGTGGGAGTCAGCGCGACGGACGCGACCTCTCACCCGCGGCCAAGCCGTGCGGCAGCGTCAATGGGAATGGCTGGCGGCATCGCTGCCGAGGGCGCGCTGGCTGGCCCATTCGGCCGGCGTCAGCGTCTTCATCGACAACGCGTGGATCTGCTCGCGCATGCGCTCGCCGAGTGCGGCATACACGCGCTGATGGCGGCGGATGCGCATCAGGCCTTCGAACTCCGACGACACGATGGTCGCGAAGAAATGTCGGCCGTCGCCCTCCACCTCGAGGTGATCGCAGGTGAGTCCGTCGGCGATGTAGCGCTGGACGTCTTGGGGCGTGGGATCGGTCATGGGATCGGGATTATCCCTCAGGCACTCGGGATCTGCGCCAGGAACGCGCCGATGACCACGGCCGCCAGCAGCAGCCCGCCGGCAACGCCCAGCTTCACGCGGCGCGGCCAGGACGTCGACACCAGCAGCACGGCCGTCATCGTGCTGGCCGTCGGCAGCAGCGCGAGGAACACGAGCATGTGGACGACGTTGGGCGTCGGGCAGGTCTCGCCGCAGCGCCCCGACCACCAGTTCCACAACGCCACGGCAGCGACGCAGCCGAGGGCGAAGGTGACGAGCACCGTCGTGACGCGGCGCATCGGGGTGATCGGTTCATCGACGGGACTCATGTCAATGCCTCAGTTTGTAGCCGCTGCGCAGCAGGGACAGCGCGATCGCCGCGACCACGACGAAGCTGGTGCCGACGACGGCCAGACTGATCCACGGCGAGACGTCGCTGACGCCGAAGAAGCCGTGGCGGAAGCCGTCGATCATGTAGAAGAACGGGTTGAGCCGGCTGACGACGTGCCACAGTGGCGGCAGCGAGTGCACCGAGTAGAAGACACCGGACAGGAACGTCAGCGGCATGATGATGAAGTTCTGGAACGCGGCGAGCTGGTCGAACTTCTCGGCCCACAACCCGGCGATCAGCCCCAGCGTGCCCATCATCGCGGAGCCCAGCAGGCCGAACACGACGATCCACAACGCATTGGTGAGGCCGGGCGGCGCGAACCACGCGGTCACCAGCATCACGCCGGCGCCCACCACCATGCCGCGCACGATGGCGGCGCCGACATAGGCGAGGAACCAGGCCGAGGGCGACAGCGGCGTCACCAGCAGGAACACCAGGTTGCCGGTGATCTTGCTCTGGATCAGCGACGACGAGCTGTTGGCGAACGCGTTCTGCAGCACGCTCATCATCACCAGGCCGGGAATGAGGAACTGCACGTAGCTGACGCCGTCGTAGACGCTCACGCGCCCGTTGAGCGCGTGGCCGAACACGAGCAGGTACATGACCGCGGTGAGCACCGGCGCCGCGACGGTCTGGAACGAGACCTTCCAGAAGCGCAGGATCTCCTTGCGGAACAGCGGCTGCGCGCCGGCAAGCACGAGTCGCGCGCTCATAGGACGTGCTCCGCGGTCATGATGTTGAGGAAGACGTCCTCGAGATCCGAGCGCCCGATCTCCAGGTCCTCGACCGGCACACCGGCCACGCGCAGCTGCGCCAGCACGGCCTCGACATCGGCCGCGTCCTTGGCGCTGATCTGCGCGAAGCGTCCGGTCACGCGCGCGCGTTCCGCGAGGCTCGCGGGCAGCGCGTGGTCGGTCTTGAAGCGCAGCATCGTCGTGGCGGTGCCGGCCAGCAGCTCGGAGGTGCGCTCCAGCGCGACAACCTTGCCCTGCTTCAGCATCGCGATGCGCTGGCACAGCGCCTCGGCCTCTTCGAGGTAGTGCGTGGTCAGCAGCACGGTGTGGCCCTCGCGGTTCAGGCGCGCGATGAACTGCCACAGCGTCTGGCGCAGTTCGACGTCGACGCCGGCGGTGGGCTCGTCCAGCACGATCACCGGCGGGCGGTGCACCAGCGCCTGCGCCACCAGCACGCGGCGCTTCATGCCGCCCGAGAGCTGGCGCATGTTGGCGTTGGCCTTGTCGGCCAGGCCCAGGCTGGCGAGCAGCTCGTCGATCCAGGCATCGTTGTTGCGCACGCCGAAGTAGCCGCTCTGGATGCGCAGCGTCTCGCGCACCGAGAAGAACGGGTCGAACACGAGCTCTTGCGGCACGATGCCGAGCGACCTGCGCGCGGCGGCGTAGTCGTCGACGACGTCGTGGCCCATCACCGTGACCTTGCCGCGCGTGGCACGCGCCAGGCCGGCCAGGATGCTGATCAGCGAGGTCTTGCCCGCGCCGTTCGGCCCGAGCAGGCCGAAGAATTCGCCGGGCTGGACGTCGAAGGAGACGCCGCCCAGCGCGCGTACGCCGCTGCCGTAGGTCTTCTCGACTTGCTGGAATGAAATGGCGGACATAGGGCGGGCATTGTAGGAACTTGTCGAGAAGTGCCTCTACAACACGGGGGTTCCAATCTGTGCATTGGCCGCTGGCGGTGCTAGATTGCGCGGACTGCAGAACAAGAAGATCGAATGGAAGCCAAGAAACCACGCCGCACCGCCGAACGCATCCTCGAAGTCACGCTGGACCTGTTCAACCGCTTCGGCGAGCCGAACGTGTCGACGACGCTGATCTCGGCCGAACTGCACATCAGCCCGGGCAACCTGTACTACCACTACCCGGCGAAGGACGAGCTGATCAACGCGCTGTTCGACCGCTACGAGAAAGGGCTGAACGAGCTGCTGCAGGCCGCGGACAACGTGGGCAACGTGGAGGACGCCTGGCTGTTCTTCCACATGATGTTCGAGCTGATCTGGCAATACCGCTTTCTGTATCGCGACCTGAACGACCTGCTGTCGAAGAACCGGCGCCTGGAGACGCACTTCCAGTTCGTGCTGAAGAACAAGTCGCGCGCGGTCGAGGCCGTGCTCGACGGCCTGAACCGCAGCAGCAGCACGCGCCTCGACCGGCGCGACCTGCCGTCGGTGGCGACGTCGATGGTGGTCGTCCTGACGTACTGGCTCAGCTACGAATACGTGCGCGATCCACGCAAGGCCCTCGAGCCCGAACAGGCCGGCGCGACGCTCGCGCGCGGCGCGTGGCACGTGCTGAGCCTGTTGACGCCGTATCTCGAGCCGACGGCGCGCGAGCACCTGCAGCAACTGGCGGCCGCCTACAAGTCCTGACAAGATCGCTCCCCATTCAAATCAAACCGACGAGACAACGCCATGGCCAAATGGACCGCCTTCCCGTATGACGCCGACGACTACACCTTCGACGCGGCCGCGCTGAAGAAGCACTGGGCCCGACTGCACAAGGGCGACGCCGAGGCGTTCCCGAAGGACGAGGCCGTGCAGGCCGCCTGGGCCCTGTTCCACGCGGGCCAGTTCCAGAAGGCGCACGACGCCGGCCTGAAGCTGGGCGACGCCGGGCTGGTCGTCGCCAACAAGGCGCAGTCGATCTACGCCAACTACCTCGAGACCAGCGAGAAGACCAAGCTCGCGATGTTCCTGGAGGTAGCCGAACGCGCCGAGGCGCAGGCCAAGGCGAATCCGAAGCTGGCCAACGCGCACTACTGGATGGCCTACGCGCTGGGCCGCTACAGCCAGGGCATCAGCGTCGCGAAGGCGTTGACGCAAGGCCTGGGCACGAAGGTCAAGACCGCGCTGGAGACGACGATCGCGCTCGCGCCGAAACACGCCGACGCCCACATCGCGCTCGGCGCCTTCCACGCCGAGGTCATCGACAAGGTCGGCAAGCTGCTGGGCAAGACGCAAGGCGCCGACACCGCGACGGGCCTGAAGATGTTCAAGGAGGCGCTGACGCTGAACCCCGACTCCGCGATCGCCCGCGTCGAATACGCCAACGGCCTCGTGATGCTCGAGGGCGACAAGCGCATGAAGGAGGCCGAGAAGCTCTACGCCGAGGCCGCGGAGTGCAAGCCGCTGGACGCGATGGAGCGGCTGGACGTCGAGATGGCGAAGGCGGAGCTCGAGGACGAGTGAGCCGCGCCGGCGACGTCGAGCGCTCCGGTCGCTTCAGTGCGATCGCTTCGCAGCCTGGGCGACCAGTTCCGCGATGCGCTCGGCCAGGCCGCGCGTGTCCCAATACACGCATCCCTCGTAGATGCGATCGCCGCGTACGCAGAATCGGTCCACGCCGGTCCATTGCAGCGGCTGGCCCGCGACGGTCGCGGTAGCGCGCCACTCCACCATCACGGCGTCGCCGGTGGGTGCCCAGCGCTCGACGGCGATCTGCAAGTCGGGAAGCTGCTCCAGCACCTGCTTGAAGTGCGCAATGACGCCAGCCCGATCCGCGGGCACCTTCATCGGCGGAATCAGGTTTCGGGTGTCGGGCAGCATCAACTCTTCCAGGTCTTCCGCGCGCGGGCGAGCCCAGCGCGCCGCGAAGCGTCCGACGATGTCCTGCGCGGCGCTCAGTTGAGCGGCCGTCGGTGGAACGAAACGGGCCGAGGCGTCGGCTGCGATGGCTTGAGTCATGAAACAGTCCTTGGCGGCGATGCAGGAATTGCCCAGTGCGATCCCGTTTCACATACACCGTGTATGCAAGATACCATCGTTACGTAAAACACCACACGGTATGCTGGCTTCATGGACAAGCCCGAAGCAACCCGTACCCGCCGCGAGGAGTACGCCGACCAGACGAGGCAAGCGCTCCTCGACACGGCGCGCGACATCTTCACGGCCGAGGGCTATCAGCAGGCAGGCATCGAGAAGATCGCGCAGTCGGCTCGTGTCACGCGCGGCGCGTTCTATCACCACTTCGAGGACAAGCGCGCCCTGTTCGAGGCCCTGGTGATCTCGCTGCAGGAGGCGGCCGCCGACGACATCCGCCGCAGCGCGCGCGCCGAACCGGATGCGGACGCACGCGTCATGGCCGGAGCCGCGGCCTTTCTCGAGAGTTGCACGGAGCCGGCGTACCGGCGGCTGGTGATCCAGGAAGCGCCTGCCGTCCTGGGTGCGCGGCGATGCCGCGAGATCGGGGAAGCGCATCCCTACGGCCTGTTGATCGCCGCGGTGGCCGAACTGAAGAAATCCGGCAGACTCGAGGTCGCCAACAGCTACCTGGCGGCTCGCATGATCGGTTCGATGATCTGCGAGGCGGCATTGCTGCTCGATGGCGCCGACTCGCCGAAGCTGCTCAAGCGGCAGGCGCTGGCGATCGTCGAACGGGTGTTCGACGCATTCTCGAAGGCGGCACCAGACCTGCCGTCACCCTGATCAGCCCCGCTCCCACGGCAGCATCATCGCCAGCCACAACAGCTTGTCGAACTCCGGCCGGAAGCGCTTGACGATCTCGTCCGGATCGGGGCACATCTGCGCGTCGGTGATCAGGCCGAACTGCACGCCGCCGCCATAGCTGAGGATGCTGACGCCCATGCCGATGTCGCCCGACGCCGGCACCCAGAACATCACCTGCTTCAACGTGCGGCCGCAGATCTTCAGCGGCACGGCCGGGCCCGGCACGTTGGTCATCACTGCGGTGGCCTTCTTGGCGAACAGGTTCAGCAGCGCGTGCTGCACCGGCTTGATCAGCACGCCCGCCACCGACAGCAGCGCGAACGCCAGCAGCGGCTGGTAGCCGCCCTTGAGTTCGTTCATGCGCGCGCGCACGGCCGCGAGGCGGTCGATCGGATTGGCGATGCCGATCGGCAGCACCAGCGGCACCAGGCCGAAGCGGTTGCCGAGCTGCCACGCCTTGTCGAGCGGACGCAGGTTCACCGGCACCATCGCGCGGATCTCCTTGCCCGTCGGATCCTCCCCCTTGTCGCGCAGGTAGCTGCCGATCGCGCCGGCGACGCTGGCCAGCAGCACGTCGTTGATCGAGCCGCCGAGCGCATGGCCGATCGCCTTGACCTCGAGCAGCGGCAACGGCTCGCCCCACGCGACGCGCTTGCCCGGCGTCGCCTTGCCCTTCAGGCTGGTGGGCGAGTCGTCGGGCATCAGCGCCATGGCGGCGACGTCCGAGACGACCTGCGCGCCGATGCGCGCCATCTCCATGCTGCCCGACAACGGCGCCGTCGGATCGGCCATCATCTCGACGCTCTTGCCGAGACCCGCGCCGTAGACGCCGATCGCCTTGACCGCGAGATCGGCCGCGGGCTTGAGCAGGTAGTCGGCGACCCAGTCGTGCTCGCCCTCTTCCTCGGCCTCGCGCTGCTTGCGCGCGGGCGGCGACTTGCCGCCGTCGGTGATCGACAGCATCACCGAGATCAGCGCGATGCCGTCGGCAATGCAGTGGTGGATGCGCGCGACGAGCGCGGAGCGGCCGGTCTCGAAGTCCTCGAACAGGTGGAACTGCCACAGCGGCCGGCTCGGGTTCAGCGGCTGCGTGGTGAGGTCGCCGACGTAGCTTTTGAGCGCATCGAGCGGCGACTGCCCGGGCGCCAGCTCGAGCTTCTCGGGCACCACGTGCGCGGCGATGTCGAAGTGGTCGTCGGCTACCCACTGCGCGCCGAGAGCGTCCTCGACCACCTTCTGGCGGAAGCGGTGGTACTGCAGCAGCGCCGTCTGCACGCGCTCGCGCAGGTCGGCCATGGACAGCTGCGGCTCGATCAGCCAGATCCCGACGATCATCATCAGGTTGGCCTCGGTGTCCATGCGCAGCCAGGCCGTGTCTACCCGGGACATGCGTTCTACGTTTGCGCTCAAGAAATCTCCCGTGGATTCGGTCTAGAGTGTTGTCTCGGCACTCTTCAGCAAGGCCTGCGAGATTGGTGTTTAACATCCGCTCCGTCAAGCCTGACTTTCACCCACAGCGGAACAACAGCCATGAGCACTTTGAACGAACAATTCGAGCAAGCCGTCGCGGACAGCAAGACCCTGTCCGAGCGCCCCGACAACATGACCATGCTGAAGCTGTACGCGTTGTACAAGCAAGGCACCGCCGGCGACGTCGACGGCAAGCGCCCGGGCTTCACCGACATGGTCGGCCGCGCGAAGTGGGACGCCTGGAACGAACTCAAGGGCCAGTCGACGGAAGAGGCGCAGCAGGCTTACATCGATCTCGTCGAAGACCTGAAGTAAGTCACTTCTTCTTCGCTGCCTTGGCCGCGGGCTTCGCAGCGGACTTTGCAGGTTTTGCGGCCTTGGCGGCTTCCTTCGCCAGGGCCTCGTCGAGCTGCTTGCGCACCTCCGCCTCGATCGAGCCGAGAAAGGGCTTGAGCAGGAAGCCGAGCTTGGCCTCGAGCTCGAAATACGTCGCCGCGACGATCATGCGGCCGTCGACGCCGGAGCGCTTGAACTCCAGCACGTCCTCGTCGTCGCCCTCGATGATCGTGCACTCCATGGCGAGCTTTTCCTCGACGTCCTCCGCCCACTTGAGCGCGACCTTGCGCGCGCGGGCGAGGCCCAGGGTGTGATCTCGGTGCAGTTGCAGGTCGGCCATGCAGCGTGTCTCCTCGGTTTCCCGAGATTCTCAGCCAGAACCGACGGTGCCTGACGCCGGTGTTGCGGGCGCGACGACAGGCGCCTGCCGCGGCGCAGCGCGATACGGTGCCATCGCCGCGTCGCGATCGGGCCTGGACAGAGCCGCCATGCGCCGCACCTCGGCGTAGAAGCGATCGAAGTCGCTGCCTTCGGCCGCGAACAGGCGCTCGAACGCGCCGACCTCGTCGTCGTAGGCGCCCTGCGTGCCCATCGCCGCATTGTTGGCCTTGGCGAACCAGTGGTCGTAGCCGTTGTAGCCGCTCCACTTGTCGCGCTTGAGCGCCTCGTAGTCGGCACGCATGCCCGCGTACAGCTCCGCCTTGCGCACGCGCTTCTCGGCGTCGGGCAGGTCGCTGCGGTACATTGCATCGAGCCTCGCGCGCCACGCGCGCACGAGCACGTGGAAGTCGTCGCGCCGCGCTTCGGTCAGCGCCTGCTTGGCGCGCACCTCGGGCGTCGCGTTCTCTTCGAGCCAGCGCTGGCTGCCGATGTGTTCGACCGCGGTGGCGAAGGATTCGTTGAATGTCGTGTCGCCCGGCGCGTAGGCCACCTGGTGCGCCAGCTCGTGGAAGATCAGGCGCGACAGCTCGCCCTCGGGCCACTGCACGAAGGTGTTGAGCAGCGGATCGCCGCCGATCCAGTTCATCCAGCCCAGCGTCGAGTAAGCGGGCACCTCGTAGACGTCGACCTCGAAACCGCTCGCCTTCAACGGCGCGGCCGCGGCATTGGCGCTCGCCAGGTCGTAGTAGCCGCGATAGCCGACGCAGCCGACGACCGGGAAGCACCAGGTCTGCAACGTCAGCGACAGCTCGGGCGCCGCCACCACGTTCCACACCGCGGCGTTGCGCTTGAGGTCGGCGTACGAGCGGTAGCTGTCGTTGTCGGGCTCGTGCAGCTCGGTCACCGCGAACTGGCGCATGCGCTGCGCCAGCTCCAGGCGCTTTCGGAGCGCCTCGGGCGTCGTCGGATCGGCGATCGCGTCCTTCACCGGCCGCGCCGCGGCCAGCAGGCGGAGGTGGCCGGAGGCCGACTGGCTCAGGTAGTCGATCGACGAGCAGCCCGACGTCACGCACAGCGTGCCCAGCGCTGCCAGCACCAGGCCGACGACGCTCAACACGCTCGCGAGGCCCCAACGCGCCACACGCCGCTTGGGCCAAAGCCGCATGTCAGGCCGTCTCCGCGCGCTCGACCTCGACCAGGCAGTCGTAGAACGACGGCGCGCGGCCCATGTCGGTGAGGCGCTGGTGCGTCAGCTCGTTGACGTTGGTGCCGTCCAGGCCGTACTTGCGCCACCACACGCCCAGGCCGTGCACGACGCCGGACCGCGCGCGCTCGTTCACGCGCGCGACGCAGCGGTATTCGCCGCGGTCATTGAACACGCGCACCTCGTCGCCGTCCGCGATGCCGCGCGCGGCGGCGTCGACGGCCTCGATCTCGAGCACCGGCTCCTGCTCGATCGCGCGCAGGCTCTTGACGTTGACGAAGGTCGAGTTCAGGAAGTTGCGCGCCGGCGGCGAGATCATCGCCAGCGGGAAGCGGCGCGCCAACTCGGGCGCGCTGCGCACGCTTTCGTACGGCGGCAGGTAGTCGGGCAGGCCGACGCCGGGGACGTCGCACTTGACGCGGCCGTCGGCAGTCGGGAAGCCGCCCTCGGCGAACGGCGCCTCGGGCAGCGGCAGCTTGGCCCAGCCGACCTCCCGCAGTTGTTCGAACGACACCGGCCCCTTGATCGCCTGGCGAGCCAGCGTCTCGTCGTCATCCTCGAAGCAGGGATCGGTGAAGCCCATGCGCTGCGCCAGCGCGCGGAAGATGGCTGCGTTGGAGCGCGACTGGCCGCGCGGCGTCAGCGCCGGCTCGTTGATCACGAGATACGTGTGGCCGTAGCTGGCGTGCACGTCCCAGTGCTCCAGCTGCGTGGTGGCCGGCAGGACGTAGTCGGCGTGGTCGGCGGTGTCGGTGAGGAAGTGCTCCAGCACGACGGTGAACAGATCCTCGCGCCGGAAGCCGGCGGTCACCTGCCTGGACTGCGGCGCGACCGCCACCGGGTTGCTGTTGTAGACGATCAACGCCTCGATCTTCGGCCCGAACGCGCGGCCGTCGGGCAGCGTCTCGCCGGCCGCGCGCAACAGGTCATCGCCGATCGTGCTCATGTTGACGGTTCGAGGCGTGCGACCCGCGAGAAGTTCCGGATGGCCCAGCTGCGGGTTGCGGAACGCCGCGAACCAGCCACCCGACGACAGCAGCATGCCGCCGGCGCGATGCCGCCACGCGCCGGTCAGGCAGGGCAGCAGCGCGATCAGCCGCGTGGCGTTGCCGCCGCCGCGCACGCGCTGCATGCCGTAGTTCAGGCGGATCGCGGTCGGGCTGGTGCGGCCGTACAGCTGCGCGAATTCGCGGATCTGCGCCGGCGTCAGTCCGCACTCGACGCTCGCGCGCTCGGGCGTCCAGGCGAGCGCGCGCTCGCGCAGGCCGGCCCAGCCGTCGACGTGGCGGGCGATGTAGTCGTGATCCAGCCAGTCGTTGACGATCAGCTCGTGCATCACCGCCAGCGCCAGCGCGCCGTCGCTGCCCGGCGTCAGCGCCAGGTGGTGGTGGCACTTCTCGGCCGTCTCGGTGCGGCGCGGGTCGATGCACACCAGCGTGGCGCCGGCGCGCTTGGCCGCCAGCGCGATCGGCCAGAAGTGCAGGTTGGACGCGATCGAGTTGCTGCCCCAGATGACGATCAGCCTGCTCTCGGCGAAGTGCTCGACGTGCATGCCCACCTTGGCGCCGTAGGTGGCGGCCAGCGCGTCGCCGCCGGCGCTGGAGCAGATCGTGCGGTCGAGCCGCGACGCGCCGAGCTGGTTGAAGAAGCGCGCGGCCATGCCCTCGCCCTGCACCATGCCCATCGTGCCGGCGTAGCTGTACGGCAGGATCGCCTCGGGCGCGCGCGCCGCGATCTCCACCAGGCGCGCGGCGATGTCGTCCAGCGCCTCGTCCCAGGACACCTCGACGAAGCGGCCCTCGCCCTTGGGCCCGACACGCTTGAGCGGCGTCAGCACGCGCTCGGCGTGCTCGGTGCGCTCGGCGTAGCGCGACACCTTGGTGCACAGCGCGCCGTTGGTGGTCGGATGGTCGGGGTCGCCCTGCAATCTGATGACCTTGTCGCCCTGGACGGTGACGCGCATCGCGCAGGTGTCGGGGCAATCGTGCGGGCAGGCGGCCTGGATGGTGCGCGGGGCGTCCAGGGAGGCGGTTTCGTCGTGGATCGCGATCATTTCCCAAATGATGTCACAACAGGCCCGCCGAGCAGCGCGCAAAGACAGTTGAAAACCCATTGAAAAGCCACTGTCTGCCGACACCCGACAGGCTTAAGATCGCTCGACAGCCTCTTTGCTCCGAGCTCCCATGAACGTCATCGAATCCCTGTTGGCCGACGCGGCCACGATCACCGCCCTGCGACGAGAGATCCACTCGTATCCGGAGCTCTGCTACCAGGAACAGCGCACCAGCGACCTGGTGGCGGCCAAGCTCACCGAATGGGGCATCCCGATCCGGCGCGGGCTGGGCAAGACCAGCGTCGTCGGCATCATCGAGGGCCGCCAGGGCAGGTCCGGCGGCGCGATCGGCCTGCGCGCCGACATGGACGCGCTGCCGATGGCCGAGTCCAACACCTTCGCGCACGCCAGCCGCAATCCTGGCCGCATGCACGCCTGCGGCCACGATGGCCACACCGCGATGCTGCTCGCCGCGGCCCAGCACCTGGCGAAGCACCGCGACTTCGACGGCATCGTCTACCTGCTGTTCCAGCCCGCCGAGGAAGGCGGCGGCGGCGCGCGCGAGATGATCAAGGACGGCCTGTTCACCGAGTTCCCGATGGACGCCGTGTTCGGCATGCACAACTGGCCCGGCATCGCGGTCGGGCAACTGGCGGTGTGTCCCGGCCCGTGCATGGCGTCGAGCAACGAGTTCTTCATCACGATCAAGGGCCGCGGGTCGCACGCCGCGTTGCCGCACCTGTCCATCGACCCGGTGCCCATCGCCTGCCAGATGGTGCAGGCGTTCCAGACCATCGTCACGCGCAACAAGAAGCCCACCGACACCGGCGTGATCTCGGTCACGACGATCCACACCGGCGAGGCGACGAACGTCATCCCCGACTCGTGCGTGATCGAAGGCACGGTGCGCACGTTCACGCTGCCGGTGCTGGACCTGATCGAGCAGCGCATGAAGGAGATCGCGAAGCACACCGCGGCCGCGTTCGGCGCCACGGTCGAATTCCGCTTCCATCGCAACTATCCGCCGACGGTCAACCACGACACCGAGGCCGAGTTCGTCGCCGGTGTCATGCGCGACACGGTCGGCGCCGAGAACACGCTGGCCTTCGAGCCGTCGATGACCGCCGAGGACTTCAGCTACTTCCTGCTCGAGAAGCCCGGCGCGTATTTCGTCATCGGCAACGGCGACGGCAAGCACCGCCTCGCCTACAGCGACGGCAACACCGGCGACGCCGCCGAGTCCCACAATCTGGGCCCGTGCACGCTGCACAACCCGCATTACGACTTCAATGACGACCTGATCCCGCTCGGCGGCACCCTGTGGATCCGGCTCGTCGACAAGTGGTTCGCGCAACGCGCCTGAGGCCGCGCCGGCGACGGTGCGGTGGTCGATCCTGATCGAAAGGAGAGCACCATGATCCCGCCGGAACCGTTTGCCCCCACGTATGCCGAGGCACGCGCGAGGTTCCTCGCGGCCGCGGCCGGCACGCACCTGGAGTCGCACCCCGAGCCGCTGCGCGGCATCGAGCTGGAGCCGCTGGCGATGGACATCGCCCGCATCGGCGCCGACGATGCCGACGCGCTGCTGATCGTGTCCAGCGGCTGCCACGGCGTCGAGGGCTATTGCGGCTCGGGCGCGCAAGTCGCGCTGCTGCACGACGAGGCGTTCCGCAACCGGGCGCGCCACGCCGGCGTCGCCCTGCTGTTCATCCACGCGCTCAATCCGTGGGGCTTCTCGTTCGGCCGCCGCGTCACGCACGAAGGCGTCGACCTCAACCGCAATTTCATCGACTTCCGCCGCCCGCCACCCGGCAACCCGGGCCACGACTACCTCGCGCCGTTCCTGTTGCCGGGTCAGTGGCCGCCCGGCGCCGACAACGAGCGCCAGCTGATGGCCTACGGCGCCTCGCACGGCATGGCCGCGCTGCAGGCGGCCATCACGGGCGGCCAATACAGGCATCCCGACGGCGTGTTCTACGGCGGCCACGCGCCCACCTGGAGCCAGCAGACGCTACGCATGGTGCTGCGCCAGCACGCATCGCTGTGCCGCCTGCTCGGCTGGATCGACCTGCACAGCGGCCTGGGCGAGAGCGGCGTCGGCGAACGCATCTTCTCCGCCCGCGACGAGGACGGCGCCAAGCACCGCGCGAAGGCCTGGTGGGGCAACCGCATCACCTTCACCGAGGACGGCTCGTCGACGTCGTCCGACCTGCACGGCAACCTGTGGCACGCGGTCTACGACGAGTGCCCGCAGGCCGACTACGCCGGCGTCGCGCTGGAGTTCGGCACCCAGCCGGCCGAGGCAGTGCTGCAGGCGCTGCGCTACGACCACTGGGTCGCGCGCCGGCGCGATCCGCACGACGAGCACCTGGCGTCCGCCCGCGCCGCGATGCGCCGCGCGTTCTTCACCGACACGCCCGAGTGGAAGCAGGCGGTGATCGCGCAGACGCGCGCCGCCGCGATGCAGGCGGTCGACGGGATGGCCGCCTGGCGATGATGTCCTGAAACGTCCGGAGATGGTCGCACGGCGGCGCTGCGAGAATGCGGCTGGGGCGTCAAGATCCAGGCATCCACTCACAGGAGAACTCCATGAAGACCGCCTTGCTCATGATCGACGTCCAGGAATCCTTCCCGCAGCGCCCGTACTGGTCTCAAACCGGCGCCGACGTGTTCCTGAAGCACATCAACGCCCTGATCGACGGCGCGCAGTCGCGCGGCCTCCCGATCGTGCGCGTGTTCCACACCGACGGTCCGCAGTCGCCCGACAACCCGTTCGCGCACGGCAGCGAGTTCATCCGGCCGCTGACCGGCCTGGCGCCCTTCGAGGCCGCGCTGACGATCGAGAAGCATCGCCACAGCGCGCTGGTCGGCACGCCGCTGGCCACCTGGCTGATCGAGAACGGGATCCGCCGCGTGATCGTCGCCGGCATCCGCACCGAGCAGTGCTGCGAGACCACCACGCGCCACGCCAGCGACGAGGGCTGGGAGGTCGACTACGTCGGCGACGCCACGCTGACCTTCGACATGAAGACCCCGGCCGGCAAGACCATGAGCGCGGCCGAGATCCGCGAGCGCACGGAGACGGTCCTGGTGGGCCGTTTCGCCACGTTGGCGACGGTCGACGAGGCGCTCGCCCGCGCCGGCTGACGACGAACCGGTCATGGTCGACATCCTGTTTCTCGTCCTGCCCGAGACACTGCTGCTCGATCTGGTCGGCCCGGCCGAGGCGTTCCGGCTGGCTAACCAGCAGCTCGAGGCGCGCGGCCGGCCGCCTGCCTTCAATCTGCGCTATATCAGCGCGCAGCCGCAGGCCTCGACGTCGATCGGCCTGCGGCTCACCGATCTCGAACCGCTGCCGGACGCGCTGGCGCCCGGCGCCTGGGTCGTACTGGTGGGGCGGCCCGGGCTGAAGGACACGCTGCTCACCCTGCAGCGCAATGGTTGGATGGGCGCGCGCCACTGGCTGGCCAAGGTGGTCGCGCCGGCGCTCGCACAGACGACGCCCGCAGGCGAGCGATCGCACCGCCTGCTGACCGTGTGCGTCGGCACGCTGTTGGCCGCGGACGCCGGCCTGATCGGACGCCGCCAGGTCACGACGCATCACGAACACCTCGACACGCTGGCCGCGCTAGCGCCGCAGGCCCAGGTCTGCGCGAACCGCGTCTTCGTCGTCGACGGCCCGGTGTGGTCCAGCGCGGGCATCACGGCCGGCATCGATCTGGCGCTGCACTGCATCGGCGACGTCTGCGGCGACGCCGTGGCCGCGGCCGTCGCCGAGATCATGGTCGTGTTCCAGCGCCGCGGCGCCGACGACCCGCAGCGCTCACCCTTGCTGGACGGCCGCAACCACCTGCATCCGGCCGTGCATCGCGTGCAGAACGCCGTGTGCGAGCGACCCGGCCACGACTGGGACGTGCCGGCGCTCGCCGCGGTGGCGCACGTGACGCCGCGCCATCTCGCGCGGCTGTTCAAGGATCACGCCGGCATCTCGCCGCGCGACTACGTCGAGCGCATCCGCAGCGGGCTGGCCGAGCAGGCGCTCGCGCGCGGGTTGCCGACCTCGCAGGCCGTGGAGATCGCCGGCTTCGGCACGGACCGGCAGTTCCGACGCGCGCGGGCTCGATCACGCGCGGGAGCAGGCACCACTTAGTGCGGCCGGCTCTCCATCCGTCGGGACAGATCATCGACGATGGTGATCAGCACGTTGAAATCGGCCGGCTTGGTGACGTAGAAGTCGAAGCCGGCGTCGTCGGCGCGCCGCTTGGCATCCGGGCCGGACACCGCGGTCAACGCAACCAGCACAGGAGGCGTATCGACCATCACCTGGCGCAGCGAGCGCGCCGCGCCGTAGCCGTCGAGGATGGGCATGTTGATGTCGAGGAAGACGATGTCCGGCTCGAACGACTGCGCCGCCTCGACCGCCTGCTGGCCGTCGTAGGAGGTCATCGTCTGGTGGCCGAGCGCGTCGAACAGCAGCGCCAGGCTGTCGGCACTGTCGCGGAGATCGTCCACGACGAGGATCTTTGGCATTGGAAGTTGTCCCTGAGCGGCAGCCCTCAGTTCGTCCAGGCTCCCAGCGGTGCAGGTGCCACCGCCTCCGGACGCGAGCGTCGCCGCGAACCCCTAGATTACTTGGTCCAGGACAAAAACGCTGCAACCGCGTGAACTTGACGCGACAGTTGTACGCGCCTTACCACCCGAGCGCCAGCGCCTCGGCTTCGGCCTGGGCCGCGTCGACGAAATGGACGGCCGTCCAGCCCGCCTCGCGCGCGGCCACGATGTTGGGCAGGTGGTCGTCGAGGAACAGCAGGTCGGCCGGGGCACGGCCGAACACCTTCGCGGCGTGCTCGTAGATTTCAGGCTCGGGCTTGAGCAGTTGCACGCGCGCCGAGAACACGCCCGACTCGAACAGCGCCATGACGTCGTGCGTGCGCTCGAAGTGCGCGGCGAACGGCTCGGGCATGTTGGACAGGAAGTGCAGCGGCCGCCCCTGCGCATGCAGCCGGCGCAGCCAGTCCACGGTGTCGGGCAGCGGTTCCAGTTCGCCCGGTGACGCCTCGACGATCGCCGCGACCTCGGACTCGTCGAGTCCGGTGCGCGCGGCGATGCGGCGCACCAGCTCCGCAGGCTCGACGACGCCGCGGTCGAAATCGCCCCAGTCGCCGCCGTAGGCCTGGAAGACCTGCTGCACCCAGTGGCGCGTCGTCTCGTCGTCGCTGGCGCGATGCGGCAGCAGGCTGGACACCAGCACCTCCGGACGCCAGCGGAACACGACGCGGCCGAAGTCGAAGACGAACGCCTTGCCGGACTTGATCGCGGAGCCCGTCATTTCGAGAGCAGCCGCGTCAGCAGGCCGGCGGTCGAGGCGTCGAGGCCGTCGGTGGCGCCGCTCTCGAAACGCGGCAGCAACGCGTTGCACAAGGCCTTGCCGAGCTCGACACCCCACTGGTCGAAGCTGTTGATGCCCCACAGCGCGCCGCTGCAGAATACACGGTGCTCGTACAGCGCGATCAGCGCGCCGAGCGTGCGCGGCGTCAGCGCTTCCAGCACCAGCGTCGTGCTCGGGCGGTTGCCGGGAAAGCTTCGGTGCTCGGCGATGACCTCGCGCGCGATCGTGTGCGAGGCAGTCGGCGGCGACTCCTGAGCGGCCTCCGCGGCGGGCTTGCCCTGCATCAGCGCCTGCGACTGCGCCAGGCAGTTGGCGAGCAGCTTGGCGTGCAGGTCGGCGTAGCGCCCGACGTGGCCCTTGGCCGGCGTCTTGACGGCGATGAACTCCACTGGCACGACGTCGGTGCCCTGGTGCAGCATCTGGAAATACGCGTGCTGGCCGTTGGTGCCGGGCTCGCCCCAGACCACCGGGCTGGTGGCGAACGGCACGGGGTGGCCGTCGACATCGACGCACTTGCCGTTGGACTCCATCTCGAGCTGCTGCAGGTACGCCGGCAAACGCTTGAGGCCCTGGTGGTACGGCGCGACGCTGCGGCTCGTGAAGCCGTGGAAGTTGCGGTACCAGACGTCGATCAGCGCGAGCTGCACGGGAAGGTTGTGCGCCAGCGGCGCGCCGCGGAAATGCTCGTCCATCGCGTGCGCGCCGCCGAGGAAGTCCTCGAAGCCGTCGGCGCCGATCGCGATCGCCAGCGACAGGCCGATCGCGCTCCACAGCGAGTAGCGGCCGCCGACCCAGTCCCAGAAGCCGAACGTCGTCGTGATGCCGAACTTCGCCGCGGCCTGGATGTTGGTCGTGACGCCCACGAAGTGCGCGCCGACGTCGGTGCCGCCGTTGTTGACGAACCATTCGCGCGCGACGTTGGCGTTGGCCAGCGTCTCCTGCGTCGTGAACGTCTTCGACGCGACGATGACCAGCGTGGTCTTCGGATTCAGGCGCTTCAACACCGGCGCGATGTCGTGGCCGTCGACGTTGGATACAAAGTGGAAGCGCAGCTTGGGATGCGCGAACTCCTCCAGCGCGATCACGGCCATCTGCGGGCCGAGGTCGGAGCCGCCGATGCCGATGTTGAGGATGTCGGTGAACTGCGTGCCGGCCTGCGCGCGCACGTCTTCGGCGTAGCGCAGCATGGGCGTCAGCACCGAGTGGACGTCGGCGATGGCGGCATCGGTGACGGCACTCAAAGCCGGCGCGTTGGCCGGCGCGCGCAGCGCCGTGTGCAGCACCGCGCGGCCCTCGGTCAGGTTGATGGGCTCGCCGGCGAACATCGCATCGCGCCGCGCCTCGAGGCCGCACTCGGCGGCCAGGCCCGTCAGCAGCGCGCGCGTGCTGGCGTCCCAGCGGTTCTTCGACAGGTCGGCGAACACGCCGGGCGCCTGCACGGCGAAGCGGTCGAAGCGGCCGGCGTCGGCGGCGAATGCGGTGTGCAAGTCGAACTGGCGGCCCTTGGATTCGTAGTGCGCGCGCAGGGCGCTCCACGCCTCCGTCTTGTCGCAGCGGACGAACGTCATGTGAGCCCCCTTGCCGCTGCGCGGCGTCCCCCCGAGGGGGAGCATTCGCCCTTGGGGCGGCCCTGCGGGCTCATTTCCCGCCCTCGATCAGCGCGTCGAGCTTGACGGAATCGGCGGCGAACGCGCGGATGCCCTCGGCGAGCTTCTCGGTGGCCATCGCGTCCTCGTTGAGCGAGAAGCGGAACGCGGACTCGTCGAAGTGCACGCGTTCCAGCGGCAGCGACTTGGCGGCGTCGGCGTCAAGTGCCTTCGCGAGCGGGGCCGAGTCGGCCTGCAACGCGCCGAGCAGGTCGGGGCTGATCGTGAGCAGGTCGGAGCCGGCGAGCGCCTGGATCTGTCCGACGTTGCGGAAGCTCGCGCCCATCACCTCGGTCTTGATGCCGAACTTCTTGAAGTAGTTGAAGATCCGCGTCACCGACTGCACGCCCGGATCGTTGGCGCCGGCCTGCGCGGCCTCGTCCCACTTCGCGCCGGCGGACTTCTTGTACCAGTCGTAGATGCGGCCGACGAAGGGCGAGATCAGCGTGATGCCGCCATCGCCGCAGGCCACCGCCTGCGCGAAGCTGAACAGCAGCGTGAGGTTGCAGTGGATGCCGTCAGCCTCGAGCTGGCGCGCGGCGGCGATGCCTTCCCAGGTCGACGCGATCTTGATCAGCACGCGCTCGCGGCCGATGCCGGCGGCCTCGTAGAGCTTGATGATGCCGCGGGCGCGCGCGATGGTGGCCTGCGTGTCGAACGACAGGCGCGCATCGACCTCGGTGCTGACGCGGCCCGGCACGACCTTCAGGATCCCGAGGCCGAAGCGCACCAGCACCTGGTCGACGACGTCGGCCAGCGGCTTGCCCTTGTGCGCGGCGACCGTGTCGGTCAGCAGCGGCGCGTAGTCGGCCTGCTGCACGGCCTTGAGGATCAGCGAAGGGTTCGTCGTCGCGTCGCGCGGCGCGTACTGCGCCATCTGCTTGAAGTTGCCGGTGTCGGCCACCACGACGGTGAAGGCCTTGAGTTGGTCGAGCTGGTTCATGTCATCCCCTGGAGAGAAGGCGGGCGGCGCATTTGACCGCGGGAAGAAACTTCGGCATCATTATTCCTGAAACAAAGTTACACCACCACTACGCTGAGACAAGTCCCCGGTACTCGTGACGCACCGGGTTCCCATCCTGCCTCGACAAGAAACACCATGTCCTTCGATCTCGTATTCTTCGGCGGTACCGGCGACCTCACATGGCGCAAGCTGATGCCCGCGCTGTTCCAGGCCTTCCGCCACGGCAAGCTGCCCGAGGGCGGCCGCATCCTGGCCGTCGCGCGCGACGAGCGCACCGACGACGAGTACCGTGCGTTCATCAAGGAACGCTTCGTCGAGGTCGACAGCTCCAAGCGCCCGAGCGACGAGGAGTTCGCGCGCTTCGCCGAGTTGCTGCACTACCGCCGCATGGACCTGTCCAAGCCTGACGACTACGCCGGCCTGAAGGAGTGGGTCGACGCGCGCGGGGCCGACACCGTCGTGCTGTACCTGGCGACGGCGCCGCACCTGTTCACGCAGATCTGTGCGCAACTGGGCATCGCCAAGCTCAACGGTCCGCACTGCCGCGTGGTGCTCGAGAAGCCGCTAGGCAACGACCTGGCCAGCGCGCTGGAGATCAACCGCGTCGTCAAGTCGGTGTTCGCCGAGAAGCAGGCCTTCCGCATCGACCACTACCTGAGCAAGCCGTCGGTGCAGAACCTGATGGCGCTGCGCTTCGGCAACGCGCTGTTCGAGCCGCTGTGGCGTCGCGAGAGCATCGCCAACATCCAGATCACGCTGGCCGAGTCGCTGGGCGTGGGCACGCGCGGCGATTTCTACGACCGCACCGGCACGTTGCGCGACATGGTGCAGAACCACGCGCTGCAGCTGCTGACGATGGTCGCGATGGAGCCGCCGGCCACCAACGACGCCGACGCGATCCGCGACGAGAAGCTGAAGGTGCTGCGCTCGCTCAAGCCGTTCACGCGCGAGAGCGTCGCGCGCGACGTCGTGCGCGGCCAGTACCGCTCCGGCAACATCGACGGCCGCGCGGTGCCGGGTTACCTGGAAGAGGCCAAGGTGCCGGCCGGCAGCCGCACCGAGACCTTCCTCGCGCTGCGCACCGAGGTGCAGAACTGGCGCTGGGCCGGCGTGCCGTTCTACATCCGCACCGGCAAGCGGCTGGCGGTGCGCGACGCGCAGATCGTCATCAACTTCCGCCCCGTGCCGCATCCGATCTTCGGCGGCCCGAACCGCAACAACCAGCTGGTCATCAAGATGCAGCCGGAAGACGGCCTCGAGCTGCAGTTGCAGGCCGCCAAGGGCGCACTCGGCACGGGCAACACGCCCGAGACGCTCAGCACCGTCTCGCTCGACCTGGACTTCGACAAGGCGTTCCCGCACGAGCGCGTCGGCGCCTACGAACGCCTGCTGCTCGACGCGATCGCCGGCCGCCTGAACCTGTTCGTGCGCAGCGACGAGCAGGAGCAGGCCTGGCGCTGGGTCGGCCCGATCCTCGAAGCGTGGGAGAACGACAGCGAGCCGCCGCGGTCGTATGCGGCCGGCAGCTGGGGGCCGGCGGCGGCAAGCTCGTTGATTGCGCGAGACGGTTTCGCATGGGCGGAAGAGGAATGACCGCATGACGATGCTGGAGCGCGTCCGCGCGTCCATCCCCGCGCTGCCGCCCGCCGAACAGCGCGTGGCCAAGCTCGTGCTGAGCGACCCGCGCGGCTTCGCGTCGACGCCGGTGGGCGAGTTGGCGGAGCGCTCGCACGTGTCCAAGCCGACCGTCGTGCGTTTCTGCCGCAGCGTGGGCTACGACGGCCTGGCCGACTTCAAGCTGAAGCTGGCCGGCACCGTCAACGAGGGCGTGCCGTTCGTGCACCGCTCGGTGGACGAGGACGACGGGCCGGGCGAGCTGATCGTCAAGGTGATCGACAACGCGGTCAGTGCGATGCTGAAGTACCGCAACAACGCCCAGGGCCACGCGTTCGAACGCGCGATCGCGGCGCTGACCGAGGCCGGCGTCAACAAGAAACGCATCGAGTTCTACGGCGTCGGCAATTCCGGCATCGTCGCGCAGGACGCGCAGCACAAGTTCTTCCGCCTGGGCGTCAACACGTCGGCCAGCAGCGACGGCCACGTGCAGGTGATGAGCGCCACGATGCTGGGCCCGGGCGACTGCGCCGTCGTCATCAGCAACTCGGGCCGCAGCCGCGACCTGATCGACGTGGCCGACATCGCGCGCAAGAAGGGCGCGACGCTGATCGTCATCACCGCCAGCGCATCGCCGCTGGCGCAGCTGACGCAGTCCAACTCGCAGATCCTGCTGGCGGCCGACCACCCCGAGGACTTCGATCGCTACAGCCCGATGGTCTCGCGCATGCTGCACCTGATGATCATCGACATCCTCACGACCGGCGTCGCGCTGCGCCTCGGCCAGGGCTTGAGGCCGACGCTGCAGGAGATCAAGCGCAACCTGCGCGCGCGGCGCTACGCAACGCCCGAATGAGAAAACCCGCCGGCGGCGGGCTTTTCCCTGAGGCGCGACGAGTCAGCGCAGGATCGGCACCGTCGGAATCTCGGCCGGCTTCGACTCGCCGACGTTGGCCGCCGGTTCGAAGGGCTTCGCTTCCACGCCCAGAAGGCCGTCAACGCCATACAGATGCGCGAGGTCCGTCATGCGCGCGGGCGCGTTGACGATCTCCAGCTTGCGCTTGCCCGCGGCGGCGATGCGCGAACATTCGAGCAGCACGGCCAGCGCCGACGTGTCGAGCTGCTTCACCGGCGCGGCGTCGATGCGCCAGACCTCGCCGCTGTCGGCGGCGAACGATTGGCGCAGCGATTCGAGCACGGTCTGCGCGTCGCGCAGCGTCAGACTGGCCGGCAGCGACGTCATCACTTGGCGGCCGGAGCCTTGTTCTTCGCGACCAGCGCGCTGATCAGCCCGTCGACGCCGCCGGACGCGATCTGCTGAGCGAAGCTGCTCTTGTACTGGTCGACCAGCCAGACGCCGAGGACGTTGACGTCGTAGATCTTCCACTCGGCCGGCTGCTTCTCGAGGCGGTAGTCGATCTCGATCGGGTCGCCGCCCGTGCCCTTGATGTTGGTGCGGATGACCGCGTCGCCGTCTTCCGGCGCCGAGCGCGAGGGCTTCAGTTCGATCGAGGTCTGCGCGTTCACCTTGGTCAGCGCGCCCGCGTAGGTGCGGATCAGCAGCGTCTTGAACTCGGCCTGCAGCTTGGCCTGCTGGTCGGGGGTGGCGGTCTTCCAGGCGCGACCGACCGTGGCGGCCGTCATCTTCTGAAAATCGACGTGCGGCATGACCTGCGTATCGACCAGGCCCTGGATGCGGGAGACGTCGCCGGCCTGGATGGCCTTGTCGTTCTTGACCGACTCGATGACGTCGCCGGCCACCTGCTTGATCAGGACGTCCGGCGCGGTCTGCGCGAACGCGGTGGTGGCGCCGAGGGTGGCGGCGGCGAAGATCAGCGAAGAAATCGTGCGTTGAAACATTCTTGTCCTTTCGAGCGGAGGATCGCTCCATTCCATAACGCCAGTCGCCGAGGCTTGGTTCACATTGGCGACATGCAAAGATACGTACGGCGCGGCAACCAGACGATTGTCGCCTGCCGCGCGAAGGCTCATCCGCGAGGGGCGGACGCCGGCGGCGGCGGGGTCGGCGCCGGGCCGACCTGCGGCACCGGCAGGGTCGGCGCCGACGCGGGCAGCGGCGCCGGCGTGACACCGCCGGGCGCGGGCTGCGACGGCTGCGGCGCAGGCACCGGCTGCGGTTGCGACGGAGGCGTGGCCGGCGATGCGGCGGCCGAGGCCACGTGCGTGTCGGTGGTCGCGCTCGAGGACGGCGCGCCCGATGCCGCGGGCGCGGCCGGCAGCACCGGCTTCAGGCCGCTCTGCGCGCCGCTGGCAGCACCGGCCGGCGCGGGAGCGGACTTCGAATCGTCGGCGTCGTCCGCGTCGGGCAGGTCGGGCGGGTTGCCGTCGTAGACCAGGCTGCGGCGACGCGTGATGTAGGCGTCGCGCATGAAGGTGTAGCGGTCGAAGGCGAGTTCGTCGAGCATCTGGCTCGCGCCGAGCAGGCCGGCGCGCGTGTCGACCACGCCGACGGCGTCGACGGCCACGCCCTGCCAGAACTTGGGCACCAGCAGCGCCGGCGACACGTAGGTATCGGCGGGCAGCGCGAGGCCATCGCGGATGTCGGAGGAGCCGAACAGCGGCAGCACCAGGTACGGGCCGGGCTCCATTCCCCAATGGCCCAGCGTCAGGCCCAGATCCTCGGGCTTGCGCTCGAAGCCCAGCTTGGTGGCCGGATCGAAGATGCCGGCGATGCCGATCGTCGTGTTGGTGAGGACCCGCAGCGTCATCGTGCCGGCGTCGCCCGGCTTGCCCTGCAGCAGCTGGTTCACGGCCGACCACGCGTCCGAGAAGTTGCCGAAGAAGTTGTGGATGCCGGTGCGCACGGGCGACGGAATGACCGCGTTGTACGCCTTGGCGACCGGCTTCAACGCGTACTCGTCGATCGTGTCGTTGAACGCGAAGATCTTGCGGTTGACGGTCTCGTACGGATCCTTCGGGCCGGCGGTGCGCCGGTCCTGGTGATCCACGCCCGCGGTCGTCGCGCAGCCTGCGACGGCGGCCAGGATGAGCGCGGCAATGGCGCGCGGCAGGGCCCGAGCCAGGGCGGTGATTGTCATTTCTTGGATCCCGAAGCCGCCGCGGAGACGGCCGGAGCAGGAGCAAGCGACGCGCCAGGGGCGGGCGCCGGATTGCTCGAGGAGCCGGCGTCTGCCGCCTTGTTGAAGATCAGCTGGCCGATCAGGTTCTCCAGCACCACCGCGGACTGCGTCTGCTTGATCACGTCGCCGTTGGCCAGGTTCTTGTCGTCGGAGCCGGGCTCGATGCCCACGTACTGGTCGCCCAGCAGGCCGGCGGTGAGGATCTTGGCCGACGAGTCGACCGGGAACTGCACGCCCTCGTTGATCTTCATGACCACTAGGCCCTGGAACGTGTTCTTGTCCAGCGTGATCGACGTCACCTGGCCGACGGACACGCCGGCGCTGCGCACGGGCGCGTTCTTCTTCAGGCCGCCGATGTTGTCGAAGCGGGCACGTACGGTGTAGGTCTTCGCGGCGCTGAAGCTGGCGAGGTTCGCCGCCTTCAACGCCAGGAATGCCAGGGCGATGATGCCCAGCAAGACGAAAACTCCCACCAGGGTCTCTGTGCTTTTCTTTGCCATGTCAGATCCGATTCAAACCCTTGACGCCGCTCACGACGTCGAAAACATCATTGCCGTGAGGATGAAGTCCATCGCCAGCACGGCCAGCGAGGAGAACACCACGGTGCGCGTCGTTGCATAGGCCACGCCCTCGGGCGTCGCCTGCGTCTCATAGCCCTGGTACAGGGCGACTCCGGTGCAGATCACGCCGAACACGAAGGACTTGACGATGCCGTTGCCCACGTCGCGCGTGATGTCGACCTTCGACTGCATGATCGACCAGAAGTTGGCAGGATCCACGCCGATCAGCTCGACCGCGATGAGCCACGCGCCGAGGATACCGATTGCCGAATACAGGATGGCGAGGATGGGCATCGACACGATGCCGGCCAGGAAGCGCGGCGCCAGCACGCGGCTGCGCGGATCGACGGCCATCAGCTCCATCGCCGACAACTGCTCGCCCGCCTTCATCAGGCCGATCTCGGCGGTGAGCGCCGTGCCGGCGCGGCCAGCGAACAGCAGCGCTGTGACGACCGGCCCGAGCTCGCGCACCAGCGACAGGTTGACGACCAGCCCCAGCGATTCGGCGGCGCCGAACGGCACCAGCGCGTAGTACATCTGCAGCGCCAGCACGCAACCGACGGCGAATCCGGAGGCCAGGATGATGGTCAGCGAGCGGTAGCCGATGGCGTAGATCTGGTCGACCACCAGGCCGAAGCGCCGAAGGGAGCCCGGCGTGTAACGCAGCAGGTCGACGGTGAAGTAGGCCGCGTGGCCCAGCGCGGCGAACATGCGCAGCGTGGCCTGGCCGAGGGCGTTGACGAGGGCGATCATTGCGGCAGCCCCAGCGCTTCGGCGAACGGCGGTGCCGGGTAGTGGAACTTGATCGGCCCGTCGGGCTCGCCGCGGATGAACTGGCGCACCTGCGGATCGGTGGACTGGTTCAGTTCCTCGGGCTTGCCGTGCGCCACCACGATGCCGCCGGGCATCATCAGGTAGGCGTAGTCGGCGATCGCGAAGCATTCCTGCACATCGTGCGAGACCATCAGCGACGTGGCGCCGGTGGTGTCGTTCAGGCGGCGGATCAGGTTGGCCGTGACACCCATCGAGATCGGATCGAGGCCAGCGAACGGCTCGTCGTACATGATCACCTCGGGGTCGAGCGCGACCGCGCGCGCGAGCGCGATGCGTCGCGCCATGCCGCCCGAGACCTCGGAGATGCGCAACTGCGCGGCGCCGCGCAGGCCCACCGCGTTGAGCTTCATCAGCACGATGTCGCGGATCATCGTCTCGCTCAGGTCCATGTGCTCGCGCAGCGGGAAGGCGACGTTCTCGTAGACGCTCAGGTCGGTGAACAGCGCGCCGAACTGGAACAGCATGCCCAGGCGGCGGCGGATCGCGTAGAGCTGGTCGCGGTTGCGGGTGTCGATCTCCTGGCCGTCGAACATGACGCGGCCCTGCTGCGGGCGGTAGACGCCGCCGATCAGACGCAGCAGCGTCGTCTTGCCGCAGCCCGAGCCGCCCAGGATGGCCGTGACCTTGCCCCGCGCGAATTGCATCGACACGTCGTTCAGGATCGTGCGGCTCGCGTCGTAGCCGAACGTGACGTGGTCGATCTGGATGAAGGTATCGGAGTTCAAGCCGGCGTCCGGCCGCCGCAGCGGCGTTCAGGTGGAGGAAACGGGGGAATGCAGCTTCGCTGCCCGGACCTTTCTGGATCCTGTCTGGCCGGGCGGAGCATAAGGGGTTTCCCGCTGCCGCATTGTGTGCGAACTCGGCCACATGCGTCGGGTACCCCCACTGGAAACCCCTAAAAGCCTGCCTAGGCAACGATTTGCGTCGCATTCTCGCAACGAGCCACCATGCGAACACGTTGCGGAAACAGCAACGGGCGCCGCGGCGCCCGGCTCGTGGCTGAAATGACTCAGCGCGGCAGCGTGGTGCAGCCCATCAGCGCGAGGTCGATGGCGCGCGCGGCCTGCCGGCCTTCGCGGATCGCCCAGACGACCAGCGACTGGCCGCGGCGCACGTCGCCCGCGGCCCAGACCTTGTCGACGTTGGTCTTGTAGCCGGTCTTCTCGTCGACACCGGCCTTGGCGTTGCCGCGCGCGTCGGCATCGACGCCGAACGACTGCAGCAACTGCGACATCGGATTGGTGAAGCCCATCGCCAGCAGCACGAGCTCGGCCGGCCACACCTTCTCGCTGCCGGCGACCTCGGTCAGCTTGCCGTCCTTGAACTCGATGTGCACCGTCTTCAGCGCGGTGAGCTTGCCCTTCTCGCCGACGAACTCCTTGGTCGCGATCGCGAACTCGCGCGAGCAGCCCTCGTCGTGCGACGACGAGGTGCGCAGCTTCGTCGGCCAGTACGGCCAGACGAGCGGCTTGTTCTCCTGCTCCGGCGGCATCGGCATCAGCTCGAACTGCGTCACGCTCTTCGCGCCATGGCGGTTGCTGGTGCCGACGCAGTCGCTGCCGGTGTCGCCGCCGCCGATCACGATCACGTTCTTGCCGGTGGCCAGCGTCTGGCCCTTGACCTTGTCGCCGGCGTTGACCTTGTTCTGCTGCGGCAGGAATTCCATCGCGTAGTGCACGCCGTCGAGATCGCGGCCCGGCACGGGCAGGTCGCGCGAGACCTCGGCACCGGCGGCCAGCAGCACGGCGTCGAACTCGGACTTCAGCTGCTCGGCACTCACCGATTCCTTCGCGTGGTTGGTGATCTTCGCGCCCTTGGGCCAGTCGCCGACGACGACGCCGGTGCGGAACGTCACCCCCTCGGCCTCCATCTGCGCGACGCGGCGGTCGATGTGCGTCTTCTCCATCTTGAAGTCGGGGATGCCATAGCGCAGCAGGCCGCCGATGCGGTCGTTCTTCTCGAACACCGTCACGTCATGGCCGGCGCGCGCGAGCTGCTGCGCGGCGGCCAGGCCCGCGGGCCCCGAGCCGACGACGGCGACCTTCTTGCCGCTGCGCACCGCGGCCTTCTGCGGCGCGATCCAGCCTTCCTCCCACGCGCGGTCGGCGATCGCGTGCTCGATGGACTTGATGCCCACCGGGTCGTCGTTGACGTTCAGCACGCACGCGGCCTCGCACGGCGCCGGGCAGATGCGGCCCGTGAACTCCGGGAAGTTGTTGGTCGAGTGCAGCACCGTCGCCGCGTGCTTCCACTGGTTCGAATACACCAGGTCGTTGAAGTCCGGAATGATGTTGTTGACCGGACAGCCGCTGTTGCAGAACGGCGTGCCGCAGTCCATGCAGCGCGCGGCCTGCACCTTGGCGTCATCCGCCTTCAGGCCGATGACGAATTCCTTGTAGTGCTTCAGGCGCGTCTGCACGGGCGCGTAGCCCTCTTCGAGGCGCTCGTACTCCATGAAGCCGGTGACTTTTCCCATGTTCTCTTCCTCGTTCTTTCAGGCTGGCTTACTTGGCGGGGACGGCGGCGTCCTTGGCCGTCTTCGCCTTCGCGATCGTCGCGCCGGCCTCGCGCTGAGCGTGGATCTCGCCGAGCGCGCGCTTGTACTCGTTCGGGAACACCTTGACGAAGCGGGCGCGCGAGTCGGCCCAGTGGTCGAGGATCTCGCGGGCGCGCAGGCTGCCGGTCCATTTGTGGTGCGCCTCGATCATCTGGCGCAGCAAGGTCTCGTCGGCCTCGCCGCGATGCCAGATCGCACGCTCGACGGACTTCGCCTGCTCGTCGGCGGTGACGATCTTCTCGAGGCTCACCATGGCCGTGTTGCAGCGCTCGGCGAACTTGCCGTCCTCATCGTAGACGTAGGCGACGCCGCCGGACATGCCCGCAGCGAAGTTGCGGCCCGTCTTGCCGAGGACGACGACCGTGCCGCCGGTCATGTATTCGCAGCCGTGGTCGCCGGTGCCTTCGACGACCGCCGACGCGCCCGACAGCCGCACCGCGAAGCGCTCGCCGGCAACGCCGCGGAAGTAGGCCTCGCCGCTGGTCGCGCCGTACAGCGCGGTGTTGCCGGCGATGATGTTCTTCGTGGCGTCGCCGCGGAACTCGATGCTCGGGCGGATCACCACGCGTCCGCCGGACAGGCCCTTGCCGGTGTAGTCGTTCGAGTCGCCGATCAGGTACAGCGTGATGCCTTGCGCGAGGAACGCACCGAAGCTCTGGCCGCCGGTGCCTTCCATCTGGATGAACAGCGTGTGGTCCGGCAGCCCTTCGGGCCGCTGGCGGATCAGTTCGCCGGACAGCATCGCGCCGACCGAGCGGTTCAGGTTGCGCGCGTCCTCCATGAACTGCACCTTCTCGCCGCGCTCGATGGCCGGACGCGAGCGCTCGATCAGCTTGCGGTCGAGGGCCTTGTCGAGACCGTGGTCCTGCACGTCGTTGTGCAGGCGCGAGACGTTGGCCGGCATCGCGGGCTGGTGGAACACCTTCGAGAAATCGAGACCGCAGGCCTTCCAGTGCGCGATACCTTTGCGGGTATCGAGGAACTCGCTGCGGCCGATCAGGTCGTCGAACTTGCGGATGCCCAGCTGCGCCATGATCTGGCGCGCCTCTTCGGCGATGAAGAAGAAGAAGTTGACGACGTGCTCGGGACGGCCGGCGAACTTCTTGCGCAGCACCGGGTCCTGCGTGGCCACGCCCACCGGGCAGGTGTTGAGGTGGCACTTGCGCATCATGATGCAGCCCTCGACGACCAGCGGCGCCGTCGCGAAGCCGAACTCGTCGGCGCCCAGCAGCGCACCGACGACGACGTCGCGGCCGGTCTTCATCTGGCCGTCGGCCTGCACGCGCACGCGGCCGCGCAGCTGGTTCAGCACCAGCGTCTGCTGCGTCTCGGCGAGGCCCAGTTCCCACGGCGTGCCCGCATGCTTGATCGACGACCACGGCGACGCACCGGTGCCGCCGTCGTGGCCCGCGATCACCAGGTGGTCGGCCTTGCACTTCGTGACGCCGGCCGCGATCGTGCCCACGCCCACTTCGGAGACCAGCTTGACGCTGATGTCCGCACGCGGGTTCGCGTTCTTCAGGTCGTGGATCAGCTGCGCCAGATCCTCGATCGAGTAGATGTCGTGGTGCGGCGGCGGCGAGATCAGGCCGACGCCCGGCACCGAGTAGCGCAGCTTGCCGATGTACTCGGACACCTTGCCGCCCGGCAGCTGGCCGCCCTCGCCCGGCTTCGCGCCCTGGGCCATCTTGATCTGGATCTGGTCGGCCGAGACGAGGTACTCGGTCGTGACGCCGAAGCGGCCCGATGCGACCTGCTTGATCTTGCTGCGCAGGCTGTCGCCGGCGTTGAGCTCGAAGTCGGCCACCATCACGCCGTCGCCCAGCACGTCCGACACCTTGGTGCCTTGCGTGATCGGGATGCCCTTCAACTCGTTGCGATAGCGCGCCGGATCCTCGCCGCCCTCGCCCGTGTTGCTCTTGCCGCCGATGCGGTTCATCGCGATCGCCAGCGTCGAGTGCGCCTCGGTGGAGATCGAGCCCAGCGACATCGCGCCCGTGGCGAAGCGCTTGACGATCTCGGCCGCGGGCTCGACTTCTTCCAGCGGGATCGCCTTGCTCGGATCGATCTTGAACTCGAACAGGCCGCGCAGCGTCATGTGGCGTTTGCTCTGGTCGTTGATGATCTGCGCGTATTCCTTGTAGGTGTCGAACTTGTTCGAGCGCGTGCTGTGCTGCAGCTTGGCGATCGCGTCCGGCGTCCACATGTGCTCCTCGCCGCGCGCGCGCCACGCGTATTCGCCGCCGGCGTCCAGCATCTCGGCCAGCAGCGGGTCGTCGCCGAAGGCGGCGCGGTGCATGCGCAGCGCTTCCTCGGCGATCTCGAACACGCCCATGCCGCCCACCTGCGAGGCGGTGCCGCGGAAGTACTTGCCGACCACGCCGGTGTCGAGGCCGATGGCTTCGAACAGCTGCGCGCCGCAGTACGACATGTACGTGCTGACGCCCATCTTGGACATGATCTTGGACAGGCCCTTGCCGACCGCCTTGACGTAGTGATATGTCGCCTTGTCGGCCGACAGGTCGCCGGGCAGTTCGGAATGCAACGCGCCCAGCGTCTCGAGCGCCAGGTACGGATGCACAGCCTCGGCGCCGTAGCCGGCCAGTACCGCGAAGTGATGCACCTCGCGCGCCGAGCCGGTCTCGACGACGAGCCCGGCCGTCGTGCGCAGACCCTCGCGAACGAGATGCTGGTGGATCGCCGACAGCGCCAGCAGCGCCGGGATCGCCACCAGCTCGCGGCTGACGCGCCGGTCGGTGATGATCAGGATGTTGTGGCCGCCGCGGATCGCGTCGACGGCCTCGGCGCACAGCGACGCCAGCTTGGCCTCGACGCCTTCGCGGCCCCAGCTGATCGGATAGACGATGTCGATCTCGTGCGGCTTGAACTTGCCGAACGTGTGCTTCTCGATGGCACGCAGGCGGGCCATGTCGTCGAAGTCCAGCACCGGCTGCGACACTTCGAGGCGCATCTGCGGGTTGACCGCGTTGATGTCCAGCAGGTTGGGCTTCGGGCCGATGAACGAGTTGAGCGACATCACGATCGCCTCGCGGATCGGATCGATCGGCGGGTTCGTCACCTGCGCGAACAGCTGCTTGAAGTAGTTGTAGAGCGGCTTGTTCTTGTCGCTGAGCACGGCCAGCGGCGAATCGTTGCCCATCGAGCCCGTGCCTTCCTCGCCGAGGACGGCCATCGGGCTCAGCAGGAACTTCAGGTCTTCCTGCGTGTAGCCGAAGGCCTGCTGGCGATCGAGCAGCGTGCCGGCCTCCTCTTCGGCGGCCGGCGTCGCGAGCACCGGGATCTCGTCGAGCTTGACGCGCACGTTGTCGATCCACTGGCGATAGGGCTTGGCCGACGCGAACTGGTTCTTCAGTTCCTCGTCGTCGACGATGCGGCCCTGCTCGAAGTCGATCAGGAACATCTTGCCCGGCTGCAGGCGCCACTTCTTGATGATGCGGTTCTGCGGGATGTCGAGCACCCCCGACTCCGAGGCCATCACCACGAGGTCGTCGTCGGTGACGATGTAGCGAGCCGGGCGCAGGCCGTTGCGATCGAGCGTCGCGCCGATCTGCTTGCCGTCGGTGAACACCATCGCAGCCGGGCCGTCCCACGGCTCCATCATGGCGGCGTGGTACTCGTAGAACGCGCGGCGGCGCAGGTCCATCACGGCGTGCTGCTCCCAGGCCTCGGGAATCATCATCATCGCGGCGTGCGCGAGCGGGTAGCCGGCCATCGTCAGCAGTTCGAGCGTGTTGTCGAACGTGGCGGTGTCGGACTGGCCCTCGAAGCTGATCGGGTACAGCTTGCGCAGGTCGTCCGCCAGCACCGGCGACTTCATCACGCCTTCGCGGGCGCGCATCCAGTTGAAGTTGCCCTTGACGGTGTTGATCTCGCCGTTGTGCGCCACCATGCGGTACGGGTGCGCCAACGGCCACTCGGGGAAGGTGTTGGTGGAGAAGCGCTGGTGCACCAGCGCGAGCGCGGAGACCACGCGCGGGTCGGCCAGGTCCTTGTAGTACTTGCCCACCTGGTCGGCCAGCAACAAGCCCTTGTAGATGATGGTGCGGCAGCTCATGCTGGGCACGTAATACTCGCGGCTGTGGGTCAGCTTCAGCGCCTGGATGGCGGCCGAGGCAGTCTTGCGGATCACGTACAGCTTGCGCTCCAGCGCGTCGGGCACGATCACGTCGGCGCCGCGGCCGATGAAGATCTGGCGCAGCACGGGCTCCTTGGCGCGCACCGTGGGCGACATCGGCATCTCGCGGTCGACCGGCACGTCGCGCCAGCCCAGCAGCACCTGGCCTTCGGCCTTCACGGCGCGCTCGAGTTCCTGCTCGCAGGCGAGACGCGAGGCGTGTTCTTTCGGCAGGAAGATCTGGCCGACGCCATATTCGCCGGGCGGCGGCAGCTCGATGCCGACGGCGGCCATCTCGGCGCGGAAGTATTCGTCCGGGATCTGGATCAGGATGCCCGCACCGTCGCCCATCAGCTTGTCGGCGCCGACGGCGCCCCGATGGTCGAGGTTCTCGAGGATCTTCAGGCCCTGCGTGACGATGGCGTGCGCGCGCTGACCCTTGATGTGCGCCACGAAGCCGACGCCGCAGGCGTCGTGCTCGTTCGAGGCGTCGTACAGGCCGCCCGCGGCTGCGGCGGCGATATCGGTCATCGAGGTGGGTTGCCCCTGATCTGCCGTGCTCATGGCGATTCCTTCTCAGCGCTGGAAAAGCCGAAGACTAAACCAGTGCTCCGACAGGGGCAAATCCATTAAAAAGGGGTCAGCATGAATAAATGAGATTGCATTGTCGTGGTGCACTATTAAATGGGGCCATAGTACGAATCGGCGGTCAAAGGGCTTATTCGTGCACCTTCTCGGTGATTTTCACGTCCTCTCGACGCTGGCGACGGGATTTTGATCGTGGCGCGATCGTGACGCGGCCGCGCGGCACCCGTCGACACAGACTGAAAGACTCGGGTATTGACGCCGATTCAGGCGGCGGGCGCTTCGGCGCGGCGCGGACGCCCGCGCGGACGCGGCACGATGTCGCGCCCCAGCTGCGTCGCGAGCCGGCGCTGGCCCTCGGCACCGGCGATCGGCCAGCCGCGGCGCGTCGCCTGCGAGATCGCCTGCGCCTCGCGCAGGCTGACGCCTTCATCGAGGAAGCCGCGGTACGCGCCCTCGCGCTCGAACGGCGTGTTGCCCAGCGCCCAGTAGCGGGCGTGGTCGACGATCAGCGGATCGCGCCGCCGCCCCAGATGGTGGGCGCAGCTCGACCAGGCGTAGTCCGACGCATCGACGATCAGGCCGCTGCGCTGCGGATGGCTGTCGATGTAGCGCATGCACGACAGCAGCGCGTCCTCGGGGTCGACCAGCGCGGCCCGGAAGCGCCCTTCCCACAGCGTGCCGGACCGGGCATGCCGCCGGTTGAACGCCGCGACGTAGCGGCGCCCGAGCGACTGCATCATCGTGCTGAGGCCGTCGGCGCTGTCGCGCGGCGTCGCCAGCAGGTGCACGTGGTTGGACAGCAGCACGTAGGCGTGGATGTCGACCCGCGCGACGAGGCTGGCCTCGCGCAGGTGTGCGCACCAGGCCTGGCGATCCTCGTCGTCGACGAAGATCGGCTGACGGTTGTTCCCGATCTGCATCAGGTGATGCGGCAGTCCGGGCAACGACAATCGGGTCAGGCGGGCCATGGGGTCAGTTTAGCTGACCCCTATTGTTCAGACGTCTCCTGGCGAACCCGGATCCGTTCACAGATTCTCACGTCGGCGCGCGACCCAGCGACGACCAGGTGCCGAACAACACCTCGCCGGTCAGCCGCTGGTGCTCCTTCAGCGCGAAGCGGTCGGTCATGCCGGCGATGTAGTCGGCGACGGCGCGCGGCCGGTCGACGGCCTGCTGGAACTCGTCGCTCATCTCGGACGGCCGGTCGAGGTAGATCGCGAACAGCGCGCGCACGACGTCGCGCGCACGGTCGGTGGTGGAAGTCACGGCCGAATGGCGGTACAGGTTGGCGAACAGGAAGCGCTTCAACTCGCTGCTCTCGTGGCGCATCGTCGCGCTGAAGCGCATCAGCAGCGGCAGCTCGCGCACCGCCTGGGGACTGGCGGGCGCGGCCGCGTCGATCGCGGCCTGGCTGGTGGCGATCAGGTCGTAGATCATCTGCGACAGCATGCGGCGCAGCGTCTCGTGCACCAGCCGCCGCACGGGCGACGTGTGCAGACGCGGGTGCGCGTCCAGCGCCTCGGCGCGCAGGCGCGCGTAGAGCGGCACGTCGTCGAGCTGCGCCGGATCGAGCAGGCTCGAGCGCACGCCGTCGTCGACGTCATGGCAGTTGTAGGCGATCTCGTCGGCCACGTTGGTCAGCTGCGCCTCCAGGCCGGGCTGCAGGCCGGCGACGAAACGATGTCCGACGCCACCGGGCTCGATCTCCTCGAGCACCCGCGCCTGCGCCAGCGTGACGCGCTTGAGGATGCCCTCGCGCGTCTCCAGCGTCAGGTTCAGGCCGTCGAACTCCGGATAGCGCAGCTCGAGCTCGTCGACCACGCGCAGGCTCTGCAGGTTGTGCTCGAAGCCGCCGTGGTCGCGCATGCAGTCGTCCAGCGCATCCTGGCCGGCGTGGCCGAACGGCGTGTGGCCGAGATCGTGCGCCAGCGCGATCGCCTCGACGAGATCCTCGTCCAGTCCCATCGTGCGCGCCACCGAGCGCCCGAGCTGCGCGACCTCCAGCGAGTGCGTCAGTCGCGTGCGGAACAAGTCGCCCTCGTGGTTCAGGAAGACCTGGGTCTTGTAGACGAGGCGCCGGAACGCGGTGCTGTGGACGATGCGATCGCGGTCGCGCTGGAACTCGGTGCGCGTCGGCGCGGCCGGTTCGGGTCGGCGACGACCGCGTGATTTCGACGGGTCGCTGGCATAGGGCGGACGTTCGACGATCGGGCTGGAGATCACGTCGAACGTCGCTTTCAGGCGGCGGTCAGCGCGGCGATGACGTCGATGACGAGCGCCTGCGGCGCCGCGCGCACCGTCGCGTGGCCCTCGCCATCCAGCAGCACGAAGCGGATGTCGCCGCCCTGCGCCTTCTTGTCGACGCGCATCAGCTCGAGATATCGCTCGGGCGCCAGGCTCGCGGGCCCGCGCACAGGCAGGCCCGCGCGGGCGACCAGCGATTCGATGCGGCGCGCGAACGCCGGGGCGATCAATCCGAGTCGCGCGGACAGCTCCGCCGCCATCACCATGCCGCAGCCGACGCCCTCGCCGTGCAGCCACGCGCCATAGCCCATGCCGGCCTCGATCGCATGACCGAAGGTGTGGCCGAAATTGAGGATCTCGCGCAGGCCGGCTTCCTTCTCGTCGGCGCCGACGACATGGGCCTTGATCTCGCAGCAGCGTTTGACCGCGTGCGCGAGCGCTGCGCGATCGCGCGCGCGCAGGTCGTCGACGTGGTTCTCCAGCCAGCCGAGGAAGTCGACGTCGATGCTGGCGCCGTACTTGATCACCTCGGCGAGGCCGGCGGACATCTCGCGATCCGGCAGCGTGTCCAGCACGGCGAGGTCGCATACGACTTGGCGCGGCTGGTAGAACGCACCGATCATGTTCTTGCCGAGCGGGTGATTGACCGCCGTCTTGCCACCGACCGACGAGTCGACCTGCGCCAGCAGCGTCGTCGGCACCTGCACGAACGGCACGCCGCGCATGTAGCAGGCAGCCGCGAAACCGGTCATGTCGCCGACGACGCCGCCGCCCAGCGCATACAGCACCGTGCGGCGGTCGGCCTCCTGGCCCAGCAGTTCATCGAAGATCAGGTTGAGGTGCGCCAGATCCTTGCAGGCCTCGCCGTCCGGCAGCGCCAGCGTGCGCACGCGCGCGAAGTGCGGCGAGAGCGTCTCGGCGAGCGTCGCGGCGTAGAGCGGGGCGACGGTCACGTTGGTGACGATCAGCGCCACCGCCTTGCGACTGGCCTGCGGCGCCCAGGTCGCGGGGTCGGCGAGCAGGTCGCTGCCGATCAGGATCGGATAGCTGCGCTCGCCCAGGGCGATCTGCACCTCGGTCGGAACGACTCGGAGGAGGTCGGGGGTGTCGGAAAGGATCGTCATCGACCCCTATTCTGCGTCCTGCCGCTGTCCCGCGCTCATGTCGATCTGCATCGAGATCAGGCTGACCAGCATCGCGGCCGATTTGTGCGCGGTGTCGACGACGATGTCGGCCACTTCGCGGTAGATCGGGTCGCGCACCGCGTACAGGTCGCGCAGGCGCTGGCGCGGGTCGGCCACCTGCAGCAAGGGGCGCTGCGTGTCGCGGCTGAGGCGTCGCGCGAGATCCTCGGGCTGCGTGTGCAGGTAGACGACCGTCGAGCGGGCCTTCAGCGCCTCGCGATTGGCCGCCCGCAGCACGCTGCCGCCGCCGGTCGCGATGATGCGCATCTGCGGGGACGCCAGCGTCTCGGCGATGACGCGCTGCTCGACGTCACGAAACGCGGGCTCGCCCTCGCGGTCGAAGAATTCCCGGATCGAGCAGCCCAGGAAGCGCTCGATCTCGTGGTCGGAGTCCAGAAACGGCAACTGGCGCATGCGCGCCAGTTGTCGCCCGATCGTGGATTTTCCACAACCGGGCATGCCGATAAGGGAGATGCTTCTTAAGGCGTGCAAATGCTCGGGCGGGATGCGGTGTTCACCGTGATGGAATAGGTTGTTGCAGCCCCGCTTGGCGACGTCACCGTCAAGGCGAACGTCCCGATTGTCGCTGACGTGAACGTGTATGACACGGTGGCGCCCGTCGCCGTCGCCGTATTTGCAACAGGCGTTCCACCCGTGACCGTGACACTCAGGCCGGTGCTGGCACCTCCCGCCGAGACGACCGTGCCAGCCGCCATCGGGTTGAGTCGAATGCCGTTCTGGTCGCCAACGATGAAGCTGATCACGCCCTGAACCTGACCACCCGTGTACCAGACCGGATCGCCGGCAACTTCGTAGTACGTGCCCTGCGTCGGATAGAGCGTCGGCGGACCGTAGTACTTGCCGATGGTCGTGCAAGTGCCATCGAGGCCTTCGCCAGTCGTCTTCGTGCTCTTGCCGCCCCACAGCAAGTCGGGGTGAGACGTCGAGAAGATCGTCTCCACGGCGCGGCGAACATAGGTCTTGCCCGACCAGGTGCCGTCGCAGGTACCCGGCCGGCTGGGCGTGTAGCCGTTGATGTTTGTCGGGTCGTTGACCGTGAACTGCGGATACGCGGCACTGTCGTCGACACAGGTCTGCGAGTTGCTCGCGACGTTGAGTTGCGAAAGCGAGACGTATTCATCGACCGACGAGTCGAAGATGCCGTCGAAACGCACGTCCTTGACGACGTCGCCAAGGTCCTGGAACGGCTCGCCGCTGTCCCAGACGTTGTTGCCATTTTGGTCGATGAACGATTCCTCGCCGATCGCATAGGCCAGGACGGTCGCACGACCGTCCTGCGGACGGGGGTTCTGCGACTGGAAACTGGCGGTCGCCGAAGCGATGCCGTTCGTGATCACGGTGCTGGCCGAGCCCTGCACCTGGCCGCCCTCGGCCCAGAAGATGATGGCCGTCCCGTCCGGTACCGGGTTGCCGCTCCGGTCGGCAGCGCGGACCGTGTACGTGTTGGGCGTGCCGTCGATGTCGTTGGCTTCGATGTTGATCGTCTGCTGGGCCAGCGAGAACTGCAGTTGCGCGGGAAGGCCGGTGACGATGGCCAGATTGCTCGACACCGTGCTGACGGCAGCGTCGTTGTGCAGGGTCGCGATGACACGCACCGGCGTCGGCACCGTGCCGGAGTTGACGATGACGGAGACGATGCCGTTGGCGTCGCTCGTCTTGGTTTCCAGGCCCGATTGCTGATCAAGCAGCACACCGCCGGCGAAAGTCGACAAGGTCAGGTCCACCTGCTGTCCAGGCAGCGGATTGCCCGCGGTATCGACGACCACGAACTGGACCGTGGACGATTCGGCGTAGCCCGAACCCTTCAGATAGATCGTGGACGGGACCGCGGAGCTGAAAGTCAGGCTGTTGACGGTGGGCGGCGTCAGGAAGATCTGGGTGGTCGCAGGCGCCACCGACGAGCCGGTGATGCTGGCTGTCACGGTGTCGGACGCGAGCACGGATCCGCAGCCGCCGGTATCCTTGTAGATGAACGTCGCCGTGCCGGTCGTGTTGGTCGTCGTCGCCGGAGAAATCGTGGCCTTGCCGCGGGCGACGCAGTCGGACGTCAGGGTCAGCGCCGCAGGAGCGGCCGGGGAGGCGCCGGTGACCGTCAGCGTCAGATCCGATTGGCCATAGGCAGACAACGGGCTGGACGCGGCCGAGCCGAGATCCGTGGTCAGCGCGCCGAGGCTGGCCGTGACGGAACTCGTCTGGTAACCGACCGTGCCGGTGACGATCGTCCCGTTGACGGTCGACGTGGCCGTGACGACGTCCGCGCCCACGCCGGAACCCGTGGCCGGCGAGAGCAGTACCACGGCGTGGCCATTCGAATCGGTCAGCGCGCTGGTGGCGCTGAGCAAGCCGACCGTCGGAGAGACGCTGAAATTCACGACGTTTCCGACGACGGGCGAACCCGTCGAGGTGGTCAAGACCGCCGTGACGGTCGCGGGGGCGCCCGTCGTGACCGTCGAGGACGACAGCGTCACCGAGAGAGTCGGCGTAGTCGCCACCGTCGTGCCGCCGCCGCTTGCGCTGGTCTTGCACGAGGTGTCGTTCGCGGGGCAACTCGTGCCGCCCGCACTGCAGCCCGCCAGCACCAGCCCCACCACCGATGCCGCGACGAGCGTCTTCAGCGTTTCAATTCCCGGAAATTTCATTTTCAAAACCTCAATGCGCTGCCGTGCGGTCGGAAATGATGCGCGGCGTGATGAAGATCAGCAGTTCGCTGCGCGTCACGTTCTTCACCGTGTTCTTGAACAGGTTGCCCAGAACCGGGATGTCGCCCAGGAACGGAACCTTGTCGGTCACGTTGGTCTCGGTCTGCTGGAACAGGCCGCCAAGCACCACGGTACCGCCGTTTTCAACCAACGCCGTGGTCTTGACGTGGTTCGTATTGATGGCGAAGCCAGCACTGGTGGACTGTCCGATGCTGTCCTTGTTGACTTCGACGTCCAGGATCACGTTGCCTTCCGGCGTGATCTGCGGCGTGACCTGCAGGCGGATCTGGGCCTTCTGGAACGACACCGACGTCGCGCCGCTGGAGGTGGCCTGCTGGTAAGGCAGTTCCTCGCCGGATTCGACGACCGCTTGCACCTGGTCGGCCGTGATGACGCGCGGGCTCGAGATGATGCGGCCCGAACCGTCCTCCTCAAGTGCCGACAGTTCGAGGTTCAGGAAGCGGCTGGCGCTCGCGCTGAACAGCGACAGGGCGAAGGTCGCGGCGGTCGCCGAGCTGCTGACGATGCCGGCCTGTGCGGGCAGGTTGACGAATTGCCCATCGGTCAACGGGAACGTGGTGGAAGTCGTTTGACCGGTCTGCGTGGCGACGGCGTTGTAGTCGCCGCCCACGCCAACGTACTGGCTGCCGCCAACGTGGAACGACGAGTTCGACAACGTGCCCAGCTTGACCCCCAGCGCGCGGCCGAAGTTGTCGCTGGCCTGGACGATGCGGGCCTCGATCATCACCTGGCGCGAGGCGATGTCGATGCGGGCGATCATCGCCTGTACTTCCTCGAGCTTGGCCGGGATGTCCGAGACGAACAGCTGGTTCGTGCGCGGTTCCGCCAGCACGGTGCCCCGCGTCGACAGCAGACGACTGGAGGAGCCGCCCGTGTTCACGCCCACGGCGTTGCCCAGCAGTGCCGCGGCGACGTCAGCCGCCTTGGTGTAGTTCAACTGGAACGCCTGCGTGTGCATCGGTTCCAGGTCGGCGATCTTCTTCTTCGCCTCGAGATCGACCTGTTCCTTCGCGGCCAGCTCGTCCTTCGGGGCGATCAGCAGCACGTTGCCGGAGCGACGCTTGTCCAGACCCTTGCTCTGCAGAATGATGTCGAGCGCCTGGTCCCAGGGCACGTCCTTCAGCCGCAGCGTGACGGTGCCGGTGACGGAGTCGCTGGTGACGACGTTGAAGTCGCTGAAGTCGGCAATGATCTGCAACAGCGCGCGGATCTCGATGCTCTGGAAGTTCAGCGACAGGCGCTGGCCCGTATAGCCCTGGCCCGGAACCAGCTTGTTCGGGTCGTTCTTCGCAGGACGCACTTCGAGCACGAACTGGTTGTCCGTCTGGTAGGCGCTGTGTTCCCAGGCGCCGGTTGCCGAGACGACCATGTGCACGTGGTCGCCGGCCTGCGTCGTGGTGACGCTCTGCACCGGCGTGCCGAAATCGCTGACGTCCAGGCGGCGGCGCAGGCGTGTCGGCGCCGACGAGCGCAGGAAGTCGACGACCAGATCCTTGCCCTGCTGCTTCAGGTCGACGCCCACTTGCGTGCTGGCGAGGTTGACGACGATGCGCCCGGCGCCGTCGGCACCGCGGCGGAAGTCGATGTCGCGCAGGTCGAGAACGTCGGCGTTCTGGCTGTTGGCGAAGTGGGTTTCGGACGACGTGGTCGACGTCGTCGTGGTGGTGGCCGTCGACGCCACGACAGGCGCCGCGCCGGTGTCGAGCGAGATCAGCAGCGTCTTGCCCTGGATCTCGGCGTGATAGCTGGAGGGCACCTTCAGGTTTAGCACGAGGCGCGTGCGGTCACCCGAACTGGCGACGCTGACCGAGCGGACGTTGCCCTGGTTCACCTCGATGTTCGACTTGCCGGACGAGTTCGTCACGCCGGGCAGGTCGATCGCCACGCGCGGCGGCGCCTGGACGACGAATCCGGCCGGCACCGATGCCAGCGGCTCGCTGAGTTCGACGCGCACGACGTCCGTGCCGCCCTGCTGCGCGCCCGTGACCGAAGTGATCTTGGGCTCGGCCCACGCTGCCATCGGCAACGACAATCCCAACGCCAAAACGAGCGCTGCTCCCGCGGTCCAACTCCGCATAGTCCGATTCTCCTGACTGCTGTTCATCGCGCCTTCTCCTGAATCTGGAGGGTGCTGGTGCGCTCTATCCATTCACCCGTGGGGTCTTGCACGGTTTCCCGCAAGGTAATCTGTGAGTCCGTGATGGCGGTGATCTGACCGTAGTTCTGTCCGATCCAGTCACCGACCTTCACGTCGTGAAGGCGGCTCTCCACCATGATCAGCGCGTGCGCCTTGCCGCCCTGCTGCAGCGAACCGACCATGGACATGCTGTCGAGCGGATACGACTCCAGCTCCTGCGTCGCATGGGCCTTCGCGGCGGCCAGCAGCGCGCTCGACCTGCCGGTGGCCGGGCCGCCCACCGGGATGAGCTTCTGCGTGCCGAACGGCTCGACGCCGGTCACGCCGAGGTAGGCCTGCGGATCGAACTTCTTCGGCGGGAAGATCGGCGCGATGTTCGGCTTGATTTCCTTGTGCTGCTGCTCCATCCACTGGATCAGCTCGTCGTTGTCGGCGGTACACGCACCGAGCGCGGACAACATCAGCGCACCTGCCGTGATGCAGAGAAGACGGTTCATTTCTTGTCCTTGCCGCCGGTGGCCTTCCGGGCCTCGACGACCTCCGCCGAATCCAGGTAGCGATAGGTTCGCGCCGTGGCCTCCATCGACAAGCCGCCGCCGGTCGACTTCGGGTCGGGAGCGATCGAGAGGTTGTGCAGGGTCACGATGCGCGACAACGCCGCGATGTCGGCAGCGAAGGCGCCGATGTCGTGGAAGCGTCCGGTCACGCGGATCGCGATCGGCAGCTCGGCGTAGTACTCCTTGGTCTCGGTCTGGCCCGGGATGAACTGGTCGATCACCAGGCCACGACCGACGCCGGCCTGGTTGATGTCGGTCAGCAGCGCGTCCATCTCGGCCTTGCCCGGCAGCTGCTTCTCGAGCTGCGTGACGTAGGTCTGGACCTCTTCCTTCTGCTTCTTCAGCGCGTCGAGGTTGATGGCCTGCGCCAGCTTGGTCTTGTATTCCGCCTTGAGCGTCGGCTCCTTGTCGCGCGCCGCCTGCAGGTCGTCGGCCTGGGAGCTCAATCCGCTCGGCAGGAACCAGGCGATGACCACGACGACGATCGTGACGGCTGTCCACACCGCCAGGCGCGGCAGGAGCGGCCACTGGCCCGGCTGATTGGGGTTCAGATCGCGGAACTGCCCGAGGCCGCCCCGCATTGCGGCGAGGAAATCTGCGCCTCGGTCTTTTGCCTGAGTAGCCATGCTTACCTCGTCGCCGTCGAAGCGGCGGAAGCCGCGGCGGCCACACCGGACGCCGCCCCGGCGACGCCGCTGGCAGCCGATCCCGGCGCGAGCGGACGCTTGAGCGTCACACCCATGATGAATGCGAACATCCGGCGCTGGTCGCGGCTGCCCGCGACCTGCATCGTCTGCGCGCGGATCTCGACCAGCTGCGGCTTCTCGAGCCACGGCGAGTTGCTGGCGGTGTTGCGCAGGAACTCGGAGATGCGCTCGTTGGTCTGCGCCACGCCGGTGATCGCGACCTGCTGGCCGCCCTGCTTGACGCTCGTCAGGTACACGCCTTCGGGCGTCTGCTTGACGAGCTCGTTGAGCAGGTAGACCGGCATGTTGCGGTCGGCCTGGAGGTCTTCCACGGCCTTCTGGCGCGCCTTCAGGGCCTCGATCTCGGTCTTCAGGGTCGCGACGTCCGCGATCTGCGCATCCAGGCGCTTGATCTCGCTCGAGAGGAACTGGTTGTGTTCTTCCTGAGTGTTGATCTGCGAGTTGACGATGGTGTACCAGCCACCCGCGATGGCCAGGCCGATCACGGCGGCAAAGCCGATCCCGGCGAAGAACGCCTGTTTGCGTTGCTGGCGCCGCGCTTCGCGGTGCGGCAACAGGTTGATCAGAATCACTGCACGAACCTCCGCATCGCCAGCCCGCAAGCGGTCAGGTACGACGGCGCCTCGCGCCGCAGCTTGCCTTCTCGCACGGCGCTCCCCAATTTCATGTTCTCGAACGGATTGACGACGCGGCACGCGAAGCCGGTCACTTCCTTGACGCGCTCGCGCAGGCCCGACAACGACGCGGTGCCGCCGGCCAGCATCACGTAGTCGACCTTGTGATGCGGCGTGCTGGTGAAGAAGTACTGCAGCGCGCGGCCGATCTCGTGGGCCAGGCTGTCGACGAAGGGCATCAGCAGCGTGGACTCGAAGTCCTCGGGCAGGTCGCCCGCCAGCTTCTTCTGCTCGGCTTCCTCGAACGAGAAGCCGTACTGGCGCGAGATCAGCTGCGTGAGCTGCGCGCCGCCGAAGGTCTGGTCGCGGTCGTAGAGCATCTCGTCGCCGCGCAGCACCTTCAGGCCTGCGGTGTCGGCGCCGATCTCGAACAGCGCGACAAGCATGTCCTTGCCCTGCTCGGGCAGGCTGGAGATGACGCGGCCCATCGCCAGGCGCGAGGCATGGGACTCGATGTCGAGCACGACCGGCTTCAGGCCCGCGGCTTCGGCCAGGCCCTGGCGATCCTGCACGCGGTCCTTGCGCGACGCGGCGATCAGGACATCGACGTCGCCGACCGAGGTCGCGCTCGGGCCGATGACGCAGAAATCGAGGCTCACCTCGTCCAGCGAGAACGGGATGTACTGATGAGCTTCGGATTCGACCTGAATCTCCATCTCGGCCTCGCGGAGGCCCGCGGGCAGTACGATGCGCTTGGTGATGACGGCCGACTGCGGCATGGCCATCACCACGTCGCGCGTCTTGGCGCCGCTCTTGGCGACCAGGCGGCGCACGGCGTCGGCCACTTCATCGAATTTCTCGATCTGGCCATCCGCGATCCAGCCCTTCTCGAACGGCTCGCTCGCGAAACGCTCGAGTACCAGGTCCCCGGACGGGGTCTGACCCAGCTCCACCAGCTTCGCGCTGGACGAGCTGACATCCAGCCCGATCATCGGCGGATGCTTGCGACCGAAAATGCTATCGAGAATTGACACGAGTGCGTGCTCCGACAGCGCTCGAATGAGAGCGCCGGGTTGATATTTTGCGGCAATCCTATCAGCAAGAACGACAGGAAAACAAAGTTAGTGTGCGGGAATGCCCGCGTTTTCCGGGCATTTGGTCACCATAAGACAGGGTGGAAACTGCCCGGCGACGGCATATCCGCGATTTGTTGGACTTCGACGCCACCGCAGGCAGCTTAAGCGAGACTTGTCGGTTTCTATAATCGTCGCTTACATCCCGGCCTACATTCATGAGCGATCCAGACAGCACGTCCGCGAAACTTCCCGTCCCGACGCCCCGGCGCACGCCTCCTGGCCACTGGGGCGCGCGTGCCGCGCGGACGCTGTTGCGGGTGGTTTTGACAATTGCCGGCGGGGTGTTGGCGTTGTTACTCGGTGTTGCAATCTGCGCGGCTATCGGGCTTGCTGTCGCGTATCCCAACATGCCCGAGCTGAGCGCTTTGACGGATTACCGCCCGAAATTACCGTTACGGGTTTTTTCTTCTGATGGCGTGTTGCTCGGGGAATATGGTGAGGAAAGGAGACAGTTCGTCCCGATCGCCCAGATCCCCAAGGTGATGCGCGACGCCGTATTGGCGATCGAGGATGCTCGTTTCTACCACCACGGCGGCGTCGACTACCTCGGCGTGATCCGCGCCGGGCTGGCCAATGTCGGCGAGGCGCGCAGCCAGGGAGCCTCGACCATCACGATGCAGGTGGCGCGCAACTTCTATCTGTCCACCGAAAAGACGTTTACCCGCAAGCTCTACGAGATTCTGCTGGCGCTCAAGATCGAGGCGCAATTGAGCAAGGATCAGATTCTGGAGCTGTACATGAACCAGATTTATCTGGGGCAGCGGGCGTACGGCTTCGCGTCGGCCAGCGAAATCTATTTCGGCAAACCCCTGAAGGACATCACCATCGGCGAGGCGGCCATGCTCGCCGGGCTGCCGAAGGCGCCTTCGAGCTACAACCCGATCGCCAACCCGAAGCGCGCCAAGCAGCGCCAGCAGTACATCATCGACCGGATGTTCGAAAACGGATTCATCACCGAAGACGAGCGCAAGGCTGCGCATGCCCAGGTGTTGCAATACCGGGCGCCGACCGAGTCCCCGATCCACGCGGAATACGTGGCCGAAATGGCCCGCCAGCTGGTCTTTGCGCAATACGGCGACGAGGCCTATACGCGCGGGTTGAATGTCACGCTCACGGTGGATTCCACGGACCAGTTGGTGGCTTACCACGCTCTCAGGCGCGGGATCATGGACTTCGAGCGCCGGCAGCAATTCAGGGGCCCGGAGGGCTATGTCGACCTGCCGGACGACCCGAAAGCCGTCGACGCCCGCGTCGCCGAGGCCCTCGCCGACCACCCCGACAACGATGACCTGAAGGCTGCCGTCGTGCTGGAAGCTTCGCCCAAGAAGGTGTTGATCGCGCTGCAGTCGGGCGACACGGTGACGGTGACCGGGGACGGCCTGAAACCCGTCACCTCCGGCCTGTCGCCCAAGGCCGATCCGAAGGTGCAGATCCGCCCCGGAGCGATCGTGCGGGCCATGAAGACCGACAAGGGCGACTGGACGCTCACCCAGCAGCCCGAGGTCGAGGGCGCGTTCGTCGCCACCGAGCCGTCGACGGGGGCGATCCGCGCGCTGGTGGGCGGCTTCGACTACGGCAAGAACAAGTTCAACCACGTGATGCAGGCCTGGCGCCAGCCGGGCTCCAGCTTCAAGCCCTTCATCTACTCGAGCGCGATCGAGAAGGGCTTCAACGGGGCGACGGTCGTCAACGACGCGCCGCTGTTCTTCGACGCCGGCACCACCGGCAGCCAGCCTTGGGAGCCGAAGAACTACGACGGCAAGTTCGAAGGGCCGATGAAGCTGCGCGACGCGCTGGCGAAGTCCAAGAACATGGTGTCGATCCGCATCCTGCAATCGGTCGGGCCGGCCTACGCGCAGCAATGGATATCCCGCTTCGGCTTCGACCCCGAGCGGCATCCGCCCTACCTGACGATGGCGCTTGGCTCGGGCTCGGTCACGCCGATCCAGATGTCCACCGCCTACGGCGTGTTCGCCACCGGCGGCTATCGCGTCAATCCGATGCTGATCACGAAGGTGACCGACGCGCGCGGCAAGGTGCTGCACGAGGAAGTGCCCAAGCCGTTCAACGACTCGATGCGCGCGATCGAGCCGCGCAACGCGTTCATGATCGAATCGCTGCTCAACACCGTCACGCTGCGCGGCACGGCCGCGGCCGCCCAACGCGTGCTCAAGCGCCCCGACGTCTACGGCAAGACCGGCACCACCAACGATTCGCTCGACGCCTGGTTCTGCGGCTTCCAGCCGTCGCTGGCCGCCGTCGTCTGGATCGGCTACGACAACCCGCGCAAGCTGGGCGACCGCGAGACCGGCGGCGGCCTGGCGTTACCGGTGTGGATCGAGTTCATGCAGACCGCGCTGAAGGACGTGCCGCAGGAGCCGCTGGTGGCGCCCGAAGGCGTGATGAACGTCAACGGCGAGTGGTACTACGACGAGTTCGGTCCGGCCACCGGCGTCAGCGGCCTCGGGCTGGACGACAAGACGCCACAGCAGACGACCGACGACGAGAAGAAGAGCATCCTGGATCTCTTCAAGACCGGCAACTGACAGGCCGGTTAGCGGGCGGCAGGCTCCGCGAGCATGTCCACGAGTTCGTGCGCGAAGCGGTGCGCGTCGCCCGGCCAGCGCGCCGACAGGTAGCGGCCGTCGCGCACGGTGAAGCCGACGCGCCGCAGGCGGTCGGAGTCGCGCAGCAGCGCCGGCGGTCCGGTCAGGAAGTCAAGCGGCGAACGTAACGCCGCCGCAACCTCGTCCTGCACCGTCTGCGGATACGTGCGGTAGTAGTCGCCGAGGCGATGGCGCGTGAGGCGCCAGGCCAGCATCTCGAGCTGGCGCGTGAGGCCCGTGGTGCGGCGGCCGTACAACACGCTGCGGCCCGCGTTGTCCCCACGCGTCACGCGCGAGCGCGCGGCGAGCACGGCGCCGTGGCAGATCGCGGCCACCGGCAGGTCGCGCTCGAAGAACGCGGCGACGGCCGACTGCAGCAGCGGCGATTCGAGGTATTCGCGCATGCCCGGCGCGTGGCCACCTGGCAGCAGCACCGCGTCGAACAGGCGCGTGTCGAGTCCGAGGGCAATGTCGGACCACGCGATCGGCGTGCAATAGCCCGTCGACCGTGCCATGCGGTCGTGGTCGGCCACCGCGTTGCCCTGCGCGCGCAGCATCGGCGCCAGCAGGCCGAGGTCGCTGCCCTTGAGCATGCGCGGATCCGCCTGCGCGGGCCTGGCGTCGGGCGTCGCGAAGACGCACGTGTGGCCGGCATCGGTCAACACGCGCCAGGGCACGCCGGCCTCGGTCGGGTCGAAGTCGGCGCGCGGCAGCGGGACGAGGACGGTGGCCAGAAACGTTGGTCCCGTCAGGCCGCCGCGAAGCGCAGCGGCTTGCCGCCCTGGCGGGTCGCCTCGTCCGACAGGCGGACGAAGAAGTCGACACCGTCACGCGTGTCGCGCCAGGCGGCGTCGACGAACTTGAAGTGGAAGCCGCCGTTGCGCGCCGCGAGCCAGATCTCGTGCAGCGGCGGCTGCTTGTTGACGACGATCTTGCTGCCGTCCGGGAACTCGAGCTCGACCAGGCCGCCGGCGCGGTTGGTGTCGATGTCGATGACGCCTTGCTGCAGCCAGTCGTCGCACTGGCGCTCGATCGCGGCCAGCGCGCGCTCGGCGGCGGCCTGGTACTCGGTGTCCTGCAACGTCGTGGTCGACATGGTCGATAGAATCCGTGGGATGAATGAACGCCAGGGTTCGAGTTTAGCGGTGCGCCGGCGCCCTGTGCGCTGCGCAGTCTTGGGTGCGTGCGCGCTGTCGTTCGCACTGGCGCTCTGCGCGTGCGGCCAGAAGGGGCCGCTGTTCCTGCCTGCGCAGGCCGGCGTCGCCGCCAAGCCGGTGAGCAGGCTGCCGAGCGCCCCCGAGGATGGCCGTCCGGCGGCCCCGATGGCGCCGCTGGAGGGCGCGAGCTCGCCAGCGCTGCCGGCAGCGGCCAAGTGACGGCTCAGAGCCGGCCTTCCTGCACGGCGTGACACGCCACCTGCACCGTCCCTGACGCCAACAGCGCCGGCCGTTCGACGCGGCAGCGCTCGTTCGCATGCGGACAGCGCGGATGGAATGCGCAGCCCGGCGGCGGCGCGAGCGGATCCGGTACCTCGCCGAGCACCGGCGCGCGCTCGCGGTCGCTCGAACGCAGGTCGGGCACCGCGGCCAGCAGCATGCGCGTGTAGGGATGGCGCGGCGCGGCGAAGAGCTCGGGCTTGGGCGCAAGCTCGACCAGCCGGCCCAGGTACATCACGCCCACGTCGTCGGCCACGTAGCGCACGACCACCAGGTTGTGCGAGATGAACAGGCAGGCCAGCGCGCGCTCGCGTTGCAGGTCGACCAGCAGGTTGAGCACCTGTGCCTGCACCGAGACATCGAGCGCCGAGGTCGGCTCATCGCAGACGAGGAACTCGGGGCTCGTCGCGATCGCGCGCGCGATCGAGATGCGCTGTCGCTGGCCACCCGAGAACTGGTGCGGGAACTGGCGCACGTCGACGCCGTCCAGCCCGACCGACGCCAGCAGCGCGGCCACGCGCGCGGGCGCCTGCGCCGGCAGGATCAGGCCCTGCTCGATCAGGGGCTCAGCCACGATGTCGCCGATGCGCCAGCGCGGATCGAGGCTGGCGTACGGATCCTGGAAGATCATCTGCATGCGCCGCCGCAACGCACGCGCGCCGTCCGCGGGGCCTGCGAGCGTCGCCTGGACGTCGAGGCGATCGACCCACGCGCTGCCCGCGGTCGGCGTCTCGAGCCCCACCATCAGCCGCGCCAGCGTGCTCTTGCCGCAGCCCGATTCGCCCACCAGCGCGAGCGTGCGCCCGCGCGAGATCGCGAAGCTGACGTCTTCCACCGCGTGGATGCGGCCCGGGCCGGCACGGCGCAGCAGCCGGTCGGTCCACGGCGTGTGCAACGTGAAGGTCTTGCTCAGCCCGCGCGCCTCCGCCACGACGGTCTCGGGCGTCGCGGGACGCGCGAACGAGGCGAGGCTGCGATCGCTCATCGTGCAACCCTCCGCCCGTCGGCTGCGGCGTGAACGCTTTCGGGCAGCCGGGCGTCGCTCATGCCGCCGGACCTTCGACGATCGGCCACCAGCAGGCGGCGCGCGTGCGACGGACGAGCGCGAGCTCGGGCCGCTCGTCGCTGCAGCGCTGGCTCGCCTTCGGGCAGCGCGGATGGAACGCGCAGCCGGACGGGATCTCGCCCAGCCGCGGCAGCGCGCCCTCGATCTGCGCGAGCCGGCCGCCGGTGTCGGCGAGCGACGGCACCGACGCCATCAGGCCCGCGGTGTACGGATGCGCCGGGTGGTGAATCACTTCGCGCACCGGGCCGATCTCGACGATACGCCCGGCATACATGACGGCCACGCGATCGCAGGTCTCGGCGATCACGCCCATGTCGTGCGTGATCAGCATCACCGACGCGCCGTGCGCCTGCGTGACGCCGCGCAGCAGCCGGATGATCTGCGCCTGCATCGCGACGTCGAGCGCGGTGGTCGGTTCGTCCGCGATGACCAGCCTGGGCTCGCCGGCCAGCGCGAGCGCGATCACCACGCGCTGGCGCATGCCGCCCGAGAACTCGTGCGGATACTGCGCCAGCCGCGCCTCGGGCGCGGGGAGGCCGGTCTGGCGCAGCAGCTCGACCGCGCGCTCGCGCGCCTGCGCGCCGCTCAGCGGCAGGTGCGTGCGCAGCGTCTCGGTCAGCTGGTGCCCGATCGTGTAAAGCGGATTCAGCGAGGTCAACGGATCCTGGAAGATCGCGCCGATCTGCTTGCCGCGCAGCAGGCGCATCGCCTCGCGCGGCAGGTCGTCGATGCGTTGGCCGTCGAACAGGATCTGGCCGCCGCAGATCCGGCCGGGCGGCTCGAGCAGGCCGATGATCGCCGCGCCAGTGAGCGACTTGCCGGCCCCCGACTCGCCGACCACGCCGAGGATCTCGCCGGCGGCGATGTCGAACGACACGCCATCGAGCGCGCGCAACGCGCCGTGGCGCGTCGGGAACTCGACGCAGAGGTCGCGCACTTCGAGCAGCGGGGTGCTCACCGCAACCTCGGATTCAGCGCGTCGCGCAGCCAGTCGCCGAGCAGGTTCACGCTCATGGCGATCAGCACGAGCGCGGCGCCCGGGAACAGCGTGATCCACCATTCGCCGGCGTACAGGAAGTCGTTGCCGATGCGGATCAGCGTGCCCAGCGACGGATTGGTCGGCGGCACGCCGACGCCCAGGTACGACAGCGTGGCCTCCGCGACGATGGCCTGGCCGACCTGGATCGTCGCCAGCACGAGCACGGGCCCCATCACGTTGGGCAGCACGTGGCGACGCAGCAGCCGCCAGCTCGAGACGCCCACGAGGCGCGCGGCCTGCACGTAGTCCTTGTCGCGCTCGACGAGCGTCGAGCCGCGCACGGTGCGCGCGTAGCGCACCCAGTCGGTCAGCGTCAGCGCGAGGATCAGCACCGCGAACGCCAGCACGTCGCGCGCCTGCGGAAAGATCGCGCGTCCGATGCCGTCGATCAGCAGCGCGATCAGGATCGGCGGGAACGACAGCATCACGTCGCAAACGCGCATCAGCACGGCGTCGACGACACCGCCGGCGAAGCCTGCCAGCAGCCCCGCCGACACGCCGATCAGCACCGACAGCACGACCGAGCTGAGGCCCACCATCAGCGAGATGCGCGCGCCGTACAGCAGGGCCGACAGGATGTCGCGCCCCTGGTCGTCGGTGCCCAGCGGATAGGTGGCGCGGCCGTCCGCCAGCCAGGCCGGCGGCAGGTGCGAATCGGCCAGGTCGAGCGTCGCGAGGTCGGCCGGATTGTGCGGAGCGAGCCAGGGCGCGAACAGTGCGCCGCACAGGCACAGCAGCGCGACGACCGTCGCGAACACGGCCGTGCGCGAATGCACGAAGTCGTGCCAGAGATCGCTGGCGAACACGCGTCTCCAGCGCGCGGGCGGCGGCGTCGCCGCGACGGTCGCGTCGGCGGGGCTGGCGGCCGGGTGCTGCTTCATCGAGCCGCTCCTTCGCTCGCGCGGTGCACGCGCAGGCGCGGATCGACCACCGCGTAGAGCAGGTCGACGGCCAGGTTGATCGTCACGAACACCAGCGCGATCAGGCACAGGTAGGCAGCCATCACGGGCACGTCGGGGAACTGCACCGCCTGGATGAACAGGCTGCCCATGCCCGGCCACGAGAACACCGTCTCGGTGATGATGGAGAACGCGATCAGCCCCCCGAGCTGCAGGCCGGAGATCGTCAGCACCGGCACCAGCGTGTTGCGCAGCGCGTGGCCGAAATGGACGACGCGATCGGGCAGCCCGCGCGCGCGCGCGAACTTCACGTAGTCCGACCTCAAGGCCTCCAGCATCTCGGCCCGGACGAGCCGCATCAGCAGCGTCAGCTGGTACACGGCCAGCGTGAAGGCCGGCAGCGCGATGTGGCGCCAGCCGTCCGCCGTCAGCAGCCCCGTGCTCCACGCGCCGAGTTGAACCGTCGTGCCGCGGCCGTAGCTGGGAAACCAGCCGAGCAGCACCGAGAAGACCTCGATCAGCACGATGCCGATCAGGAACGTGGGCAACGAGACGCCCAGCAGCGACGCCGCCATCGTCAGCTTGGCGTCCCAGTGCCGTCGTCGCAACGCGGTGTATACACCAAGGGGTATGCCCAGCGCCGTCGCGATCAGCGCCGCGACGATCGCCAGTTCGAGCGTCGCGGGCAGCCGCTCGGCGATCAGCGCGGAGACTTCGCGACCCTGGCGCAGGCTCAGGCCGAAGTCGCCGGTCAGCGCGTGGCCGACGAAGCGCGCGAACTGGACCGGAGCGGGCCTGTCCAGGCCGAGCTCGGCGTGCAACTGCGCGCGCCGGACGGCCGAGGCATCCTCGCCCACCATGTTGCTGACCGGATCGCCCACGTAGCGGAACAGCGAGAACGCTCCCATCCCGACGACCAGCATCACGAGCACGGCCTGAGCAAGTCGACGGAGGATGAACGACAGCATCGAGCACAAGAATACCCCGGGAACCGCCGTCGGATCCCTCGGGGTCTACCGCACTCGCGCGAGCCCCGCCAACGAAAAAGGCCCGTCCGAAGACGAGCCTTGAAGAGAGCTCCGCTCGAGGCGGAGCGCTGAAACGTCGACCCGGCGAGGCCGGGACGCGATCAGAAGTTGTGGACGACGCCCAGGTTGAACGCCTTGTCGCCGGTGCCGGCCGCCGTCGCGTTGCCGACCGTGAAGGTGGCTCCGTTCTGGTTCGCGATCTTGGCGAAGGCGCTGTAGATCGACGTACGCTTCGACAGCGGGTACAGGTAGCCGACGCCGACCTGGCTGGCATCCTTGTTGGCGCTGGTGCGATCGTTGTGGTGGATGTACGAAGCCAGGACTTGGCCGCCGGCGACCGGAATGGTCACGCCGCCCATCAGGTCGAGCACGTCGAGCGTGGACGCACCGGTGGACTTCTGGGCCAGGGCGTGAACCTTGACGACGCCGAAGTCGTACGTGCCGCCGAGCAGGTAGTTCTTGCGCGCGGCGCCGTTGCCTTGGGCGTTGCCCACGTCATAGAACGTGAAGCCGGCGTAGGCCGGGCCGGAAGCGTAGGTCAGGCCGGCACCAGTTTCGCGGTTGGCTTGCCAGTTGCCGGTCTGCTCGCCCAGGGCGATTTCGACGGAGCCCGTGATGCCACCGATGTTCGGCGTGGAGTACGTCGCCGAGTTGTTCAGGCGGATGCCCGACGGATCGACGATGTTGTTGACCTGGCCGGCGAAGCCCGTGCCGAACGGGTCGATCGTGCTCAGGTTGTTGAACCCGAGGCTGTACTGACGGCCGGCGCTGATGGCACCGAACGCGCCGGTCAGGTCACCGTGAGCCTGGCGACCCATGAACGAGTTGCTGCCCGTGCAGAAGTTCGGCACGGAGGCGCCGTTCGACACCACCGGCGCGGCGCTGTCGGCGCAGAAGCCGGTTTCAAGCTGGAAGGCTGCCTTCATGCCGCCGCCAAGGTCTTCGACGCCCTTGAAGCCGATCCGCGAGCCGCCGGTCACGCCAGAGTCGATACGGATGGACTTGCCGGCAGCAGCGCCGCTGTCCATGACCAAGCCGAGATCGACCTTGCCATAGAGGGTGACGGACGACTGGGCGGATGCGGCGCCGCTGACGGCGGTGAGCACTGCGAGAGCGAGCAGCGACTTTTTCATTGCGAATATCTCCTAGGGTTAACAAGAGATTCCGGTCGCGGCGCGGCTGGGCGTGTTTCACCGCAAATGCCGCGACCTCATCGGAAGCTGCGTGTATTGCACCAGAGGGGCCAGTCGGTTGCAAAGGATCACGACCGAAATCGCGACGCCTTGTTGTCCTCGCACAACTTCGCGTTTACCCGTAATCGGTTATCGTTTCGCCATGGAAATGAGTCTCGTCGATCGCTGGATCTGCGGCGCCGAAGTGGCGCTGCGCACGCTCTCGGGCGGCAGTCGCGCCGAACGCGCGACACCGGCCTCCGCGCTCGCGGACGCACCCGCCACGGCCTCCGAACTGAGCGCTGACGAGAAGCGCCTCTCGGGCGCCTTGATGCGCGTGAACCATGTCGGCGAGGTCTGCGCACAGGCGTTGTACCAGGCACAGGCCGTCGCCACGACCAACGTCGGACTGAAGGCGCGGATGGCGCGGGCGGCGCGCGAGGAGATCGACCATCTCGCGTGGACCGAGCAACGCCTGGCCGAACTCGGCGACCGCCCCAGCCTGCTCAACCCGCTGTGGTACGGCGGGGCGTTCCTGATCGGGCTGGCCGCGGGGAGGCTGGGCGACCGCGTGAGCCTGGGCTTCGTCGTCGAGACCGAACGCCAGGTCGAACATCACCTCGAAAGCCACCTGGAACGCCTGCCCGCCGGCGACCTCGCGTCGCGCGCGATCGTCGACCAGATGCGCGTCGACGAGGCCGAGCACGCGGCGGCCGCGCAACTGGCGGGCGGCGTGGAGCTGCCGGCGCCGGTGCGCGGCGCGATGCGGCTGGCCGCCAAGGTGATGACGGGCACCGCGCACTACATCTGACGCGGAGCCGGCGCCGGATCCGCTAGGCCTCCAGGACTTCGAAGCTGGTCGTGACCTCGGCCGTCTTGCCGATCATCACCGTGGCGGAACAATATTTCTCGTGCGACAGCGCGATCGCGCGCTCGACCGCGACCGGCGGCAGCGCGCGTCCGCTGACGCTGAAGTGCAGGTGCAGCTTCGTGAACACCTTGGGATCCTCGTGCGCGCGCTCCGCGGTGGCCTTGACCTGGCAGCCCGTCACGTCGTGCCGGCCGCGCTTGAGGATCAGCACCACGTCGTAGGCCGTGCAGCCGCCGGCGCCGGCGAGCAGCGTCTCCATGGGGCGCGGCGCGAGGTTGCGGCCGCCGCCGTCGGGCGCGCCGTCCATGGTCAGGAGATGGCCGCTGCCGGTTTCCGCCGAGAAGGCCATGCCGGTTTCGGGCAGCCAGTTGATCGTGCAATGCATGGTGTCGAGTCCGGAAAAGAGGGTATCCGTGTCGATTGTGCAACGCCCCAATTGGCACATTGCGCCTCGGGACACTGCAAATCCATGCCAATCTGGTGCACGACCGTGCTTTTTTGCACCTCACACGAGCATTTGGGGCGCCTCCCTACAGAGGAGGGCGAACAGATATTGCGGTGCAACAACCGGTGATATAGACTGACTTCATTGTCGCTGTGGCAAGCCCTCCAAGGCACGGTTCATCGCCTGCCGGAACGCCTCCCGCACCGACCGCAAGTTGTCTCCTCCACCTCCTCAAAACTGGTGGATTCAGGCCCGAAGCTGTGAAGCTCCGGGCCTTTTTCTTGGTCGCGCCGATTTCGCTCCCAGCGTGGCGTTCGTTGTCGCATCGAGAAGCCTGCCCGCGCGGCGGCCCGTATGATCCGGCGGCTCTGCCCAACCCGCGACTGGAGCCCCGATGGCCGCCGCACGCCCCTTGCGTGAATCCCCTTCCGATGCCGACACGGGCCACGCGTCCGGCATTGCGGGAATCGTCGCGAGCCCGGCGCCCGCGGCCCCGCTGTCGAAGGCCGCCCAGGCGATCGCCGGCGCCTACCTGCGACGCATCCTGACCGCGCGCGTGTACGACGTCGCCGTCGAGACGCCGCTGGAACTCGCCAAGAACCTGTCGCGCCGGGTCGGCAACCAAGTGCTGCTCAAGCGCGAGGACACGCAGTCCGTCTTCAGCTTCAAGCTGCGCGGCGCGTACAACAAGATGATCAACCTGGCGCCCGAGGCGCTGCAGCGCGGCGTCATCTGCGCGTCCGCCGGCAACCACGCGCAGGGCGTCGCGCTGAGCGCCAAGCGCCTGGGCGTGCGCGCGGTGATCGTGATGCCGGTGACGACGCCCAAGCTCAAGGTCGACGCGGTGCATGCGCTGGGCGGCGAGGTCGTCCTGCACGGCGACAGCTACTCCGACGCCTACGCCCACGCGCTGCAGGTCGAGCAGGACCAGGGCCTGACCTTCGTGCACCCGTTCGACGACCCCGACGTCATCGCCGGCCAGGGCACCGTCGCGATGGAAATCCTGCGCCAGCACCAGGGCCCGATCGATGCGGTGTTCGTCGCGATCGGCGGCGGCGGACTGATCTCCGGCGTGGCGGCGTACATCAAGGCGCTGCGGCCCGAGATCAAGGTGATCGGCGTGCAGGCGCAGGACTCCGACGCGATGATCCAGTCGGTGAAAAAGGGCAAGCGCGTCACGCTCAGCGACGTCGGCCTGTTCTCCGACGGCACCGCCGTCAAGCTGGTGGGCGCCGAGACCTTCCGCATCACGCGCGCGCTCGTCGACGAGTACGTGACGGTGGACACCGACGCGGCCTGCGCCGCGATCAAGGACGTGTTCCAGGACACCCGCAGCATCCTCGAGCCGGCCGGCGCGCTGGGCGTCGCCGCGATCAAGCAGTACGCGGAGACGCACAAGCTCAAGGGCAAGACCTTCGTCGCCATCACCTGCGGCGCGAACATGAACTTCGATCGCCTGCGCTTCGTCGCGGAGCGGGCAGAGTTCGGCGAGCAGCGCGAGGCGCTCTACGCCGTGACGGTGCCCGAAGAGCGCGGCAGCTTCCGCCGCTTCTGCGAGCTGATCGGGCCGCCCGGCAGCGCGCCGCGCCAGGTCACCGAGTTCAACTACCGCATCTCCGCGGCGGACAAGGCGCACGTGTTCGTCGGCATCTCGATCGCGAAGCGCGACGAGGCCGAGAAGATCGCACGCCACTTCGAGCGCCACGGCTTCCCGACGGCCAACCTGACCGGCGACGAACTCGCCAAGGAACACGTGCGCCACATGGTGGGCGGCCGCAGCGAGCTCGCGCAGGGTGAACGCCTGTTCCGCTTCGAGTTCCCGGAGCGACCCGGCGCGCTGATGCGCTTCCTGAGCTCGATGCATCCGGACTGGAACATCACGCTGTTCCACTACCGCAACCAGGGCGCCGATTACGGCCGCATCCTGGTGGGCCTGGTGGTGCCGGACAAGGACAGCAAGGCGCTCGCGACCTTTCTCGCGACGCTGGCGTTCCCGTGGGTCGAAGAGACCGACAACCCCGTCTACAAGCTGTTCCTGAACTGACTACCAGTGACTGGGCAGCTCGCGCAGGATGCGCAGCCGCCCATCCTCCAGCGAGATGATCGCCGCGTGCTCGAGATCGCGCAGGATGCTGCCGGCCATCTCCTGCGAGCAGCCCAGGCGCTGCGGCAGGTCGATCTCGGCCAGCGGCTCGCGCACGACGCGCGTGCCGTCGAACTGGGCCTGGGCCACCGCGTCGAGCCAGCGCTTCAGGCGCAGGTAAGCATCGTTCATCGCGTACTGGCTCGCGGCCAGCGTGGCGACGCGGGCGCGCTGGATCACCTTGGCGATCAGCTCGAACGCGAACTGGGGCCGCTCGGAGATGTATTGCGTCAGCGTGGCGCGCTCGACGTAGGCACAGGTGGTGTCGGACAGCGCCTCGACGCTGGCCATGCGGGCACCGCCGTCCAGGCCCATCTCGCCGAGATAGTCGCCGGGCCCGAACAGGCCGTAGGTGACGTGGCGGCCTGTGTCCGAACCGGTGAAGGCGCGCAGCTCGCCCGCCAGGATGATCAGCAGCGCGTCGCCACGGTCGCCTTCGTCGAGCACCAGCGAGCCCTTGCGGAAGCGCCGGATCTCGCTGCGCTCGGCCAGCGGTCGCAGGATTTCGGGCAGCGCGTTGTAATCGATGGGGCCGGATTTGCGTGCGGACATTCGGGGGGCTCCTGCGCTGCGGCGGCGCAGCGTGGGGTGCGAGGAAATCGTCGCTTCAGTATCGCTTGTTTGGCCGCGTCGCGTGCAGCCGGCCATGCCCTGTCAACCGCTTTCGAGCGGCGGTATCGCACACCACCCGGCAGCCGGCTCGTCGGCGCGTGTGCGGGCCTGTCGTCCTCGCCGTGCAGCCTGTCGCAGTGCGCTGGCAGGCGATGCAGCGAACCCCCACCATGCGGCCCATCAAGACATCTTCCGGCCCGCCACCCATGAACAAGACCTGTCTGCCCGCCTGGCTCGTGCTCGACGGCGTGTCCTTCGCCTACGGGCGCGGGCCGGCCGTCAACCAGTCGTTGAACCTCACGCTGGGCCCCGGCATCGTCGGACTGCTGGGCCCCAACGGCGCCGGCAAGTCGACGCTGATGCGCATGCTGGCGACGCTGGCGCGACCGCGCAGCGGCCGCATCCTGTGGCGCGGCACGGACATCGCCCGCGAGCCCGACGCGCTGCGCGCGACGCTGGGCTACCTGCCGCAGGACTTCGGCGTCTACCCGGCGTTGTCCGCGCGCGAGTTCCTCACGTTCCTGGCCGCGGTCAAGGGCCTGCCGTCGCGCGCGGCCGCCGGGCGCGTCGACGAGTGCCTGGCGCAGGTCGGCCTGCTCGACGTCGCCGACCGCGCGCTGGCGGGCTACTCCGGCGGCATGCGCCAGCGCGTGGGCATCGCGCAGGCCCTGCTCAACGATCCGCAGCTGCTGGTGGTCGACGAGCCCACCGTCGGCCTGGACCCCGCCGAGCGGCTGCGCTTCCGCCACCTGCTGACCGAGCTGGCGGACGAGCGGCTGGTGCTGCTGTCGACGCACATCGTCTCCGACGTCGAGGCCAGCGCCGCGGCACTGGTCGTGCTGCAGGGCGGCCGCATCGTCTTCGACGGCACGCCACAGGCGCTGGTCGTCGGCGCGCGCGGCCGCGCCTGGGACTGGACCATCGCGCCCGCGCAGCTCGCGGCCGCGCGCAGGAACTTCGTCGTCAGCCAGTCGATGCACCTGGGCGACAGCGTGCAGCTGCGCGTGCTGGGCGATCGTCCGCCCGGCGCCGGCGCAGTGCCGGCGGAGCCCAGTCTGGAGGACGCCTACACCGACCTGCTGGCCCGGGCGACGACGTCGCCGAGCGACCGGGTCGAGGCGGTGGCCTGAAATGAGCGCCACGCTGCCCCTGCCCATCATCGCGCACGGCGCCGCGCCCGCGCGCGGACTCGCGCATGCGTGGCGCATCGCCTGCGCGCTGCTCGTCGCCGACCTGCGCCAGCGCACGCGAAGCCTGCGCTTCTGGATCGTCGCCCTGGCCATCACCGTCGCCGGCTGGTGGTGCCTGCCGCCGGTCGACGCCGGCTACATGATCGTCGCGATCGGCGACCACCATCGCGGGTTCTACTCGAGCGCCTGGATCGGCATGGTGCTGGCGATGATGTCGCTGCTGTGGGGCCTGGTCGGCTTCTACCTGGTGCGCGGCACGGTGCAGCGCGACTTCGAGACGCGCGTCTGGCAGCTGCTGGGCACGAGCTCGATGCGGCGCAGCGCGTACCTGCTGGCGAAGTGGGCGAGCCATGTCGCGGTGATGGGCGGGCTGCTGGGCGCGACGCTGATCGTCGGCCTCGTCGCCCAGCTCGTGCGCGCCGAGGACCGCCACGTCGACCTGTGGGAACTGGTCAAGCCGAGCCTGTTCATCGCGCTGCCGACGCTGGCCTTCAGCGCCATGCTGGCGATCTGGTTCGACGTGATCCCGCTGCTGCGGCGCACCGCCGGCAACATCGCGTTCTTCTTCGTGTGGATCGCACTGCTGACGACCGGCCCCGCGGGCATCCAGCACGACCAGGCCGCGCGGGCGGCGGACGCGGTGGCGCCCATCGAGCAGCCGTGGACCAGCGACCTGCCCGCGATGCGCGTGATGCAGTGGTCCATCGAACACCAGGTCGCGCGCGGCCTGCCGGACAAGACGCGCCTGGAAGGCTTTTGCATCGGCTGCGGCGGCACCACGGCGCCCGCCGCGCGCTTCGCCTGGACGGCCTGGGAGGTGCGCGGCGCCGTGTTGTGGGGGCGCATGCTGTGGCTCGCGGCGGCGATCGCCGGCGTGCTGCTCGCCGTCCCGCTGCTCGACTGGGCCGCGGCGCGCGTCGCGGCCCCGAGCGCCGCGGGCCACCAGCGCGCGCCGCGTTCGCTGCGCTGGCTGCGCGCGCTGCTGCGGCCGCTGCAGGGCACGGCGACGGGCGCGCTGGTCGCCGCGGAGGTCCTCATCGTGCTGCGCATGCGCCCGCTGTGGTGGTGGGCGGCGTGGCTGCCGCTGTGGGGCCTGCAGCTGTTCGGGCCGCGCCATGCAGTGGCGCTCGCGATGCTCGGCGGCTGGACGCTGCTGCTCGACGTCTTCTCGCGCACCGGCCTGCGCGATCGCGAGCACCGCACGCTCGATCTCGTGGCCACGGCACCCGGTGCGCATCGCCGGCTGCTGCTGGCGCGCGCCACGATGGCCATCGGCCTCGCCTGGCTCGCCGTGGCGCCCGGGCTGCTGCACGAGTCCTTCGCACATCCGACGATGACCACAGCAGCCGTCGTGATCGCCGCATCCATCGCGCTGTGGGGATTGGCATCTGCGGCGCTGACGCGCAGCAGCCGCCCGTTCGAACTGGTGTTCATCGTCGTCGCCTACGCCACCACGCAAGGCGCGCACTGGCTCGACGCGGGCGCGCTCGGCAACGGCGTGACGCTGACGCATCTGTCCGGCATCGCCCTCGCCGCGGCGATCCTGGCCGTCAGCCTCCGAGTCGATCGGCCAGGAACGCGACGAATGCCTTGACGCGGGCCGGCTGCAGCCGCGACGACATCACGGCGTGCACCGGCAACGGCGCCATGGCCCACTGCGGCAGCACGCGCACGAGACGCCCGTTGGCGAGCGCGTCGCGCACCAGGTCGGGCGTCAGCGCGGCGATACCCATGCCGCGCTCGGCGAGCAGGCGCGTGAGGCCGTGGTTGTTGACCATCACGCGGCCGTGCACGGCCACGTCGACGGCGACGCCGTCGCGCTCGAGCCGCCAGCGCGCCTGCATGCGCGGCGCGCGCAGCAGCAGGCCCTCGTGCCCGGCGAGGTCGTCGGGATGCGACGGCGTGCCGCGCAGGTCCAGATAGGTCGGCGACGCGAACAACGCGCGCTCGGCAAAGCCGACGCGGCGCACGACGAGCTGGTCGCCCTTGACCTCGCCGAGCCGGATCGCGACGTCCACGTGATCGCCCACCAGGTCGGCGTTGCGCGACGACAGGTCGACGTCCAGCGTGATGCCCGGAAACTGGCGCGCGAACTCCGGCAGCAGCGGCCCGATCACGTAGACGCCGAGATCGACGGGCATCGACAGGCGCAAGTGCCCGCCGGGCCGCGTCGCGGTCTCGCGCAAGGCCTCCTGCGCCAGCCGCGCCTCGTCGGCCAGGTGCGCGCAGCGCTCGAAGTAGCGCGCGCCGGCCTCGGTCAGCTCGACGCGGCGCGTGGTGCGATCGAACAGGCGCACGCCGAACTCGCGCTCCATCGCCGCGATGCGGCGCGACAGCGTCGCCACCGGCACGCCCAGCTGCCGCCCTGCCGCGCTGAAGTTCTTCGCGCGCGCCACCTCGACGAACAGCGTCATGTCGTGCAACGCGGAGAGATCGCTCATGGCGGGTACTTTATTCCATGAATGGAAAGATCAATCCCGGCGCTGCGGCTTCTCCTCGAGGCCGCAAAGGCTGACCATGCAGTCACCCCAAGCCAACCCTCTTGAAGGAGATCTCCATGAAAGCCATCCGCCTCCACGCCTTCGGCGCTGCCGACCAGCTTCATCTGCAGGACGTCCCAACGCCCGTCGCCGGCCCGCGCGAGGTGCTCGTGCGCGTCGTCGCCGCCGGCGTCAATCCGATCGACTGGAAGATCCGCTCTGGCGGCATCGCCGCGCTGTTCGGGATCAGCCCGCCCGTGACGCTGGGCTGGGACGCCTCCGGCGTCGTCGCGGCCGTCGGCACCGAGGTCGACGCGTTCAAGCCCGGCGACGCCGTGTTCTTCTTCGCCGATTTCGCACACGGCGGCACGTATGCGGAATTCGTCGCCGTCGACGCCGCGCAGGTCGCGCTGAAGCCGCGCACCGTGTCGTTCGCCGAGGCCGCCGCGATCCCCACGCCGGCGCAGGCCGCCTGGCGCGCCGTGTTCGAGATCGCCGACGTGCGGCCCGGGCAGAGGGTGCTGATCCACGGCGGCGGCGGCCCGCTCGGCAGCGTCGCCGCGCAGCTCGCCCGTCACGCGGGCGCGCACGTGACCCTCACCGCGGGCGACGCGTCGATCGCGATCGCGCGCGCCACCGGGGCCGACGAGGTCATCAACTACCAGCGCCAGGACTTCGCGGCGCTGGTGCGCGACGTCGACGTCGTGATCGACACCGTCGGCGGCGCCGTGCAGGAGGCCTCGTGGGGCGTGCTGAGCAAGGGCGGCGTGCTCGTCGCCACCGCGGTGCCGCCGTCAGCCGAACGCGCCGCCGCGGCCGGCGTGCGCGCGGAGATGCTGCAGACGCCGCCGCGCGGCGGCGTGCTCGCCAAGATCGCCGAGCTGGTCGACGCGGGCCGCCTGCGCGTGGCGGTGTCGCACGAGTTCGCGCTGGCCGATGCCGCGCAGGCGCACCGGCTCGGCGAAAGCGGACAGGCGCGCGGCAAGATCGTGCTGCACGTCGGCCTGCCTTCGGCCTAGTTCGCCGGCTTCTTGTTGTAGCGCGCGGCCGCTTCCGCGGAAGCTTCCTCGAACGAGTGCACGACGAGATCCAGCGACTCGTCGGCGGCCGGGAACTCGCCCTCGGGCAGGAAGCCGGCGAAGACCGCCTCCGAAAAGCGCTCGCGCAGCCCGGGCAGCACCGGCTCGACGCGCTGCCATTCCTCGTCGGGATAGGCGCTCACGATGATCATCATGGCCACGCCGCCGGCAGTCGCGCCCGGCGGCGGCCCCTTGGCCAGGTCTTCCAGCGAGATGTGGCGCGCGTCGATGTCCTGCGTGCGCAGGATGCGCACCAGCAGCTCGGTGACCAGGTCGTCGCGCATCGAGCCGAGCCCGATGCACAGCGCGACCGAACCCGGCGCCACCGCCAGCGGCCCCTGCCACGGCCCGATCGCCTTCTCGCGCTGGTGGCGCAGGTGCGCGCCGATGCTGGGCTCGTCCAGCACCGAGCCGCGACGGCTGCGGAACGACGGCCGGCAGGCGTCGGTGCCCAGCGCCTCGATGACGCGGGCGACCGTGCTCTTGACCGTCGCCTGCTGCTGCGGCGTGATGCTGTGCTTGCCGAGATCGGCGCTGGCCAGCTGCAGCGCCGGGATCAGGATCTTGTCGCAGTAGCGCGCGAACGATTTGCGCTTGAGATAGACGTGCGCAGCCGCGACGATCTCCTCGTGGTCGCCCGACATCGCGCGCTGGTAGAAGCGTTCCGACATCGACAGCGCAGGCGTGTCGCCCAGCAGCACGTCGAGGAAGCTCAGGGCCTTGATGTGGCGGCCCGCCACCACCAGGCACAGCGTCAGCGGCGTCGACACGAGCAGGCCGATCGGGCCCCAGATCCAGCTCCAGAAGATCGCCGCCACCACCACCGACAACGGCGACAGCCCCGTGCTGTGGCCGTACAGCTGCGGCTCGACGACTTGCGACGCGACAAGCTCGACCGCCGCGAACAGCCCCAGCAGCTCGAAGACCAGCGTCCAGCCCGGATCGACCGCCGCGGCCAGCAGCGCGGCGCTGCCGGCCGCGATGAACACGCCGACGTAGGGCACGAAGCGCAGCAGCGTCGTCAGCACGGCCCACAGCACGCCGTGCGGCAGCCCGATCAGCATCAGCCCCAGCCAGATCGCGACGCCGACGCCCACGTTGACCGCCAGCTGCGAGACGAAGAAGCGCGACAGCCGCTCGCCGGCGTCGTTGAAGGCCTGCGTGGTGCGGCGGATGTCGGAGCCGCCCAGCAGCCGGATGAAGCGATCGCGCAGCGACTCGTGCTCCAGCAGCACGAACACCATCACGATCAGCACGATGCTCGCGCGGCCCAGCGGCCCCCAGATCGACGAGAACAGGTGCGAGACGATTTCCACCGGCGTCTGCGCGCGCGGCCGGATCTCCACCGGCACCGCGCCCGACGGCGTCAGCGGCGCGCCCTCCAGCGTGGCGCGCGCCGGGGCCGACGCGGCGCCGGCCTCCTCGCCGAGACGGCTCATCATGCGGCCCGTCTCGCCCTGCAGCACGCGGCTCGTCGTCACGTCCTGCACGGTCTTGAGCTTGTCGCGGATCGTGTTCTCGTACTGCGGCAGGCTCTCCGCCATCGCCACGACCTGCGACACGATCATCCCCGCCAGCCCGCCCACGAGCACGGTCAACACGGCCACCGCGCCCAGCACCGCGGGCACCTGCGAGCGCACCACGCGGCGCAGCTTGCGCACGAGCGGCGCGATCAGCAGGCTCAGGATCACGGCCAGCGTGATCGGCACCAGCACCTCGCGCCCGAAATAGAGCAGCCCCAGCACGACCGCGGCGTTGACGAGGCCGCCGGCATGGAACTTCGTCGGCTGGGTCGTCGGAGCGGGCGATGCGGGCGGCGGAGGCGTCACGGATGGCTTTCGGTGCAGGTCGGCAAGTTCGCCGAGCTTAGCGCCGAAAGACTGACCGCCCTCTTTCAACGGACATCTCACACCTTGTACTGGTTGCCGACCGCCGCGCCGTACATCGCCGGATCGCTCGTCGAGTCGGCGCCGGTTTCCATGCGGCCCGCGAAGCGGCGGCTGTAGTCGGCCTGGCCGTTCACGCGCACGCTGAAGTCGTACCAGCCGCTGCTGGACGCCAGCGGCAGCCTGACCATCGACGTGCCGTGCGCGGCCACCGACAGCGTCGCCGGCGCCGCCGGGTAGTACGCATTGGCGGCGAGCGAGAACGTCGCCGCCACCGGACCGTTGTTGGTCAGCTGGACCCGCAACTGCCGGCCCGCGGCGTCGTAGCTCAGCACGACGTCGGGATTGGGCTGGCCGGCCGAGGCGACGCGGCGCGCATTGCCGGTGAAGTGGCGATGGAAGCCGTTGGGCGCCAGCACCCACAGGTCGTACGCGCCCGACGCGAGCGGTGCCCAGGTGTCGCTGAGCGTCTTGCCGGCCTCGACCGTGTAGCGGCGCGGGATCGCGGTCAGGTTGTTGCGGTCGTAGACGTGGAACACCGCGGCCTGCGTGCCGGCGTTGGCGAACGTCAGCCGCAGCGCGGTCGTGCCCAGGCTGGTCGTGCGGGTGACGACCGTGGCCGTCGCGTGGAGCGCGTACGGCAGCGCGCGCGACGGCTTGATGCCCCGGGCCTGCAGCGGCAGCACCGGCGTCGGCGCGACCGTCGGCGTGATCGTCTTGCCGAGCGCGCGGCTGGCGGCGTCGCGCGCCGTCGTGTCCGGCAGCGACGAGATCAGGTCGGCGTCGTTGGGCGTCGCGAAGTTGAAGCAGGTCGTCAGGTCGCCCACCACCGCGCGGCGCCACGCGCTGATGTTGGGCTCCATCACGCCGAAGCGCTTCTCGATGAAGCGGATCGTCGAGGTCTGGTCGAACACCTGCGAGTTGACCCAGCCGCCCTTGCTCCACGGCGAGATGATGTACATCGGCACGCGCGGGCCGAGGCCGAACGGGTGGTGCTTGTACGGGTCGACCGTGGTGATGCCGCCGTCGGCGTCGCCGAGGTATTCGTCGGACGCGTCCACCGTGCTGGCGCCGGCGAGCTGGGCCTGCGTCGGGTCGGCGTTCCACGTGACGTAGGACGGCGGCGCCGGCGGCGCGGCGTGGTCGAAGAAGCCGTCGTTCTCGTCGAAGTTGATGATCAGGACGGTCTTGCTCCACACGTCCGGATTGGCGGTCAGGGCGTCCAGCACCCGGGCGATGTAGGCCGCGCCCTGCGCCGGACTCGATGCGCCCGGATGCTCGGAGCCCGACGACGTCGCGCAGATCCACGACACCGCGGGCAGCGTGCCGGCGATCACGTCGGCCTTGAGCAGGTCGAGGTCGCGCGTCTTGATGCCCTTCTCGTACAAGGCCTGCTGGCGCGGCGTGCGCGCGGGCGACACGGTCGGCGTGCTGGCCGCGTTGGCGTCGCGGAAGCTCTTGAAGCCGAGCAGCGAGTTCAGCGCGTAGAACTCGACCTCCTCGTTCTGGTAGACCTGCCACGACACGCCCGCATCCTCCAGGCGCTCCGCATACGTCCTCCAGGTATAGCCGCTCTTGACCGCGCCGTTGGTGAGCGCGTTGTAGCTGTTGTCCATCGCCGGGCCGTTGAAGATGCCCGGGCGGGTCGGGTCGTCATGGCCGTGGTTGGTGCCCGTGAAGAAGAAGCAGCGGTTCGGGTTGGTGCCGCCGGTGAACGCCGAGTGGTTGTCGTCGCAGATCGTGAACGCGTCGGCGAGCGCGAACTGGAACGGGATGTCCGCCTGCGTGTAGTACACCATCGACGGATTGTTCTTGTACTGCGGCCAGTTCGACAGCCGGCCGTGATCCCACGCCAGCTGCGCGTCCGGATACAGGTGCGGGGTATCGGCCGTGCGGATCAGCGCGAAGTTGACGGACGTGTCGTTGTGCTGCGGCGCGAGCACCTTCGGGTTGCTGCCCGTCGCCGTGTCGTTGCGCTGGTACCAGACGGTCCTGCCCGCCAGCAGGTCCGTGTCGGGCACGGGGATCGGGAACGGATCGGCAAAGCCGCGTACGCCGGCCATCGAACCGAAGTAGTGGTCGAACGAGCGGTTCTCCTGCATGAAGCAGACGATGTGCTCGACGTCCTGCAGCGTGCCGGTGCGATCGTTGGCGCGGATCGCGAGCGCGCGGGCGATCGCGGGCGGGAAGGCGCCCAGCGCGGCGGTGGAGCCGGCGGCGGTGGCGACGGCACGGAGGAAGTGGCGGCGGTCGAGAGTCATGGCGTGGCGTTCCAGCGTGGAGTGTGAGGCCGGGCGCTTCAGGCGCGGCGCCGGGCGACGACGAGCGCCAGTAGCCCGCAGGCCATCAGCGCGGTCGAGCGGACTCGGGCACCGCGGCGGAGAACGTCAGGGCCTGAACCTTAGACACGGGGCGTGACGAAACAGCGACGGATTCGTGTTACCGCTCCATGACTACCCACGCCAGGATCTCCGCCGCGTTCGCGAACTCGTCGCACGAGCGCACCGGGATGGCCGAATGCCGCTCGCGCCACAGCCGCGCAAGCGTCGTGCCAGGGCCGACTTCCAGCACGACGTCGGGGCGGCGTTCGGCGACGGTGTCCATGCAGGCGTCCCAGCGCACGGGGGTCGCGACCTGCTCGGCCAGCACGCGTCGCACCTCGGCGACATCGCGCACCACGGCGCCCGTGATGCCGGCCACCCACGCGACGCGCGGCGCATGCCAGCGCGCCTGCGCGAGTGCCTGCGCCAGTACCGGCACGGCCTCACGCATCGCACTCGTGTGCGAGGCCACGCGCACGCCCAGCGGCGTGGTCTTCGCGCCGAGCGCGGCCAGGTGCGCCGCGGCCTCGGCCAGCGCGGCGGTCGCGCCGCCGACGACGCAGCGACGCTCGCCCGTGCGAATCGCGATCTCGAGGCCCCAGCGCGCGCAGGCCGCCTCGACGTCGCCAGGATCGACGTCCGACACGCCGAGCAGGCCGGCCGCGCCATCGGCGGCGCAGGCGTCCATCGCGGCGGCACGCTGCACCGCGAGCGTCATCGCGTCATCCGGCTGCAGCATCCCCGCGGCAGCGCAGGCCCCGAGCTCGCCCACGCTGTAGCCGGCGACAGCCACCACGCGCGGCAGCCCCGGCGCCAACGCCGTCCACGCGGCCACGCAGGTGCCGGTGACGAGCGGTTGCGCGACGGCGTTGGACTGCGACCAGGCCGTGTCGGACGTGCGTGCCCGCCAGCCGCTGCCGAGCACCTCCGCCATCCGCGCCAGCACCGGCCGCGCGGCGGCGTCGGACTCGAGCCAGGGCAGCATCGCCGGGTGCTGCGTGCCCTGGCCGGGGAACAGCAGCGCGACGCTCATCGCGCGGCGACGTCGTGCAGGCGCTCCACGCGCTCGACCCAGCAGGCCGCGGCCAGCAGGTCGGCGGCGCCGCCGGGCGACAGGCGTCGTTCGACGAGGGTGGCGTGCACGCGGGCCGCGCGCGACGGCGCATCCGCGACCAGGCCGCCGCCCTCGGCGAGGAAGCTGCGCGCGAGTCCCTGCGCATCACGCAGACCTTGCAAGCCACCGCGATGGACGAGGTTGGTGTCGTCCAACTGCGCCATCGCCGCGAACAGCGCGTGCAGCTTCGCGCCGCGATCGTCGGCACCGGCGCGGCGCGCGGCGCGCAACGCCGGCAGCACGTGATCGAACAGCGTCGGCAGGCCTTGCGCCGCCTCCTCGGACGCGCTGCGCAGGCCATGCGCGCGCGCCGCGCGGGCGCCGTGCGTGGCCGACGCGCGTCGCGCGCGCGACGCGAGCGCGTCGCCCCAGCGTGCGAGCAGCATGCCGCGCAAGTTCGTCGCGTCGCACGTCAGATCCGAGGCGCGCACCGCGCCCGCGGCGGCGCACAGCAGGCCCAGCGTGAAGATCGCGCCGCGATGCGTGTTGACGCCGCCGGTCGCGCGCAGCATGCGGGCTTCGGCTTCGATGCCCAGTGCCTCCAGAGGCTCGAAGACCGCGCTGCGCGCGCCCTGAGCGGCGACGCGCGGGAAGAAGTGGCGTAGCGCGAAGAGGCTGCGCAGGAAGGTGCTGGCGTCCATGTCGTCGTGGCTGCCGGCATCGGCGAACGACACCAGGCCCGGCTTGGGCTCCAGCGCAAGCTCGTCGTACAGCGACGCGATGGCCGCACGGCCCAGCGCCGCGTGAAACGCGCTCGCGTCGTCCCGCGTCGCGGCCGCGGACGAGCTGCGCAGGGCGAGCGCGGTCATGCGAGCCTCGCTTCGAAACCTTCGAGCGCCACGCCGCGCAGCCGCTTGACCAGCACCTGCGCGACGCGTCCCTGCCGGTGATCGCGCCATTCGCGCCAGGCGACGGCGGCGCCGTCGGGAAACAGCAGCTCGCCATCGAGCCGCGGGCCGTCCCACGCCGACGACGAGAGCGTGTGCGCGACCTCGTCGGCCTGCGCGCTCGAACTCACCGGCAGCAGCAGGTCGAGATCGGACGCCGCGTGCACGTAGGCCAGCCGCGTCAACGCCTGCCAGCCGTAGCCGCCGTAGACGCGCGCGGCGCAATCGCTCGCGGCCAGCGCCGCGACCAGCGAGCGCCACGTCGCCGCGAGGCCTCGCGGCAGCAGGCGCGTCGCCGCATCGGCGTTGGGAAACTCGTCGAGGAACAGCACGTCGCGCGGCGCCACGGCCACGGCAAGACGGCGGCGCCGAAAACGGGACGGCGCGGGCAGGCCCGTCGCCAGCGTGTCGTCGCACGACGGCGGCTGGCGCGTGACGACCAGCGGCAGGCCGCGCGCGGCCCACAGCGCCAGGCAGGCGCGCGCGTCGGCGTCCCACGGCGACTCGAATACGTGCACCCAGCCCTGGGCGGACAACCGCACCAGTTGCTGGCGATGCAGCCCCGTCGGCAGCCGTGCGGCCGAGGGGGCGGCGAGCTCCAGCTGCGCCATCACGCCTCCAGCACGCGCCGGATCACGTCGGCGGCGACGCGGCGGCCGCCGCGCTGCGCGCCCTCTTCCGCGCGCCGATCCGAGGTATCGCGGTCGGCCAGCGCGGCGCGCAATCCCGCGGCGAGGTCGCCGTCCCACAGCGAGCGCACGCCGCCCATCGCCACGTAGTTCGCGACACCCGGCGCGAAGACGGGGTTGGTCAGCGACAGCGACTCGAGCAGCTCCTCGGACAGCTTGGTCACGCGCGCCATCGCCGGCACGCGCATGACGCGGATCTCGGCCTCGGGCAGCGCGTGGCACGCGTCGGCCATCAGCCCCGACGTGATGAATCCGCCGGACAGCGCCTGGTCGTAGACGAGGCCGATCACCGGATGGCCGTTGCGGCGCGCGAGATCGAGGCAGCAGCCGAGGTGCGCCATCGCGCGATGGATGCCCAGCAGCTCGTCGCGGCGGCGCAGCTTCTGGCCCTGCGTGTCGACCAGCAGCAGCAGCGGCCGGCCGGGCGACTCGCCTGTCGTCGCGAGCACCGCGCGCGCCTGGCGCAGCGCGAGATCGACGCCCACCGCGGCGTGGTTCGTGGTGCCGACGATCGCGATCGTCGCGCCGTCGAACGTGGCCGTGCCGCCGAGGAAATCGCCGTCGGCGACGATGTCGTGATCGTCCCCGAACAGGCGCGAGGCCACGCCTTCCCAGTCCATCACGCGCCTCCGTTGGCGAGCGGCGCGACGGCCGCGGGACGCAGCACGCGCACGGCGGCGGCGTCGAGGTCGGGCACGGCGCGCGCGTCGGCGACGCCCAGCAGCGTCCACAGCTCGATCGCGTCGGCGCCTTCGCCCGCGATGGCGGTGCGCCACTGCAGCAGCATCGACTCCTGCTGCAACGCGGCCAGCGTCATCGGTCGATGCACGTCCAGCGCCGCGATGGCCGCGGCACGGAACGCGGCCGGGTCGTCCTCGACCAGCACGTCGCAGTCGCCGGTCAGCCAGCGGTGCTTGCCGCCGGTCGTGCGCCACACCAGCGCGCGGTCGCGCGAGTCGAACTCGCCGGCGCCGTTCGACGACTCGATCACCTCGGGGCCCGACATCGCGTGGCGCGCAATGTCGCTCATCACGACCGTGTCGGCGCAGCGCGCGACGATGCCCATGCCGCCGAAGCAGCCGTTGGCTCCGCCGATCAGCATCACGGTCGCGATGCCGGCAGCGCGCGCGTCGAGCAGCGCGCGCATCACCTCCGAGACCGCGATCAGGCCGGCGTTGGCCTCGTGCAGCCGCACGCCGCCGGACTCTGCCAGCAGCACCACCGCATCGGGCCGGTCGCGCAGCGCGCGCCGCAGCAGGCCGACCAGCTTCGCGCCGTGCACCTCGCCGACGCCGCCGCCCATGAACTCGCCCTCCTGCGCCGCGACGAAGATCGCGCGGCCCGACAGCGTCGCGCGGCCGATGGCGACGCCGTCGTCGAACGCTGCGGGCACGCCCAGCTGCGCGAGGTGCGGGCTCGTCACGCGATCGGACGGCGGCAGCCATTCGTGGAAGCTGCGGTCGTCGACGATCGCCGCCAGGCGCTGGCGCGCCGACATCTCCGCGAAGCTGGCGCTGTTCATGGCGGCGCTCCCCAGACCGCCGACATCGCCTGGTCGAGCCGCAGGCTGACGACGGCCGGCGTGGCGCCCATGTCGTGGATGCTCACCGTGACGCCCGCGATGCCGTGCCGCGCGTGGAAATCGCGCAAGACAGCCTCCCAGATCGCGCCGAAGCCGCGCGCGGAGGTGTCGACGTCGACGCGGCACGCCGCCCCCGGCGCGGACTCGACCAGCACCTCGAGATTGCCCGATGCGACGACGCCCACCAGGGCCGGCTCGAACGGCGCCAGCACGCGGCCGCCGTCGAATTCGAAATGCAGGGTTTCCATGCCGGTCATCGCGCTGTCCTCGTCACCAGTTGCGGAAGCGCCGCGGCGGCTGGTACAGGCCGCCCGAGGCGCGCACGAGGTCGCGCATCGACCGCGCGGCCAGCAGGTTGCGCGTGGCGTCGCGCGGGTCGATGCCGAGGTCGGCGGGACGCCGGATCACGCCGCGCGCGCGCAGCTTCTCGACCATCGCGCGGTCGCGCTTCTGGCCCGCGGGCGTGAAGCCGGCGACGCCACGGATGGCCTGCTCGCGCTCCTGGTCGTCGCGGCACAACAGCAGGTTGGCGATGCCTTCCTCGGTGAGCACGTGCGTCACGTCGTCGCCGTAGATCATGATCGGCGGCAGCGGCATCTTCGCCTGCTCGGCGAGCTTCCACGCGTCCAGCGTCTCGACGAACGCGGGCTGCATGTGCTCGCGGAAGGTCTCCACCATCTGCACAACCAGCTTCTGCCCGCGCGGCGTGCCGCGCACGCCGGGCAAGCCGTCGCGCGCCTCGCGGCCGGCCTTCAGCCAGGCCTCGCTGGCGTGGCGGCGTCCGCGTGCGTCGGCGCCCATGTTGGGCGCGCCGCCAAAGCCGGCGATGCGGCCCAGCGTGGCCGTGGAGCTGTTGCCCATCATGTCCATCTGCAGCGTCGAGCCGATGAACAGGTCGCACGCGTAGTGGCCCGCGGCCTGGCAGAACGCGCGGTTGCTGCGCAGGCTGCCGTCCGGGCCGGTGAAGAAGACGTCGGGCCGGGCGCGGATGTAGTCCTCCATGCCCAGCTCGGAGCCGAACGAGTGCACCGACCCGACCCAGCCGGCCTCGATCGCCGGGATCAGTGCCGGGTGCGGATTGAGCGCCCAGTGGCGGCAGATCCTGCCCTTCAGCCCGAGGCGCTCGCCGTAGGTCGGCAGCAGCAGCTCGATGGCCGCGGTGTCGAAGCCGATGCCGTGGTTGAGCGACTGCACGCCGTACTCCGCGTAGATGCCCTTGATGGCCATCATCGCCATCAGCACCTGGATCTCGGAGATCTGCGCCGGGTCGCGCGTGAACAGCGGCTCGATGAACGCCGGCTCGGGCGCGCGCACGACGAAGTCGATCCAGTCGGACGGGATGTCGATACGGGGTAGCGTATCGACGATCTGGTCGACCTGCGCGACGACGATGCCGCTCTTGAACGCCGTGGCCTCGACGATCGCCGGCGTGTCCTCGGTGTTCGGCCCGGTGTAGAGATTGCCCTGCGCATCGGCCGCCTGCGCGGCGATCAGCGACACCTTGGGCGTCAGGTCGATGAAGTAGCGGCCGAACAGCTCGAGGTAGGTGTGGATCGCGCCGATCCGCAGCTTGCCCGCGCCCAGCAGTTGCGCCAGCCGCAGCGACTGCGGGCCGGAGAACGAGAAGTCGAGCTTGCTCGCGATGCCCAGCTCGAAGACGTCGAGATGCTCGGGCAGCGACAGCACCGACTGCACCATGTGCAGGTCGTGCACGCGCTCGGGCGACACCTGCGTCAGCGCGCGCGCGAGGAAGTCGGCCTGCTTCTGGTTGTCGCCCTCGAGGCAGACGCGGTCGCCCGGCTCGATCAGCGCCTCGAGCAGCGCGACGATCGCGCCGTCATCGACGGTCTTCGCATGCACGCCCGCGAGCGCGGCCGCGCGCGCGAGACGCGCCGCGCGATTGGTGCGCTGGCGTGTCCACGGCGAGTCGGCGACGGTGGTCATTTCACTTGGGCGCCAACGGGCCCATCACGAGGTCGGGCAGCGCGGTGGCGATCGCCGGGAAGGCCGAGATCACGACCACGGTCAGCAGCATCAGGATGACGAACGGGATGATGCCGCGGATGATGGCGCCGAGAGGGATGTCGGGTGCGATGTTCTTGATCACGAAGATGTTCAGGCCCACCGGCGGGTGGATCAGGCCGGTCTCCATCACGATGGTCATCACGACGCCGAACCAGACGAGGTCGAAGCCCGCGGCCTTGAGCGGCGGCAGGAAGATCGGCGACGTCATCAGGATGATGGACACCGGCGGCAGGAAGAAGCCCATCACGATCACCAGCAGCAGGATCGCGGCCAGCAGCATCCACTTCGACAGTGCGAGCGAGACGATCCACTGCGCCATCGACTGGCTGATGTGCAGGTAGCTCATCACGTACGAGAACAGCAGCGACATGCCGATGATGAACATCAGCATCGTCGACTCCTTCAGCGTCGCCGACAGGATGGGCGCGATGTCGCGAAGGCGCCAGACGCCGTAGATGATCGCGATCAGCACCAGCGCGAGCAGGCTGCCGAGGCCGGCCGTCTCGGAGGGCGTCGCGAAGCCGCCGTACAGCGCCACCATCACGCCGGTCAGCAGGATCAGGAACGGCAGCACGCGCGGCAGGATCGAGAAGCGCTGGCTCATCGTGAAGTGCTCGTCGAGCAGCAGCGGCGACGGCGTGCCGTCGGCTTCGAACTGGCGCTTGGCCGCGCGGTATTCGCGCTGGTAGTTGATCGCGGCCCACAGCGCGAACAGCACGACCAGCAGCACGCCCGGCCCGATGCCCGCGAGGAACAGCCGGCCGAGAGACTGCTCCGCCGCGACCGCGTACAGGATCATCGTCACCGACGGCGGCAGCAGGATGCCCAGCGTGCCGCCGGCGGCGATGATGCCCGCCGCGAAGCCGGGCGAGTAGCCGCGCCGGCGCATTTCCGGAATGCCCGCGCTGCCGATCGCCGAGCAGGTGGCGGGGCTCGAGCCGGCCATCGCCGCGAACAGCGCGCAGGCGAACACGTTGGCGATGCCCAGGCCGCCCGGGATGCGGCCCATCCACACGTGCATCGCCGCGTACAGATCCTGCCCAGCGCGCGTACGCCCGATCGCCGAACCCTTGAGGATGAACAGCGGGATCGACAGCAGCGTGATGCTGGACATCTCCTCGTAGACGTTCTGCGTGACGGTGTCGAGCGACGACGCCGGCATGAAGAAGGCCATGAACAGCACGCCCACGCTGCCCAGCGAGAACGCGATGGGCATGCCGGAGAACATCACCACCAGCGTGACGAAGCCGAACAGCAGGCCGAGCACGAGCATCGACATCAGGGGTTCACTTTCAACGGTCGGACCTTGTTGGCGCTGACCACCACCTGCACGGCGAGCTGCAGCGTCAGCAACAACATGCCCAGCGACATCAGCAGGTAAGGGATCCACAACGGCGGCGCCCACGAGGACGACGTCGTCTGCCCTTCGGCCCAGGCCTCGTGCAGCAGCGTGCACGACTTCCACGCGAAGAACGCGCAGAACACCATGCAGCCGACATCGACGAGCAGGATGCGCACGCGGTTCACGCTCTCCGGCAGCAGCGACGACACCGCCTCGATGCCCACGTGGCCGCGGATCGCCTGCACGAACGCGCTGCACAGGAAGGTCGCGCCGACCAGGCAGAACACCGAGGCCTCGTCCTGCCAGTCGGTCGACGCGTGCAGGAAGTAACGGGTGACGACGCTGGACGTTAGGATCAGCGCCGCCGCGAGCAGCGCGATCATGCCCAGCACCATCACGCCGCGGTTGACGACGATCAGCGCGCGCGCCAGCGGCAGCAGCCAGCGCGGCGTCGCCGGGTCGATGTGCTGGTGCAGGCCGGCACCGGCCGGCGCTGCCGCCAGGCCGACGGGAACTTGCGGCAGGTCGATGGTCATTGGCAACCTCCGCCTGCGGCTGCGGGGCGAGCGCCTTCGGGCGGCCGGGCGTCGCTCACAGCAGCTTCTGCGCGGCGGTGATCAGCGCCTTGCACGTGTCGTTGTGCTCGGCATAGTCCTTCCAGGCCGTGGCCTTGGCGATCGCCTGCCACTTGCCGAGGGTGGCGTTGTCGATGTCGTAGCACTTGGCGCCGGCCTTGGTGTACACGTCGGCCACGATCCTGTCGTCGGCGCGCGCGGCCTCGGTGGCGAACTTCTCCTGCTCGGCGCCGACGGCCATGATGATGTCCTGGTGCGCCTTCGGCAGCTTGTAGAAGACCTCCTTGGAGATCATCAGCGGTTCGAACATGAACCAGTAGGCCTTGTTGCGCGCCGTGGTCAGGTGCTTGGCGATCTCTTCCAGCTTGAACGAGATGAAGCTCGTGGACGACGTCATCGCCGCCTCCATCGCGCCGGTCTGCATCGCGGCATAGATCTCGTTGGACGGCAGCGAGATGACCGAGGCGCCGGCCTCCTTCAGCATCATGTCCATCTCTCGGCTGCCGCCGCGCACCTTCATGCCCTTGGCGTCGGCCGGCGCCACCAGGGGCGCGTTCTTGCTCGCGACGCCACCGCCCTGCCAGATCCAGCTGACCACCAGCACGCCCTTGTCGTCCAGCGTCTTCGCAAGCAGCCTGCCGACCTCGGCCGTCTTCCACGCGGTGCCGACCTCGTAGCTGGGCACCAGCGCGGGCATCAGGCCGATGTTGGTCTCGGGCACCTCGCCGCCGGCGTACGACAGCGGCACCAGCGACAGGTCCAGCGCGCCCTTGCGCATCGCCGAGAACTGCGAGTTCGTCTTCATCAGCGACGAGCCGGGATAGACCGCCGCCTTCAGCGCGCCGTTGCTGCGCTTCTCGATGTCGGCCGCGAAACGGCGGCACAGGCGGTCGCGGAAATCGCCCTCGGCGATGGTGCCGCTGGGGAACTGGTGCGAGATCTTGAGGGTGCCGGCCTGGGCCAGCGCGCCGGCCGCGAACGGCGCCGCCATCGTCCCGCCAAGGGCCTGCACGACCGCGCGTCGAGTGAGTGCCATGATGTCTCCTGTGGATGCCGACCTCGGCCATGCCGTCGGTCGGGCGTCAGCGCCGCGAAGCGTTATGAATGCATAAATGGCAAGTTTGCATGCAATTCATGACAATCTAACTAGTGAGAACCCGAAAGACAAGGGGCGACTCATGGTGGAGTCGCCCCAGGACGGTCGAGTCGTCACCGCGCCAGGCGCGGCTCGACTCACGGCGCCGAGTGCGCCGCCATCATGCAGAGCGCGTTGCCGAGCGCCGTGTCCGCGGCCGTCGGCGTGTAGCCGGTCGTCAGGACGTTCGACGAGTTCGCCTGGGCAACCAGCGTCGCGACCGCCGACGCGCGCAGGAAGCGTTGGCTGACCGCCTTGTTCGCCGCCGCCGTCACCTGGCAGACGAAGCCGGCGTGGGTACCGTAGCGCTCCTCCAGCGACGCCCGCGGGTCGCCCGCCGCGACGCGCAGCGCCTTGGTCGCGGCGAACGGCCACGACGAGCCGGACAGCGCGCACTGCTGGCCCTTGTAGCTGCCGGCGGCGTACGTATTCCAGCCGCTGTAGGTGGCGAGCGGCGCCGACAGGTTGACCGACGGCACGCCGACCACCTCGTTGCCGTCCACGTTGACGCGCGGCACCAGCGTGGGCAGCACGGCGTCGACGATCGGCGGTTGGATCGTCATGATCCCGGACTGGTTCGAGTAGTCCACCTCCGGCCCGAAGTCGTACTTGAGCACCGGCCACAGGTTGTTGCCCTCGTACGGATAGCCCGGGATGTTCGGGAAGCCGACGTTCGACTGCGTCGCGGCGACCAGCTGCCCCTGGCTCAGCTTCGGATAGACGCTGGGCGGCATGGGTGTTCCGCTCATGATGAACGCGAGGAAGTCATCCTGGAGCGCGTTGTTCTGGTCCGATTCCGGGTTCGGGTTGGCCGGGTAGACGCAGGCGCCCGACGGCGCCGGCGACGCGTTGTAGGTGAAGCCGCCGCTGCCGCCGCCGTGCGTGGTACCGGGGAAGTAGTAGCGAGAGACGTTGGACGGCAGCGGGATGTCCGCCACGGCGGTGAAGCCGACGAGGTCGGGCGACATCTTCTCGGCGTACATCTCCAGCGAGCCGAAGGTCTCCATGATCTGCGGACAGGTGCTGGTCTCGTTGCAGCGGTGCAGGATGCCGTTGGCGGGCAGGCCGCGCGCGAGGTTCGGATAGTCGGTCCACCAGACCGGCGCCTCGTCGCCCATCATGTAGATGTTGGTGATGACGTCCGGCAGCGCGAAGCGCGCGTTCATGAACAGCATGCGGCCGTCGATCTGGCCCCAGGCGCCATCGACCACCTTCTGGTCGGACTCGTCCTGGTTGAAGCCGTAGAAGATCGAGCCGCGGATGAAGGACGCCGACTGCGACGAGCCGATGCTCACCACCTTGGTCGTCAGGCCCGCGACCGGGTTGGCGAAACCGGTGCTGTCGGCGGCGGCGTGGTGGAAGAAGGAGATCGCGTCGCGCGCGGCCGCGTAGCCGATGCCCAGCACCAGCGGGTTCACCGCGGTGAAGACCATCTCGTAGAGCTTGGTCGAGTCGAAGCCCGTCCTCAGGCAGACGCGCGTCGGATCGGGCGTGCCGGGGAACGGCACCGTGCGGCAGTCGGCCCAGGTCCAGTCGGTACCGAGCGTCAGCGGCGTCTTCGGACCGTCGACGCCGCCGGTGGTCTGCCCCGAGACGACGGTCAGCTGCGACAGCGTCGGGTCAGTCAGGCTCAGCGGCTTGTAGGGCACCGGCGTCGTGTAGATGACCAACTGCGCGGTGTTGCCGGTCGCGCTCGCGATGTGGCCGTAGACCTTGCCGGTGATCGCCGAGCCGTCCGGATTCACGGCGACGGGCACGACGAGCTGCTGCGTCGAACCGGCGTACGGCACGGTCAGCGGCGTGCAGGGATAGGCGGTGGCGCAGTTGGCCTCGATGTCGCCCTGCCAGCCGCTTTGCAGGTAGATCGCGCCCGACACGATGGACGCGCCGGAGGGGATCGCGTTGCCGCCGCGGTTGGACACCTCATAGATCAGCAGGCCGCTCGCGGATGCCGAACTCGTCGGCGCGGTGAGCTGGAAGGTCGACACGTAGGGCACCTTGCCGTCCGCGTTCCTGGGCGCGAGCGCGATGTCCTGGATGATCGCGTTGTGCGCATCCGCCGGATCGAGTTCGCCGAAGATGCGCCCCTTCCAGGTCGTGTACGGGATCGGCGCACCGCTCACGCTGGCCGTCGAATCGACCACGACGGACGTGACCGCCGCCTGGCCGGGCAGGCTCCAGCCCAGCAGCGCGCCCGCCAGCGCGCCCAGGTGCAGGACGCTACCGCGCAGGCGGCGGCGCAGGCCGACGGCGAGCGCGAGCAACGCGAGCGCCATCATGCTCCACGACGACGGCTCGGGCACCGAGGTCGTGACCGCGCTGCAGCCGGACGAGGTCGTGCCCATGCAGGCCATCGAAGCGCCGGCGGCGTCGGTGAATTCGACGAAGAAGGTCTGGGCAAAGCTCGGGTCCGTGAGCGACGGATCGAAGGTGAAGGTCTCCGTCGCGCCCGGCCCGATGGCGCTGCCTGCGGACGTGTCCGTCAGCTTGTAGCAGAAGCCGTTGCCGATCGCGAAGCCGGTGTCCGCCTCGCAGTTCAGCGGGTCGTCGAAGAAGAACGCCGAGGCGCTCCAGCCGGCGCGCGTCGTGCCGGCATAGTTGCCCAGGCCGGACACCACCACTTCGTCGACCGAGTAGCCCGCGCTGTCGTTGGTGAGCGTGAACGTGCCGTCGCCGCTGGCCGGCACGGTCTGGGTGAGGGTGAAGTCGGGCAGCGCCTGGGCCGGCGCGGCCCAGGCCAGGCCGAGCGCGAGGCCGAGGCCGGCGAGCGCGCGCAGCAGGGGTGGGCGCCGCACGGGCTCGACGCCGCGACGCGGCTCGACTTGCGTGGACGGGGAATGCGGCAGCGTCGCCGCACGGGATGGGCGGAAGGGATTTCTCACGTTGTCTCCTGATCGGGTCTTTTCAGCGTCCGCATCAGCAGTCGGAGATCCGATCGCCAGCGCGGTGTGTTTTTTATTCTTGTTCTTGTGGATGCAAATTGAACTCCCCTGAATTTCTGAAGGTTACGGTGTTATCCCTTATCACTACCTACTGCACTCAAAAGTGCCAAAAATCAACATTGCGTCCGCTGCCGCGACCCTAAAATGGATCGCATGAACGGCAACCGACTCTCCGAGCGCCTGCGCGAATCCATCGAGGAAGAGATCGCGACGGGCAAGCTGCTGCCCGGCACCCGGCTCGACGAGGTCGAGCTGGCCACGCGCTTCGGCGTCTCGCGCACGCCCATCCGCGAGGCGTTGCGCCTGCTGCTGGGCGAGGGGCTGGTCGAGACGCGGCCGCAGCGCGGCGCCGTCGTCGCGCAGGCCACGCCGCAGCGACTGATCGAGATGTTCGAGGTCATGGCCGAACTGGAAGGCATGTGCGCGCGCCTCGCCGCGCGTCGCCTGTCCGACGGCGAGATGGCCGAGATCGAGGCCGCGCACGACGCCTGTCGCGGCTCCGCCGCGGCGCGCGACGCCGACGCCTACTTCTACGCCAACGAGCGCTTCCACTACGCGATCTACGCGGCGTCGCACAACACCTTCCTGTTCGAGCAGGCCTCGGCGCTGCAACGCAAGCTGCGTCCGTACCGGCGCCTGCAGCTGCGCGTGCGCAACCGGCCGCAGCGCTCCTTCGAGGAGCACCAGGCCATCGTCGATGCGCTGCGCGAAGGCGATGCCGAGAAGGCGGTGCAGAGCATCCGCTCGCACGTGGTCGTGCAGGGCGAACGCTTCGCCGACCTGATCGCGAGCCTCAGCCAGATGACTGCTTCGAGCGCGTCGACGGACACGCCCGCCGAGCCCGCCGCCAGCGCCTGAGCGGCGTCGCCTGGGTCAGGGCGCGGGGATCAGCGCCGGCGAGATCGCCGCGGCGCCCTTCTTGTAGACATTGGCCGCGTCGAGCGACGTCAGGTAGCCGCGGGCGACGAGCGCGTCCGCCGCCGCGCCGAAGCGCGCCTGGTAGTCGGTGCGGCCGCGGTACAGCTGCGCGAGCGTCGCGCGCGTGTCCCTGGGCGCCTTGGTCGCCGGGCCGACGGCGAACGGGATCGCGGCGCCAGAAGTGCCGCAGCTCTCGCCCTTCGCGTGCCCTTGCGCGCGCAGGTTCCAGCCCGCGTACGTGGCCACCGGCACCGCGAGCTCGGGCATGCGGATGCCGGCGATCTCGTTGCCGTTGGCGTCGACCTTGGGCACGCGGATCTTGTACCCGCGCGACGCGTCGACGAGCGGCACGGCGTTGCTGTAGTCGGTCAGCGCCAGCGGGTTGACCAGCGCGCGAGACGTCAGGCTCACGGCCGTCGGCGCGGCCGCGGCGCCGCTGGGCACGCTGAGGGCGGAGAGATCCGGCAGGCCGGCCTGGCTGGCCGCGACGAGCGTGCCAGCGGTGACCGTCGGGTACTGCGACGGCGGCGGCGGCGTGCCCTTGACGATCCAGTTCTCGAGCGCCGGGATCAGCGCGCGCTCGACGGGCGTCTCCGACACCGGGCTGCCCGCGACCTGGCAGCCGCTGCCGGCGCGCGGCTGCGTGACGACGCCCGTCGTGACGCCTGCGCCGCCGCCGTGCTGCGTGCCCGAGACGAGGTAGTAGCGCACGTTGTCCGGCAGCGCAGCGTCGTGGCCCGCGCCGTCGGTGACGACCAGCGAGGCGCGGCCGGCCCACCATTCGAAGCTGCCGTCGATCTGCATGATGTCGGGGCAGGTCGCGCTGTCGAGGCAGCGCTTCATCAGGCCGTCGGTCGCGCCGCTGACCGGATCGGTCGCCACGCCGTAGGCGAACGGGAACTGGTCGCCCGGCATCCAGTGGTCCTCGTGCTCGCGCGAGAAGCGGCCGCTCTGCGCGAAACGCGCGTTGGTCCAGCTGCGCCGCGCGCCGGCGATGATGGGCATCAGGCCGTCGAACACCTTGGCGCCGCGGCCGTCCTTGTTGAAGCCCTGGTACAGGAAATCGCGCAGGAAGCGGCCCGACTGCGAGACGCCCGCGCCGATCGCGACGTCGAAGTTCGTGGCGGGCGCGGCGGCGCAGCCCGAGCCGGCGGCACAGGCGGCGGCCTTGAGGTCGGCCACCGGGTTGGGGTTGCCTTGCGCGTCGGCGCTGTCGTTCTTCAGGAAGCTCACGAGGTCGCGCACCGCGGCGAAGCCGATGCCCGCGACGACCGGATTCTTCGCGCGGTAGACGAAGCTGTAGATGGTGCCGCCGTCGGGCGCCACGGACGAGCCGTCCGGCAGCGGCACCGAGGCCGGTGGCGTGAAGTGCACGATCACCGAGCCGTTGCCGTTGGAGTCGTAGCTCCAGTTCGTGACGGGCACCGCCGGCACCGCGTAGCTCATCTTGCCGTCGGCGCCCTTCCAGGACTGGCGCGCGGTGAAGCTCACTTCCGAGCGGTCGGTGAGCGACGCCGGCTCGTAGCCGAGGTGGAAGGCGTTGGCGCCGTTGCCGGAGTCGGGGATGTACTCCTCGCGGCTCAGTCCGGTGATGGGCGTGCCGTCGCCGTTGGTGGCGATCGGGAAGCTCACGCCGACGTTGTTCGTGCCGCCCATGTTCGTCTGCATGACGCTGGCCTGCCAGCCGCTCCACACGACCGTGTAGCCGGCGCGCAGCAGCGACGGGAAGCTCGCGTCGGGCGCGCTGCCGTTGACCGGATCGCCGCCGCCGATGAAGTTCGCGATCGCGGGCTTGCCGCCGCGGTTGACGACGTCGTAGAACATCACGCGGCGCGCGGTGGCGGCCGTCTTGGGACGCAGGATCACGACGTCGGTCGTGTAGTCGACATAGCCGTCGGCATCCTTGGGCACGTTGGCGAGATCGACGATGCCGGCGTTGTCGGCATGGCCGGGCAGCAGGCGGCCGTGGACGACGCCGCTGATGACCGTGTACGGGCCGGCCGCGCCGGCCGGCGTCGCGCCACCGTAGGCGTCGACGGTGGACTGGACCTCGAAGCGGTCGATGACGCCCGCCGGGCGCGGCGCCACCGGCACGTCGGGCATCGGAGGCAGCGTCGATTGGGGGCTTGGATTGGCGTTGCAGGCGGCGTACAGCGCCACGGCCACTCCAAGGATTCTGAGGTTCATCACGGTCGTTCGGGGGATTCCAGCTGCCGCATCGGCAGTCGGGAGGCCGGATGACCTCGCGATGTTTTCAATTCTTGGCGCTATGGATTCACAACGCGAAGGCATGAATTCGCATTCGGCGACTTGTTATTCCAATTGAGGTTCGTGAGCGCCCTAAAGTGGGAGAATTTCACGCTCCACCTGCACCCCGCCCGCCTCGAAAATGGAACGCATGACCGGTTATCGGCTGTCCGAACGATTGCGTGAGTCCATCGAGGAGGAAATCGCGACGGGCAAGCTGCTGCCCGGCACGCGGCTCGACGAGGTCGAGCTGGCCACGCGCTTCGGCGTCTCGCGCACGCCCATCCGCGAGGCGTTGCGCCTGCTGCTCGGCGAGGGGCTGGTCGAGACGCGGCCGCAGCGCGGCACGGTGGTCGCGCAGGTCACGCCGCAGCGGCTGATCGAGATGTTCGAGGTGATGGCCGAGCTCGAGGCGATGTGCGCCCGCCTGGCCGCGCGCCGCATGAGCGACGCCGAGCTCGCCGCCATCGAGGCCGTGCACGAGGCCTGCCGCGGCTCCGCGGCGGCGCGCGACGCAGACGCCTACTTCTACGCCAACGAGCGCTTCCACTACGCCATCTACGCGGCCTCGCACAACACCTTCCTGTTCGAGCAGGCCGCGGCGCTGCAGCGCAAGCTGCGCCCGTACCGGCGCCTGCAGCTGCGCGTGCGCAACCGGCCGCAGCGCTCGTTCGAGGAGCACCAGGCCATCGTCGACGCGCTGCGCGAGGGCGACGCCGAGAAGGCGGTGCAGAGCATCCGTTCCCACGTGGTCGTGCAGGGCGAGCGCTTCGGCGACCTGATCGCCAGTCTCACGCAGATGACCGGCAGCGCGCCGAACGAGGAACCGGCGGCCAGCGCCTGAGGCGGAGGCCTCTCGGCTTCGCCGTCGCACGGCTGTCGATTTCGGCATCCACCATTCGTCGTACTCTGCAAGCCGGCCGCGCCCGCGCGCCGTCATCCCGTCCGTTCAAAGGAGACTGCAATGACCTACATCGATGGATTCGTGGCCGCCGTCAAGACCGCCGACAAGGAGACGTACCGCGCGCACTGCCAGCTGATGGGCGGCGTGTTCAAGGAATACGGCGCGCTCGAGGTGATCGACACCTGGGGCGACGACGTGCCCGAAGGCAAGCTGACCTCGTTCACGATGGCCGTCAAGCGCGAGGACGGCGAGACGGTCGCGCTCGGCTGGGTCACCTGGCCGTCGAAGGCGGTGCGCGACGAGGCCTGGAAGAAGGTGATGGCCGACGCGCGCCTGCAGGCCGGCGCGACGCCGATGCCGTTCGACGGCAAGCGGATGATCTACGGCGGCTTCGAGGTGATCTCGAAGGTCTAGGACACCGGCGCTTCGAGCGCGATCTCGCCCAGCACCGCGCGCCGCAGCAGCGGCCACAGCGCCTGGTGCGACTGGCGGAACCAGTCGAGATGGCCGATGCCGCGCAGGCCGTGGTCGCCCGGCCTGACGTGCAGCGTCGCGCACGGAGACGCGGGCAGCGTGCGCAGCAGGTCGCGCACCGTGGCCGGCGTCGCGATGTCGTCGTCCTCGGCGTGCAGCACGACGATGGGCGTGCGCACCTGGGCGTGGAAGTCGTCCGCGAGACCGGCGCGCACCGCGTTGGTCGCGTAGCCGCCGGCCGCGCACCACTGGCCCCATTGCAACCCGACCTGCGCCGGCAGGTTCTCGCCGAGGCCCAGCCACGCCGTCGGCGCATAGCCCTTGAACAGCGTGCCGATCGGCACCATCAGGCGCAGCCCGAAGCGCGCCTTGAGCGCGAAGCCCAACCGCATGCCGCCGAACCAGCCGGTCGACGCGGCCACGCCGACGACACGCGCAACGCGCGCGTGGTTGGGCAGCAACCCGATCATCTGCGCGCCCGCGCTGTGGCCCACCAGCACCACCTGCGCGGCGCCGGTTCGATCGAGCAGCCATTGCAGCGCGGCGACCTGGTCGAGCCGGCCCCAGTCCACCAGGCGCGCGCGGCAGTCGGCCAGCTTGCCGTCCAGCGACAGGCCGATGCCGCGGTAGTCGAACACCAGCGTCGGATGGCCCTGCGAGGCGAGCCAGTCGGCGAAGCGCCAGTAGAACTGCTGGCGCACGCCGGTGGCCGGCGAGATCAGCACCGGCGCGGCGGCGGCGCCGCGCGCGGCGAAGAAGCGGCCCTGCAGGCGCTGGCCGTCGGCGCAGGCGAGCGTGACGGGCTCGGGCTGCAGCGCAGCGGCGTCGGTCGATCGGGTATCAGTCATCGGCGTCTCCCAAGGTCTGCACGTGTTCCAGCCAGCGCGCCACCGTCTGCAACTCCGCCGCCGTGAATGTGCCGGCCAGTGCCTCGTTGATGCGGCCCAGCGCCTTGTTCAGCGCCGGCAGCAGCGCACGGCCGGCGGGCTGCAGCCACACGTGCTGCGTGCGCGCGTCGACCTCGCTCGCGCGGCGCTCCACCCACAGCTGCGCCTCCATGCGCTGCACGAGGCCGGACATCGCCGACGGCGCGAGGTCGAGCGCCTGCGCCAGCCGGCCCATCGTCGCGCCGTCCTCGCGTGCCAGCGCGAACAGCACGCCGCTCTGCGCGGGCGAGGGCGCGCCCATGCCCGCGCGCGCGGCGCGCTCCTGCTCGGTGCCGATGAACTGCAGCAGGCGGCGCTGGGCGCTGTTGAGAAGGAAGATGAGGCGAGGCGGCTTGGACATGGCGGTCGATTTATTTCGCATGCGAAGTATATCGAGCCAGCGCCGTTGCGCAAACCCACGCGTCTTGTCGCGAGACCGCCGCTCGACGGCGAAAGGCGTCGATCCGTCGAGCGGTAAGTTCGCGGCAAGTCGATTTCGGCGACGATAGGGGGTTGGATCACACGAAAATGCCCGCCATGCCGCCGCCAAACACGCCACCCGCCGCCTCGTTCTCGCCGTACCAGAAGTTCGTCGTCGGCCTGCTCGCCCTGCTGCAGTTCGCCGTCATCCTCGACTTCATGTTGATGTCGCCGCTGGGCGTCTTCATCATGCCGGCGCTGGCCATCTCGACGAAGCAGTTCGGCCTGGCGGTGTCGGTCTACGCGTTCAGCGCCGGCGTGTCGGGCTTCGTCGCCGCGGGCTTCGCCGATCGCTTCGACCGCAAGAAGATCCTGATGTTCTTCTACACGGGCTTCCTGCTGGGCACGCTGGGATGCGGCCTCGCGCCGACCTACGAGCTGCTGCTGGCGGCGCGCGTCGTCACCGGCATCTTCGGCGGGGTGATCGGCTCGGTCGTGCTGGCCATCGCCACCGACCTGTTCGAGATCTCGCTGCGCGGCCGGGTGATGGGACTGATCCAGACGGCCTTCGCCGCCAGCCAGGTGCTTGGGCTGCCGATGGCGCTGTTCTTCGCGAAGCACTGGGACTGGCACGTGCCGTTCCTCGTGCTGGCCGGGCTCGGACTGGCCGGCCTGGTGGTGATCGGCGCCAGGCTCAAGCCGGTGGACGGCCACCTGGGCAAGCCGCAGGAACACAGCCCGTTCATGCACCTGTTCCACACCATCACCGAGCCGAGTCACCTGCTCGCGTTCCTCACGGTGACGCTGCTGGCCACGGGCGGCTTCATGCTGATGCCGTTCAGCAGCGCCTTCCTCGTGCACAACATCGGCATCGACGCGGCGCACCTGCCGGCAATCTACTTCTTCACCGGCATCTGCACGATCGTGTTCGGCCCGATGATCGGCAAGACGGCCGACAAGATCGGCAAGTTCAAGGTGTTCCTGTTCGGCAGCATGTTGTCGATGCTCATGGTCGTGATCTACACGCACCTGGGCGTGACGTCGCTGCCGGTGGTGGTGGCGGTCAACGTGGTCATGTTCGTCGGCATCTTCTCGCGCATGATCCCGTTCCAGGCGCTCTCCTCGCAGGTGCCGGAGGCGACCAAGCGCGGCGCGTACAACGCGATCAGCTCGTCGATCCAGCAGGTGTCGGGCGGCCTCGCGTCGCTGCTGGCCGGACACATCGTCGCGCAGGGCGCGGACGGCCGGATCGAGCACTTCGCGGACGTCGGCTACGTCGTCGTGGGCACGACGCTGGTCACCATCGGCCTGGTGTGGCTCATCCAGCGCCAGCTGCAGGAACGCGCGGTCGCGGCAACCGCCGCGGCCTGATCAGACCAGGCAGGCGCGGACCACCGGCGACGTGAAGTTGCGGCCGATCAGCGTGTGCGCGAACAGGTAGTCGCAGCGCGAGCGGTCGCACAGCTCGTCGAGGTCGACCCGGCCGCGCTCGTCGCAGGGGAACGACAACGGGAGTTGCTCGTCGACGAGCGGGTCGAAGCGCAGTTCGAAGGCGAGGTCGGCGAAGCGGGTGGGAGCGTTGGTGGTCATGGTGTGCTCGTTGGGAGTCCGTTGAGCCGCTCATGCAAGCGACGGACCCTGTCGGCGGAGATGCCGCCGCCCTGTCGTCCATGTCCTGGCCCGACTTGAACCCTTTTTCATAGGCGAGTCGCGGCAGATGGGGGCCGGACGGGCGTCTTTTGTAGGACTGCACGCACGCCATGTCGCGATAACGTCTGGCTTCGGCGACTCGAACCCGACGCCAAGATTCAGCCATCCCACCGGCAACCGGCAGAGACTTCCATGACACCGCCCCTGATCACCTCGACCCCGCAAGACGGCCACGAACCCCTCCATCCGCTGGACGATGCATTCCTGTCCCAGTTCGACGACGCCGCGCTCGAGCACGCGCTCAAGACCGTGCACTGGCACCCGAAGGACGTGAGCCAGTTCCTGCGCGCTGCGGCCGGTCTCTGAGGCCTCGTCCCGGATCGGGAAGACAGGCCGCCATCCGACGCGACGGCCCGCGGCCTCACTTCCGCTTCACGGCCCTGCTCGGCGCGGCGGCCTCCACGCGCTTGAGCAATTGCTGCACCGTCTGCGGCGACGCCTGCTGCGTGCCGCTGACGCACAGCGACCAGCCCGGCGAGTTGTCGATGATCTGCGACGACGACACGCCCGCCGACGACACGAAGTACGCCCGCGTCGGATCGCCCGCGACGCCGGTCGACGTCCACGTCGTCCACGGATTCGGGAATGCGCACTGGGCGTAGTTGCTGTTGGCGATCGTCAGCGCCTCGGTCTGCGTCGGCAGCCGCATGCCCACTGACGTGCAGTACTGCCCCGCGATAGTCTGCGTGAACTGCGCGCCCTGCGTCGGGAACGTCGTGACGTACTGCTGCCAGGTCAGCTTGGTGACGTTGTCGATCACGGTCGGCACGAACGGGCCGGAGGGCAGTCCGGCGATCGTCGAGTTGTACGTGCCCGACTGCGCCGGCACCGTCATGTAGCGCTCCGTGCTGCCGCCGCACTGCGGCACGTCGAACACCTGCATCTCGTACAGCGAGTAGCCGAAGGTCGTGGCGCGCGCGGTGCCCAGCATGCGCACGTAGCGCGAGTTGGCGGTGGGGAAGTTGACCGTCTCCGTGCCGCCCTTGCCGGCGACGGTCTGGATCGTCGTCCACGCGTTGTTGTCGGGCGAGACCTGGATCTGGTAGGCCGACGCGTACGCGTTCTCCCAGGTCAGCACCACGCGGTCGAACGCCTTGACCGAGCCCATGTCGGCGGCGATCCACTGCGGGTCGATGCCCTGCGTGGACTCCCATCGATTGGCGGTCGTGAGGTCGCCGTCGAACGCGTACTTCGCGAGGTTGCCGCCGTTCTGGCTGCTCGCCGACGGCGTCGCGTCGAGCGCGAGGTCGGGCCCGTTGCCGCCGCTGACGGTGATCGCGGCGCCGCTGCTGGTCGCCGAGCCGGAGCCGTTTGTGACCACCACGGTGTAGGTGCCGGCGTCGCTGGTCTGCGCCTGCGCGATGCTGAAGGTCGACGAATCGGTGCCGACGTTGGTCGTCGTGTCGAGCAGCCACTGGTAGTGCAGCGGGCCGGAACCCGCGGCCACCACCGACAGCGTCACCGACTGCCCCGCCGACACCGCCGCGCCCACCGGCTGCGTGACGATGGTCGGCGCGGTGCCTGCGGTCACCGTCAGCTTGGCCCCGGTCGACGTGACCGTGCCGGCGCTGTTGGTGACGACGACGTCGTAGGTGCCGCCGCTGTCGGTCGTCTGCAGCGTGGGCGTCGTGTACGTCGCGGCAGTCGCGCCCGCGATGTTCGCGTTGTTCTTCTGCCATTGGTAGGTCAGCAAGGGCGAGCCGTTGGCGACGACGCCGAACTGGGCGTTGCCGCCCGCGGCCACCGTCTGCGCCGCCGGCGCGGTCGCGATGGTGGGCACGCTGGGTTGCACGACCGTCACCGACGCGCTGGCCGACGTGACGCTGGTCGTGCCGTTGGCCACCACGACCGAATACGCGGCGCCGTTGTCGTCGGACGTGGTCACCGGCGTGGTGTACGAGTAGCCGGCGGCGCCCGCGATCGGCGTCGAGCCCTTCATCCACTGGAAGGTGACCGGCGCGGCGCTGGAGGCCAGCACCGAGAACACCGCGGACTGGCCGATCGTGACCGTCTGGCTGGCCGGCGGCGTGACGATGGTCAGCGCGCTGGCCGGCTGCGCCGGGACGACGAGCTGCGCACCGGTGGCGCTCGGGCCGGTCGCGGCGACGACGTTGAAGGTGGTAGAGCCGCTCTTCAAGCCGGTCGAACTCGCCGTGACCGTGACGGTGCCCGGCGTGAACTGCGCGCGCACCGCGACCTTCGCGAGGCCGCCCTCGGCCGACAGGTTCGGATCGCCCGGCGCGTGATAGCCCTGCGCCAGGTAGTTGCCGGGCACGCCGTTCGCGTCGTTGACCGGCGTCTGGCCGAGGGCGAACGTGACATAGCTGTCGGTGCCGCCGCGATAGGTGCCGGGGCCGCTGACGGCGAACGTCAGGATGTTCTTGGCGTCGGGCACGCGGTTGCCCGCGGCGTCGACGACGGTCGCGATCACGAAGGCCGCATCGGTGCCGTTGGCGGTGACCTGGAAGGCCTGGCCGTTCGGGCGCACGATCGCCGGATCCACCGTCAGCACGATGTGGTCGGGCGGGCCGGCGGTGACCTGCGTGTCGGCCACCTGGTTGCCGGCGGCATCCGACACCACGCGGCTGCTCGAATCGAGGCACTGCGCGGTCAGCGTGCCCGCGGCCCAGCTGACGTTCCAGTGCGCCTGGCGCGGCAGGGAGGTGGTGGTCGGACCGGTGTCGTTGCCCGGATCCATGTTCTGCGGATTCGGGATCTGGTCGGCGCCCTGCGGCTGCCCGTTGATCAACAGGCGCACCGACGGGCAGTTGCTGAACGCGTTGACGGTGACGTTGCCGGTGCGGTTCCAGTGGTACGCGAGATGCACCACGGGCTTGATCTCGAACGGCGTCCAGGCGGCCTGGTAGATGTAGTAGATCAGGCGCGGGAAACGGTTGGCGTCCATCATCGACGCCGCGTTGCCGCGCATCATGAACGGCTGCGTGCCGACCGTCGCGCCGAGCGCCGGCTGCGTGCCGGTGGCCACGCCGTACGGCGGGCGATCGGGGCCGTCGACCTGGCTGGTGATCTCGCCGGGGGTATCGGCAAGGTACCAGTGCGCGATGCCGAACACGTTCTGGCGCAGGCCCTGCGACCAGTTCTTGACCGGGTTCACCGCGAACAGCAGCTCGTAGTCGTAGAGCGCGCGCTGCACGCCGTCGCCCCAGTATTCCGAGCCCCACGCGGGCGAGGTCGGGTACTGGTTCTTGACGCCGATGTCGCAGCCGTCGCCGCTGCAGCCCAGGATGTCGCCGTTGGCCGGGTTGGGCGTGCGGTCGCTCTGCGCACGCGTGTTGACCGGGTCCCACACCCTCGACAACGCCTTGATGCTCTGCGCGAACGACGTGTCGGTGCTGCCGTTGTCGGCCTCCCATGCGAGCACCGACGGGTTGTTGCGGTCGTGGACGATCATGTCCCGGTGCGTTTCCTTCTTCAGCTCGATGTCGTCGCCGTTGGCGTTGCAGCCGTTCGGGCGGTTGCTGCCGGTGGCGGTGGGGCACAGGTTGGCGAAGCCGTTCTCGCCGTCGCCGCTGGGCTGGATCACCATCACGCCGAAGGCGTCGGCGGCCGCGAGGAACTCGGGGCCTTCGCTGGAATGGCCCGGGCGGTAGAGGCTGCCGCCGGCCGCGGCCAGCAGCTCGACGTCGCGCCACTTCTGCTCCTCCGGCACGGCCGAGCCGAGCGCGGGATAGTCGTAGCGGCCCGAGCCGCCCCACAGGTGGTGCGGGTGGCCGTTGATGATCGGGAAGTTCTGGTCCCATGTGATCGTGCGGATGCCCAGCGGCGTCGACGTCGCGTCGACGACCACGCCGTTGACGCTCACCGTGTGGATCACCGTGTACAGGTACGGCTTGCCCCAGGTCGAGTTGTTCGGGTACCAGAGCGTCGGGTTGGCGACGGTCAGCGTCTGGTCGAACACGGGCGGCGGCGGCGCCACGGTGGGGTCGGTCTTCGCCGGCGTGACGGGCAAGGGCGCCGACGCGATCGTCTTGGAGTCCTGCGTGCTCGCGACCACGTTGCCGTTGGCGTCGACGATCTGCGTCAGCAGCGTCACGGCCTGGTCGGACGCGTACTCGTTGAGGACGTTGGTCTGCACGCGGATCGTCGCCGACGTGCTGCTCGCGCTGAGCGTGGACACATACGTGCCCCAGGTATTGAGGGTAGCCCAGGTGTTCTGCGGGATGTAGACGCGATCCTTCAAGTACATCCACACCGGACGGAACAGCCCGCTGTCGGCCTGGCCGAAGCGGAACGCGCCGGAGAAGTCGGGGCTGTTGAAGAAGCTGTCGCCGCGCGCGACCTTCACCGCGAGCACGTTGTCCGAGCCGTCGGTCTTCACGTACGGCGTGAGGTCGACGATGAACGGCGTGAAGCCGATCACGTGCGTCGCCTGCGGGTTGAGCAGGCTGTTGCTGGGAATGAAGTTGCCGTTGATGAAGACGCGCGTGCCCATGTGCGCGCCCTCGAACTCGACGAACACCTTGCGGCTGGCGTACGACGCGTCCAGCGTGAAGTGCTTGCGGTACCAGAGGATGTTGCCGGTCAGCTGCCCCTGGCCGCCGCCCGAGGGCAGGTTCAGGAAGGTATCGTTGTCGCTCGGCGACTGCGGCACGCCCACCGAGCTCCACACCTCCTGCGTGTTGGCGCCCGAATCGTCGTAGGACGGATTCATCGCCGTGGCCGGGTCCTTGTCCTTCAGGTAGCGCCACGGCGTCGCGCCGAGGTTGATCGTCACGCGGTTGGACGGCGGCACGCTGGCCGTCGTGCTGGAAGAGCCGCTGCCGGAACCCGTACCTGTACCGGTACCTGTGCCCGTCCCCGTGCCGGTTCCGCTGCCGGAACCGGCGCCCGATCCCGCGCCGCCGCCCGCTCCGCTGCCGCTGTCCGATCCGCTGCCGCCGCCTCCTCCGCAGGCCGCGAGAGCGAGCGTCAGCGCGAGCGCGCCCAGCCATCCAGAGGTTCCGACAAGCGACTTGAGCTTCATGGCGATCACGCGATTTCCGAGCGGGCCGCGGCCGTCGGCCGCAGGCGGAGAACGTGCGCATGGCGTCCACGGGAGGACACATCGCGTCACGTTTCGGACGATCCGCCACCGCCCGCGCTCGAGGCAGGCGGCCCTCCCCTGGAGGAAGAGGTGCGGATCACACGACAGTTAGCAGGTCGCGTGCCAATGTCGAGCCGATTTTGGAACCGATCCCAATCCGATGCGCGTCGCCCTCGTGAGCCGGCCTCCGAACAACGTTTCCCGGATCGGACGCCGCACATTCAAATGCAGCGGAAAGCCGAAATTTGTCACAGCGCGATCCGCCACAAAGCGTCGCATCAATGGGGCTAGTGACAAAACGCGTCGCATTTCAAGATGCAACCGATGTGCATCGCAAAGCACGCATTCCTCGCGCGCTCCAAACGGTTCAACCGACGGCTCAAAAAGTTGCCCCCTCGCGCAAGATCTCGCCCCAAGTGCGTGAAGCTCATGGGAAGCCGCCCCTGTTTGCTGGAGTGACAGCAGTTTCAGCGGCGGCGGCAAGCGACACAGATCGGACGCCGAACGCGGAACACAGTCGAACCCGCCGACGTGCGCGCCTCTGCGGACGCTAGCGCGCGATGCGCGGCGCCAGCGCCTCCGCGAGGCCCGTGCCCTTGCCGACGCGGCAGGCGTGGTCGGCGATCTTCGCCAGCACCTTCACGGCCTCCTCGATCTGCGGCGACCACGCGTGGCTGTAGTTGATGCGCAGGAAGTTGCCGTACAGGTCGGAGTTCGAGAACACGCGGCCGGGCGCGATCGAGATGCCGCGCGCCAGGGCCTCGCGGTACAGCGCGAGCGTGTCCGCGTTCTTCGGCAGCTCGACCCACAACAGGTAGCCGCCCTGCGGCTGCGACATGCGCGTGCCTTCGGGGAAGAAGCGGCGCACCATCGAGCGCATCAGCGCGCTGCGCTCGACCAGCGTCTGGCGCACGCCGCGCAGCTGATGGTCCCAGCCGTCGTTGGCGAGGTACGCCGCGACGCCCCGCTGCGCGAGCGCCGACGTCGAATGCGTGTTGATGAACTTCAACTGTTCGACCTGGTCGCGGTAGCGGCCCGCCAGCGCCCAGCCGATGCGCACGCCGGCCGTCAGGCTCTTCGAGAACGAGCCGCAGTGCAGCACGATGCCCGCGGTGTCGAAGGCCTTGAGCGTCGTCGGCGGCCCCGCGCCGTAGTACAGCTCGTTGTAGACGCCGTCCTCGATCAGCGGCATGTCGCGCCGCGTCGCGAGCTCGACCAGCGCGCGCTTGCGCTCATCGGGCATCAGGAAGCCCGCCGGGTTCTGGAAGTTGGGCATCACCATGCACGCGTCGATGCGCTGGCGCTCCATCAGCCGCGCCAGGGCGTCGATGTCGATGCCGCGCTGCGGATCGGTCGGCAGCTCGATGGCGCGCATGCCCATGCGCTCGATGGCCTGCAGCATCGCGTAGTACGTCGGCGACTCCACCGCGATCGTGTCGCCGGGCTTCCCCACGGCCTGCAGGCACAGGTTGATCGCCTCGGTGGCGCCGGAGGTCACGACGATCTCGTGCGGATCGACGTCCAGCCCGTTGCGCAGGTGGCGCCGCGCGATCTGGCGGATCATCTCGGGGTGGCCCGGCGGCAGGTCGTCGACGGCGTTCCAGGTGCCGATGCCGCGCGCGATGCCGGCGGTGCGCTGCTGGATGCGCCGCCACGGGAACAGGGCCGGGTCGGGATACGGCGCGCCCAGCGGCAGCGCGCCGCCGGCCTGGATGCGCTGCAGCGTCGACAGCACGAAGCGCCCCACGTCGACGTCGGCGGACACCGGCTCCGGCCGCGACACCTGCATCAGCGCCGATTCCGGCGGCGCCGGGGCCTTGCGCACGAAATAGCCGGCCTTCGGCCTGCCCTCGACCGCGCCGTGGCTCTCGAGCGCCTGGTAGGCGCGCTTGACGGTCGTGATGCTCAGCTGGCGCGCGCCGGCCGCCTCGCGGATCGACGGCAGGCGATCGCCGGCCTTGAGCACGCCGTCATCGATGGAGCGCAGGATGTCGACCACCAGCTGTTCGTAGAGTGTCCGGGGCATGCATGCCTTGCGGTGCTGTGTGCGCCGATGGTAGCCCCGACTGTGTCTTTCACGCGTGCGGGAGAGCACCGATCTGGAGGGTGTCGCCCACCTCATCGCCACGCCGCCATGCGCCTCCAGTCCGATCATCTTCCGCCGCCCCGCTCGCAGCCGACCGCCGTCCTGACGCTGGGCGCGCTGCGCCAGGTCCAGCTCAGGCTCGCGGCGCTCGTCACGCCGATCAGCACGCCGCTCGACGTGCCGCTGTCGCGCGCGGCCGGACGCGTGCTGGCGCAGGACGTGCCGGCCGACCACGGCCGGTCGCCGCCGCTGGTGGCCGCCGGCACGCGCCTCGAGGCGCGCCACCTGCCGCTGCTGGCCGGCAGCGGGCACGCGACGACGTCGGTGCTGGCGCGACCGCGCATCGGCGTGATGGCGCTCTTGCCCGACTCTCCCGACGACGCCGACGCCACACCGTCGCGCCGCCGCACCGGCGCGGTCGCGAGCGCCGCGTGGATCGCCGCGACCACCGAGCGCGTGGGCGCGCAGACCTTCGAGGCGTCCTGTCGGAACCCGGAGCCACGGCGCTTCATCGAGAAGCTCGAGATGTTCGTCGGCGAATGCGAGCTCGTGGTCACGGTCGGCTTTCTCAGCCCGGCGCTGTGCGAGGCCGTCCGCGGCGCCCAGGTGCGGCGCGGGCAGCCGGCCTGGATCGAGACGCTGCGCCAGCGGCCGCTGGGCGCGCTGCAGGTCATGCGCATCGGCAAGACGCTGGTGGTGGCGCTGTCCGCCGACCTCGAATCGGCCGTCGCGACGTTCACCACGCTGCTGACGCCGCTGATCCGCCGCCTGCAGGGACGCCACGACACGCTGCCCGACGTGCGTGCCGCCGAGCTCGACGATGCGCGGCAGGGCGACGACCAGCGCTGGCGCCTGTTTCCCGCACAGATCGACGCGGGCGCGCTCAACACGCGCGTGCGGCTCCAGTCCTGCGACCAGCCGGACGCGGCGCAGTCGCTCGCGGCCGCCGACGGGCTGGGCTGGCACGCCGCGGAGTTCGCGAGCTTCGACCGGCCGACGGTCGCCTGGTTTCCGTTCGACACCTGGGCGCGCTGAGCCGGGCAAGGAGGGGGCGGCGCCGTGGCCACTGCAGAGTTGGCCCGCGTCGCGATGCACCGAAAAGCCGGTGTCAGGCCCGACATATTGTTGGCATGTTGTATCGCCGGCCCTTTTTCCCGGCTTGATCGGAGCTACACGACGCCTGCGGATCCGTAGCATCGAGGCATCGGTCGACTCACGTCACAACCGGCCCAGAGGATCCACCCCATGTCCATCGCTCCGCTCAGCACCGCTTCGTCTTCCAGCTCCGGCAATTCGGCTCGCACCGAACTCTCCGAACGCATCGAGACCTCCAAGACCGGCGCCAACTCGACCTTGACCAACATGGCCGAGGCCGCCGCCGACGGCGTCAGCGCGACGGTGTCGTTCAGCGGCAAGGCGCTGCACGCGCTGGAGCAGGCCGGCGAGACCGTCGTCGACGGCGCGGAGGATCTCGCGATCGGCGCATGGCACGCGGTGCAGGCCGCAGTGCTGGGCGTCGAACATGCCGGCGAGTCCGTGGTCGGCACGATCGAGACCGGCGTCCACGACGTCGTGTCCGCGACGGAGTCGGCCGCGCAGCAGTTGGGCCATTACGCGGCCGTGGGGTTGCAGGCGACCGGCGAGGCCGCCTCCGAGGTCGCCAGCGGCAGCGTGCTGGCGGCGTCGGCGGTCGGCAAGACGGTGATGGCCGCGGTCTGAGCGGCCGCGGCCTTCAGCCGCAGGCGCCCACGTAGCCGCAGGACGTGCAGAAGTCGCAGCCGTCCTTGTGGATCATCGTCGCGTTTCCGCATTCCGGGCACGGCCGCCCGGCCTGCGGCGCGAGCTGGCCCGTCGCGCGCGGCGCGGGCGCCTCGAGCAGGCCGGTGGCCTCGAGCGGAAAGCCTTCCTCGTCGAGCACGCCCAGCATCGCGTAGCGGTGGATCATCAGGCGCGCGACGTAGGCGACCGTCGACGGCCACACCTGCTGGCGCTTCTGGCCGGGCAGCGGCGCCATGAAATGGCCCAGCGGCTCGCCGACGTTGAGCAGCTTGCGCAGCTTCATGCCGATCCACGCGGGGTCGATCACGCGCATGTCGAGTGACAGCAGCCGCGCCAGGCCGTCGAGCGCGCGCGGATAGTTCCCGGAGAAACCCACCGCGCAGGGGCGCGTCACGCGCGTGGGCGCGGCGCCCACGGGCGCGCTTGTTCCCGGTGTCACGCCGGCGGCAGATCGCAGCGTCACTTCCTTCATCGTCAGCGTGAACGATTCGCCGGTGGCCGGGTTGTCGACGTCGACGGCCCAGGCCAGCGTGCCGGCGGTGCCGGTGCGCGGCTCGTCGCGGCTGAACATCGCGTCCAGCATCGGCGTCGGGCCGCCGTCGGCCAGCGCGCCGAGCTGCTCGCAGCGCCAGCGGATCACCGCGGCGGTCGCGGCGACGACCCCGGGGAACAGGCGCCGCTCGCCAGCAGGCGGGAACGGCATGTCGAACGCGCGCTCCTCGGAGACGGTGGCGAGCACGTCCAGCTTCAGCTTGAGCCACGCGGGATCGTTGACGCGCATGTCCATCGACAGCGTCTTCGCGAGCGCGCCCAGGCCGCGCGGCTGCTCGGCGCCGTTGACCCACACCTCGAACGGCACGTTCTGCGCGAACAGCCCGAAGCCCGGGCCGGCCTGCGCGGGCATCTCGCCGACGAACAGCGCGAACTCGCCGTGCGGGTGGCGGATCATGTACGTCCACGCCGGGTTGCCGCCGTTCATCTCGGGACGGCCGGGCCAGCGCAGCGAGCTCATCACGGCGGTGGACGGGCGGTCGAGCGTGAGGCGCTGGTCGGCCAGGTTGACCGCGGCATCGGCGACATTGGCAAACCCGGCAACGAGCGGCTGCGGGGTCTCGCTGGTGGCGGCGTTGGGCAGCGGCTCGGGCGCGGCGGGCGTCGTGCTGAGCACCGAGCCCAGCACCGCGTTCGGCCGGTACGTGGCCAGGCCCTTCAGGCCGGACTTCCACGCGAAGCGGTACAGGCCCTCGAAGTCCGCGAACGGATAGTCGGCGGGCACGTTGACCGTCTTGCTGATCGCCGTGTCGACGAAGGGCGCGACGACGGCCACCATCGCGGCGTGGCTCTCGGCGCTCATCTCGAGGGCCGTGACGAAGGCGTCGGTGAGCGGCGTGTCGACGCCCTTCAGATGGCGATACAGGCGCCACGCGTGATCCTCGACCGCATAGGCCTTGGCGCTGCCGTCGGGCATGCGCTTCTTGCGCGTGTACGACCAAGAGAACGGCGGCTCGATGCCGTTGCTCGCGTTGTCGGCGAAGGCGAGGCTGATCGTGCCGGTGGGCGCGATCGACAGCAGGTGCGAGTTGCGAATCCCCTGCGCGCGCACCTTGTCCTTCAGCGCCGGCGGCAGGCGCGAGGCGAAGGTGCCGCGAGACAGGTAGAGGTCGGCGTTGAACAGCGGGAACGCGCCGCGCTCCACCGCGAGGTCGGCCGACGCGTCGTAGGCCGCGTCGCGCATCGTCTGCGCGATGCGTTGCGCCGCGTCGCGCGCGGCGGGGGTGTCGTAGCGCAGGTTGAGCATCGCCAGCGCGTCGCCCAGGCCGGTGAAGCCGAGGCCGACGCGACGCTTCGCGTTCGCCTCGGCGGCCTGCGCGGGCAGCGGCCACACGGTGATGTCCAGCACGTTGTCGAGCGCGCGCGTGGCGGTCTTCGCGAGCGCGGCGAAGGCGTCGTGGTCGAAGCTGGCGTCGGCCTCGAACGGATCGCGCACGAAGTGCGTGAGGTTGATCGAGCCCAGGCAGCAGCAACCGTACGGCGGCAGCGGCTGCTCGCCGCAGTTCTTCACCATCAGGCCGTTGGCGTCGAACGCGTGCACGTCCTCGACGGTGACGTCGTAGACCGGCTCTTCGCCGAGCGGCGTCAATGACTCGAACGTCGCGGTGAAGCGTCCGCGCGCGGGCGCCGCCTTCGCGCGCGAGATCAGCGCTTCAAGGTTCGTCGAGGCCGCTTCGCCGACAAGTCCGACGCATTGCAGGAAGCGCTGCGCATCGCGGTCTGCAATGACGATCTGCGCGGCCTTCGTGTCGGCGACGATCGTGCTGGCGATGCCAAGCCGAAGCAGCATGCGCTGCAGGGTCTCCAGGTCAGGGCGGCTGTTGCTCGCGAGGTGGACGCTCGGGCCCGAGGCGTCGACCCAGCCGTCGGTGCTGAAGATCGTCTGCAGGATGCCCGCGCTGCAGGCAAAGGAGTGCGCCTCGATCGCCGGCTGCACAAGCGGCTTCACCAGGCCAAGCATGCCGCCCATGCGCGCCAGCTCGACGATCGCGGTGCCGATCGCGACGCCGTCGCCGCGGTCGATGTCGGTCTCGCCCCACTCGATGGCGCGGTGGTCGTTCAGCACGACCCTGTCGCCGGGCTTCAGCTGCGACGCCGCGACCCACTCGTCGTGCCGCGGGCCCGCGCGGCGCACTTCGTGATCCGCCGTCAGCTTCAAGCCGAAGCCTTCGCGCGTGCGCAGCAGGTGCACCGGCTTCACGCCCGACTCGAAGAAGCCTTCCGACTCGCTGCGATACGGCTTGCCGTCGACGATCGCCACGAAGGGCTGGCCGATCAGCTGCGACACTTGACGCGGGCCCTCGCTGGTCTGCACCCAGGTGTCGGCCGTCACGCAGGGATTCGTCGCCGCGATCGTCTCGCAGTAGCTGAGGTTGTTGTCCTGGTTGATGCGATCGAGGAACAGCACGCCCGGCTCGGCATGGTCGTAGGTGCAGCGCATGATCTGCTCCCACAGCGCGCGGGCGCGCGGCTGGCGGTAGATCCACAGGCCGTCGTCGCGCTGCTTCGCGCCCTCGGCGATCTGGTCCTCGCTCGGTCGCGCACGGTGCACGAGATCGAACAGGGCGTCGTCGTCGACGGCCTGCATGAAGGCGTCGGTGACGCCCACCGAGATGTTGAAGTTGGTGAGGTCGCCCTGGTCCTTGGCGTGGATGAAGGCCTCGATGTCCGGGTGGTCGCAACGCAGCACCGCCATCTGCGCGCCGCGCCGGCTGCCGGCGGATTCGACCGTCTCGCAGCTGCGGTCGAACACGCGCATGTAGCTGACCGGGCCGGACGCGCGGCTTTGCGTGGAGCCGACCCACGCGCCCTGCGGGCGGATGCGCGAGAAGTCGTAGCCGACGCCGCCGCCGCGGCGCATCGTCTCGGCAGCCTCGGTGAGCGCGGTGTAGATGCCGGGGACGCCGTCCTCCGCCTGCGCGATCGAGTCGCCCACCGGCTGCACGAAGCAGTTGATCAAGGTGGCGCTGAGCTCGGTGCCGGCAGCGGAATTGATGCGGCCCGCGGGCACGAAGCCGTTCTGCAGCGCGTCGAGGAAGCGCGCGGCCCAGGCCTCGCGTTGCTCGGGCGCCTCCACCTGCGCGATCGCCCGCGCGACACGCGCGCGCACGTCGTGCAGATCCTTCTCGTCGCCCTTGGCGTACTTCTCGAGCAGCACCTCGACGCTGATGTCCTGCGGCGGCAGTCCGCCGGCAACGGTTGCGTCCTCGTCGGACGCCGGTGCGTCGTACAGGCCACGCTGCAGATCGGTCGTCATGGCGAAGTCCTCACCCGTGGCGGGCGTCGGGGATGTCGTTGTGGACGGCGTCGCGCCCCGCGGCCTTGGCCGCGTAGAGCGCCTCGTCGGCCCGCTTGAACAGGTGCACCGCGTCGCACGGCGCGGTGGCCTCGGCGATGCCGGCGCTCAGACGGATCGTGACGTCCGCGGGCAGGTCGGTGACGCGCTCGGCGACCGCGACGCGCAGGCGGTTGCACACCTGGTGCGCGATGGCCAGCGGCGCCGCCAGCACCAGCGCGAACTCGTCGCCGCCCAGGCGCGCCGGCAGGTCGGTCTGGCGACACTGGGCCTGCAGTTTCGTGGCGACCCAGCGCAGCGCGGCGTCGCCGGCGAGATGGCGATAGCGGTCGTTGATGGACTTGAAATGATCGAGGTCGATCAGCACCAGCGACACCGGATGCTGGTCGCTGGCGCGCGGCAGCACGCCGGCGAGGAACTCGTCGAAGCGGCGCCGGTTGGCCAGGCCGGTGAGCTGGTCGTGGCGTGCCTCCAGGTGCGCGCGCTCGGCGCGGTCGCGCTCCTCGCTGACCTGGCGCAGCGCGCGTTCGGTGTTGAGCGCGACCACCAGCGCGGAGGCCTGCTGCTCGGCGCGATCGAGCACCAGGCGCGAGCGCAGCTCGTGGAAGCGCTTGTACGCGGCCAGCGCCTCGGGCCATTCGCCACGCGATTCATGCGCCTGCGACTTGAGGCGGAACAGTTCGTCCATGTACATGTGGCCGCCGCGGCTGTCGGCGGCGAGCCGGCCGCGCTCCAGCGCCTGCAGCGCCAGCTGCGGCTCGTTCGCATGAAGGTGGGCGCGCGCCCGGTTGCAGCTGAAGAACACCATCGAGTGCGACGCCGACTCGTCCATCAGCGACTCGGCCTCGTCCAGCGAGGCGTGCGCCGCGGCCAGGTCTCCCAGCACGATGTGCGAGATGGCCAGGTGATCGAGCGCATTGCAGATCTCGTTCCATTTCTTCTGCTCGCGCCAGGCCTGCAGCGTGGGCACCATCAGCTCGATCGCGCGCTCGGCGCGTGGGCGCCAGACGGATTCGGCCACGCCGTCGTCGTGTTCCTTCAGCGCCCAGCGCCCGAGCGCGAGCGACAGGTTGGAACGCAGCCGCAGCACGACGGGTTCGGCCTGGAAGCCGCGCGCCGCGCGCAGGCCTTCCTCGAAGATCTGCACCGCCTCGGACAGCCGCCCCATGTCGTTGAGCACGATGCCCAGCGTGTTGGCGATGCGCACCTGCAGGATCGGATCCTCTGCGGCACGCGCCAGCACCACGGCCTCGCCGGCCACTTCGAGCGCACGCGACGGCACGCCGCGGCGGATCGCCACCACGCCCAGCGCGTTCAGCGCGAAGGCCTGCCCGCGCACCGAGCCGCTGACCCGAAAGTGGGCCAACGCTTCGTTGGCGACCGCCTCGCCGTCCTCGAACTTCTCGAGCAAGGCGTACGCCCGCGCCAGCGGAGGCAGGGCCCACATCAGCCGATCGCGGTCGCCCTCGCTGCGCATCCGCTCGACCGCGGCCTGCAGCGTCGGCAATGCCGCGGCGCCACGTTCCTCGGCCACCCGGTCGAGTGCGCGAAGGTCGTCGTCCAACAGATCTTGTTCTGCCATGCCTACCCCACCACCGGGGCCGTTGCCGGTCGCCCCGCCCACCTGAGAACGCCGGCAAGCGCCGCGCCTCGCATCCTGCGGACCTCGCGCCACGCAGGCGTCCCGCCAGTCTTTTGCCGGCTGGGACGACCCATTGTGCACTGGCCTGTCATGGCGTGTTCATGCCACGTCAATGCTGCAACAAGGCCTTGCAAATTCGTTCCGGAATTCGCGCCCACCCAAAAAAACGGGCCCGGGAAGGGCCCATTTCGGCGCAGCCAAAATGATCTTGCCGAAGACCATTTTGGTGAGAGTTTCGTCGGCGTCAGTCGCCGGCGTAGATGTCCGTGTCCTTGGTCTCGCGCACGAACACGGCGCCGATGACCAGGCTGACCGCCGCCACGATGATCGGGTAGTACAGCGCGTTGTAGATGTTGCCGGTCTGCACCGAGATGGCGAAGCAGAACGACGGCAGCAACCCACCGAACCAGCCGTTGCCGATGTGGTACGGCAGGCTCATCGAGGTGTAGCGGATGCGCGTCGGGAACAGCTCGACCAGCATGGCCGCGATCGGGCCGTAGACCATGGTGACGTAGATCATCAGGATCCACAGCAGGCCGACGATGGTCAGCCAGCGGCTGTCGAAGGTCTCGATCGGCTGCGCCTTGCCCGGATAGCCGGCGGCCTTCAGCGCGGCGCCCAGGTCCTTCTTGAACGCGGCGATGGCCTTGGTCGAGGCGTCGTCGAACTTGTAGGCCGGGCCGTCGGCCAGGTGGGCGTCGGGCGCCGTGATCGTCTTGTCGCCGACCGTGACCGTGGCGGGCGAGCCGGAGGGCGCGGCCTCGTTGTCGTAGTTGGCCGAGAAGCCCGTGATCAGCGCGCGCTTGGCGATGTCGCACGAGCTGCGGAAGTCGGCCTCGCGCGCCACCGGGTTGGCCTGGAAGGCGCAGGTGGACGGATCCGCCTTGACCACGATGTGGGTCTTCTCCTGCGCGTCGTACAGCTCCGGGTTGCCGGCGCGCGCCAGGCCGTGGAAGATCATCGAGTACGTGAGGCACGCGAGGAGCATGCCACCCAGGATGATCCACTTGCGGCCGATCTTGTCCGACAGCGTGCCGAACACCACGAAGAACGGCGTGCCCAGCACCAGCGCCGTGGCGATCATCCACTGCGCGGTGGAGGCATCGACCTTGAGCGTGGTGGTCAGGAAGATCAGCGCGTAGAACTGGCCGGAGTACCAGACCACGCCCTGGCCGGCCGTCAGGCCGAACAACGCGAGCAGCACGAACTTCAGGTTGCCCCACTTCGTGAACGACTCGGTCAGCGGCGCCTTGGACGTCTTGCCCTCTTCCTTCATCTTCTTGAAGGCCGGCGATTCGTTCATCGACAGGCGGATCCACACGCTGATGACCAGCAGCACGATCGACAGGATGAACGGCGCGCGCCACCAGCCCCAGACGTCCTCGAAGGCCTCCTTGCTCACCATGCCCTTGACGGCCAGGATGATGACCAGCGACAGGAACAGGCCCAGCGTGGCGGTGGTCTGGATCCACGACGTGAAGGCACCGCGCTTGTCCTGCGGCGAATGCTCCGCGACATAGGTCGCCGCGCCGCCGTACTCGCCGCCGAGCGCCAGGCCCTGCATCACGCGCAGCAGGATCAGGATGATCGGCGCCGCGATGCCGATCTGCGCGTAGGTCGGGATCACGCCGATGATGGCGGTGGACAGGCCCATGATCACGATCGTGACCAGGAAGGTGTACTTGCGCCCGATCATGTCGCCCAGCCGGCCGAACACCAGCGCGCCGAACGGCCGCACGAAGAAGCCGGCGGCGAACACGAGCAACGTGGCGATGTAGCCCGCCGTCGGATCGAGGCCCGAGAAAAAGGCCTTGTTGACGAACGGCGCCAGGGTGCCATACACGAAGAAGTCGTACCACTCGAACACCGTGCCGAGCGAGGACGCGAAGATGACCTTGCGCTCGTCGCCCGTGATGCCCGCGCCGCGCGCGTTGCTGGTTGCCATGGGGATGTCTCCTGTTGTCGATTTGCGGTCGCCCTCCTCGCCGGGAAGCGCCTGTTGCGCATCGTGAGACTGCCCTCTGACTGAGGTCTGACGCGAGACTTATTCGAAACTTACAACGCGAGGGATAACGCGGACGTGGCGTTTCTCATCGTGGAAATCGGCGGGGTCGCGAGGGTAAACACTGGCGGTGTGACTATCCCGCGCCGCGTCCGCCGTTCAGCCGCCCTGCTGCTTCGTCATCGCGTCAGCCAGCATCGCCATCGAGTCGGTGCCCCAGAACATCTGGCCGTCGTCGAGCCGGAAGCTCGGCACGCCGAACACGCCGGCTTCGGCGGCCTGCGCGGTGCGCGCCTGCAGTTCGGCCTTGACCTCCGGGCTCGCGGGATCGCGCACCGGCACGATGGCGTCGGCGAGCAGGCGCAGCGCTTCGGCATCGTTCGGGTCGGCGCGGTCGCGCGCCCACACGTGGCGCATCGCCAGCTCCACGACGCGCCGGTTCGGCGCGCCGCCGGCCGGCACGCTGGCCACGAGCAGGCGCAGCAGCGCGAGCGGGTTGAACGGGTGCGGCACCGGAGGCCGGAACACGATGCCTTCGCGTTCGGCGATCCACGCGCACTGGCGGAACAGCCATGCCTTCTTCGGCGCGACGTCCACCGGCGCCGTGTTGCCCCAGTGCTTCAACAGGCCCGCGAACAGCAGCGGCCGGTATTCGACGTGGTGCGACAGCCCTTCGAGCGCGGACGGCAGGCGCTCGAACGCCAGGTAGGCGTAGGGCGAAACGACATCGAAGTCGAAGACGACGCGTTGCATGGTTCGTTCCTCAGACAGGCGGCTCGCGGCCGGGCAGTTGTTGCCAGACCCAGCGCTTGTCGGCGTCCGACAGCGCGCTCCACGCGGCAATCTCGTCGAGCGTGCGGCGGCAGCCGTGGCACACGCTGGTGTACGGGTCGATCTTGCAGATGTTGACGCACGGCGACGGCACCGGGACGGCGTCGCCGATCTCGGCGACACGCGCGATCCAGAACGCGCCGTCGGGCGCGTGCTCGATGCCGTCGCGAGTCATCTGCACCCCTCCCGCGCCGGGTACGGCGCTCCGTCCCCCGAGGGGACTGCGGGCCGGCCAGGGGCGGCCCGTCGCTCTGCCCGCAGCGGGCTCGAAGACCGTGCGAAGCTCTTCATCACGCCGCCGCCGTCTGCACGACGTCGTGCACCGGCGCGCCGGTGAGCTGCTCGAGTTCGGCCGGCGACATCGGGAACACGCCGTGCGGGTGGCCCGCGGCGGCCCAGACCTGGTCGAAGCGGAACAGCTCGCGGTCGATCAGCGTGACCACCGGCGTCGCGTGCGCGAGCGGCGACACGCCGCCGATCGTGAAGCCCGTCTTGAGCTTGACGAAGTCGGCGTCGGCGCGGCCGATGGCGCCGACGATCCGTGCCACCTTCTTCTCGTCGACGCGGCGGTCGCCGGATGCCACCACGAGGATCGCGACCTCGTCGACCTTGCGCCGGAACACCACGCTCTTGGCGATCTGGCCGACTACCACGCCCAGCGCGTCGGCCGCCTCCTGCGAGGTACGGGCGGCGGTATCGAGGAACTGCGGCGCGTGCGGATGGCCCAGCCGCTGCAGTTCCGCGGAGACGCGCTGGAAGCCTTCGGGGCGTTCTTCCAGACTCATGCGCACACCGCCGTCGAATCGGCGCGCTTGGCCAGCAACGCTCGCGCGACACGCGAGCCGTTGGGCTTGCCGATCGCCTTGCTGATGAAGGCGCCAGCATCGGCCAGCTTGTCCAGATCGATGCCCGTCTTGATGCCGAGGCCGTGCAGCAGGTAGACGACATCCTCGGTCGCGACATTGCCCGTCGCGCCCTTCGCGTAGGGGCAGCCGCCCAGGCCCGACACGCTGGTGTCGAACGTGTGGATGCCCATGCGCAGGCACTCGTAGATGTTCGAGAGCGCCTGGCCGTAGGTGTCGTGGAAGTGGCCGCTGGTCTCGGCGATCGGGAAGTGCTCCAGCGCCGCTTCCATCGCGTCGCGCACCTTCAGCGGCGTGCCCACGCCGATGGTGTCGGCCACGCCGACGTGGTCGACGCCGATCGCGCGCATCATCCTCGCGACCATCGCCACGCGCGACGGCGCGATGTCGCCTTCGTACGGGCAGCCCACCGCGCACGAGATCGCCGCGCGCACCTTGACGCCAGCCGCCTTGGCCGCGGCCACGACGGGCGCGAAGCGATCGATCGACTCGGCGATCGAGCAGTTGATGTTCTTCTGGCTGAACGCCTCGCTGGCGGCGCCGAACACGACGATCTCGTCGGGACGCGTCGCGACGGCCGCCTCCCAGCCCTTCATGTTGGGCGTGAGCACCGAGTAGCGCACGCCCGGCTGGCGCACGATGCCGGCCATCACCTCGAGCGCGTCGGCCATCTGCGGCACCCACTTCGGGCTGACGAAGCTGGTGACCTCGATCTCGCGCAGGCCGGCGTCCTGCAGCATGCCCACGAGCGCGATCTTGTCGGCCGCGGGCACGTGGTTCTTCTCGTTCTGCAAGCCGTCGCGCGGGCCGACGTCGACGATCTTCACGAACTCAGGCAAGGACGACATGACGGTTACTCCAGGGTCAGCAGTTCGCCGCCTTCGCTGACCTGGTCACCCGGCGCGAACAGCAGCTCGGCCACGGTGCCGTCGCGCGGCGCGGCGATGGTGTGTTCCATTTTCATCGCTTCGAGTACTGCCAGCGGCTGTCCGGTCTTGATCGCGTCGCCGCGCTTGACGAGATAGGCGATGACCTTGCCGGGCATCGGCGCCGTGAGTCGGCCGGCTTCCTTGTGGCCCTCGCCTGCATGCGCGAGCGTGTCGACGACCGTGGCCTGCGCGCTGCCCGCCTGCGAGAACACCGACACCTGCTCGCCGACCTGGTAGACCGTCAGCGCGAGACGGCGCGTGTCGGCCTGGGTGCCGAGCGTGACGTCGTAGCGATCGCCGCCGAGTGCGCGCGACTCGAATGCGAACTCGACATCGCCCGCCTTCAGCAACGCGCCGCCGCCGTGCTGAGAGGTCAGCAGCACCTCGAGCGACTCGCCCTGCCACGAGAGGTCGAAGCGCTGCACCGACACGCCGTGCATGCGCCAGCCGTCGCGGCGCGACCACGGATCGGTGCCCACCGACTGCTGCTGCAGCGCCATCTCGCGCGCGACGATGCCGGCGGCGACGACCTCCAGCGGCAGGCCCGTCTTGCCGAACAGGTTCTCGCGCTCGCGCTCGATCAGCGCGGTGTCGAGATGCGCCTCGGCGAACGATTGGGTCTTCGCGACACGGCGCAGGAATGAGACGTTGTTGACGACGCCCGCGATGTGCGTGCCGGCCAGCGCCGCATCGAGCCGCGCCAGCGCCTGCGCGCGATCCTCGCCCCAGACGATCAGCTTGGCGATCATCGAGTCGTAGTACGGCGTGATCGCGTCGCCCTCGTTGACGCCGGTGTCCACGCGCACCGGCGCCGGATCGTGGAAGCCTTCGCCGTCCTCGTTGCGGCGGAAGTCCACATGCGCGGGCCACTTCAGCACCGACAGCGTGCCGGTGGCGGGCAGGAAATTGGCCTCGGGGTTCTCGGCGCAGATGCGCGCCTCGATCGCGTGGCCGTGGATCTTCAGGTCGGCCTGCGTCGCCGGCAGCGGCTCGCCCGAGGCCACGCGCAGCTGCCACTCGACGAGGTCGTGCCCGCTGATCGCCTCCGTCACCGGATGCTCCACCTGCAGCCGCGTGTTCATCTCCATGAAGTAGAAGCGGCCGTCCTGCTCGCAGATGAATTCGACGGTGCCGGCGCCGACGTAGTTCACCGCGCGCGCGGCGGCCACCGCGGCCTCGCCCATCTCGCGGCGGCGCTCCTCGGTCATGCCCGGCGCCGGCGCTTCTTCCAGAACCTTTTGATGGCGGCGCTGCACCGAGCAGTCGCGCTCGAACAGGTAGACGCCGTTGCCGTGCGTGTCGAAGAAGACCTGGATCTCGATGTGGCGCGGGCGTTGCACGTAGCGCTCGATCAGCACCGCGTCGTCGCCGAAGCTGTTGATCGCCTCGCGCTTGCACGACGCCAGCGACGCGTCGAATTCCTCGCCGGACAGCACGACGCGCATGCCCTTGCCGCCGCCGCCCGCGCTGGCCTTGATCAGCACCGGATAGCCGATGCGGTCGGCCTCGCGCTTCAACAACGCGGGATCCTGGTCGGCCGCGTGATAGCCGGGCACCAGGCGCACGCCGGCCTTTTCCATCAGTTGCTTGGACTCGGCCTTCAGCCCCATCGCGCGGATCGCCGACGGCGGCGGCCCGATGAAGGCGATGCCGGCGTCTGCGCAGGCCTGCGCGAAGTCCTCGTTCTCGCTGAGGAAGCCGTAGCCCGGATGGATCGCCTGCGCGCCGGTGGCCTTGGCCGCGTCGATGATGCGCTCCCAGCGCAGGTAGCTGTCGCGCGGCGCCGCTTCGCCGATGCGCACGGCCTCGTCGCACGCGGCGACGTGGCGCGCGTTGGCGTCGGCATCGGAATAGACGGCGACGCTCTTGACGCCGAGACGTCGCGCGGTCGCGGCCACTCGGCAGGCGATTTCGCCGCGATTGGCGATCAGGATCTTGGTGAACATGGGATGGTCTCCGGGGAATTCGTTTTTCAGTTCGACGCCGCCGACGTCGCAGGTTGCCAGACGACGTTGTCGTCGACCGCATAGAGCTGGCACGGCTCCTTGGCGAAACCATGGCTGCAGCGGTCGAGCGCGAGCCGCATCGAGGCCGGATCGCCGCCGCGCCAAGCCCAGCTGCCGTGCGGCGAGATCGCAAACGCCTTGGGGGGCGGCTCGTCGAGATACGTCGACCAGGCCGCCCGGCCCTTGTCGCCGATGGCGGGAATGCGCGCGACATCGTCGATGCCTGCGAAGCCGCTGGCCGCCGGCACCGGCGTCTCGTGCTCGGCCAGCACGATGCGGTATTTCACGTCGAACGGCAGGCCGAGCTGGCGGAAGAAGTCGCGCACCTCCGGCACCCAGATCTTCAGCCCGGCGCCCGAGCCGAACATGGCGTGCGAGTTCTCGCGGAACTTGCCGAAGGCGACCAGGCGCGCCGGGCCGCCCGCGTCCGTGTAGCCCCTGAACATCTGCTGCCAGGTGTCGACGCTGAAGTATTCGTCGTTGTCGCCGTAGAACCAGAGGCTTGGCACGCGCGTCTCGGCGCCATAGTCGCGCATGGCGCGTTCCAGCTCGACGCGCCAGCCGGGGCAGCCGTCGACGCGCAGGCCGCCGGCGAAGTTCACGAGGCCGACCACTTCCTTGACGTGCAACGCGCCAACCGCCATCGTCGTGAGTCCGCCGTGCGACTGGCCGATCACGACCGTGTGGCTAATGTCGATGTCCGGCCGCTTCGACAGCGCCGACAGGGTCACCAGGACGTCGTAAGCCTGCGCCTTGCCGTTGCTCTCGATGTTGCAGCCCGTCTCGACGAAGTCGCCTCCCGAGTCGGCGAATCCCTGGCGCATCGGCGTCGCCACGGCATAGCCCCGGCTGACGAACTCGCGCGCCTGCAGCAGGTAGCGCTGGCGCGGCTGGAGATGCGCATTGCCGGGCGACTTGCCGTGGTTGATGATCACCAGCGGGAACGGGCCGTCGCCCGGCGGCAGGAACAGCGTGGTCTCGAGCTTGACGCCGCCGCGGCCGGGCTTGTCGATGTAGATGACCTGCTCGCGCAGGGTCGCGGCGAGCGTTTCGGCCGCGCTCGCCACGCCGGCGACGAGCGCGAGCAAGGCCAGCACGAGCCAGGCGGCGACGCAGCGCGACGTCCCGGCGACGGTCTTCAGCGCCATGCCGGGTCCCGCTTGTTGAGGAAGGCCTGCACGCCCTCCTTGCCTTCGGCGCTCGCGCGGATGTCGGCGATACGCCTGGCCGTATCCGCGCGCAGCGTGCCGTCGATCGCGCGGTCGGCCACGTCCTGCACGAGCTTCTTGCAGGCGCGCACGGCCGCCGGGCCGTTGGCCACGAGCGCGGCGACGAGTTCGTCGACCTTCGCGTCGAGCGCCTCGGCCGGCACGACCTCGTGCACGAAGCCGAGGGCGTGGGCGCGCGCAGCGTCGAATCGTTCGGCCGTCGTGAAGTAGCGGCGCGAGGCCTGCTCGCCGAGCGCCTTGACCACGTACGGGCCGATCGTCGCCGGCAGCAGTCCAAGCTTGGCCTCGCTCAGGCAGAAGTTGACGCCCTCGGCCGCGACGAGGATGTCGCACACCGCGGCCAGGCCGACGCCGCCGGCGTAGCAGTCGCCGTGCACGCGCCCGACCACCGGCACCGGGCACGACCAGATCGCGTACAACATGTCGGCCAGGTCCTGCGCGTCGGCGCGGTTCTGCTCCCACGTGTAGTCGGCCATCGCGCGCATCCACGACAGGTCGGCGCCGGCGCAGAACGCCTTGCCGTGGCCGCCGAGGACGATGGCGCGCAGCGTGTCGTCCGCCGCGAAGCCGGTGAAGGCGGCGGTCAGTTCGGCGATGACGCCGTCGTTGAACGCGTTGCGGACGTCGGGGCGGTTGAGGAACACGCGGGCGACGGGGCCGTCGCGCGAGATCAACAGGGTATCGGTCATCGTCAGACGCGTCAGTTGGGCGACGGCGCGGGCGCCGGCGGCACGGGTTGGAACGTGGGCGCGGCTGGCGGCGCGACGTCGGGCGCCGGCGCGACGGGGATCGGCGCGGGCGGCGGCGCGGCCGGCTCCGGCGGCGAGATCACCGGCACGTCGACGGGCCCGCGCACCAGCTGGCCACGCAGCGTCACGTTGGCCTTGAGCGTGCCGGCGTGGCATTCGAAGTGGTCGGGGTCGTCGAAGGTCTTGCCCTCATAGGCCGACACCACGCCGACGATGGCGGTGGCGTGCGCATCGCGCGCGGCGAACGCGAGCTTGGTGACGGCCGCCTCGAAGGCACGCGCGCACAGGTCGTGGTCGGACGGCCGCACGCTGTCGTCCTGGCCGACGTCGTGCAGCTGCGTGCTGCCTTCGCCGACGACGGTCACGTCCCGCCGCACGACCTCGGCGTTGCGCAGCGAGCCGCTGCCGAAGCGCATCTCCAGCGTGCCGAGGATGTCGTGCACGCGCGAGACGCGTGCGGTCTCGGTGACGGATTCCATCAGGCGGACGTTGCGCGCCTGCGCGGACGGCGCCAGTCCCGCCAGCGCGACGGCGGCGAGCGCGGCCGCGGTGGCACTGCGGGAGAACGGTTGAAGTCGAGCGTGTTTCATGAACGGGCCCTTTCTGGGAAGACGGCCAAAATCGCGACCGGACAACGCCGCAGGGCAAATGTCCTGCCGGCGCGCGTTCCTGTCACATGCGGAACACGCCGAACTTCATGTCGGGAATCGGCGCGTTGAGGCTGGCCGACAGGCCCAGCGCGAGCACGCGACGCGTGTCGGCCGGGTCGATCACGCCGTCGTCCCACAGCCGCGCGCTGGCGAAGTACGGGTGGCCCTGCGCCTCGTACTGGTCGCGGATCGGCGCCTTGAACGACTCTTCCTCGTCGGCCGACCATGTGCCGCCCTTGGCCTCGATGCCGTCGCGCCGCACCGTGGCCAGCACGCTCGCGGCCTGCTCGCCGCCCATCACGCTGATGCGCGCGTTGGGCCACATCCACAGGAAGCGCGGGCTGTACGCGCGGCCGCACATGCCGTAGTTGCCGGCGCCGAACGAGCCGCCGATGATCACGGTGAACTTCGGCACGTTGGCGCACGCCACGGCCGTCACCATCTTGGCGCCGGCGCGCGCGATGCCTTCGTTCTCGTACTTGCGGCCCACCATGAAGCCGGTGATGTTCTGCAGGAACACGAGCGGCACCTTGCGCTGGCAGCACAGCTCGATGAAGTGCGCGCCCTTGTCGGCGCTCTCGGCGAACAGGATGCCGTTGTTGGCGACGATGCCCACCGGCATGCCCTCGATCCACGCGAAGCCGCACA